>OCAG01000157.1_pt1 | contig 76414 bp, 79 predicted proteins | sample 1477111 | NCBI WGS metagenome assembly OCAG01 (sample SAMEA2580288, study PRJEB22360) | human gut metagenome | biome: human gut; feature: human-associated habitat; material: faeces | place: Denmark | collected 2008/2010 | reverse complement strand
TTACCATACATTATCCTCAAAATATATAGTAGAAATTTAATTTATTCTATACTAGTATATTCCACTTTTCCAATCTTATAGGTTCCGCCCAAATTCCATTCTATCGTATACGGACCTTGATGTGTGTTATAATCGGTATGCCATCCTGTATTAACATCCCCATCAAATGCCAGATTTGCCGGGCCTTCACTCCATTGCATCGGCGTATTCTCAGAGCTTGCCTGCACACTTTCCTTCATTGGTGCCTGATCCAGCTTTGTATACTTGTAGGAAATCGCTTTTGTATCTCTCTGACCCAACTGATTATCCGGCTGCTTTGTCGGCTGTGCATTGCCATCCAGCGCAAAAGCTGTTGGCACAGAAGTCATTGTGACTGCCAGTGTCATTGCCAATGCAAGGCCTTTTTTCCCTTTCTTCATAGTATTCCTCCTTGTTTTGCCCCAAATTTATACTGTGAAAAGAATAGTTTTTCCACAATATACTTATCATTTTTATTATATTTTACCACACCCCCTGTTTTCTAGTGTTTTATTGTTATTTTTATGTAATATATTGCTTTTTGCACTTTATTTTTTCATAGTTTTGTACAAACTATATATTCCAGAAAACAGACAAATATGACTATTTTGATTATTTTCATATGAATTTTTATGAAAAATCATAAAATAATCGACAAAGTGATTGTTTTTTCAGCCAAAAGGTGTATGATAGTGTATTATATATTCTGACTAAAAAGGGGGCTTTTTATGGAGTCTATTATTAACAAATTGACGGAGATCGAATCTGCCGCATCTGCGATCGCAGAACATGCGGAACTTCAAAAATCCGTCCTGGATAAAGAATATGAAGAAAAGCGAAAGCAGTTTGATCTGGATCTGGAACAAGAGACACAGGCACATCTGCAAAAAATCCGGGAAGCTCTGGAAGCAGATACGCAGACTCTCTTAGATCAGCAGGCAGAATCAAACGACAGTTGTGTACTTGCACTCAAGAAAGAATACGAAAGCAGGCACACACTTTATGCACAGGAAATTTTAAAACGAATCACAGAGGTGTAACATATGGGAAACTTACTCGAATACAGTGGGATCATCACCAAGCTGCGTGCCATGGAAGCCAGACTGCTCACAGATGAACAGTTTGAGGAGATATCAGCTCTTACAAGTATCACCGAACTGGTTTCCTATTTAAATGCAAATTCTTCCTATCAGGATGTACTTCAGGATATGGATGAGACCATGCTGCACAGAGGCAACATCGAAAAAGTGCTGATTCTCTCGCTGTACCACGATTACACAAAGATTTACCGTTTCTGCGGACCGAATCAGAGAAAGTTTTTAAAACTTTACTTAAAGCGGTATGAGGTGGATCTGATCAATTACTGCCTGCGCATTGTCATCAATCATTATCAGGAACCATTTGATCTGAACCACAAGAAACCGTTTTTTGACAAATACTCGCAGATTTCCATTGAAAAGCTGATCACCTCCAGAACAACGGACCAGCTAGTAGAAAATCTGAAAGGCACAGAGTATTACGAACCGCTGAAAAAACTAAAAGACAGTCAGTCTGTCACCCTGTTTGATTACGATCTTGCGTTGAACCTTTATTATTTTACCGCCATGTGGAAAGAGCGCAAAAAGTTTCTGAAGAAAAAAGAACTGGAGCTTTTCACCAGAGACTGTGGCTCCAAGATTGATCTGCTGAATATGCAGTGGATCTACCGGGCCAAAAAGCATTTTAATTTGAAGGAAGCCGATATTTACTCCCTTTTGATCCCGATTCATTATCGGATTTCTGTGGAGCAGATAAAAGCCATGGCAGAAGCATCTAATATGGATGAATTTTTTGCTGTCCTTCAAAAGACGCCATACGCAAGACATTATAATTTTGAACAGGACTTAACGATCGAGCAGATGTATGAGGACTGCCTGTACCATCTATATACAGCTGACCGGAGACAGAATCCCTATTCGATTTCTTCGATCAACATGTATCTCTTTTTAAAAGAAGAAGAACTTCGAAAACTGACCACCGCCATGGAATGTATCCGTTACGGATTAAATTCTGGCGAGACTTTAGGATATGTTGGAGGAAAGATTTAATGATTGTAAAAATGAAATTCATCAATATATCCGGCCCAAGAAATGATATCGACCGGGTGACAGATCTCTATCTGTCCAGATATGAGATCCAGCTCGAATCTGCTTTGTCGGAATTAAAAACTGTGGATAATCTCCGGCCGTTCGTGGAGATCAATCCTTACAAGGATGCACTTGGCAAAGCCGAAGAATTCGCCGGATATCTGGAGAATGCCGATGAAATTTCCCCGGATACCTCTCTTGGTCTGGATGATATTTTCGAACTGATCCGCACTACAAATGAGGCGTATCTCAAGATCCAGGCAAAGAAAGAAAAGCTCAAAAAAGAAACAGAAACACTTGCAAACAAGCAAAAGCTCATTGAGCCATTTCGTCCGCTGGACGGAGAACTGGACCGGATTCTGCGCTACAAATACATCAACTACCGGTTTGGACGGATTCCGGTAGAACAATACGGCCGCCTGGAAAAATATCTGATCGATGATCTTGGTGCAATTTTTGTCAAAGGAGAACAGGACGAAAGCTATCTCTACGGTGCATATTTTGTTTCACCCGGAGAATCTCAGAAAGTGGATGCTGTATTCCGTTCCCTGCATTTTGAAAAGATCACCATTCCGGATGAATACACCGGAACACCGGCAGATGCCTGCCAGAAACTAAACCGTCAGATTGCCGATATTTCTCGAAAAATTGAGGATCTAAATAAAGAGGCAGCCGACATGCTTGTCAAAAAAGCCCCTCAGATCGTAGCTGCAAAGCAGCGTCTGGAAGAGCTTGCCCACAATTTCGATGTCCGGAAAATGGCAGCCCGGATGGAAGATCAGAAAGAAGACTACTACATTTTATGCGGCTGGATGTCAGAAGACGACGTTGCCCGCTTTATGGAAGAAGTCAAGGATGATGACAAGGTATTTGTTGTCGTGGAAGAAGACCGGAACACTTATTTTGGAGATCCTCCGGTCAAGCTGCAGAACCCGAAGCTGTTCAAACCATTTGAAATGTTCATCGGCATGTACGGACTTCCTGCTCACAACGAGATCGATCCGACTATTTTTGTTGCTGTCACCTACTCCTTTATTTTCGGAGTTATGTTCGGTGATGTGGGGCAGGGACTGCTGCTGTTGATTGGTGGTTTTCTGATCTATCATTTTAAGAAAAAACCGCTTGCCGGAATTATTGCATGTGCAGGTGTATTTTCTACAATCTTCGGATTTATGTTCGGAAGTATTTTCGGGTTTGAAGATATCATAGAACCAATCTGGCTAAGGCCGATCGATCACATGACCACACTGCCGTTCATCGGTAAGCTGAACACTGTATTTATCGTGTCCGTAGCGTTTGGTATGGGGCTGATCATCCTCGCCATGATCCTGCACATCGTCAATGCGCTCCGGTCTCACGATGTAGAAAATGCATGGTTTGACGCAAATGGAATGGCAGGCCTTGTATTTTACGCTTCCGCAGTGGCAACGATCGTACTTTTTATGACAGGACACAAGACACCGGCAGGAATCGTCCTTGCAGTGATGTTCGGCATTCCGCTGCTTCTCATTCTGTTCAAGGAACCTTTGACGCGGAAGATCCAGAAACGCGCAGACAAGATGGAAGAAGGAAAGGCAATGTTCTTTGTACAGGGATTTTTCGAGATTTTCGAAACCTTGCTGAGTTACTTTTCCAACACCCTTTCTTTCGTTCGTATCGGTGCATTTGCCGTCAGCCACGCTGCCATGATGGAAGTCGTGCTGATGCTCGCCGGCGCAGAATCCGGCTCCCCGAACTGGATCGTTGTCGTATTAGGCAACCTGTTCGTATGCGGTATGGAAGGCCTGATTGTAGGAATTCAGGTACTCCGTCTGGAATATTATGAGATGTTCAGCCGTTTCTATAAAGGAAGCGGAAGAGCTTTTGACCCATATACCAAAACTCAAACTACAAAAAAGAAACGTTCTTAAAGGAGGATTCCAATTATGACACTTACAACAAAACTTATTCTCATCGCAGCACTGATCTTAAGCATTATCATCCCATTCGGATACTATCTGATCGGGGAAAGGAACCGAAAAAAATACAAACGTGCCATCGGAACGAATGTCTTTTTCTTCTTTGGCGCATTCGTGATTACTTCCATCATGATGTTTGCAGGCCCACAGGTACAGGCCGCTGATGCCGCAGCCGCTTCCTCTTCTTTGTCCACCGGACTCGGCTATCTCGCAGCTGCTTTGGTTACCGGACTTTCCTGTATCGGTGGTGGTATTGCCGTTGCAAGTGCAGCCTCCGCTGCTTTAGGCGCAATCAGCGAAGACTCCAGTGTACTCGGTAAATCTCTGATTTTCGTAGGTCTTGCGGAAGGTGTTTGTCTGTACGGACTGATCATCTCCTTCATGATCCTTGGTAAACTCTAAGATGAAAATGTTTCTTATCAGTGATAATGTCGATACTTACACGGGAATGCGCCTTGCAGGTGTGGACGGTGTCGTCGTACATGAACGAAAGGAACTGCGGGAACAATTAGAAAAAGTTCTGCAGGACAAATCCATCGGCATTGTACTTCTGACCGAAAAATTCGGACGGGAATTTCCGGACATTCTGGATGAATTCCGTCTGGAGAGAAAAATCCCTCTGCTGATTGAGATCCCGGACCGGCACGGAACAGGACGCAAAAAAGACTTTATCACCTCATATATTACCGAAGCCATCGGACTGAAATTGTAAGGCAAAAATTTTTAAAGGAGGAGATCCTCTTGACTTTAGAAGAAAAGATCAACCATCTGCGCACGACTTCCATGGAAGAAGCAAGAGCCGAGAGCAATGCCATTATTGACTCTTACCGTGATGCACTGGAAAAAGTATTTGAAGACCATAAAATTGAAGCAAAACGACAGATGCAGACTCGTATCAAAGCGGAAACTGTTAATGCCAGACAGCAGAAAAACCAGGCAATGGCGCGCGCCCAGCTGGATTTAAAACGCCGCCAGGGCCGCATTCAGCAGGAACTAAAAGACAAGATCTTTGAGGAGGCATACGCCCTGGTAAATGATTATATGAAAACCGCAGAATACGATGATTTTCTGCTCCGCTGTATTCACAATGCGATCGTATTCGCAAACGGAGAAGAGATGACGATCTATCTCAATCCTTCAGATGAGGAAAAGCGTTCTTCTCTGGAAGATGCCACCGGCATCCACCTGACGATCAGTGCGGAAGACTTTACAGGCGGTATCCGTGCCGTCATCCGCAGCCGCAATATTCTGATCGATCATTCTTTTAAGACCGCACTGCGCAACGAATACGACAAATTCTTATTCTCAGGAGGTGACAGCATTGTTTAAGACTGGAAGAATTTATGGAATCAACGGGCCTGTCATCTATTTGAAAGGCAATACCGGATTTTGTATGTCTGAAATGGTATATGTAGGACGGGAAAAGCTGGTCGGCGAGGTCATTGCACTGGATAAAGACATGACCACCATTCAGGTCTACGAAGAAACAACCGGACTTCGCCCCGGCGAAGAAGTCATTGCAACGGGAAATCCGGTGTCTGTAACACTGGCGCCCGGAATTTTAAACAACATTTTTGACGGAATCGAACGCCCTCTGGAGCGGATCGCAGAATCCGGGGGAGCGTTTATCACCCGCGGTGTTTCCGTTGACTCTCTGGATAAAGAGAAAAAATGGGCCGCCCACATCACCGTTTCTGTGGGAGACTATCTCCACGGCGGAGATATTTTCGCAGAAGTACCCGAAACTCACGCGATCACGCATAAATGTATGGTACCGCCTGATCTGGAAGGAACCGTGATTCAAATCGTGGAGGACGGAGCGTACACAATTGAAGAGCCTTTGATCACACTGGAACTTTCCAGCGGAGATCAAAAACAGCTTCCAATGGCACAGCGCTGGCCAATCCGTACTGCCCGCCCGACAAGCCATCGTTTTCCGGCTTCAATCCCACTTGTCACCGGACAGCGTATCATTGATACCATGTTCCCAATCGCCAAAGGCGGAACTGCCGCCATTCCCGGCGGATTCGGAACCGGAAAGACCATGACACAGCATCAGATTGCCAAGTGGTCTGACGCTGATATCATTATCTATATCGGATGCGGAGAACGTGGAAACGAGATGACACAGGTTCTGGAGGAATTCGGAGAACTGATCGACCCAAAGACCGGAAATCCTCTGATGGACCGTACCACACTGATCGCCAATACTTCCAACATGCCGGTTGCTGCCCGTGAAGCCAGCATCTACACCGGTCTGACACTGGCAGAATACTACCGGGATATGGGATATGATGTAGCGATCATGGCGGACTCCACCTCCCGCTGGGCAGAAGCTCTGCGTGAGTTATCCGGCCGTCTGGAGGAGATGCCGGCAGAGGAAGGTTTCCCGGCTTATCTTGCATCCCGGCTGTCCGGATTTTACGAGCGCGCCGGCATGATGCACAATTTAAATGGTACGGATGGATCTGTCACCATTATCGGAGCTGTTTCCCCTCAGGGCGGAGATTTCTCCGAGCCGGTCACACAGAACACCAAACGATTCGTACGCTGCTTCTGGGGACTGGATAAAAGCCTTGCCTATGCAAGACATTTCCCTGCCATCCACTGGCTTACCAGCTACAGTGAGTATCTAAATGACCTGTCGCCCTGGTATCAAGACAATGTATCGCCGAAATTCGTGGACTATCGAAACCGCCTGATGGCACTTCTGAATCAGGAGAGCAGTCTTCTGGAAATCGTCAAGCTGATCGGAAGCGACGTACTGCCGGACGATCAGAAGCTGATTCTGGAAATCGCCAGAGTCATCCGCCTGGGATTCCTTCAGCAGAACGCATTCCACAAGGATGACACCTGCGTATCCATGGAAAAACAGTTCAAAATGATGGATACGATTTTATATCTTTACAAACAGGCACGCGCACTGGTAACGATGGGACACCCCATGTCCGTCCTCAAATCGGAAAATATTTTCGACCGCGTCATCGCCATCAAATATGATGTACCGAACGACCGGCTGGAATTGTTTGCCCAGTATCACCGAGACATTGACGCATTTTACCAGCATGTACTGGAAAAGAACGCATAAGGAGGGATTTTGCTCATGTCAATCGAATATTTAGGACTCAGCAGCATTAACGGCCCTCTGATTGCTCTGGAGGGCGTACAGGGAGCTTTCTTTGACGAAATCGTAGAGTTTGTCATAGGTGGATCTGAACGCAAGATTGGACGAATTATCGAACTATATGAAGACAAAGCTGTGATTCAGGTCTTTGAAGGCTCTGAGAACATGTCTTTGAAAAATACACACACACGACTGACCGGACATCCGATGGAAATCGCACTTTCCCCGGATATGCTGGGTCGTACATTCAACGGAATCGGAGAACCCATTGACGATCTGGGTCCCATTGTTTCCAAGCTGAAACGAGATGTCAACGGCCTGCCGCTCAACCCGGTCATGCGGGAATACCCGCGAAACTATATCCGAACCGGAATTTCTGCAATCGACGGACTGACCACCCTGATCCGCGGTCAAAAGCTGCCGATCTTCTCCGGAAACGGACTTCCTCATGACCAGCTGGCAGCCCAGATCGTAAAGCAGGCGTCTCTCGGAGATGATTCCGATGAAGAATTTGCCATTGTATTTGCCGCCATGGGTGTCAAACATGATGTTGCCGACTTCTTCCGCAGAACTTTTGAAGAAAGCGGCGTTGCCGACCACGTTGCCATGTTTCTGAACCTCGCAAACGATCCGGTCGTGGAACGTCTGATTACGCCGAAGGTTGCACTAACCGTGGCAGAATATCTGGCATTTGAACAAAATATGCACATTCTGGTTATCCTGACTGATATGACTTCTTTCGCTGAAGCCATGCGTGAGGTTTCCTCTTCTAAGGGAGAAATTCCAAGTCGAAAAGGATTCCCGGGATATTTGTACAGTGAACTTGCTGCACTTTATGAAAGAGCCGGTATCGTACAGGGTGTCAATGGCTCTGTGACGCAGCTTCCGATCCTGACCATGCCAAACGATGATATCACGCACCCGATTCCTGACCTGACCGGATACATTACCGAAGGACAGATTGTTCTGGACCGCACCTTAAACGGACAGTCCATCTATCCGCCGATCAGTATCCTGCCTTCTCTTTCCCGTCTGATGAAGGACGGAATCGGAGCCGGATACACAAGAGAGGATCATCAGGATCTGGCAAACCAGTTATTCTCTGCTTACGCCAAAGTAGGCGATGCAAGAAACCTGGCTTCTGTTATCGGAGAAGATGAACTCTCCCCGATTGACAAACAGTATCTGGCATTCGGAAAAGAATTTGAAGAGAAATATATCGGGCAGGGTCCGGAAGAAAACCGCACCATGGAAGAAACCCTGAACCTTGGATGGGAACTTCTGGGACGTCTTCCAAAAGAAGAGCTGGATCGTGTGGATACGAAGATTCTGGATAAATACTATCACCCAACAATTTACGATGACACCACGACTGCCACATCCAGTCCGGGCTCCATCGCAAATCAGAACTAAAGGAGGGATTCTATGGATCCGCGTACATTTCCTACCAAAGGGAATCTCATGCTTGCCAAAAATTCCCTCACCCTTGCAAAACAAGGCTATGAACTGATGGACAAAAAACGAAACATTCTGATCCGGGAACTGATGGACCTGATCGATGAGGCACGAGATATCCAGGATGAGATCGACAGCACCTTTACCTATGCGTATCAGTGCCTGCAGCGTGCCAATATCGAGCATGGTATCAACATGGTCTCTCAGATTGCCTATACCGTTCCGATTGAAAACTCCATCACCATTCAGACCAGAAGTATTATGGGAACCGAGATTCCCCACGTAAAATACACCCCTTCCGTGCCTGCGCCGACCTACGCTTTCAGTACAACCCGCGAGAGCGCAGACCTGGCTGCAGATGCATTCCGAAAAGTAAAAGATCTGACGGTAAAACTTTCCATGGTGGAAAACGCAGCATATCGCCTTGCCACTAACATTAAAAAGACACAGAAGCGGGCAAATGCGCTGCAAAATATCACCATTCCAATGTATACGGAACTGGTTTACAATATCACCAATGCACTGGAAGAAAAAGAACGGGAAGAATTCACACGACTGAAAGTCATTAAGAGAATGAAACAGAAAAAATCGGGAGGATGATACTTGAAACAGGGGGACTGTCGGAATAGGCAGTCCCTTCTTCATATCTGCTTACTGCAACCCTGACATTCTTAAAGCATTATATTTACAAATATTTTCAGCTTCTTCTTGTGTAAAATCCATTTGTCCCAAAATATCACAATATGTATCGTAAATTTCTATTGCACGTATGCTTCTGCTATCGGGATAATCTGTTGCGAATACTAACTTTTCAACCCCTAAAGAACGCAAAACTATATTCGTATTTTCTATGCCCATTCTATCCACCAAATCAGGTAAGACCGCTGATAAATTAAAGTATGCATTTAATCCATATAATTCTTCATATTGGAATCCACCCAAATGAGCAATTGACAATCTAAGGTTTGAATATTTTCCAACTACATTTCTAATCCTGGCAGGAGAACATACATCATCCAATAATTTCTCCCTTGGATAAGAATGGAGTTCTATGAGAATTTTATGATCATTCGCATATTTTATGATTTGCTCATAATAATCTCCATCTATAGGATATCCCGTATTACTTGGATGAAGTTTGATGCCAATAAATTCTTTTTGCATTAACACTTGTTCTAGTTCAAACAACATATCCTCTATGTCTTTCCTGATGTCAACGTCAGCAAAACAATAAAATCTATTTATCTTACCGCTTATCATATTTTTCATATTCTTATTCACTGCTTCCACTGCTGGTTCCATAGAAAGCATATATGGATCATTAAATGGCATAATAAAAGCACATTCAATATTATATGTTTTCATTATTTTTTCATAATCATCTATAGAACCATTCACAATAAATCTTCCGTCATAATCTATATTAGCATCTATGACATCCTTTGGAGTCAAGTGAATATGTGCATCTATTTTAGGAATTTTTCTCCAGTCAACCATATATTTTCTCTCCCCGCTTTTCTCCTGTCTGATATCTCTTCAACTCTTCCAGTCTTCTAAAAAACATTTCCTTCCACTGTGTCTCATCCTCAAAAATATCAGGATCAATTTCTTTGATCTGAGGAAGCCCGATATACCCAACTGCTTCAATCGCCGCCTCACGCTGAGTTTTTCTTTCCGGATAAACAGTCTGACAGTTTGCTCCCTCTAAGGTATCATAACATCCAAAACTCTGGTTAAAATCCATGATCGGATACAGAGAAATGTAATCATTTGTCTCATTGTCCACCAAAAATCCCCAATTCTCCGGATGTCGGTCTATATTGCCAACCAGATAATCAAGAATATTCATTCCGTAATAAGTTTTTGGATCCTTTTTGATACACTCTTCTAATACATCGAGATCATGATTTTGTGCATATATTTCAAATGCCATTTTAGAAATAATGGAATAACGCTTTGAGGTTATGATACTGCTCTCTGTTACTCTTTGCCCACAATAAAAACCTTCGCGGTATACTACCTGTTTAAAATCAAAGCACTGGCACACTCTGCTCGCAACCAATTCTTTCTTTACTGCATTATCTCCACCGTCTTTCAAAAGGATAAACTCATTTTTTCTCCTGATCCAGGCTTTCGGAAAATAGCCTTTTGTGGACAAATCCGGCGCTAACTCCTGATTGGTAACTGTCATGGGTTTTCCCCGCAATGATAATTCTACAATTGCTTCATTCAATGAATTGTCATAGAGGTTCAACTGCTCATAGGAGATATCTTCCCCTTTTTCTTTTACCCAATACACATCCGTTAATGACACGCAATGATATGATAAAGAAATTTTTGCACGATCACGATCCGTCGTTGCCTGTGCCATTCCGATACTGTTTAAAATCTCTTTTGCATATTTACGATCCAAAGACAACACGCGTGAAGCACACCAATAATAGAAGTTATTCATATTATTGATCAATGTGTCAAAATCCCTTTCTTCCTCCAAATAAAGATCATAAGGAAAAAATTGAAGAGCCAGAATCACAGCTTCTCCTCTTGTGTTAATCTCCGCTATTTTCCTGTTTCCATGCATTACCTCATAATATGTCAGTCCCTTGTTTTCTTTTTTTTGAAGCATTCCCATTTTACTCTATTCTCCATTTTTAATTCATGAAATATCTTTCCAGACAAACTCCCCGACACCTTCACTTTACATCAAAATAGTATTTCATCTCTTTCTGAAACGAAGAATGTCTTGGATATTTTCTTTTATACTCCGCAAAAATTTCTTCTCTGGCTCTCGCCGTTCCCATATCTTCCTTGATTTCTCCTACCATTGCTAGCAAAACCGCAACTTCTGCGTATTGATTTTGATGCTTTCCTGACACGATTGCATCCGCTCTGCTATATACCGTTTTTTCCGCCCAAGACAGAATACTCTTCTTTTCTGCCTGTTCGATCGGGTAATACGCTTTCCATCTCTGAAAATAATTCCAGAATACACTTACCTTATGCAACTGGCTCTCTTCTATTATTTCCTGCTCAAATCCCATTACACAATCAGCATCTTTCATATCTGGGAATCCAACATAATTCGCAATACTCCCCGCGGCTTTAGAGGGCAGAGATTTACTATATAAATAGAGCAAAAACAACCGAATTCCATAGCGAATAAAAGAAGAACTCCATCCCAGAGAACCCGCCGGATTTTTAGATGCTGATTTCACAGATATAAAATCCCCCATATAAAAACTAAGAAAATAATAACTATAACCATCTATGATATTCCGGTGCAGTTCTGTATTCCTTATATCATTTTCACAATTTCCCCTGATTCTGTTTTTAAGCACTTCTTTTCCACGCATCCCATATTGCGCTGCCATTTCCTTTGTACCAAACAGACGCAGAAAATTTTTCTCTGTTGAATCTGAGCAGAAACACTCCCAGCAAAACTTCATCATTTTTTCTTCATGCCCAAGACAGAATGAAGCATATGCTGCTTTCAAACATATCTCTGCTCTGATCTTCAATTGTCTGTTAGCCTTCTCAAGAACTTTTTCCCCTGTTTTTTCTATCTTTTCATAATCCTGTGCTTTGCCATACACATCCATAGCAGCAAGATAAAGCGAAGGGTGTACTGCTGCACTTTCATCTGCAATATGGACAAGTCCGTCTATTCCCTGAGAATACAAGACTGCATCTTTTAAAAGCCGCCCTGCGATATCACCCTGTTTGTTTTTCAGAAGAACGATCCAATCCTCCCAGAATTGTTTCTGATCCTTCAGCGCTTCCCTTCCAACATGGAATATCTCTTCCATATGCAGGTTTTTAAAAGCAGAATGATTGAAATACAGATAAAGCATCTCTGCCCTTTTTTCCTTTTTCAACACCTGATAATTCGCATATAAGGTTTGTAATGCCAGCTGTTTCATATCTGTGGCAATAATACCATTCTCCGCCAGTGTATCCAAATCCACAAATTCCCCATCTTCATAATCCGTACCCACTTCCATTTCCCACAGCCACTCATAAATAGAATTTGCTTCCTGATAACGCCTGTCATTGATACAATCATTTGCAAATCGCATCATAAACATGATCTTATCCCCAATCTGCTGATTATCATAGTACTCTACTATCCATTCTCTATCCCAGTAATCGTCCCCGTAGTCCTCATATTCTTCTGTATCCAAATATAATTTACCGTCCTCTATCTGCTGCTTCCATTCTTCAATCTGCAACATTTTTTCATCAACAAATCCTTGGGACATCAGACTCTGAGGCGAAATATCGGCAGTATTCTCTTTCTCTGTACATTCTGTAATCAGATGCTGCAGATATTCATACTGCTCTTTCGACAGCCGCTTCGCTATCTTTTCTATGATTTTCTGTAACTCTTCTTTTGTCAGCTCATCCAATTTCAGGTTCATCTTCTTTTCCTCCTCTCAAGGACTCCAAGTTTTTTTCTTTTATTATTGTCAGCATAACATATATTTATATATTTCAACAGTCTCTATTATTTCTCATGGCAGGCTCTCCTCCACGCACAATACCCCCGAGGATATTACGTTATTGTCACAGCTTTCTATCCTTTTTATCTGCTCTGCTGTATTCAAAACATTTAATTGATATTCAGCAATTTCCTGTAAACTCTTAAATCGTTCTTCTTTCCCTTTTCTTTCTTTAATCATCTGTGCATTATGAGATTCCAGATTAGAAAGTACTGTCAATTCATTAATAGTTGCAAAATCTCTGACATTACTCTTTTTTGCTAATTCTGGATTAGCTTCTCTCCATGCTTTCGCTGTAAATCCAAATAGTGCCACATTTAATATGTCTGCTTCTTCTGCATATGCCAACCATTGTAGATTTTCCCTATAATTTATCTGTGGAAGCAAATAATTCTTCACTGCATCTGTCTGAATCAAATAATTACTTTTGCTGAGAAAACGTTTCGCATTCCATTCTATCTGTCTCGAGTTGTTTTCTTCTTCCTTCAAGCGTTGGAATTCTTTTATTAGATATAATTTAAACACCGGACTAATTGCAGCTGCAAACTCAAAAGCAAGATCTTTATGGGCGTAGGTTCCTCCATACTTTCCACGTTTTACATATAATCCTATAGCGTTTGTTTTATTAATCCATTCAGAAACACTGGGAGTAAATGTCAATAATCCCGCTTGCTTTTTAAAGTGTTCAGATTCGAACACTTTAAATTCCGGATTATATATTTGTTCCCATACAGACAGATATTCTAATGTTCCACGATTTCTCAACCAATTTCGCACTACATCTGCCGCTCTGGCAGAATTTGACTTTGCCTTTGCAATATCTGTAATGCAGATATAATCATCTAATTCTTCTTTTGAAATAGTAATTTTTACATTTTGAACATCTATAATTCTGTTCTTCATGCGTCATATCCTCTCTTACAATCCTCGTTTTATCTGTAGTACTTCTGCATATTTTAATAAACGATTATACAAATATTTATTTTCCTTTATGTTCTTTACGATCCCTACTTCTATTTCTGTTTCTCCTTCTAAGCGATACAAGTCACAAACTGAACGTTCAATATCATAAATATTATATGTTCCAAACTCCGTTTCTTGTTTTCTTATTCCAATATTAAAATTTCTATTTGAAAAATAATGCCTTTGTATCATAAAGTCCATTTTCATCATACTTCGATCTGTTCTTTCTGTAGCTACAGATAAATAATCTGGTTCAGCAGACAATACTCCCTGATAGTAAAGTGCACTATTCATACAAATAACTGCATCAGGATTGCTTAGACTCACTTCGATACATTTATAATCAAACGGCTTCTTACATTGTTTACCTGAAAGCCAATAATGTCCATAGCACACCTTTTGTAAATAACCTTCATTTACTAAAGTGGAAATCTGACGATTGGAAAATCCTTCTGCCAAAAGATTTTTTGTCTCTACATAACCTCTGTATTTTCTATATAATGTTTCAATTTTTATATATGTATTCTCTCTCATATTTTCTCCAATGCATTTCTTATTACACACATTATTGCATTTTCCCTTACACATGTCAATGTCATTTTTAAAATGGCAGGCTCTCCTCCACACACAGCACCCCATACCCCAGCTGATTATTCGGCCACTGCTCATACCCCGGCAGATGTCTTGCCCCTCTTCTCAGATACGCTTTCACCTTCTCCCCATACAGATATGGATCATTCCCGCGGATAATTCCCCACTCCATCAACAATGCCGCACTTCCTGTCACAAACGGCACTGCAAATGAGGTACCTGAATATTCTCCGTAACCGCCTCCTGCCTTGGCTGTCGTTACCCGCACTCCCGGTGCTGCAAGATCGGGCTTTTGCACCCACATCTCTGCATTCTTCTCCAGTGCGCCGCGTCCGGAAAAATCTGCATAGGAAAAACTTCTTGCATCGTAAGCTCCCACTGTTACTACTCTGGATGCAGTTGACGGAATGGTAAGTGTATCACTGCTCACAGGGTTTAAAAAAGCTGTGCCCTGATTCAAAACACTCTGACTCGGAAGCCACATCTGATAAATTCCCGTCACAACTTTTCTCGGAGTCAACACAATCTGCCAGACTCCACTGTCAATATAAGAACCCGTTGGGATGAAATCAAAATAAATCTCCTGATTGGTCTGATATGGACTTGGTTTGCCATAGTAAAGCAGGATTTCTGTTCCCCCGATTCGAAATCTCTGCGTTCCGAGCCTTTCGGAAATTGGCCCTACACGAACCCCTGACGGCCCGATCACCGAAATATCCACCTCATCTACATAAGATTTCCAGAGCTGTACATTCAGAGCAGGTTCTCTCTGCTGCACTCCCAACTCTACTCTTTGCTCTTCCCGCTCTTTTAACATGCCGGAAGTATGCCCTGCGGATGTTCCCTCGTTTCCGCTCCCAACACAGATCACACTTTTCCAGTAATTCGACATATCATCCAGATATCGTTCCAACAGAGAAGTTCCTTCATGTGTTCATTATAACTAGGGGAAAATTACTGTAAAAAAATTTGCAGTCTTTACACTGCCTGTTTTTCTACCGGATAAGGCGACTGATACTTAAATACAATATCAATGCTCTTATCTCCATTCACAACAATTTTTTCAATCAATTCTGTCACAATTTCTCTTGTCACTTCGGATAATGTTCCATACTTGATAAATTTCTCTATCCAGTTTTCATAAGATTCTTCTGCCTCTCCAAAGCTGTCTTTCTCTTGTTCTGCCAACTGAATCTTCGCCCTGATATCTTTATCCTGCTTTTCATATTCTGCCTTATAGGAGAGATATTCTTCTTTATCCAGAACACCATCTACATAATTTTCGTAAGTTTTCTTTTTATACTTTTGGACAGCCGCAAGTTCTTTTTGTAACCGTTCAATCTGCTGGTCTGCTTCTGCACATCGTCTCTGCACCTCCTTCTTCCTATCTGCTACTTTTAATATTTCATCCTTATCACTTTCTTTCAGTGCCAGTTCCGCTTGTCTTTGGATTTCATTTTTTACAATAGAATCCAATACTTCTTTTTTAATGAAATGAGAATAACAAACTGTGTTTCCTTTTTTGTGATAGGTACCGCACTCATAACCGTCCCGACAAGTAACCCTCTGGAAATTATATCCGCAATCTCCACAAACAATAATTCCTGCGTATGGATTTACCTTTCTCACTTCGCTATTAAATCCCGGTGTCCGTGTTCTTTTCTTCATAAGTTCCTGTACCTGCTCAAAAGTATCTTTGCTAATAATTGCTTCGTGCATTCCTTCCACAATATACTGCTGTTCCTCTGGAATATATTGATACTTTTCCACTTTATAGGATATCTTTTCTGATTTATGCTGTACCATAGCCCCTGTATAAACTCTGTTTCGCAAAATTACATTGATCGTAGGATATGCCCAGCCCTTTGCACCCGCTTTTTCTAATGCATTGGCATATTTCAATCCCTGCACCTTTCTCTTATACTCTGACGGTGTCAGAATTCCTTCCTGATTCAGTTTCTTTGCAATACCATCCCTGGAATATCCTTCCAAACTCATATAAAAGATTCTCCGTACCACTTTAGCTGCTTCTTCATCTACAAGAAAATGATGCTTATCTGCCGGATCTTTTACATATCCATATGGGGCAAACCCAGACATAAACTGTCCCCGTTTCTTCTGGGCGGTCAATGCACCTCTGATTTTCTTAGATATATCACGACTATACATATCATTAAACAACGTCTTAAACTGTGCCAATTCTTCATTACTGTGATGAACAGAATCCACGCCATCCAAAATTGCAATATAACGCACACCCAAAGATGGAAAAACACGCTCAATATAGTTACTGGTTTCAATATGTTCACGCCCAAGCCGGGAAATATCTTTCGTAATAACGCCTTGAATTTTCCCTTTGTAGATATCCTCCATCATCCGCTGAAATTCCGGTCTATTCGCAAAATAAAGCCCCGAATAACCGTCATCAATATAAATATCTGCGATTTCCAGATCCTCTGATTTAGTCACATACTCACGAATCAGTTTCATCTGATTTTCAATACTCTCACTAACTTTATTCTCTCCATCATCCTTCGACAGACGACAATATACACCCATCTGATACATCATATCACCCCATCTTTCTCAAGTATTCTATCTGGTGAACTCTCTACTGAAGCAAACTTAAAATATATATCTATTTTCTGCTCTGGATATACATAAATTTTATCAACTAACTCCACAAGCGCTTCTCTGGTAAGCTGCTTTACCGTTATTCTTCTGCGATTAAAGTGCTCCAACCATATCTTTGTTTCATTGACCGCCGCCCGCTGCCTTTGCTCTTCATGGTTCAGTTCTGATAATTCTTTTTGATATTTCTGATTCTCTGTTTCATACATCTGTTTTAATTCCAGATATTCCTCTTTGGAAAGTACTTCATCCATAAACTGTTCATATGCTCGTTTCCGGTATTCCAGATTTCTTTCTATTTTTGCCTGCAATTTTGCAATTTTACCATCCAGTTCCGGCTGTTTCTGTCTGATCTGAGTTTCCAGATTCTTCATATCCATCTTCATCTGTTTCAATTGCTGGTTGATTGCAAATACAACCAGTTCATCCAGCTTTTCAAATGTAATATGATTCAGCTCACAGTAATTCTGCCCCTGCTTCTGATGAAAACCACACATATATCCGTCATAGTCTTTATGAGATGCCAGATAACGTTTTCGCATGGCTGTTTTACATTTCCCACAAAAGAGCAGTCCCACATATTTATGTGGTTCATTGTTTTTATCAAAATAGGAAACTCTGCGCCCCTTTCTTATTTGCTGAACCCTATCAAACTCTTCTTTAGAAATGATTGCCTCATGTGCATCCGGCACCAGCTCCATTTCTTCCAGGGGAATTGCCTTTTTGTATTTCAGCTTATAAGACGGTCTTTCATGTTTCCGAATCACAACCGCCCCAGTATAGACCGGATTCTTTAAAATTCCACTTACAGTAGACGATGTCCACAGACCTTTTCCCGAATCCCATACATAATTGGTTTTTAAAACTTCCTTTTTATATTTTGCGGGACAAGGGATTTCATCTTCATTCAAAGTCCTGCAAATAACCGTACAGCCAAATCCATTTTGATACATTCTGTAAATTCTTCGAACAACCTCGGCTGCATAAGGATCAATTTCCAGATGATTATGAATTGTTTTACTTTTCACATATCCAAAGGGGGGCTGTTTCGGAGTATATTCGCCCATACTTCTTTTGGTCTGAATCGTTGTCTTAATCTTTCTGGATGTATCTCTCAAATACATATCATTCAGCAAAGTTTTTATTTCTAACATTTCATCATAAGTTCCAACGGCTGAATCATAATTATCCAGAATCGAAACAATCCGAATCTGTTTCTCCGGGAAATATTTGCCTAGATAATAGTTGGTATCAATATGTTCTCTTCCAAGTCGAGATACGTCCTTAAAAATCACCATATTGATAACACCAAGCTCAATATCTGCCAGCATCCTCCGAAATTCAGTTCTTTCAAAATTACTTCCAGAAGCCCCATCGTCTACATAAACTTTTTTCTCTGCAATATCTTTATTCTCTGCAATATAATCTCTTGCCATCTGAATCTGAGAGTGAATACTATTGCTGTATTCACCCTCTTTATTTTGCTCTTCAATGGAAATTCGGCAATAAATTCCTGCCTGATACATTCTATCCCTCTTTTCATCGGTCTTGCGTAGTCATTGTCTTTAATTGTCTTTATTTTACAACAAGAACTTAAGAAAATCAACCTGCAATTTTTCGTTCAGTAAGATTCTGAATGCACTGGATCAATGTCTTTTCCCCATTAAAATGCACTCGAATCTGATATCCTGCATGTTCATAGCTTACATTCTCTTTTTGGATTTCTTTTTTTGTATCCAGAACTTCTACAGAATCAAATAACGTATTCATGCTATATGCCTCCTTCAGCATACAGTTCTCTCTACATCCTATGCCGGCAGGATTGTACAAAAGTTCTGTATGAATTGAATTCGGCTTTCGAAAGCCTGATTACATTCTAAAATTATTCTGCACCAATCACATTGAATTGAAATTGACCGCAGATTGAGTTTTTAAGATTCATTTTCTTCCTATACAGTATCAATTCCTATTGTCCGGAACATTTGTTCGTGTTATAATAAAAAGACTTTAAGAATATAAAACACGAAAACCAAAGGAGGGATTTCTGTTGGAACGATGTGATTTTTCTTCTATTAGCACATGCCTAAAAAATCAAATCAGTGAAAGCAATCAGATGAACCAACCTGATTTTTTATACGAATTATTTGAAGATTTTATGAATGATCCGATAAATGAAGATTTTTCTATGGATAATGGTCTAATTTGCCGCTGGATAACCGGACAAGCAAAAATCAGTCCCAAAATAACCTCATATTATGCAAAACCCAGCAATCAGAAAAAACTGGCAACAACCATTCAGCGGAACTTACTTCCCTTAATGGCAGACTGCAACATGGTTATACAGGACATTTACACGTTATTCATACAGGACGATACGATTTCGGATACAAAAAAGCAGGAACTTGTATCTCTATATAAACCTTCTGATTCAAGGCTGTTGTTTTTAGCAAAAGTACTTTCTTTTGGTATGGAACGGCAATTTATTAAACGTGATACAAGAAATCAAAAACTGATTGCAGGAGGTGTTCTATCTCCGATTGTTCTGGATTACATTATGGACAGCGAAGTCCCAAAACCATGCCGTCATTTTCTAGGAAGAGAAGAAGAACTGGATGAACTCCATACTTTGTTTGAAGAGAACCGACATATATTTCTTTATGGAATTGCCGGAATTGGAAAAAGCGAGCTTGCTAAAGCCTATGCAAAGCAATACAGAAAACAGTACACCAATATTCTCTATATGGAATACACCGGTAATCTATATCAAGATATTGTAGACATGGATTTTATTGATGATCCACCAGAAATCAGTGAGCAGGAACGTTTTCAAAGACATAACCGTTTCTTACGCTCTTTGAAATCTGATACACTGCTGATCATAGACAATTTTAATGTCACATCCACACAGGACAGTTGCCTGTCAGTCGTATTAAAATACCGTTGCCGGGTTTTATTTACAACCAGAAGCCAACTGTCTGAATACTGTAGTTTTCAATTAAAAGAACTGAAAGATATACCCACTCTTTTTCAACTGACATCTGTATTTTATTCAGAAGCAGAGGAAAACCGGGCAATCGTAGAAAAAATCATAGAAACTGTACACTACCATACTTTTGCTGTCGAACTGGCAGCCAAACTTCTGGAAAATGGAATTTTAACTCCAGAGCAATTATTGATAAAACTTCAAGAGGAAAAGGCTTCTCTTCATAATGAAGATAAGATTAAAGTAATGAAAGATGGTCAGAGCAAAAAAGCCACCTATTACAACCATATCCATACCCTGTTTTCGTTATACTCCTTATCACGGAAACAGCAGGATATTATGTGCAATATGTGTTTTATGCCTTCATCTGGTATTTCTGCCCGTATATTTTCCAAATGGCTGGAGCTGCCTACTTTAAATGACGTGAATGATCTGATCGAGACAGGTTTTGTACAGTCAAGTCTCCGGCATACTATTTCTCTACATCCACTGATTCAGGAAATTGCCGTTTCCGAGACCGCACCTTCTATTACAAGCTGCCACACGTTATTGGATTCTCTGCGAAAAATATGTTTAATGCATGGCATTGAAGTTAGCTATTATAAAAAATTATTTCAGACAGCAGAAAATATCATCCAATTCATTGAAAAGGATGATATTCCCCAATACCTGTTATTTTTAGAAGATGTTTTTCCATATATGGAGAAGTACCGCTATCAAAAGGGCATGAAAAAAATTGTCCAAGAACTACAGCATTTTGTAAAAGCAAGTACTTACGGGACTGCCTCTGACCGTGCCTTACTATTGGATTATCAGGCAACTCTGGAACCCCAAACAGAAAAAGCGATAAAATTAGAAAAAGAAGCACTTGCTCAAATAAAAGAAATCACAAAAGAAAATGCCCACCTTGTTTCCAACCTCTATTCCAATCTTGGAGGACTTTACCGAACAAACGGACAGCTTGATCTGGCTAAAAAACACATGAAAATGGGTATCTCTCTTTTAGAACAATACCAGCTTCTTTATACTAATGACAGCATTCCCCAGATTAATAATTATGCTGTCCTCTTAATTGAAATACAAGAACCTGACCTTGCCCTGTCTGCTCTTCAGAAATTAGCACAGATTATCAAAGAATATAATTCAAACCACTGTTTGGATTATGCCCAGGTACAGGAATCCCTTGGAAGTATCTGCCTGATCACTGCAAATATTTCGCAAGCGAAAACCCATTTTAAAAAAGCCTTGAAAATTTATGAGGATATATGGGCAGACGAACCCGAATTGATTGAAGAAAAATATCAAGCAATTCAAGAATTGTATCCACAAGCTGGAATTGCTCTGGCAAAAAGTATTCTTCTCACCAAGCACTAACGGTTCCTACAAACACTTGTAAAATATATTGCCTCAATAATGTAAACGCCTAGTTTTGAGATACACTCCAAGACTAGGCGCTTGTCCATTTCCATTTTTTCTTAGACATGGAGCGTTTACATAAGGATCACTTTTCTTTTTTTGACACTTTTCGCTCCTCCTATCTCAAATTTTTTATAGTCTAGGTATATTGCCTTCATCAATGCCTGAGAACTTGTAAATATGCTCCTCTGCTTGTTCAATCTGCGATACATTACAATCATCTCGTCATCAACCTACTGTTTGATACAATATGTCAAATGCATAGTGGCTCAGTTCTATTAGAAATTTATATCTCTAACTCCGCACCAATTCTAAAATTCCTTTTGAAAGGCGATATACTTTATCAACACTTTCCAGTTCTTTATACTTATGCGTAATAAAAACGATAGTCTTATTTTTTAATTCACTATGTAATAACTCACGTAAAGCTTCATTTGATTCAACATCAAATCCTTCTGTAGCCTCATCCATAAGTAAAATGTCTGCATTTTTCAGCAGAGCCCTAGCTACAGCTATCTTTTGTCTTTCTCCTCCAGAAAGTTTTGCACCATCTTGTCCAATTTTTTGTCCAAATCCATGATCCAATTTTTCAATAAAACCTAAAGCACCACTTTTTCTACATGCTTCAACAACTGCATCTCTTGACGCCTTTCCATCGATATTAACATTCTCCTCTATAGTCCCTTGGAATAGATATGGCCTTTGGCTTATAACCGCAATTCTATTTCTCATATCTTGTATATCCATCAATTCCACAGGAGCTCCATACAATTTTATTATTCCTTTTTGTGGCCGGTAGAATCCCGCCAAAAGGTTCAAAAGTGTTGATTTGCCACTTCCATTTTCTCCTACGATCGCAATTCGTTCCCCTTTTTTTACACATAGTGAAATACCATTTAAAATAGGGTGTCCTGGTTCATAACCAAAGACAAGATTTTTTACTTCAAAAACCATATCCCTATCTTGATAAATTTTCTCAGGTTTCATTTCACATAATTTCATTTCCAATTCTTCCGGTTGTCCCCATAACTCAAAAAGACGTTTTGCCGATGGCTCAATTTGCGCAAAATAATATTTAATGTTTATCAATGCTGAAATTGGATTTACAACATATGCACTATATGTAATAAAAGCAAATGCTCCGCCTATAGTGAATTCTCCTTTTATTATAAAAAGCCCACTTAATATATATAATAACGCATTTACAACCGTGTCTATTACTACAACACTGACAGTACTATATTCATCTAGCATTGCGTTCTTTTTATATGAATCCATCAAATCTTTTTGCAGACCTTCAAATTGAGATTTTTTTACCTGAAACAGATTCCAGAGCTTCATTTCATGAATTCCATTTATACACTCGGCAAACCAACTCATAAACTTTCGTTTATCCTCAATCCACTGTTCAAACACTTCCCGTTTCTTGTTTGCACAATAGGACACTATTATAAATTTCAGTGGAATAATTGCTTCTATCAATATTGCTAATTTCCAGTCTAATAAGGACAGCCCAACTACTCCTCCTATTATTTGGAGAATTGATGATATAGAAAACTGAGTAATCTGATCCACAACAGATGACACATTATCAATATCCATACCAATTGTATTTATAATCTCTGCACTTCCTCTTTCAGCAAAATACTGTATTTTCATCCTATTGATTTTCCAGTAAGTCTTTTTATAGAGAGAATGTGTAAACTGATTATGTACATTTGAAAATAATTTTGTTTGGATTATATTTAACTCTTGCTGGGTTAAAGAAATTATTATTAATATAACAGAAAATAAAAGAATGTATTTCATGTTTTTCTGCAATATACCACAATCTGTTATTTGTCTTATAAGCAGTGGGTGTATAAACGTTATGAATGATGAACCCAAAAGGCAACAGATAATCCCTGGAAAATACTTTTTATATTCACACAACATTTTACAAATTCGATACCATGTTTTCCCATTTTCTCTCATATCCAATTGCCATCCTCACTATTCGTTAAGCAAAATATTGACAAACAAGCTCATATATATCCTCTATATTGTAAGTTATTCCTATTCGATCTTCTGCATACAATTCATACATATTATTTTTACGCACAATATACATATCTATATCTGATGCCTTACTACTTTCAAATATTTCTTCCTCTTGATTCAAAAGAATAATATCAGGTTCATAAGCTATATATACTGTATAAAGGATATCGTTCAATGACTCATTGGAATCGTCATAATATTCTAAAGGAATTACATTTTCATCTAAAGGATTTTTCTGCAGATTTATTGCGTAATAACCGTTCTGACTAAACATCACTTTTAGCTGTATCATTTCCTCGTAATCTAAATCAATACCGGCAATTACCGGTATCTCTATATTGGTTTTATCCCTTATTACATTTTCTAGTATATCCGGATAATCAGATTTATGCGTTGCTATAGTCATCAAAAAGTCCATAACATCATCAAATCCTGCTGTGGGCTTTCTGTTTAAATATGTAGCAATATGTCCAGTGACAACAGGAGCCGCATAACTATTGGCTTGATTTACGATCCCATTCCACGAAAAATTTGCTATAATAGAATTCTCAATATTATAACCTTTTTGTTCTTGAAACAGAATTTGACCATTTCCCAAAAGACCATAACGATCCTGCCTGACACCAAAAACACCTGGATATGCAGCTGGATAAGTCTTTATATTTCTGTTATGATATGCTGCTACTATAATCGCATCAGCATCAAGTAATCTTTTTATTTGAATCCATAAGGGTTTAATATCAAAATAATTGATTGTTCCAAGACTCATGTGAATTAACTTTATTTTATTTTGAATACACCATTCCAAAGCTTCCAGCAAAACTGTGATCTGTGTTGTTCCTGCAGAGTCAGTCACATTCAAGTCCCATAATTCTATATCACTACATATGCTTGTGATAATTCCGACGCATACAGCGCCATGGAATGATTTATCGTCTTTATACTCACTTGGATCGCATTTAGAAGCCAAAAAAGATTTATGAACAATCCTTTGATTCCTGTTATTTCTCATATGATAAGGTATACCGTTATCAATCAATGCGAGCTTAATCATTTGCACTATTCCTATTCTTACCTGTTATATATCCAAGCCAAATATCGCATATTTATTATTCTCATGATAAACCTTGTAATTCTATGGTCAATAAAAATTCAAGTGTCGCTGAACCCTAATATGCTTCTCCAATCACACTGCCATCATAAGCATTGATCACATAAGAAAGCTCCTGTAGAGAATTTCCACCAATACTTTCCCTGACAGTAAAAATCCATGCTGGAACCAACCATGCGTGTTTCGGCTCCTGATAGGCTGTGGTATAAGTATACTGCAATTTTGCGTTTACCACATCATACTCCAGTGCGGTAGTGTCGTTGGCAGACTGGCCTTTTCCGGAATACCAATAAAAAATCTGATCTGTCAGCTTTGCCTGTATTTTTTCAAAAGGCAGAAGCTTTGTATTTTCCGTCACCGTACAGACTTCTTCCGATATCCCATCCCATTTAAAATATTTAATTCCTTCCTCTGTTATCAGAATAGAGATTGTTTCTACCTGGAACGGAGGCACATAACTATCCACTGTTTCTTCCGCAACCACGCCATCAGGAACTGAAGTAATACCCTCTACACTTTTCGAAAAACAATACAGATATCCCGGTAATCCTCTATCCAGATCTCCCTGCCACAAAGCATCACTACCAAGTCCCAGACCATTGCGCTCTGAACATGCGCCATTCGGGAACCACACGGTACGATCAGAATCTACAAGGCCCATTCCATCGATACCTAAATCCTCTAAAACTTGTTCTGCCTGTTCCTTTCCATCTTCCTCTGTAAAGGTGATCTTGTCCATGCACTTTCGATACGCATCTGCCAGTTCATGAAATTTCTCTGTATAGCCGTTGGTATCCATGCCAAAGCTACTGTAATACTCACTCTGCATTTCCTCAGTTTCTATTGTTTCTTCTTCTATAAAATTAGAACCCTCCATCCAGAGAAAACTACTGTCATTGTCAATTTCCTGATTATACCGCTCTGCTTCTATATATGCCTTCCTGTCCTCGCCCACATCTGCAGTAAAATAATCCTCTGTATCTGTGTTTTCCAATTCAGTACTCATCCAACTCCGTGCCGCTTCCACACCGTGATCCTCTGTTTTTTTTTGAAATTTTATCTCCATCTTTTCCGGTGCAGACGCTTCATCCGGTGCAAGCTCCATCCCCTCTCGGGTTGCGTTTTGAATCCCTGCAATCGATGTAGAATATGCTGATTGCAAGTAACTTCCTTCCTTGCTGGAAATCCTGTCTAACACTTCCTGATACGCATCCTTTGTCACCATCTGTGGCATATATAGTTCCTCACCGTCCGTAAAATAATCAATCAATCCATTCAGTTCTTCCTGCGTTAACTCGTGATTTTGCATCTCTATGACTGGAAGATTGCCAATGCTTTGTTCGCCCAACTTAATATCTGCCTGGATAACCACACGGTCGTTGCTTTTCTTTTCTTCAAATTTCCAATGCGTTGGAACATTTGTCTCTCTCTTTTCTCCTTTTTTAAGAGGTTCACAGACAGCCGCCTCGCTAATCCCATCCACTTTGCTGACTACCGAACTCTCCTCTGGTGTTTCCTGACAGCTGGAAAGAATAATACACAACGCACCTACCATAATTGCTAGAACACTTTTTTTCATTTTTCCTCCATATATCTTATAGAATTGTCGCTTTTTCACGAAACTTCAATTATAAACTCTTTAACTTATAAATACCTTCCTGACACTATTAACGTTTTCGTATATTTTTTAGAAACAGACTACCTTATTTATTTTAATGTATAAGGCAGTCTGTTCTATGTACTAGTAACTATAACTTGTTAGTACATTACGCTATTGTCATTACTAATAACCACTCTTGAAGCATCCGCATTATGCTGAGATAACCAAGTCGCAGCACAATATGAACATGGGCAACCACATCCACAAACGCACCCAAAAGACTCAATCGTGTTCCTGTTTTTCTTCATATTTTTGTTGAGTTTCTTCATACGGTTCTCCTCCTTTCTGTTAAAATAATATCAATATTTCCGCTTCATTGGTGCCAAGAGAAACAGATATATGATATTTCATATTATAATTTCCGGATATAGAATAAACTAATTCAAAATGCTACTTTTCGTATGTGATTTAATTTATCGCATATTGTTTGCAAATTAAACTCATCCACTTTTATATCATCCAGCAATTTTATAATCGGCAAATTATATGTATTCTCTAATTCCATTATCACATATATCCAGCACTCTTCTACTACAGGCAAATCCAATAGATTCTGTTCTGAATTTTCTACTTTTATCATTGTGTATTTCAATATCACATTTTTAATTAGCTCTTCCATCCTATCTCCTCACTTATATTACAAAAATATTATTTGCAAGTTCTTCCAAAATTTTCAAAATTTCTTTTTCAATTTTAGTATCATCAAATATATCAAGGACTTGATATTCAGAATTTTCAGGTATCGCTGGTTTTTCATTCATATCCTCCATGGTATAATACCGTATCTTTTTCCATTCATGATCCGCCTTATAAAATTGTCGTGAAAGAATATATTCTTTCACTGGTGTATTATATTTTCTTAGAACAAAATCGCTTATATTTTTTAATACAGTATAATTCAAATCAGTATACCTATACAAAGCCAAAAAGCCTATATCTACATCCAATGCGTTTGAAATAATCAGAGGTAACTCGCCAAAATAATTTGTTTCATATTTTTCAAATTCCGAAACACCACCAGGGCAACCCACAAGAATCACATCGTACTCCTGTTGTTTTACTTTTGTATGTATCCAATGATTTAAAGCAATAATCTTTTCTGGATAAGACATGAATTTTGAATATAGAAAGCCAGGAAGATTTTCCATTCCTAAAAATCCACCGAGAACGTTAGAGCAAAGTGCCAGTACACGATACCCCTGTTTTTCAATCACCTTTTTAATCTTCACTTGCAATTGGAATTTATCGCAATTTTCGCCCAATCCCATGACTGATATTACCGGAATATCTATTTCTTTTTTATTTGGCGAAACAACTTCATCTGACAATTCACTTTCCTGTAATATACATACTTTATCTCTGTCAATTTGAATCTTATCTAGCAGTGCTAAACCAGCATAAATCTTTTTCCCTGAGTCTAATGCCATTTGCACTCTTTTTTGGTATCCGTCATAACTATATCCCATTGTATTTTCTGAAAAAACAATAGCATCAGCTCGAGTAAGACATTCTTCAAATTCTGTACTACAATATATCGAACTCTTCTTTTGTAATAGTTCAAGCCTACTCCTATCTTCTATATAGCTGGATACCGCAACCACCTGATATAATTTGTTTTCTTTCAATCCCTTGATAAGTATTTCTGTGTCATTATTTAATGGAAACACAACTAATTTTTCCATATGCACTCCTTTATTTTAATACTTGCAAATTTTCATTTCCTTTATATCCAAACTCAACAAGTATACACAATTTATATAGCAATAAAAGTGTACTTTCTTTTGAGTTTTCACATTGCTGTAGCAACATATTTTCTGTTAATATCTGATTATCTTTTGGAATTTGCGCCAAACAATATGCACACATTCTCAAATTCCAACATCCTAAACATTTTTCTTTAATCATCTTACCATGGTTAAGTAGGAAACTCATTTTATCAAAATCAAATCCCGAATCCAAACTTCCGATGCACATTTCTGAATCTTCTTCCGAAACTCTTTCACATGGAAAAAATTCACCTTTTGTATCCACAAATAGTCTTCTAACTGCAGGAATGCATGGACCACCATGATGTGTTTTTTTGCCTTCAGCAACATGACTATGTAGCTGTTCATATAATAACTCAATATCTTGCAGTTCTCTTCGCAACAATCGACTTTGTGCATCCCATTTTCGCTTCTCTAATACAGATAAAATCATCTTTATATATGCTAGTCGATGTACTCTGAAATTTTTTTGTGTTATGCGCGACAATGTCTCATCTTTTAAACCAACTGGATTTACATAATTGAAATTCACTGTCCCTGCTTCAAACAGCTCTTCTTCCGAATAAAATCGATATATATTTTCAAGATCTGATGAAGAACTAATAACACAATTAAACAAAACTTTTGAATAGTACTCTTCATTGTAAGCTTTCAGTCTACTCAAATTTTCTAAAATAATGTCAAATGAACCTTTTCCTGTTTTAAATCTTCGATTTATATCGTGACTTTTCTTATCACCATCAAGGCTAATCATAAGATTAAACTCATATTTTACCAAAAATTCTATGACATCTTCTGTCATTAAAGTCCCATTAGTCGTCATAGTAAAAAGAATTTTTTTATCCCCTTTACGTTGTAAAATATAGGAAACACATTTCTTAATCAATTCAAATTCCAGAAGAGGCTCACCCCCATAAAATGATAATGCAAGTTGATCCGCTTTTTCGCTTCTTTTCAAATAAAAGTCTATTGCTTTTTTGGCTGTCTCGAAATCCATCCTATTTGACGTATGGGAACGATTATAGTAGTTTCCAGAATATGCACAATATTTGCATCTCAAATTACACTGCTGAGTTACCTGCAAAATCAGATTGCCCATATAATGTTCTGCCAACAAATGTAAGTTTTCTGTCTCAGGATGCTCAATTTCTTCTATCGCAGTCTCACGCAATAATCCGCTTTTCACAAACCGTCTTAACACTCCATCAGGAACCAATTTTGTCTTTTCCACAGTTTTTAATATCTGATATTCTTCATCATTCACCATAACTACAGAATCCAAAGAACGATCATAAAAATATTTCTGCATTGGTGTTTGAATGCATTTAATTAATACCTTTCCCATATTCTTTCCCCCGTATTTTTATTTTATCTGCGTCAGGACACCTGCATCCATCTCACAGATCGTATCGCAGAGCCATTCGATCTCCAGCATGTTATGTGCTGCGATAAGAATAGTCTTCCCTCGTTCCTTTAATCCCCGCAAAAGCTCGCAGACCTCTCCTGCCCCCTGCTTGTCCAGACCATTAAAAGGCTCGTCCAATATCAAAAGCTCCGGATCTTCCATAATTGCCTGTGCGATACCAAGACGTTCACGCATTCCAAGAGAATACTGTCCTACCTTCTTTTTAGACAGAGGATCAAGCCCTAGGGCACGCATCGTCGCCCTCACATCGTCATCGGAAATACGGTGTTTCAGAGACGCCAGTCTCTTTAAATTCGCAAAACCGCTGAGATCCAGAAAGAAGCCAGGGTTTTCAATGATAATGCCTACGGAATCTGGAAAGTCCAGCTCCTTCCCGATCTGTTTTCCCCCTACGAGCACTGTGCCGCTCTCAGGTTGTAAAAATCCACAGATGCATTTAAACATTACGGTTTTCCCTGAACCGTTAAACCCCATAATCCCATGAATCTTCCCTTTTTCAAAATCATGGGTAATGTTCTTTAATACTTTTTCTTTTTGAAAGGATTTTGTCAGTCCCTTCAACCTGATTGCATATTCCATTTTGCCCTCCATTTATTCGTTTGTCTGCGTAAAAGAGAAATTATAGCCCTTAATTCGGACGGCTGACAAGCCGATCAGCGCTATGATTAATATTGCAAATATGAACATGCTCATCCCGATCCCTGGCAGGTAATCATAACCAAAGCTGTGCATGGGAAAGGTAGCTTGGTTCAACGGAGACAGCCAGCCGCAGAACACGTTCGCCCTATATTCCTGACTTTCTGTAAAATGAAACAGTTTCCGGAAAACATCTGGGTTCAGCAGGAGCCCATACAGACTGACTGCAAAAGCACCGATCACCCCTGCCATATTTCCCGCAGCCAGATTTAAAAACAACATGAGAACTGCGATAAAAAGAGTATATAAAAGTACAAGTCCAAACACTATTGCTGCGCACATATAAGGAGTTGAGCTTTCCATTGTTTTTATGGAAACAGGAACGGTTATGCTCTCCCCACCGCCATAGCCCAACATTGCCGCTGTTTCGCTCCACACATTTCCCGTAAAGGAAAAGGGAGCTCCCATAATTCCAAGCATCACAGCCAAAAAAATATTATAGATCACAGTCGCCAGGATCACATAGATAATCTGACCCGCAAGCCATATCTTCCGTTTTGTGCGTACAAGCCAATACGGAGTTGCCTGACTGATAAATGGCATGTCCGCAAAGAGCAGGATTAAAAGCAGGGAGGACAGCATAACAGAGGATGCATCCCCATATGTCCAAATAAACGGCTCGAATACCTGAAGGATTGTCTCATATTTTATCGCATGGGAAATAATCTGATCCGACAGCATCAGACATAATATAGCTGCCAAAATAAAGGTCATCCAGATCCTCGGACTTTTTTTCCATCCATAGAAATTCTGGCCTGCAATCCAAAAAGCCTGTTTAATATCACGCATACCGCAACCTTCTTTCTATTGCGCACATAAAGATCAGTGCCGTTAAAAAACTTCCAACCGCTAATATAGCAATGCAGAAGATATCATTGTAGTAAATAGACGCCGCCCAATAGCGGGGACTCAGAAAGAATGCTTTTTGATAGTAACGCTCCTGAAATACGGTCAGGACATAATAAAGAATAAAAGGAACGGCATAGGACATATAGCGATTTTTTGTTATGACAGCCGACGTACCGCCAATTAGCGCCCAAAAAGCGCCATTTAAAAACAATCTCAGAAAGCTTACCGCCGTTCTGCCCACAAGCACTGCCATCTCATAATTTCCGTCAATCAGAGAAGGATACTGACCGAACCTCAGTATACAGATTACAAGAAGGAACACCATGGCTAAAAAAGCTGTCAAACCTCCGGAGACCAACAATCCTGCTGCTTTTCCTACGAGATACTGTTTTCTCCCTGAACGGATATAACTGAACAGAAAAAAACGACTGTGCAGCTCAGCCTCCGTATTCTCTCCACCCGCAAAAGCAACGGCAATGGGAACAAACAGAAGCATATTAACGCTGTTCATACAATAGGTGTATGCTACGAACCAGCCTGGTCCTTCTGCAGATCCGCCTGCATTTATGATCTTCTGCAACATCTCATGCTCAGACATCAGGGTAGCCGAAACGATTAGAAAAATCCCCAAAATAAAGCGAATGCTTCGAATATTGTTTTTTATGTCCGTTGCCAACACATTTCTCATACGCTTTTCTCCTCACTTCAAACAGCTATAGACTTGATTTTTTTATTTTTATAAAATCCTAGTTTTTTGCAATAATATCACTATTTGTATAAAACTACACTCCTTATCAAACAACAGTTAAGGACTTGCAAAAACTGTTGTTCCTACTGAAAGCATTGCAACAGCTGTAAAAATTGATAATATTTTAAATTTTCTATTATTCTAAGTTCTACAAATACATAAGCCGCCAGTTAAGTACGATTAGTTTTATTATAATTCAATAAATTCCATCCAACTTTCCACATTTTATTGTACAATTTTACCATTTATATAATAACATGTCAACATTTAATGAACGTTTATAACAAAAAAATGCAGGGCTATAAAAAACTAAAGAAATTGCTCTATTTTACAAAATTATATCCTATTTTTCAATTCCAACTCAATTTTCCCTCAATGTCTTTTTCCTCCAACTTTCGTATGCTTATCTCACAGCAAAGCAGTACCACACCGGTACAGCCTGCTGAATTAATCAATACGAAAATGGAGGTGTTTTTTATGCGAGAACTCAGAAACACAAAAATCATTGCTGTAGATCACGGCTACGGCAACATGAAAACAGCAAATACCGTCACACCAACCGGAATCAAAGCCTATGAAACAGAACCCATCTTCACCGGGAATATTCTGGAATATAACGGCATTTACTACCGGATTGGCGAAGGACACAAAGAATTTATCCCAGATAAAGCTATGGACGAAGAATATTATCTTCTAACTCTCATGGCGATTGCAAGGGAACTGAATGTCTTTTCCATCCGTGAAGCAGACGTTCATCTGGCTGCCGGGCTTCCTCTGACATGGATCAGAAACCAGAGAGAAGATTTCCGTTCCTATCTGCTCCAGAATCCAGAAGTCCATTACCGATTTAACAGCAAAGAGTATCATCTCCGTTTTGTGGGATGCAGCCTTTACCCGCAGGGATATCCGGCTATCGTAAACCGACTTGGAGATTTCAAGGGGACAAATCTTCTTGCAGATATCGGCAACGGAACCATGAACATTCTGTATATCAATAATAAGAAAGCACAGGAAAGCCGGTGCTGGACAGAAAAGTTTGGCGTAAACCAATGCATGATTGCCGCTAAAAACGCTGTTCTGGACAACTTCGGAGTAAAGATTGAAGAATCTACCGTAGAGCAGATTCTGCGGTTTGGAACCGCTGACATTTCAGCGTCTTATCTGGATTGTATTACTGCTGTTGCCAGACAGTATGTCACAGATATTTTTGCCACGCTCCGCAAATATGAATACAATCCTGGCCTGATGCGCCTGTATGTGGTCGGAGGCGGTGGATGCCTGATCCGTAACTTTGGAGCGTATGACAAATCACGAGTTACCATCCTTGATGATATCTGTGCCACTGCCAAAGGTTATGAATCTCTGGCTTATATGAGCCTGAAAAGGAGGGGATAAGCCATGCAGAACCATATCCGCAACACAAACCTGCGATTTAATCTGGACAAAGACCAGCAGCGGAGAGCCTGGGAATATTTACAGACGATGGACAGACAGAATTTTAAATCTTACAGCCAGGTAATCTCCCTTGCACTGGTCGATTATTTTGACCGCTACTACCGCACTCAGGCTGATCCCTATCTGGAAACAAGGGAACGGGAAGAACTTTTTGTGAAACAGATTGTAGAAGCAGTAGAACACAGCCTGAAACAGTCATTGCCGATTTTTCTGTCCGGGCTGACTGCAGGCATGTTGGAAAGGGAATCCCCCATCAGGATGCCCTTTCCAGCTCCTGAAAAAGAACAGCCGGATCGTGATATAGACTGGGATTTTCTTGGAGAATAAACCATTGTGATTGGAGGTGAACACATGACGGACTTTCTGACAGCAGACACAAGCCTGCCATCTTATATGATGTTTCCCCGTTTTCTTCTGGACATGGAAATAAACGAAACTGCCAAAATGCTTTATATGATCCTGCTCGACCGTGCAAGGCTTTCCCAGAAAAATGAGGGCTGGTCAGATACAAATGGTCATGTGTTCCTCTACTTTACGATTGAAGCACTGGCAGAAGTTCTCCACAAAAGCCAGATGACGGTGAAAACTGCTCTGGCAGTACTGGAAAAACAAGAGCTTATCTTCCGAAAACGGCAGGGACCCGGACACCCTAATCGGATCTATGTAAAAATCCCGAAAGAAACCCTCAGCAATACAGACAGAATTCTTTCCTCAAGACAGACAGAAAACTGTCCTATTGACAGACAGGATTCTTTCCCTGATACAGACAGAAAACTGTCCAGTAATAAGAAAGAGATAAAAAAGAACCATTTAACAATAAGAGGGAGTAAAGAGCCACGCTCACCCTATGGAACATTTCAAAATGTTTTTCTGTCAGAGACGGAGCTGGAAAATATCCGGCAGACAATCCCTGACTGGCAGGACTATATGGAACGCTTATCCGGTTATATGGCTTCTACCGGAAAGCAATACCAAAACCATGCAGCTACCATCATCCGTTGGGCAAGACAGGATCATCCTGTTTCCCGGCAACGAAATTATGAAAGTGAGGAATACGAAACATTATGACAACATTTACAGAAAAACCAACAGCTATCACACCAAACAGAGAGCTTCAGTCTGATGAATATTTTAACGAAACAAATCACCTGATCTACTGTTCCAAATGCAATACGCCAAGACAGTGCAGGCATGAATTACAGGGAAAGGTTCTTATTCCTTCCATCCGCTGTAAGTGCCAGCAGGAGATCTTTGAACAGGAGGAAGCCCAGAGAAAACTTCATGAAAAGCAAATGGAAATAGAGCATCTCAAAACCAGCGGCTTACAGGACAAATCACTTTATGACTACACCTTTGCCAAAGATAACGGCAGCAATCCGGAAATGAAACTTGCACACAATTATGTAAGTAACTGGGAAGAGATGAAAGCAAACGCTTCCGGACTTCTCATCTGGGGCGATGTCGGTACTGGAAAATCTTTCTTTGCAGGCTGCATTGCCAATGCCCTTCTGGAAAAAGGCGTCCCGGTACTGATGACCAACTTTTCCCGGATTCTGAATACCCTTACCGGAATGCATTTTGAAGACAGGAATCAGTTCATCCACAGCTTAAACCGCTACAGCCTTCTGATCATTGATGACCTCGGAATTGAACGGAACTCTGACTTTGCACTGGAACAGGTATTCAATGTGATTGACAGCCGTTACCGCAGTAAAAAGCCCCTGATCATAACAACCAATCTCACTTTATCAGAGCTGAATAACGCCGCTGATATCGCACACAAGCGAATTTATGACCGGATTCTGGAGAGATGTGTTCCCATCCGTATCAATAACCGGAATATCCGTCAGGACAATGCAACAGCTAATTTAAAAAAAACGAAAAAAATTCTGTTAGATAATCACACTTCAAACCAGAGTTGAAACAAAGCAGCATCGCACAATAACTATTTTTCACTGACAGTAGTACTACTTTCTTTTCTTATTTATCACCAGAGACATGCCACTGTCAGTTATCTAAAACTATAGTACTAAACCACAAGATTTTAAAACTAAATCGCCCGGATACGGGCATAAAAAGGAGGTGCCAGATATGGCAAATAAAAGAATTATGACACCAGAAGAAAAAGTGCTTTTACAGGCAAAACACAGACTGGAAGAAATCGAAGCAAGAAACCGTAAAAAGGAACGTAATGCCAGAACACGCAGATTGATTCAAGAAGGAGCGATTCTGGAAAGCATTGCTCCACATATTAAAGAAATGGATTTAGATACCCTAAAGCGGGAGCTGATGCTCCGGCTAAGAGGAATGTAAATACACAAGTTCTACTCCCGAAGGGCGCACTTACTCACCACCCGATAAATCGGGCGGTGGTATCCCCTACGGGGCTCGTGCGCTCTGCCGAGGGCTATCCGCTGTTGCAGGCAACATCGAAAGGAGGTGCCAGATATGGCAATTTATCATATGCAAGCCAAGGTCGTCAGCCGTGGTTCCGGGCGGTCTGCTGTCGCTGCATCTGCTTATATGAGCTGTAGCCGCATATACAATGATTACGATGGCATCCAGCATGACTACACCCGAAAACATGGACTGATCTATCAGGAAGTAATGCTTCCCCCTATGGCTCCGCCTAAATGGAAAAACCGGGAGCAACTCTGGAATGCTGTAGAAGCTGCTGAAAAAACAAAAGACAGCCGACTGGCAAGAGAATTTGTTGTCGCACTCCCTATTGAGTTGGATAAAGACAGCAATATTTCTCTTCTTCAGAATTTTATTCAAAAGAATTTTGTAGATATGGGAATGTGTGCCGATTTCGCCATTCACGATACAGATGGTCACAATCCCCATGCACACATTCTACTTACTGTCCGTCCATTAAACGAAAACGGAACATGGCAGTATAAAACCGAAAAAGAATATCTATGCATCAAAGATGGAGAGGAAAAGGGATTTACTGCTTCTGAATTTAAGGATGCTCAGAAAGAGGGCTGGGAAAAACAGTATCGTTATAAAGCTGGGAAAAAGAAAGTATATCTGACTCCCTCGGCAGCACAGGAGAAAGGTTATGAACGTATCGACAAACATCCAAAAAGCACCCGGTATGGCAGACAAAACCCGATTTCCGAACAATGGAACAGTGAGGAACAGCTCTGCCTCTGGAGAGCAAACTGGGCAGATGCCGTAAATAAAATGCTTGCCCTTAATCAGATAAATGCCGCCATTGATCACCGCAGTTTTGCAGCTCAGGGAATCACTGAACAGCCAACCATCCACGAAGGCTACATTGCCCAGAATATGGAAAAGAAAGGCATGATAGCAGACCGGTGTGAAATCAACCGTCGGGTTCGTGCGGATAACAGAATACTACGGGAATTAAAAACACAGATAAAAAAATTGGTTCAAGCTGTCGAAAAATCTATTCCGGTAATTGCAGAAACATTAGAAGCAATCCGCAATCATATGATTTTTACACAATATCATTTACTTCATAATGAAATGCAAAAAGAAGTGATCCATGACTGGATGCAGCATTTTCGTCCTATCCTAAATAAATATGATACCATTAAGAAAAAGCTCAAAGCGAAAGTTACTGAAAAGAAAGAACTAAATGTGCAAAAAAGTAAAACCAGTATTCTAAATCCTTTCCAGCATATAAAGTTAAACCAGCTGCTTACAACCGTAACAGAAGAAATCGAGGAACTGAAATCTGCCAAAGAACAGCTGCTGTTTCAGGCTGAATGCTCCACAGAGAAAGATATGGCGAGCCTTTCCAGAAAATACGACCAGATGGATAAGAATCTGGATATTCTCGATTCTCAGGATATGGCTCTCAAAGAGCAGCTTGAAAAAGATGCTGTCGCTTTCCAAGAGGAAAAACTCCGGCCTAAACCAGAGCAATATACAGAATTACTGGATGCCAGAATCCAGATACGACCTACTTTCCGAGAGAAACTGATTGAGCAGCTCAAAGGTACTTTTGGTGAATATTATGACTATCACTATCGTGATATCGCAACCCATGAAGTGGATGATCTCAATATGGAAGATCCCTATAGCTTCTCTCATCGTACCTGGGAACTTGAATATCAGAGGAAACAGGAATTGCAAAAAAAACATCCTGTTCAATCCAGGCAAAAATCGCACAACACAGAACTATAATGTTTAAACTACTAATATAAAAAATATCCCGTTTTCTCAAAACAGTTATATTGCTTCATCCCAATAATTCACAAACTGCTAACCACCGAGCAAAAGTGAGGCACAAAGTGCGTAAGCATAATTTGATTTCTTTCCGCTTACGCACTCTCTTTTTATCTTGAGCAAAAAATTCCTACTTTGTAAAGCCAACAAATGGGGTTTGGGGGGCTCCCAAAGTGCGTTTGGATATCCAAACGCTATGCTTGCAAAACCAGTTCCACTAATTTCCCTCGATACTCCCTTCTTCTAAAATCAATGATAATTATAACATTGCCAATTTTGTAAAGTAATAATCAACTTAAAATATAGACGACAAACAATAAAACCATGATACTGTTACAAAAAGCAGTAGCATGGTTTCTTTATATTTCATTATAGATTTTCTCTATCTATCATATTTTCTATTGTTTCTGAGAAACAACACTCTTTCAAATCAATACTTTTGTCCATCTTCACAAGATTTGTATATTTCTCATCTGTATAGTGTTTTGATATTACAGCAAATACTTTATATGTAGGCTGTGCTGTTACATCTCTGATGTCCTTTTTCAGCAATGTGTTCGGTACATTTAATTTCGTATTTTTATCTTTTACGAAGCCAATACAACCACATATATTCCCGGCAGCTTTTTCTGTATATAATTTCGGTCCTCGATCTGTAAATTCTCCTATCATTGTTACGTTTTTCTTAATAAGCATCATACGTTCCAATATATCCAATTTTTGCCCCGTAGAGCCATCTTTTGCAAAAACAAAATCATTTTCTGTTAATCGCTTATCCAGGCATTTCTGGTAAAAATGAATTGCAGAAGCTGTCTCTTTTTTATTCAATCGAACTCCTGTCAAATGTAAAAAATTGTATCTATGGAAAACAACTTCATATCCCTGTACAGATGACAAAATCTTATTACTTTCCTGTAATTGCTTATTCACCTCTTTCGGTAAGCCATATAGGAACAAAACCTTCTGATCCTCAAGATGTTCTTTATATAGTTGTGCCGCTTTTGTCATAATCTGAATTGCACGTCTTTTGTCCATAACTTAATCCTTATCCCATAAAATTTAGAGAAGGGAATGTTCACGCCGCAGCACTAAACATTCCCTTCTCATGGTTGATTTTTCCGTTGTCTGCCAACCTCCAGCACCTTCGTCTGGAAAATATCAGGTTTTTCCGTTGCCTGCCAACCTCCGACACCTTCGTTCGGAAAACGTATCAGATTTTAGGTGTCAACCCACCGCTGATGCACAGCTTTTCTAATTACATTTTACACGAACTATGTGGAAAATGCAATTACAATTTTATCTTATGATGCCCTGCTACATTTTATACACTATTTATCTTACATTTCATTCTTGATAAATTATCTCTTTATCCACAATCTCCCTCGCACATACTTGTATATTGTTCATTCTTCCTATCCATTCCAAGACATTTTCCACCTTTAGCTGTTCTGTAATGCCTTGTGCCTGTTTCATCTGTTCTACAAGTCTTTCAAAGCGTTCCTGTGCCTGTTCTTCTATATCAGCCAAATAACCATTCAGCCTGCCGCTTGTAAGCATATTCAGATATAGCAATCTGCGGTATTCCTTCAAATACCGCAAATGTCTTTGTCCCCATACACCGACAACCCTTTGTTCTTCTTCCTTCGGTAAGGTAAGAGCAGGGATAAGATAATCCCCATGTCTGATATAAGTACCGCCCATCTCTTCAAAAATTGTTTTCTTCATTGTCTGTTCTACCTTTCTTATCGTTCTCTATTCATAGATTTTCTTTACGACCGTTCCAATTTTACAGTAACAATAATTCTTCAATTTTCAGTTCACATTGCCCCTCCCGAAGAAGTATGATAGAATAATTCTATTAAATTGAATCGGAGGTGCCACATGGCTATCAGTTCCAACAATATTCAGGTCTATACTACTTTGTCCAAAGAACTGGTTGCTGAGATTGATAAGGATGCAAAAGCGAACTATCGTACACGTTCCCAGCAGATTAACATGATCCTGACCGAGTATTATAAGACTCAAACAACAACCAAACATGAATCCGAGTAAAACACTGAATTGCCTGAAAACACAGGAAATATCAGTGTTTTCTTATGTTTTCCCTTAATTATAAGGTTCATGGGAACCGTATGTATTTCCAAAACTGATATTGATCGCCACCGGCATCCGATATTCCAACGCCTTTCTCAATACATAGTCCACCCCCTGCATCAGCTCTGTTGTTCGCGGAAACCCTCCCTGTCTCGGATTTCCCAGCTTCACGATCAAAAGCTCACTTTGGGGCGCCACTCCCATATAAATACCCCCCACACTGCCTCTTCCGTTTCCTGCCGCAACCCCTGCAACAGACGTGCCATGCCCGGATATATCCCGGCTTGGTACGATCTGCTCCTGTCTGGCTTTTACCTGCTCTGACAAAGCTGCATTGATCTGTTCCTGTGTATATTCCGTTCCCAGAAAATACCCCTCTGGCGGATTGCCCGAAATACTCTGATCCCACAATGCACGAATTCGGGTTGTTCCATCCGGATTCCGAAAATCCGAATGAGAATAATCAATCCCACTGTCGATCACTGCCGTAAGAATGCCCGCCCCAAACAGCTTCAGGGGTGCTGTTTGTACCGGAAGAATGCAGGAAACTCTCTTTCCGTTCGCCGCTTCAAAAAACAGCCGTTTCGGCTTCTCAATATATTCAATCTCCGGAATCTGTGCCAACTGCTCTATCCGGGATTCCGGCACAGTCAGAATTGCATACTCATTCGATAATTCCGTAACAGAAGAGGCGATTTCACGAACCGCCTCCAGATTTCCCGAATATTTGATGATCAGATCCCACTCCTGGTCCAAAGGCTGATACCCCACCTCCAGCTCCAGTGATTTTTCACGCTCCTCACTCGTAGCGTCCAACGCAAGATTCAAAAGATTTTCTGCTTTTTGGCTCATCTATTTCCCGGCTCCTTTATAAGGTGCGTATTCATATGGAAGAAAATATCCCTTCTCATGGCGGCACACCGGACATACAGATGGGGCCTGCTTTCCGTCATGGATATAACCGCAGTTTGTACAGATCCACCGACCTTGTTCTTCCCGGCTGTAATAGGTGCCGTTTTCCAGCATTTCTGCGATTTTCTGAAATCGCTCCTGATGAGTATGCTCAATTTCTGCAATCTGGAAGAATGTAGACGCCGCCTCCAAAAAACCTTCTGCCTTTGCCGTACTTCCAAACGCAGGATACACATCTTCAAATTCTTCCTTTTCATTATGCTCCGCTGCTCTAAGAAGCTCTTCTAATGTATCCTGCTGATCCACCGGATAGGTCCCGTCAATCTGGATCGTGCTCCCTGTAAACTCTTTCAGCAGCTCATAAAACCGCTCTGCATGTGCCCGCTCCTGATCTGCTGTATACAAAAACACGTCCGCAATGGTATACATCCCCTTCTCACGGGCTTTTTCTGCTGCAATCGTATATCGATTTCTCGCCTGACTCTCCCCAGCAAACGCCCGCATCAGATTTTCCTTTGTCTCGCTTTCAAAAAAATTACCAGTCATGATACACACTCCTTTTTCGTTTCATAAAAGTAGTATGTTTCATGACTGGCAAAATATGCTTCTGCTTTTAAAATTTTATAAAATTAGTTGAATCCAATCAGTCTTCTCGCCACACTGTATGCCATAGAAGACACTTTTCTTCCTGATTTTCCAGGAAGGTTCATAGTCTGTCCCAAAATTCCATATCGGATCTTCATATAGGTTTTATAATCTTTCTTCTTCAGATATTTCCACAATTCTTTCTTTTTGATCAGATTTTCATTGACCTTCGAACGAATACATAAAATCGAAGATACTGTCATCATAATAGCAAGATAATTGATCATATATTTCCTGAGCTTTTTACTCTCTACCATACGTAATTCATACATCGAGATCATAGATTTTGTTACATAAATCTGCTGATCGATGCGGCTGATCATCACTTTCTCATTCACAGACTGATCCTCTCGTCCGATAAAATAGCGATAGAAGTCCACATCCATATAGTATAGTGTCCGAACATGAGGAAGCGGGTAATATACATAGATATTATCCACATAAAACGTGTGCTTCGGCAGCTTCAGCTGACAGAGTCTCAACATCTCAGTCCGGTAGATCACGGAATGCATGAGAATATACTGATCCAGATGGAAGCTTCCGATATCATCCCAGCGGAACACCTGATTCTGCGGAAGTACATTGCGGTAATGAATGACTTTTTTATGCGTCATCCCAACTTTCTCATACACATAATTAGAAATCAACATGTCTACTTTAGAATCTGCATCCACAAATCCCTTCACTGCACTCAATATCTTCAGCAGAGCCTCTTCATCTACCCAGTCATCACTGTCCACTACTTTAAAATAGACACCTGTGGCATGCGCCAGACCTGTATTGACCGCATCCCCGTGACCGCCGTTTTCCTTGTCTACCGCTTTGACGACCCCCGGATATTTTTCCTCGTATTTTTTTGCAACCTCGCTTGTCCCGTCTGAGGATCCATCATTAACTACAATAATCTCCACATCTTCTCCTCCGGGCAGGATCGACTGAATTGCTTTTTCCATATATGCCTCTGAATTATAGCACGGAATTGCAAAAGATATATATTTCATGTCTACACTCCTTTTCTTCAATATAGCAATTATACTGTACTTTTATTATTTTTCCAACCATTTTATTGTAAAATACCACTCCTTCCTTTATAGTATTAGGGAGAACACTTATTTTTATAAAAGATAAATTGGAGGAACACTATGAAAAAGAATGCAGTTGTAGGACAATCTGGCGGACCGACTGCCGTTATCAACGCAAGCCTTTACGGGACTGTATACGAAGCATTAAACCGCGAAGACGAGATTGGCACTGTTTATGGGATGATAAATGGAATTGAAGGATTTTTAAATGATCAGGTCATGGACATGGCACCACTGGAAGAATCAAAAGAACTGGAACTGATCCGTACCACCCCCGGCTCATATCTTGGCTCCTGCCGATACAAGCTTCCTGAAGATCTCAACGATCCGGTTTATCCACAGCTTTTTGCACGCTTCGAAGCATACAACATCGGATATTTCTTCTACATCGGAGGCAATGATTCCATGGATACTGTCAGCAAGCTTTCCCGCTATGCCGAAAAAATCAGCAGCAACATCCGTGTGATCGGAATTCCAAAAACAATTGATAATGACCTTGTCGAGACAGATCACACACCGGGATTTGGAAGTGCCGCAAAATACGTCGCTTCTACTGTGCGGGAGATTGCTGTCGACGCATCCGTTTATGACAACAAAAAATCCGTTACCATTGTTGAGATTATGGGACGCCATGCCGGATGGCTCACTGCTGCCAGCGCACTGGCCAGAAAGTTCGAACACGACAACCCGGTTCTGATCTACCTTCCGGAAACAGACTTTGACCAGGATGCTTTTATTGAGAAAGTCCGTACGTCTCTGGAGACTACACCAAACCTGGTAGTATGTATTTCCGAGGGAATCCACGACAACACCGGTACATTCATCTGCGAATATTCCAATGATGTCGGAACAGATACATTCGGCCACAAAATGCTCACAGGTTCCGGAAAATATCTGGAAAATCTGGTGAAAGAACGCCTTGGCGTCAAAGTACGTTCTGTAGAACTCAATGTCTGCCAGAGATGCTCTTCTTCCATGCTTTCCAAAACAGACCAGAAAGAAGCCATTGCTTCCGGAGCTTACGGAGTAAAAGCTGCTTTAAACGGAGCCAGCGGAAAGATGGTTGCTTTTGAACGTCTGGACGGAGATGACTATCAGATTGATTATGTTTTAAAAGACGTCAACGTCATCTGTAATCAGGAAAAATGCGTCCCTGTTACATGGATCACTGCAGATGGTTCTGACGTGACAGAAGATTTTATCCGGTATGCTCGTCCGCTGATCCAGGGAGAAGTAACCGTTCCCACAGAAGACGGCGTTCCTAAATTTGCTTATAGAAAGTAGCTATTGAAACAAAAAGAGAGCGGCATTCGCTCTCTTTTTTCTACTGAAATGCATTGTCATCAGAAAGTGTAATCAAGTATAACCAAAAACCGAGTTCTGAAATACTTAACAAAACTCTTCCCAGACATGCAAAAAAGCCTTGAAAATCAAGGCTTCTTCATAAACTGCGGATGACAGGACTTGAACCTGCACGGGATGCCCACTGGACCCTAAAACCAGCGCGTCTGCCAATTCCGCCACATCCGCATATACAATTTTGGAAAAAATAAAACAAGCAAAACTGCTTGTTCTACAATGAGCGTGCGGGGATTCGAACCCCGGACAACTTGATTAAAAGTCAAGTGCTCTACCAACTGAGCTACACGCCCTTATTTTCTTATAATACCCGCTAATCCAGGCAAACTGGGCTAGCTGGATTCGAACCAGCGAATGCAGGAGTCAAAGTCCTGTGCCTTACCGCTTGGCGATAGCCCATTAGTAAACTCAACTATGACACTGCTTAACTAGTGCTTCTTATAAAAGAAAAGGGTGGGTAATGGGACTCGAACCCATGATATCCAGAACCACAATCTGGCGCGCTAACCAACTGCACCATACCCACCATACCGAGCCTGGGGGGATTCGAACCCTCGACCTACGGCTTAGAAGGCCGTTGCTCTATCCAGCTGAGCTACAGACTCGTATAAACTTTATCCCCGTTTATAGGCTCCTTACAGATCACTCTGCAAGAAAGCGGGTGATGGGAATCGAACCCACGTATCCAGCTTGGAAGGCTGGTGTTCTACCATTGAACTACACCCGCGAAGTCGGGGTGACAGGATTCGAACCTGCGACCTCCTGGTCCCAAACCAGGCGCTCTAGCCAAGCTGAGCCACACCCCGTTATTCGCTTTTGTGCCGTTTTCTCCGTGACACAATAGCTATTATACATAAGGGGATACCAATTGTCAACAACAAATTTCAATTTTTTTAAAAAAATTTTTTCGCACCTTCTCCAACCTTTGCGAAAGCCCGAAAATACGCTATAATATCCATATTCTATAAGAAAGCAGAGGTACTTATTATGTGGGCTTACAACGAAACATTTTATCAAATTTACCCGATTGGATTCTGCGGTGCCCCGACTCACAACGATGGCATCTGCGTTCCGCGTATTCTGAAATTGAAAGACTGGAGCAGTTATCTGGAGAATCTGCAGATCGGTTCTGTTCTCTTAAATCCGATTTTCGAATCTGACAATCACGGTTATGATACCAGAGACTTTAAAAAGGTGGACTGCCGCCTTGGAACCAATGAAGATTTTCAGGATGTCTGTGACGATCTGCATAAGCATCATATCAAAATCGTGCTGGACGGAGTTTTCAACCACGTTGGACGCGGTTTCTGGGCATTTCAGGACGTTCAGGAAAAGAAGTGGGATTCTCCTTATAAAGACTGGTTCTACATCAATTTTGACGGTGACAGTTGTTATCAGGACGGATTCTGGTATGAGGGATGGGAAGGACATTTCGAACTGGTCAAACTGAATCTGCAAAATCCTGCAGTCACAGACTACTTATTAGACTGTGTCCGCTTCTGGATCGAAACATTTGATATTGACGGACTTCGCCTGGATGTGGCATACAGTCTGGACCATAACTTTATGCGGAGACTCCGCTCATTTTGCGAAGAACAAAAGCCTGGATTTGTTCTGATCGGTGAAGTACTATTCGGTGATTATAATCTGATTGTAAATGATGAGATGCTGCACAGCTGTACCAATTACGAATGCTACAAGGGAATCTATTCCAGCCTGAACAGCATGAATCTGTTCGAGATCGCACACTCCCTGAATCGTCAGTACGGACCGGAACAATGGTGTATCTACCGTGGAAAGCATCTGATGAGTTTTGTGGATAATCACGATGTCACACGGATTGCCAGCATCCTGACAACCCCTGCACACCTGCCTCTGGCTTACGGTATTTTATTCGGTATGCCGGGAATTCCCTGTATTTATTATGGAAGCGAATGGGGCGAAGAAGGTATCAAGACTCCGGACAATGACTATGCGCTTCGTCCATGCTTTGAGGCGCCAAAACCGAATGCACTGACTGATTTCATCCACCGACTGATCACACTTCGACAAAACAGTGATGCCCTCTGCAATGGAGGATACCGCAATATCTCAATCACAAACCATCAGCTTGTCTTTGAACGCCGTACAGGGCAGGAACGGATTCTGATCGCCATCAACGCGTCTGAGAGCGATTTCACGATCCATCACGGAGAATTGCTCGGAACATTCACCGATCTGCTGAAAAGCGGTTCTGGGAATATCTCACAGACGCTGAATGGCTCTCTGAATCTTCCGGCTTACAGCGTACAGTATCTCCAGGTTATGGAGGACAGCTGTATGAAAAGCGATATCGATATAGCATAACAGTGAAAGTAATGACCTATAATTGAAATGGCAGGTGACGAACGATGATTACATGCAGAGATATAAACAACCTGAGATTAGACGGAGTCGAGCTTCTGACCGGTGAAGCGGGCTTGGAACGCATGGTATCCTGGACATACATAGTGCAGACAAAGCCATATAAAGATCATATGAATCCGGGCAATTTTGCGCTTCTGGTCGTGGATTCTCTGCGATATTCAATCGAGGATGCATACACTGCAATGCTCGAGCTGAACGAGCTTGGAATATCAGGACTTGCAATCTCAGTTGAGGAGGACAAGGAAGCAATTCCACAGCAGATGATCGAGAAGGCAAAGGAATTGAAACTGTCGTTGTTCTATATACGGTGGGAGGGTGCAACGTTTGTTGACATCGCACAGAGTATCGGTGAACTGATTCTGGAAACCGAAGTGGACAACAAGCGAACCGGAGATTATCTGTACAACTTGTTATTCGGGTACGAGGTCAATGATAAGTATATCGAGAAGATTTCCGCACAGTTTGGGCTGACGTTTGACCGGCCGTATCGTGTTGGTGTTATTGTGATTGACCGGAAGTACGGCATGAATCTGGAACAGGATGAGCATACCTATGTTTATTATACGGATTGCCTGAATCGCGAGGTACTTCACATGAAGAAAAAACCGATGTATATGCGGTTTCTGAACAAATTTGTGTTGCTTTTTGAGGCAAAGGAAAATAAGGAGACAGAACACCAGATTGAGCAGATTCTTAGAGAGCTTGATAGTCGGACGCCTTTTGCGGGGGTAATCCACAGTACCTGTATTTTGGGAGCGGCTTATACGAAGCCGGCGGATTTCGGAATAAGTTATCAGGAGGCGAAAAATCTGATCCCGAAGAAAGACATGCTGCCGAATCCGACGAACAAGAAGGTTCTGAGTGCAAGCTCTATGGGAATCTACAAATATATGTTCAACAGTGGTAATCAACAGGAAATTCTTAATTACTGTAATGAAAAGCTGAAAAACCTGGAGATGTATGACAATGCAAACGGTTCTTTCCTGATTGACACTTTGGTGAATTACTATATGTGCGGATTCAATGTCGGAAAGACGGCAGAGATGATGTATGTGCATCGGAATTCCCTGCAATATCGTCTGAAAAAGATTGAAGAAATACTGGAAATCAACCTTGATGATTCGATGGAATATCTGGATCTGGTCAACTGCATTCTGGTAAAAAGGCTGATGTTTCATTAGTAACTGTGCAAAATGCACAGTTAAATTGTACGGGATTACTATTGCAAAGAGGCTTTTCGAAGTATATCATACTCAATAAGCAAAGGCGCTAGAGAATTTTATTTCTCCGGCGCCTTTTTTATTCTCTATACGGGAACTCCAGAGAAATCACTCGGATAGAGGGCAAGACAAAAAAGAACAATCAGAAACAAAGCTTCAAGACATAAGGGAGGAAATCAATATGAAAAGCAGAAAAATCGCAGCATTGGCACTTACAGGAGTGATGGTTGCCATAAGTTTATCAGGATGCGGAGCATCCGATAAGAAAGCATCGGAAGCATCACAGGCTTCTTCAACAACGGATTCCAATAAGAAGGTCTTAAGAGTTGGTATGGAATGTGCATACGCTCCATTCAACTGGACGCAGGACACCGACACGACACCTGATGGAAGTAAAGCAGTCAAGATTTACGATTCTGATTATTATGCATACGGATATGACGTAGCAGTCGCACAGATGCTTGCCGATCAGATGGGAATGGAGCTTGAGATTCATAAGGTTGAGTGGTCATCCATTGGTATTTCCCTGGACGCGGGCGATTATGATGCAATCATCGCAGGCATGGGCAAGACGGCAGAGAGAGACGCATCGTATGCATTTACCGAGCCTTATTATTACAGAAATAACTGTATCGTAGTAAAGAAGGGTGGAAAGTACGCCGATGTCAAAGGGCTTTCCGATCTGGCAGGAACAGGCTGTAAGGTTACCACACAGTTAGGAACCGGCTGGATTTCACTTCTTGATCAGATTGAAGGTGCTGAGCAGTCCGGTAACTTCGAGACAACTTCAGAGTGCTTTATGGCAATCTCGAATGGAAGCGCTGATGTATGTATCGTTGACCTTCCGACTGCGGAGTCCGCAGCACTTACCAACGATGATCTCCAGATCATTCAGTTAGATGAGAATGATGGATTTACAGGAGATGATGAGATGGTTAACGTATGTATCGCAACAAGAAAAGATGATACCAGGTTGAGAGATCAGATTCAGGATGCGATGAATGCAATCGGCTGGAATGATAAGGACAAGATGGACGAGCTGATGAACACCGTATTAACACAGCAACCAGCAGCTAACTAACGAATAAAGGTTTGAAAGGTAGAGAGATATGATTTTTGAAAGTCCAAGTAATTCATTTGAATGGATGATATTTCTGGCGCAAAAGTACTCAAGCATGTTCGCCAAGGGAACCTGGCTGACACTGTATATTGCAGTGACCGGCACATTGCTTGGCTTTGTACTGGGATATATCGTAGGTATTGTAAATGATATAAAGCTCAATGAAGGCGACACTGTTATTAAGAAATTTCTGATTCGGATCATGAAAGTAATATTTACCGTTTATGTTGAGGTATTCAGAGATACACCTATGATCGTACAGGCAATGATCGTATATTTCGGAATTCGTCAGATGGGATTTGAAAATCTGACACCAGTATTTGCAGGTATTGTCGTAACGGTATTAAATACAGGAGCATACATGGGAGAAACCGTAAGAGCCGGAATCGGTTCGATTGATTTAGGTCAACGCGAAGGCGCATGGGCAATGGGAATGTCGCCATTTAAGACTATGCTCTATGTTGTACTTCCGCAGGCTTTCAGGAATATTATTCCTGAGATGGCAAATACGTTTCTGACAAACCTAAAGATGACATCGGTATTAAATGTTATTGCAGTACAGGAACTGTTTATGGCAGCGAAAACTGTCGGTGGAAACTATTACAAATACTTCGAATCATACCTTGTTATCGCCGTCATCTACTTTGTTCTTTGCTTTGTATTTGACAAGCTGTTCAAGCTGATTGAGAAAAAGATGCAGGGTAAGACCGATTACGCACTTGCAATCGAGTACATGGATAATCAATAGGAGGAACGCTATGAGTGAGTCAGTAATTTCAATTAAAGATCTGAGCAAATCATTTGGAGATCATGAGGTCTTAAGAAAGATTGATATCAATGTGAATGCCGGAGAAATCATCTGCATCGTCGGTTCTTCCGGATCCGGTAAATCTACACTGCTTCGATGTATCAATAAGCTGGAAAAGCAGACCTCTGGTAAAATACTTTACCATAATAAGGAAGTCCGCGATGTGCAGAAAGAGATTAATGAGTATCGTTCAAAAGTTGGAATGGTATTCCAGTCTTTTAATCTATTTAACAATATGACCGTGTTGGAGAATTGCATGCTTTGCACAAGAAAGGTGCTGCATCTGCCGAAAGAGGAGGCATTCAACAGAGCAATCAAACATCTGAAAAATGTCGGCATGGCACCATACATTAATGCAAAACCCACACAGTTGTCCGGTGGGCAAAAGCAGCGCGTTGCAATTGCAAGATCACTTTGCATGAATCCAGAAGTACTTCTGTTTGATGAACCGACCTCAGCTTTGGACCCGGAGATGGTCGGAGAAGTATTAAATGTAATGAAAGAGCTTGCAAAGACAGGACTTACCATGATTATTGTGACACATGAGATGGCGTTTGCCAGAGATGTGTCAACAAGAACAATCTTTATGGATTCCGGATATGTTGCAGAGGATGCGGCTCCGTCAGAATTATTTACAAATCCTAAGAATACAAGAACTCGTGAATTCCTGAGTCGGTATCTGGCTGGTTAAAAAGGAGGACAAAGAAAATGGATAAATTTATAGTTACATTTGCGAGGGGATTTGGAACAGGTGGTAAGGCAATCGCATCACAGCTCGCAAAGGATCTTGGGATTCACTGCTACGAAAACCGGATTCTGACTTTGGCAAGTCAGTTAAGCGGACTTCCCGAAAATGTGTTTCAGGAGGTCAATGAGAAAATGCGTGAAACAGGTGGTTTTACCAGCTTCTTAAGAGGACTTCCGCGATCTAAACATTATATTACACGAAATGAAAAATTTGTTTCCGATGATAGATTGTTTGAATATCAGAGTCAGATCATTCGTGAGCTGGCGGAGAAGGAATCGTGTGTGATAGTCGGAAAATGTGCCGATTATGTACTAAGGGACAAACCGAATGTGGTCAGTATTTATATAGAAGCGCCACGGGTCTTCTGCGTGAATCGCACAATTGCAAATATGGGAGTTACAGAAGCTGTCGCAAATGCAACCATCGAGCGTACTGACAGATTTCGTGCGGATTACTACAAATACTATACACACGGAAATTATTGGACAAATCCTGTGAACTATGATCTGACTCTCAACAGCGAACGCGTTGGCATAGAAAATTGTGTCAAAACAATTGAACAGTACCTGATCATTAAAGGATTAATAACTGCAGACATGATCAAGCCCGCAGGGGAAATAGAATAAACACTACTATTGGTGCTAAGGAGGATATCTAATATGAAATTAACAGACACCGGACTAACTGTACAGGACATTAAAGACAAAGTAAATACGTACATGATCGAGACATATGAGAGAATGGATTTTCTGTGTGAGACGGCCAGGGATCAGTACATGTATGATGAAAAAGGCGAGAAATACCTTGATTTTTACGCTGGAATTGCGGTAAATTCTGCAGGTAACTGTAACGAAAAAGTTGTGGCAGCCGTAATTGATCAGGTACAGGATGTTATGCATACCTTTAACTATCCTTACACAATTCCGCAGGCTTTGCTTGCAGAGAAGGTATGCACCACGATCGGAATGGACAAGATCTTCTTTCAAAACTCCGGAACTGAGGCAAATGAGGCAATGATTAAGATGGCACGTAAATATGGTATTGAGAAGTATGGTCCGAATAAATATCATATCGTGACTGCCAAAAATGGTTTTCACGGACGTACCTTTGGTGCGATGTCTGCCACAGGACAGCCCGGTAACGGATGCCAGATTGGTTTTGGTCCTATGACATATGGTTTCTCTTATGCTCCGTACAATGACCTGAAGGCGTTCAAGGATGCATGTACAGAGAACACGATTGCAATCATGATAGAACCGGTGCAGGGTGAAGGTGGTGTTCATCCGGCAACGCAGGAATTTATGAGCGGGCTGCGTGAGTTCTGTGATGAAAACGGCATGCTTCTTCTGATCGATGAGGTTCAGACCGGATGGTGCAGAACCGGTAAAGTCATGAGTTACATGAACTACGGAATTAAGCCGGATATCGTGTCTATGGCAAAGGCTTTGGGCGGTGGTATGCCGATCGGTGCTATCTGCACAACCGAAGATGTGTCAAAAGCATTTTCTGTCGGTTCTCATGGAACAACCTTTGGTGGACATCCGGTTAGCTGTGCAGCAGCATTAGCAGAGGTAAATGAATTACTAGACCGAAATCTGGCTGATAATGCAGCTAAGATGGGAGAATATTTTAAGAAGAAGCTGGAAACGCTTCCGCATGTGAAGGAAGTAAGAGGACAAGGTCTTTTGGTGGGCGTAGAATTTGATGATACGATAAGCGCAGTAGAAGTTAAGCATGAGTGTCTGCACAGACATCTGCTGATTACGGCAATCGGTACACATACGATTCGCATGGTTCCACCACTCATTATTGCGGAAAAGGATTGTGACGAGGCATATGAGATTATTAAAGCATCTGTAGTTGAGCTTACAAAATAGAAGGGATGATAGAATGGACAGCTTTTCATTTACGATTCCTCAGAATATTAAATTCGGAGCAGGTACGTTAGATCTGCTCCCGGATCTGGCAAAAGAATTGGGCAAAAGCAAAGGATATATTATTTCCGGTCCTCATCTGAACAAGATCGGAATGGTGGCAAAGTGCCGGAAGGCATTAAAAAATGCCGGCATGGAAAGCGAATGTTTTACGGAAACAGAAGGAAACCCAAGTACCGATACCGTTGTGAAAGCGACGGAAGGTTTCAAGAAAAGTAAAGCGGATTTCATTGTTGCATTTGGCGGTGGCTCTCCGCTTGATGTTGCTAAGGCAGTGGCTGTACTTGCAACGTATGGTGGCAACATTGTTGATTATGAAGGTGCAGGTAAGGTTATGGGGCCGGTTGTTCCCATGATTGCAATTCCGACGACTGCCGGAACCGGCTCCGAAGTAACTGCATTCTCTGTGATTACCGATCACTCCAGGAACTATAAACTGACCGTAGTAAGCAACTATCTATTACCAGCGTATGTGATACTTGATCCGGATCTGATTGCTACGGTTCCGGCAAATACAGCAGCGGCCTGTGGCATTGATGCGATGGTACATGCATTGGAAGCTTATATTTCAAAGGCAGCATCTCCTTTTTCCGATATTTTTGCAAGAGAAGCTCTGCGGTTAATCGGCGGAAGTATACGGGATTATGTGGCAGACAGAAGCAATCCTGCCGCATGTGAAAGCATGATGGTCGGATCGCTTTTTGCCGGAATCGCATTCTCTCATGCGAGACTTGGCAATGTGCATGCAATGAGTCATCCGGTCAGTGCGTATTTTGATGTGCCGCATGGTGTGGCAAATGCGATTCTGCTGCCGACGGTGGTAGATTTCAACAAGGATGCCGCAGATCCGGAAAAGTACCGTTATATCTATGGTTGTATAAGCAAAGATATGGGGGCAGATATTAATTTTACACCGGACATGCTTGCGACAGAAATCCGGATGCTGAATTACGAGCTTGGAATTTTGCCGACACTCAGTGATATCGGGGTCACGAGTGATAAATTTGAGCAGATGGCGGATGATGCGATGAAGAGCGGTAATATTCAGTGCAATCCACAATTCACAATGAAAAATGATATCTTAAAGTTATATGAACAAGCATTTTAAAAGAATAAATTTGATTGGTGTCACAGGGGAGATTATAAGCTCCCCTGTGACAGAGTTTGATTTCTTCTAATAGTTTGGACAATCAAACCCATTTCAAAACAGCGCCTAATCTTCTTTTCTTCTATATGGTACATGATGGTTCCGACACCATTCTTCTGCTATATTGATATAGGTCCGATTTCTGTAGTCATAATAAATCTGGCTGATTCCCAGATCATTTATTTTATCTTTAAAACACCTGTACGGACGCCTTCTTCTAAGAGCATCAAACAGTACTTCAGAAACTCTTTGATTCCCAATCTCATACGCAAACTTCTCCATGATACTTTTCTCATGAAGTTCATACTGATTCGGCAATCTGACATAATCATCCGTCTCATCAATTTCTTCCCAGAGCTCCTGATCTTCTTCACAGGCCATGTACGGATCTTCCGACAAAGCAACAATTTCACCTGTTCGTGTATCCAAAAATTGTGCCCATCCGTCCATACACTCTTCAAATGCATCTGCAATATCTTCCAGATAAACTGTCTTTGGTGCAACTGTACCGGAATACTTTGCAAAAAGTGTCAGATACTCATCTTCTACTTCAACAAAAGGCCTGACTGTATAATCCAGATCAATCTGCAAATCCAGGATTTCTCCATATTGCACTTCTCCCAACAGATTTTCAAGATCATACGAAGCAGATGTTCTTCCTGTTCCTGATACTCTGGCAATTCCTTCTTAAAGGGGGTCGGCACATCCGACATATAACACTCACTGGCATCATGAAGCAGACAGGCAAGTACCATACGGTCCGACAGTCCTCTTGCTGCGGCTTCCTTTGCACAACAAATACAATGCTGCCCTACTGACCAGAAGGTCTGTACATGACCATTTCCCCTGCAGATCAGAGAAAGGGCATGTGCAATATCCTGTATGCTGATCAGATCCGGATTCGGCTGTGTTGGGTTAAAGTATTTTCCTGTATATGTAGTTATATATTCACTCATTGTATTTTTACCTTCCTTATCTTTTTGGAAAAACCAAATATCATTTTATTCGATATTACATTCAGGATATCATAGGAGGAAGATATATCGTACATTTTTTCTCCGATTTCTTCCTGAAGATTCTCTTTCATTAATGCAAAATATTTCAGAAACTTGCTACCAATCCCGAACATTATGTGCTCCATCCCGGTAAAGACTTTCCACGTAATCGAAAACTGGGATTCCACGAATAATTAACCGGGTCTGTGAAAAAGCACTGATGTATGCGTTTCAGAATCAGAAACAATTGATTGATGATTACATGATTAAGTTTGTTGTGGAACACGAGATGCTTGGAATGGTAGAAAGTTAAGAAAACGAGCACCAACTGATGTGAGCAATTTGGTGACAGCTCATGAAATCACTAACATAATATCTTTGGCGTAATTAGTACGAAAATCCACCATTGTTAAAAGAATCCCCTGGATCGTCAGTTTCCGGTTCAATCTCTTCTTTACCATAGAAATAGTCCTGTGATCAACTGCTGAAGTCCTTTAACCGGCAGATATGCAGCTTGTACAGGTATCAAAACCATATCAGAAGCCACTAATGCATTGATGGTCATCATGCCCAAACTCGGCATACAATCAATTAAGATATAATCGTATCGTGATCGCATCGTATCAATATATTCCTTCATGATCAGCTCTCTGCTCATTACATTACTCATGGTTACTTCTAAAGCAGATAACTCAATATTAGCTGGTAGGAGATCAATCTGTTCCTTATGATGTGAAATACCTTCTTTCCCTGTCTCGCCAATCCAACTCCAAGATTTAAAGTCGGAAAATACAGCCTCTGATATGCAATTTTTTTGGCTTTAGAGAAAAATTATGTATTATCGTTCAAATTGTAGCACAGGTACAACATATCTATAATTTTTTGTTTATCCGTCCCTCTAATGCCTAATGATTTTAAATCCACTGTTTCATCAGCTATTTCAGATAAGAACTTTTTCATATCCTCTGCTATTTCCGAACTGAGAACTTGCCTTGTATTGGCTGTGATTAACTGTGCTAATCGGAACACATCGTTTTTATGTTTCTTTATATTTTTGCTGTCAACCTGCTCTCCATTCAACTTGCGTTCTTTTAAATCCAGCCACGCTTTTGCCTTAAATGGTATCAGGCAAGTCGGACTTAATACCGGAATGCCATCAACCATCATTTGTCCGGTTTTTAGCAATTCATAATACGCTTCGTTTAGAAGGATTGCCGACAAGCTGGAGATTTCATCGTCTATCGGAAGCGGTGTGAGAACTGCATCATCTTCCAATATAATAAAATCTGGATTTCTGGAAAATATTTCTATCATGTATGGATATTCTTTGCTTTTCGGAGATGTGAAACGATAAAACTGTGCATTTCCGGTACTTTTATTCAAATGCTCATATCCTGCTTCCTTGACATACTCCCAAAACTGCCTGCCAAACTCCGCTGTTATGGATTCAACAATCAGTACAATATCTACATCTTTTGTAGCCCGAAACGGTAATTCTTCGTTTTCCATAATCAAATCGCAAGCTGTTCCACCGATGACGACATATTGATTTTCAAAACCCTGAAATCTTTCCTTAAATTTTGTAAATCCGCTGACCATTACTCCTGCAACCTTCTTTCCTGCAATTCATCTACTGCTTCTTCAATTCTCTCATCGTTTGTATCTCCAAAAGATAAAACAATGGAAATATCGTCAGCACTGTTATCCTCCGAAAATTGTTTCGGGTTGTATGCCCATAATTCAAGTCTGACCTGTTTATCCGGATCTATCAGTTCATCTGTCAGCAAAGTTTTATCATAATCTTTCTCACTAATTGCATAGGTAAAAACTCGGCTGGGATTTAGCATTGTTTTTTCAGAAAGTGCCGTTTCCCCTGCAAAGACCATGTTTTCTGTAACTTGCGCCTTATCTATATATCCTGCTTTGCGGACAGGCGTCGTCAAATATACTTTTGCTTTTTCAAATAATTCATCTCGCTTATATTTTGACTCAATAAACTTGTTGACACCGTCTTTTGCTACAAGAAACAAATCCGTCGCTTCCAACTGCTTTACTGCTCTAGTCAAGGTCATTGCTGTAAATGGAAGCACTTTTCTGGCTTCTGAAATATACAAGCGTTTTTTCTTACTATACAGATAAAACAAAAGCAACTGCTGCGTTGAGTAAACAAACTTACCTGTCAGCTTTGGCGGTTCTTTCTCATCTGTAAGCATTGTTCCAATGAAAGGAAGAAAGATCTGCTTATCAGTAATAAACGGTATATTATTTTCTATAAGACTTTTTCTTCGATAATTAGATACTGTCGCAAGTTCAAAGACGACTGGCACATTATCAATTTGCTGTATTTTTGCAATTTGTTTTTTCAATGCCGGAAGTGTGGCAAGTTCTTCTATTGGTGCAAGCATTATACAACGTCTGTTTCCAATATATGCTGTTTGAAAATCATAACTTCCTGCGATGTGAACAGGCAAAGAATCCTGATGATTCCATGCTTCATATTTTATAGAAATCCCGAATACGCTTGTAAACATATTTCTCGTTCTCCTTTTAACTCATTTTCTTTCATTTTAACTTTGGCAATGTTAAAAGTCAAGTTTTTGAGTTATTTTGATTTTTCTAAAATTCTTTTCTCTCACACCATGTATTTTTCCCCGGGAGTTTGACAGTTGAATAGTGGAAAAAGTACTTGCAGGTCGCATAAAACCTGCTTTTTTTATGTCAAATTTTACGTTTTTATATCTGTTATTTTATGTTATTGTATAATATAATAAGGAATAGGAGGGATGTCATATGAATCTTCACATAACAAAATCTAAAAATGCAGAGTCCTTTTATATCTGCAAATCTTATACAAAAGCAAATGGCAGTACTACCTCAGCCATTGTCCGCAAATTAGGAACCTTAGAACAACTTTTACCTGAACATGGTCCTACAAGAGATGATGTCCTTGCATGGGCAAAAAACGAAGTGAAAATAGAAACTGAAAAATATAAAAAAGAAAAAGAAGCACAGACAGTATTAATCCCATTCCATGCCGATAGACAATTAGACTATAACAAACAGGTCTTTTTCCGTGGAGGCTATCTGTTTCTTCAATCTTTTTATTATCAACTGCAAATGAATAAAATCTGCCGGAAATTAAAACAAAAATATAAATTCAAATATGATATCAATGCGATCTTGTCTGATCTGATTTATGCAAGAATCTTAGAACCTTGCAGCAAGCGTTCTTCTTACAAAGTTGCATCTGAATTCTTAGAAAAACCGTCCTATGAACTTCATGATGTATACCGGGCATTGGATGTACTTGGTACAGAATGCGATCTTATTCAGGCCGAAGTTTATAAAAACTCCCATTTTCTTGGAGAAAGAAATGACAAGATCCTTTATTATGACTGCTCGAATTATTACTTTGAAATTGAGCAGGAAGATGGAAATAAAAAATACGGCAAAAGCAAAGAACACAGACCAAACCCGATCATCCAAATGGGATTATTTATGGATGGTGATGGGATTCCGCTTGCCTTTTCTCTTTTTCCGAGAAATGCAAACGAGCAGATCTCCCTCAAGCCGTTAGAAAAGAAAGTTCTTGAAGATTTTGGTTGTCAGAAGTTTATTTATTGCAGTGATGTCGGACTTGGTTCTAAATCGATCCGAGAATACAATCACATGGGGGAACGAGCTTATATCGTAACCCAGTCCATTAAAAAATTGAAAAAGGACGAAAAAGAGTGGGCACTAAATCCTCAGGGCTTTAAAAGAGTATCCGATGATGCTCCTGTCGACATCACAAAACTATCGGAAGATGACAAAGGTCTTTACTACAAAGATGAGCCTTATACTACAAAGAAACTTCACCAGCGTTTGATTATCACTTACTCCCCTAAATATGCCCTCTATCAAAAATCCATTCGTGACAAACAGATTGAACGGGCACAAAAGATGCTGGATTCGGGAAACACAAAAAAGAACCGTAAGAACCCTAACGATCCGGCACGTTTCATCGGAACTCTGGCTGTTACAAAGGAAGGCGAAGCTGCTGATGTAAAACATTATCTGGATGAAAATAAGATCTCGGAAGAAGGTCAGTATGATGGGTTCTATGCAGTATGTACAGACCTCTTGGATGATGAAGTTGACGATATTTTAAAAGTAAGTGAAGGAAGATGGCAGATAGAAGAATGTTTCCGAATTATGAAAACAGACTTTTCTGCAAGACCCATTTATTTACAGGATGAAAACCGGATTAAAGCACATTTTCTGATCTGTTTTCTCGCACTGACCATTTATCGATTTCTCGAGAAAAAACTGGGTTCTAAATATACCTGTGAGAAATTACTGGATACTTTAAAAGGAATGAATTTCGCCGAAATACAGGAGCAGGGATTTACTCCTTTATACAAGCGGGAAGCGATCACGGATGATCTTCATGACGTCTGCGGTTTCCGAACAGATTATCAATTCATAACAAAAAGTAAAATGAGAAATATTCAGAAAAAAAGCAAAGGAAAAGAATAAATTACTATAGTCCGCGACAGCGACAAAAATCGCTGTAGCCCAGTAAACACAAGGGATACAGCGATTTTTTCTTCTCTTAACTGTCAAGGATGGGATTATACCACATGCTCAAAAATGGAGAGAATTATAATTCAGATTTATACCAAAAATCTGATACTCTTCCGACAACTCGTGAAATCACGGTTGAGCAGGCTATTTTAATGGCTCAGTTTCAAGGTTACCGCATCAAGTCAGCAACGGAATAACCTGTAACTTTGTCTACATATTCAATTTTTAAAGCAGCCACCGTAAGATGGCTTTGTTGTGATGCAATTAAGGTAATGGGTACCCTCTATTTTTCATTTTCAATCTTTTATTCTCAGAATCGTTTTTTGATTGATTCTGAATTGTAGTATAACAGTTTTTTAACTTTTTTTCTATCTCGCCCTGTATTTTTCCCTCTGAGCATTTCGTTATATGAGAGAGTTAATCTTTCAAGAGCAAGATCCACCCTGGTAATACCGTATCCTCATTTTATGAGAACGGTCTTATCCCCGGGTTAGGTGTCTTGATGGGGATTACGTTTCCCCATACCCTCGCTTTGGCATCAAAGATGCAGTCAGTATCCACAAAAATGGATACTGCACTAATTCTCTATCGGAAGGGACAGCCGATAAAAATTAGTAAACTGTAACACTATTCGATGTCACAGTTTAGAAAGGAAGGAGGAGTATGCCACCAAAAGAAAAATCAAAGGAATTGAAGCATCGAAACATAATCTGTCTGAAACTTACAGACATTGAATTGGAAATATTAAATCGGGCCGCAAGCTCTGTGGGAATCTCTCGTTCAGAATATCTACGAAGATTGCTCCTAAATAAACCAATTCAAATTCATTATGAAGTTGTTGCTGATATCAAATTGCTTCGGGAGCTGGTCGGGCAATACGGCAAAATCGGTTCCAATCTGAACCAGATCGCCAAGTATTTTAATACCGATGGAACTCATTCCCAGGCTATGGAAAATGAAATCCATCAATGTATCTCTGACCTCTTCCTCTTACGAAAAAAAGTGTTAGAAATGGCAGGTGATTTTCATGGCGATACTAAAGCACATCAAAAGTAGAAATTCCAATTATTCGGATGCCATTGATTATCTGCTTTTCCAGCATGATGAGCGCACTGGAAAAAAGATAAAAGATGAAATGGGGCGAAGTCTTCTAAGAGATGAATTCTACATAGATGGTCTCAACTGTGATCCGATGTCTTTTGACAAGGAGTGTAGTCTGACAAATGCAAAATTTCATAAAAACAAAAAATCATCTGAAATCAAAAGTCACCATTATATCATCAGTTTTGATCCGGATGATAGATCAGAATGTGGACTGACCGGGGAAAAGGCGCAGAAATTATGTTTAGACCTTACCAAAAAAATCTTTCCCGGATACCAGGCTCTTATCGTGACACATACCGATGGTCACAATGGTTCTGGCAATATCCATACGCACATTGTGATCAACAGCGTCCGTAAGGAAGCTCTCAGAAGGCAGAATTACATGGATAAGCCCCATGAAGAAATTGCCGGATATAAGCACCGATCCACAAATAAATTCCTGAATTATTTCAAGAAAGAAATTATGGATATGTGCATCCAGGAGGGACTTCATCAGGTTGATCTTCTCTCTCCGACTGAAACTAAAGTGACACAAGCAGAATATATGGCTCAAAAATCCGGGCAGAAAAAATTAGAAGAGACAAACAAAAAAATCATTGCAGATGGATTGAAACCAACTGCCACAATGTTTCAGACACAGAAGCAAGAACTCAGGAATGCCATCGAAGAATGCAGCTCGCATTCTAAAAGCTTTCAGGAATTCCAGTCTCTGCTTTTTGAAAAATATCAGATTTCCGTCATTGAAGAAAGAGAAAGATATCGTTATCTCCATCCGGATCGGGACAAACGGATTACAGAGAAGGCTTTGGGAACTCAATACGGCAAAGAATATTTAGAACAGACTTTTCTACGAAAAGATCCGATAACCATTCTTTATGTCAGATCTCATTTACGGTTGGTGGTGGATCTTCAGAAAAATGTGAAAGCAATGCAAAGTCCTGGATATGCTCACCGGGTAAAGATATCCAATCTTCAAGAAATGGCAAATACCATTATCTATGTGCAAGAACATGGATACAATACCCAAACCGAATTAAAAAATGCCTTTTCCAAATCTCAAAAACAGTTAGATCAGGCAGCAGATCAGCTTATAGAAATGAATGCAGATTTGAAAAACATCAACCGTCGGATCCATTACACTGGACAATATTTTGCGCATAAAGCAATCTATACCGAATTTTTAAAAGCGAAAAACAAAGGCAGATTCCGAAAGGAACATACTGCAGAAATTCGGGCATACGAAGAAGCCCGTGATTGGCTGAAATCTTTTTATCCAGATGGAAAGATGCTTCCTATCAAAACATTGAAGGAACAAAAAGCCAGCTTGCAGGAACAGATCGACCAGCAAAAATCATCCATCCGATCTCTAAAGGATCTGACACAAGATTTAAGAACCGTAGACAAAAATGTGGAAGCAATTCTCCACAACCAGGTTCCCAAAAAACAAAAGACACGGGAACCCGAATTATAAATCATTTTACGAAGGAGGAATTACAATATGACACAAAATGAATTTAATGTTGTCCTGGAACAACAATATCAAAAATGTGCCGATGTGTTGGCACACAAGAAGAAAGAGTACACAGGAGACCGCATTGACCGCCTGAGTGCATTTAAAATCGCTGCCTCATTACAGGGATGCACACCTAAGGCTGCTCTGGCCGGAATGATGTCGAAGCATGTCGTATCTCTCTATGACATGTGTTACTCTTCTCTGCTCCAGTTTGACTTAGAACAATGGGATGAGAAGATCACAGACTGCATCAACTATCTCATTCTGCTGAAAGCATTGATAAAGGAGGAACAAGCCTATGGATCACATTGAGACAAAGATTTTAAATAGTTATACCATTCAAGAAGCGGCTCAAAACATGGTATTCGCAGCAAGGCTTACCCAGCAGGGGCATTGCATCCAAAACGTGGATGATCTTATGGCGCTATATCAGAAATCTTTTACGGATAAAACTGTAGACCGGATAGCCAGTCTGCCTCATCCGACGGTACAGAAATTTACGGTGATCACCGTTGCGATTGTAGGGGCAAGCAGACGTTTTCTTGCACAGATCACTCGTCATCAAAATGAAGTTAAATTCATGAGTGCATCTCTGCAATATAGCAACTATTCAGAAAAAGCTGCATTTGCGATCCCATATGAAATCCTTTTTTCCGAACAGAGATACATTGATCTCTATCTGCAAAGCTGCTTATCGGATCGCAGATGCTATCAGGAATTGTGTTCTGTGGGATTTCATCATGATTCTGCCGGATATGCCCTCCCCCATGCTTTAAGAAATATTCTGATCATCTGCGCTACACCTTATGAGTGGAAACATATGATCAGTCAGCGAATCTGCAGGAGAAATACCGACGAAACAAGAATTGTAATGTTGGATATTTGGCAGAAACTATATGAATTTGATCCGGTGTTATTTTCACCGAAGCTGACCGGTCCTTTTTGTCAGAGGGGATGTTGTGAAGAAGGTGCTATGTCCTGCGGAATCCCCATCCCAAAAGACTGGTCTCCATTAGAAATAATGAGAGCAGATTATCCTCTGCTCGTAAAAGGGGGGGAAAGCTGTTTATGAAAATTAAATTGATCGATTTTGGATTAGAGAAAGACCATTATCCTTTCCGACCTCACGAAAACGATGCCGGCGCTGATGTATATATGCCTTATGACTACACATTAAAGCCGGGAGAGATTGCAAGAATCCCTTTAGGATTTGGGCTCATGATTCCGGATGGATATGCCGGTTATGTTTTTCCAAGAAGCAGCATGGCCGCAAAAGGTTTGGTCTGTGAACTTCCGCCTATTGATTCCGGCTATCGTGGAGAAATTCATGCCATCATCAGTAATGTTAGTTCAGAATCCCAGACACTCCGCAAAGATACCCGCGTAGGGCAACTGGTTATCACGCCTGTTCTAATCGCTGACTTTGTTCTGGATCTCGGAGAAGCAAGAGATACCGGTGCTTTCGGAAGTACCGGAGAATAATCCTCCCTATAAAACCAGAGGTGCCGAATAATTTATAATTCGACACCTCACACTCTCAAAATAACTTACAGAAAGGAATAACTACTATGATTACATTTGGAAGAAAATTAAAACATTTGAGACAGAAAAATCATCTCACACAAAAAGAACTCGGTATTGCACTTGGCTTTCCGGAAGATTCTGCGGATATCAGAATTGCACAGTATGAAGCAGATGCAAGAAAGCCTCATGATGAAATCCTAGCTAAAATGGCTAAAATACTTTGTGTACCTACTGATATCCTCACCGTTCCAGTATTATCTGAACCACGCGAATATGAAGCAGCATCCTTTTGGATGCATGAACTGGCTACAGAATTATAACTTTTCATATGTTTAGTACAAAAAGCAGGAGATCATTTTAGATTTCCTTCTTAATCTCGATATAGATATTAAATTATGACTTTATCTAGCAGTTACACAAACTGAAATTTTGAATTGCCCTGGATTTTCAAACATATAAAAATTCCATGTATATCAGAAGTATTCTCATGTTTTTGATAAAATTCCATAATCTCAACCTCATTCCACTAAAAAGAGCCCTGACATCACGCCAAGGCTCTTTTTCTTTCATATACTTGTTATTTGCACCATAATTTTATACTCCTGGCACTGGAGTGGCTCTAAAAGCATTTACAGTCCTGTCTATAATAACCTGTCCCTCGCTTCCGGAGTCAAGAATCGTATTCTGAACAGATTCTTTTTCTACCAAAACAGCTGTTACATCAAGCGCAACCAACTTATCAGTAGTCGTCAGTGCATCTACTTGTGTAGAAAAGCAAGAATCTGATGCCTTTGTCTGCTCATCCGCAACCTCGGTAGTTGCAACAATATGGTTATCCGAAATATAATTTCCTTTACCTGAAACAATATGTATGATTACAGGTTTTGCCCCGGTTGGCTTGATAGACTGTGTATGGATTATTTCCGAAATATGGTTGGCAATTACCGAATTATTATTACCACTGATACACAGAATACCATACAAATCATCTAATCCATTATCATATTCCAACATAGGTGCCCATGGTTCATTGTCACGTAAAAAATGATTTGAAGAAACCATATTTTCCGAACAGTTTCCTTCAAATACCAGCATTCCTGGATAGAAGGAATGAAATCTGTTGGCTGTAATAATGGAACGTGCCACATTACGGAAATGAACACTGCTTGTTCCTCGAGGAAAAATATTATTTGCTGTAATCAAAAGTCCACCAAAATTTTCCGCAAAGATGGAATATCCCTTATAACCTGCGCCCATCAGATTATCTGTTATTTTAGATGCCTGTCCCCAGCCTCTCAACTCTATGCAATTACCACATTCCGCTATGAAATTATCATGAATAGACAACGCATCTGCATGATAAATCGTAACCCCATGTTCTAAATATACGATTCCCATACCTGTGAGCCTGAATGAATCCTGTGCACTTCCAATATAAATACCTGTTTTTCCATTGGTATATGTATTTTCTGGATTTGGCATTCCCGAGCCATCATCCACAAAATGCAAACCATCAATACAGAAGTTTTCAAATTCTACAGAACTAATTCGGGGATTTCCATCTCGCTCGACATAGAATGCTGCTCCTGCCGATTCTTCATCTCCTGGCTTTGGAGAGAGGTCAACAAGAATACGGCTTCCGCCCGGCCACACTTCATGTAAATCTGCCCATTCATTTTCTGGAAGATTATAACGGATACTGGATGATACAAAACCATGTCCTGAACCCATAATTTTCAAGTAACTGATATCAATCACTACTTGTGTACGAAGATGATAATCACCAGACGGAATGTAAATGACTGCTCCCGGTTTTCCACCTTCATTCATATTTGAATCTGTTTGTCGCTTTTTAATATCCGCAATAATACTGTTGATTCCCCAATATCCTCGTAAGGATTTCCAACGTTCCATTTTGTAACGTCATAATAATTTTTACTTGACATCAATAAATCTCCTATATGTTTACTCCGTCTGCTCTTCTAATAACGCTTCAATTTCTTCTTTTTCCGGCATAACCCTCAAAGCACCTCGCTTTGTTGTAATCAGAGCTGCGCCTGCATTTGCAAATGAGAGAAGTTCCCCCAAATCTTCTTCTGTCAGATTATAAAAATCATGCTCTAATATATAATTCAATACACTTCCGCCAAATGTATCTCCGGCGCCTGTTGTTTCAATTGTTTTCACAGAAAAGCCACTGCGTTCTACGCGCATCCCTTTATAATACGCACGACTTCCCTCTTTTCCCATCGTCAAAAGAATTAATGGAATCTGATATTTGTCTTGAAGGTATTTAATTCCTTCATCGTAATCTTCTTTACCGGATACAAATTGTATTTCATTATCTGATATTTTCAAAATATCGCATTGAGAGAATCCGTACTCCATCTGTTCTTTTGCCAATTCTAATGAGCTCCACAACGGCTCTCGTAAATTTGGATCAAATGAAATTAACGCCCCACTCTGCTTTGCTGACTTCACAGCTTTCTTCGTTGCTGCCCGGACTTCGTCCTGTGTCATAGACAATGTTCCAAAATGGAAGATTTTCGCCTGTGAAAGGAAGTCCTCATCAATTTCATCCTCTTTCAACATCATATCTGCTCCCGGATTCCGATAAAAAGAAAATTCACGATCTCCATCTGCTAATGTATGAACAAATGCAAGTGTTGTATTTACTTCATCATCTGTAAAAAGATTTGAGGTGTCAATCCCCACCTCATTTAATGTTTTACGAAGTAATGTACCGAATTGATCATTTCCTACTTTTCCTATAAATGCTGTTTTCTTTCCCAGCTTGTTTAACATTGCAAGCACATTGCATGGCGCTCCGCCGGGACATGCCTCAAACAAATGATTTCCCTGCTCACTCTGTCCATTCATTGTAAAATCTATCAACAATTCTCCTAACGCAATTACATCATATTTTTTCATCACTACACCTCTATTTCTTAGATTCATCTAATATAAAAGATTGAACTCCTATCTCTTATCACTCACGACCTAAGAAATAGAAGTTCCCTCCTTTAATTTAAAATACCTTTTTTAATTTCCAAGTTTCCACTTTGTCCAACTTCACTTGACCACCATATGCTGTGATCATATTGTTTACATCATCATCCAAAGAGAAAATATTACATGTAATATTATTTCGATATTCATCGCTAAACAATTCAATATTACTGCGGTCAGAATAGATATGAATGTCTAATTCTTCTTTTCCCTGTAATTGTAACGGACATCTCGCAATTCCTTTACTCCATCCATCAGACATATTTCTATCGAATCGTATTTCTGAATTTTCGAAATCATACACGACTTCTGTTTTATGTTCCTCTGTTTGGCGCAAAATTAACTTCAATTGTTTTGCCGTCGTATCCTTCAGATTAATCTTTATCTTCATCTCGAAAATTGCATCATTACATACTACTTTCGTTTCATTATCCTGCAACAAGACATCTGAAAACTCTGCTTTATCTTCCCGTAGCGTCTCTAATTCTTGTACCGGAACAAATTGCAATGTATTATCTTCCCGCAGTTTCACTTCTCTTGGAAGATTGAAGAATCCACACCATCCTTCTCTATAAGTCGGCCCCCAATCCTTCCAGAACGGCATCCAATCCCAGCAATTTCCCCAGCCAACAATCAGTCTGCGTCCATCCGGTGCTTTAAATGACTGTGGTGCATAATAATCAAATCCCCAATCAATTTCTCCGGAAATGTTATAACAAAACTTGCCTGTATTATAGTCAAAATCACCTACTAAATATACAGAAGTACGTTCTCCCCCACCCATTGGTGAAAACATAAGTACATACTTGTCACCCAATGGATAAAAGTCCGGACATTCCCACATAAAGCCCCATTCTCCACGACTTTCTGCAAGAACATTCACAAATTCCCAGTCAAACATATTTGAAGATTTATACAACAATGCCTGTGCGCGATTATTTCTGCTTGCTCCACACACCATATAGAATGTTCCATCATGTTCCCATACTTTCGGATCTCTGAACTGATCCGGTGAAACACCTTTCGGTGCTGTAATTACAGGGTTCCCTGCATATTTTTCAAAATGAATCCCGTCTTCACTGTATGCAATACACTGTGTCTGTTCAAACCCATTGCCATTGTTTGTTGTTCCTGTATATGCAATAAAAAGTTTATTGTTATATGCAACAGCACTTCCTGAAAAACAGCCCCCCTTTAAATGATTGTCATAAACTTCACTCGGCGCAAGCGCTACCGGCAGATACTCCCAATGAACAAGATCATCACTAATAGCATGTCCCCAGTGCATCATTCCCCAAAAACCTTCATATGGGTAAAATTGATAAAAGAAATGATATTTCCCTTTAAAATAAATCAATCCATTGGGATCGTTCAGCCATCCAACCTGCGGCATGAAATGAAAATGTTGTCTCATTTTTCCATGACTGACATTCTCCGCATTTTTTTCTATTTCCTGCTGAGCTTTCTCAATATTTATTTGCATTAATTCTTTTGACATAATGCTCCTCCGATCAGCCTTTCCTACTACTTATATTCATCACGTAATTTTTTTGCAAATTCTGTATTTAATTTCGATTCTCTACGTGCTTTGTCTTCTTTGATTCTAAATTGTTCCTGACGTGCCGGCTCGTATACATCCCAGCGTTTCGCATAATTTTCTCTTGCTGCTTTCATTTCTTCAGTTAACTCAGGCATCTTCAGATTTCTTTCCGGAAGTACCGGTACATTAGGCAAACGTTCCTCAACCGGAAGAATAGTTAATGGTTTTGCTGTTGGAAGTGTCTGATACCAATATGCAGTTGAACTCCAGTCATCAGACAAATGATTTGCATGACCATGTTCAATTGTTACACGCAAGCTCTTCTCAAATCTCACCGGATCTGTGATATGGAAACGGTAAGATACCTGGAATCCATCCGTATCTCCTTCATGGACAATTGTTCCAAAGAATGGAAATGCGTTTCTCTGCATTCCCCAAGCATGGTTGAAATAGTCCTCTGTTCCTGTACCATTCAAACTTGGATACTCTTCTCCATCAATAAAGAACATATCATTTCCTTCGCCCCACCAGCTGCCTTGATAATGTTTCACTGTTAAGTTACATCCAACATAATGACCTGTTCCTTCAACATCTAATACAGTATAATTTCCGTCTCCTTTGAAGTTGGTTACATTATTTACTTCCGGAGAGTTTACCTGAATATCCGGTCCCCATCCATCACATGGATTTTCTCTATGCCAGCTAGCATGGAAATATGCTGTCTTTTCATCCAATGGTTCTTTATACATTTCATAATCAATATTAAAATAAAGAATAAATGGAAGTTCATTTTCATTAATAATTTCAATTTTTGCCTTCTTGTTAAATGGCATTGGGAAGTAACATGAAACTGAACAAGGAGCGCCATATCTTCCTGCCTCTTCTGGTTTGAGAGATACATTAAACGGCAAGGAACTAAAGTTGCCCGGATAACAGTTTCCGATACAGAAGAAATCACCAAACGGAGCTAACACACTCGGTGTTTCCTGATCGTCCCATGTAATCTTGATCAATGCTTTTCTATAATAAAATGGATCATAGTCATCCCAAATTACTCCCAAAGCCGGATGAATTTCCATTACCGGCGCTGCAGATGCATTTTGTACCGGATCAAGAATACTTGGTGCCTTCACTTTTCTGCAAGAAGATGTCATCCAAATGTGAGTAATACATCCCGGTCCTTCTATTTCACCTAATGTAATGCTCTCCTTTGCCGGAATTTCCCAGTAATCCTGATTTTTTCCGCGCTGATCCCAGCTTGCCAAACGACCATTTCTAGCCTCTTTTACTGTAGTCAAATCTTTAAATAATCCTGATACCTTACTCATAATCTAATCATCCTTTCACATTTTATATTCTATTTTTATCAACCTTTTACAGCTCCTGCTGTCATACCCTCTACAATGTTCTTTTGGAATATTCCATAGAAAATCAACTCTGGTATGATAATCATGATACTGGATGCCACAATTCCGCCATAATCCACTGTATAATTTCCTTTGAAGAAGGATGCTCCCATCGAGAGCGTATAATCAGAGACATCTCGCAACATAACAGATGCAAACGGAAATTCATTCCATATGTACAAAACATTGAAGATTACGATAGTTGCAATCACCGGTTTTGTCATCGGCAGAATCACTTTCAGCATCAAATCCCAAATACTGCAGCCATCAATTACAGCTGCCTCATCTATTTCCGATGGCAAAGATTTCAAATAGCCTACCAACAATAATGTATTAAAGGAAATCGATGTCGCTATGTACGGGAAGATTAACGCTAATTTTCCTCTAAGTCCCAGTGCCACGTTAATTTTATATACCGGGAATAACAAAATAAACGGTGAAATTGAAAGTCCCATAATCAAAAATCCATAAATAAGTTTTGGAATTTTTTTATTTTTAAATACCATTCTCGATAATACAAAGGAACTCAAAAATGTAATAATTACTTCTGCAACAACAGAAATAATACATACAAAAAATGTATTTCCGTACAACTGCAAATAATCCAAAGTTTCTAATGCATTCTTGTAGTTATCAAAATTCAGAGTTTTCGGTAATGACAATGGTGAAGACATAATGTCTGAATTTGTTTTGAATGAAAGTAATACCATCCAGATAAATGGAAATACAACTAATAATGTAATTAATATCATCCCGATATACATTGCAGTTTTTTTCTTCTTATTAACCATATCCCACTTACCTCTCTTTCTCTCTTGTCAAAAAAGAATATACTCCTGTAATAATCAATGATATTAAGAATGTAACCGTTGCAAGAGACATACCATATCCATAATCACTACTTGTAAAAGTCATTGAATAACTGTATGTTACCAAAGTTTCTGATAAATGATTTGGTCCTCCGCCTGTTGTTTGCTGAACAATTTCAAAAATTTTAAATACACCAGTAATAATTAATACAGCAACTGTAGAAATGGTTGATTTCATCATTGGAATAATTACATATCTTACCTCTTGAACTCCATTTGCTCCATCTATTTTTACCGCCTCTAATACATCATTCGGTATCATTTTCAACCCTGCTATAAAAATAGTAACAAGATATCCTAACTGCTGCCAAAAATAAATAATAGCAACACTATACGGGGACCAAAATTCTCCACCTATCCATTTTTGTTTCAGCCCCGATGCTCCCACAGCATCAAGAATATTATTGATAATACCAATATTAGGATCCAAAATATATACCCAGATAATTCCAACGATAATAGGAGCAATGATAGCTGGTGAGAAAATTAATGCTTTACTTGCATCGACAGCTCTTAAGTGATGGTTTAATAATAACGCGATCAAAAAAGATAATGTCAGTAATAATACAAATGCAAGAACAAAGATAATCATTGTGTTTTTAAATGATATCCAAAATAATTTATCTTGAAATAATCGAATGTAGTTATCAAATCCTAAAAACTTCGCCTTTCCAATTCCTGAATATCGTGTAAAACTATAGCCCACCGCTATGATAATTGGCAGAACAATAAACACACTGTATACAACTAAAGTAGGAATCAGAAGTCCTATTTTATATCTTTTTTTACTTAACCAATACATAGCATGCACCCCTGTCTTATCTTTGTATTATTTTGTGTTGTTTAATGTGGTATCCATCAAATCCAGTGCCTTTTCCGGTGTATAAGTTTTTTGCATAACACCAAACAGGGAATTATACAATGTCTCCTGTACTGCTGAAGTTACTGTCAAATCAGGAGCTGTGCTCGGGCTCTCCCAACCGGATGCCAACGTCTCCAGCATTGCATTCATTGCATACTGCGTATCTGCTGCACTCATACCTTCATAATTTGTTGCCGGGAAAATAGATCCTTCGTAAGAAAGTTCTGCTGCCTCTTTGCTGTAGTAGAATTTCAAAAATTCAAAAACAGCCTCCTGCATTGCCTCATCTTCTGCTACTTCTGCACTTACAACAATCGGCGCTGATGGAACTTTCATCGCAATTTCTTGTTCATAATCTGTATCTGTAAATGTTGGTCCCCACCAAAATCCGATCTTGTCTCCGATATTTTTATCAAACTCTGCACAATCCCACTGTCCGGTTCCAAACATTGCTGCCTGTCCCTCATTGAACAACTGTTTTGCATCAAAATACTCGATTGTTGCCATATTTTCAGGAAATGCGCCTGCATCTGCAAGTCCTTCCAATTTTTCGAAACAAGCAACTAAATCTTTATTATTAAACTTTTTATTGCCTGCTAAAATATCTTCGATATTCTCTTCCCAACCATATCTTGCAAGTGTTTCATTAAATTCCCACATTGCATATCCACTGTTTTTACTTCCAATTGAAAGCGGAGTGATTCCATTTTCTTTGAATTTTGCAATCATGCCAAGCATATCTTCGTAAGTTGTTTCATCTGTCGGATATGCAACACCTGCTTTATCAAATAATTCTTTATTATAAAAAATCCCTTGAACGTTACACTGATATGGTAAACCAAACTGTCCATTATCATCTGTAAAGGCACTTTCCATACCTCCTAAAGCCTCTTTAACATCTGCATTTTCTGCCAGAAAATCACTCAAATCAAGAAGAACACCTGCCTCACTATATTCCGGAGCCTCACTTGCTTCCATCCAGAAGATTTCCGGCAATGTATTATCTGACGCTGCTAATTTCATATTTTTTGAATGAGATTCTGTATCCGCTGCCTGAAATTCTACTTTATATTTTCCTTTGTTTTTCTCGTTAAATGCCTGAACAATATTGTAAGTTACCGATTCCTGTTCTTTAGGATTTGCTACATGTATTCCAAAATCAATAACTACTTCTCCGCCTTCCGCTCTCTTATCACTGTCCTTATCTGAAGAACCGCAACCGGCTAATAATCCAACTACCATCACACTTGCCAATGCCACTGAACACCATTTTTTCAACCTTTTACTTCCCATAATGCTACCTCCATCCTTTCTATGGAACCCGTTCCATATTCGATAAAAAAATAAGTAAATCCAGCTGTGCACTTGCTGATTAACTTAATTTAATAATAGCACCTGTACTTCAAAAGTCAATAACAAATGTCGACTTCTTATTATTTTTGTATATTTTTACAAATATATCTTTTTTATTTTGTACACATTTTACAAAGTCCTAGTAGTATTACCAACTTGCAATTCCACGTCCAAAAGAACTTTTTTGTTCTTATATGTTTTACCATTTACCAATCGGGAAATCAATCTTGCGGATTGACGTGCCAACTGATCAATTGGCTGTGCAACTACTGTAAGTCTAGGTTCTGTCAGCCCGGTTATAAATGTTCCATCGTAAGCGACAATCTTGATATCTTCCGGAACAGATATATTCCTTCTCTTAGCCTCATTCAAAAATCGAATTGCAATCTGATCAACACCAAATACACCATCAACTTCTAATGGACTTGAAAAAATATCTTTCATTACTTTTTCATAATAATCCGCATCAAATCGATTCCATTCTAATTCATATGACTGTACCCTTACACCATTTTTTTTCATAATCCTTTCAAATTCTGAATGACGATCATGATATGGGGATTCAATCGCCTTTGAACCGCAAAAATGCAATACCGACTTACATCCACAGCGAATCAGTTCTTCAGCAGCTAATTTTCCACCCTTCTTATGATTTACTGCAACTACAGGAATATCTTCGCTCAAATATCTATCCAGAGCAACAATCGGCTTATGAATCTGCCTATATTCCTCTACATCTAAAGAATGCACTCCGGTAATCACACCATCCACAATATGTCTGTTGAGCATATCCAAATACTCTAGTTCTGCGTTTCCTTCTTTTACAGTATTGCACAACATCGTTTTATACCCATAAGTATAAAGTTCTGATTCAATACATTCTACAAATTCTGCAAAAAATGGGTTCGCCACACTCGGAACAAGAACGGCTATAATTCCTGTTTTTTTATGAAACAGATTACGCGCTAATTCATTCGGTATATAATTCAACTCCGTCATCGCATTTTCTATCTTTTCACGAGTTTCTTCAGACACATATCCACTGTTGTTCAACACTCTGGAAACAGTTGCCGGACCAACATTTGCCCTTTTGGCAACATCTCTAATACTAGCCATAACACCTTCACTCCTTTCCGGCTATTTATATAATAGCACATAATTTTGTTTAAAAATATACTTATTTTCTTAATATACGCTGAAAAAGAGAAGTCCTCGTTTCCCAAAAAACCACTATACATACTCTACATGGGAATAATCCAGCTTCATGAATTTTCCTCTTACCAAAGCTCCTGAATACCAGTTGCTTGCAATCAGTACTTTATCACTCTTACACATAACAGTCTCTACGATCAGATCCACGATTTCATCAATCTGATTTTTGTCATGAGGATGACTCACTAACAAAGAATCATAATCCAGATTGTCTTTGCTCAGAGATTGATACGCATGTAACGTTTCCATCTCATCCTCTTCGGATCCTATCCCATCTGCAGATACGATATGATTAGATTTATTCTCACTAAGATTAGTATTGTTAATATTAGTATTATTAGAGTTTGAAATGTAAACTTCTTCTGTCTCTTCTTCCGCTACAGAAGTTTGATTTGTAAACTTCACCATCTTTGATTTTTCTTTTCTCTGTTCTTCACACCCCTCCTGAATAAATGATTTTACATAGATGATCGTAACCTTTCCAAAGCCCTGCCTGCGCTTTTCAATCAAACCTATCCCTTTTTCATCATCCAGCTCCTGAAGAGATTTCACTGCTTTATTTCTGCCACAATTCAATAATTCCATGATATCTTCAATGGAAAAATAGATATATGCCCGATTTTCTTCATCAAACCACTGATTCTTAATAGATAAAGACATTCTGTCCAGCATCAAACCGTATAAGATTTTCGCATCACTGGAAAGATCCTTAAAACAGTCATTGGTAAATAACGCTTTGGGTATTCTGTAAAAACTAAACTGGTCTGCTTCTGTTCCATAAAAATATTTAAAATTCATTTTTTTGTCCATATATCTTCCTCCCTTCCTTTCTCTCATAGAAGTCCTTTTTTTAAACTTCTGTATCTCTTCTTTCTTCGAGTTGTCTTATTTTGACAACCCTTATTCCTGTTCTCTTTTCCATTGTTCCAGTAATGCCTCAATCACCTTTTCCATATCCGTTTCCGAATAATCTTCCGGAAAATACTTTGTGAGCTTCTTTCCTGATAACACCACTTTTCGTTCAGGTGCTTTTACTGCTATGCAGCTATTAAAAATCGAAATCATAAATCCCTGGTTCACCGGTCCTTCTTCCAACTGCTTTCTCAAAGCTGTAATCTGCTTTGGTTTAATAAATCCTGTATCCCGGATATACTCGTAGATCCATTTCTGTATTTCCTTTTCAATGTAGGAAATATCAACGGCAATGGTAAAATTCAATTTTTTTGCATCTACCATATCTAATAATTCTGGAATCAATTCTGTAAGGCGAATGTAACGCTGAACATTACGAGCACTCTCTCCTACCTGTTCAGCTATAACTACATCAGTACGATACTTCGTGCCATTTTGGCACAAAGTTAAATCGTTTCTTACCCCTTGTCTCTTCATTGCCTCCAATTTCATTCTATAAGCAAATGCTTTTTCGCTCGGAAGTAACTCTTCTCGTTGGATATTGGCATCTACCATAGCGATGACCGCATCATCATCGGATAATTCTCTCACAATTGCAGGAATTGTTGCCAAGCCAGCTATAACTGCCGCGTGCATTCTTCGATGACCTGAGATCATCTCATATCCATTTTCACCATCAGATCTTAATAAAACTGGTGTCAATACCCCGTAGGTCTTTACACTCTCTACTAAATCTGCCATCTTTTCATCATCCAATACTTTGAAAGGATGATCTTTAAATGCATGTATTCTGTTGATTTCTATTTCCATTGCAGACTCTTCATTGACTACTCCCAGCAATTCATCAATGCTTGTCAATTTGATTTTTTCTCCACTTCTACTTTTCATTTTCCAAAACCTCCTGCGTCAGATTTTCATAAGCCATAGATACTTTTCCATTTGGACAATGACAATAAATACTTTTTCCTTCCGCACTTGCTTCAGCTACCTTAACTGATAGTGGAATGACATTTTCAAAGATAGAAATCTTAGATCCATAAGTTTCTCTCACTCTGAAAGCAATATCTTTGGCGTAATTAGTACGAAAATCCACCATTGTCAAAAGAATTCCCTGTATCGTCAGCTTCCGGTTCAATCTCTTCTTTACCATAGAAATAGTCCTGATCAACTGTTGAAGTCCTTTAACCGGGAGATATGCAGCTTGTACAGGTATCAGAACCGTATCGGAAGCTACTAAAGCATTGATGGTCATCATGCCTAAACTCGGCATACAATCAATCAAAATATAATCGTATCGTGATCGCATCGTATCAATATATTCCTTCATGATCAGTTCTCTGCTCATTACATTACTCATGGTTACTTCCAGAGCAGATAACTCAATATTGGCCGGTAGGAGATCCACTTGTTCCTCATGATGTAAAATACCTTCCTCTTCTCCAATTTCCTCATCATTGATAATGTTCATCATAATGGTCGCAAGAGTTGTTCCAATATCATCCGGTTCTACATATCCAAGACTTGCGGTTAGGCTTCCCTGTGGATCCGCATCAATCAACAATACTTTTTTTCCCAGTCTTGCCAATCCAACTCCAAGATTTAAGGTCGTTGTACTTTTTGCAACTCCGCCTTTCTGGTTTGCTACTGATATAACTTTTCCCATTCTTCTTTCTCCCTTCTGATATTCTCTCGCAGATATTTTTCAAATGTACTTCGTTTAATTAAAACTTTTTTTCCAATCTTATAAACTGCTCCTGCCTTATGAGATAATCTTACGATTGGCTTATATCCAAGATTGTAATAATCCATAGCTTGTCTATAACTTATAAATTCATGTTGCATAAATTCTATATCTTCATCATCAATAAGATGAGAAAACATCCAAACTTTTCCATGCATCTCGAATCCCCTTTTCTTCGAACTAACGTTCCTTTATTTTTCATGAAATTGCTCAAGATACTCATCAAAGATTTCTCTGTTTATCAAAACAATTCCATCCATTCTGTAAATCGCTCCTGCATCATTTGCTAGTTCCATCAATTTTTTATGTGACAAACTATATACAATTTCAGCTTGTTGATAACGAAGAAATTTTCTTCTAAGTCTGCGTGCTTCTTCTTTTACCTCTGAACGCTTCTGCTGGTTATAATACATATTTTCTGTTTTCAAATCTGTTTCCCCTTTCACCTTTTATTCGACCACAATGAACATTGTTAATGAATAAAAAAAGGGCACTCTCTGAAAGATTTTTCTTTCAAAAAGTGCCCTCAACAATTCATATTGTTGGAGTAGTATTACTGACAACTATAAATGAGCAAATTTGAAAAATTGCACAAAACTACACTGCGAATTTCATAAA
>OCAG01000156.1_pt1 | contig 76468 bp, 63 predicted proteins | sample 1477111 | NCBI WGS metagenome assembly OCAG01 (sample SAMEA2580288, study PRJEB22360) | human gut metagenome | biome: human gut; feature: human-associated habitat; material: faeces | place: Denmark | collected 2008/2010 | reverse complement strand
CTCTATCATTATAAGAATTTTATTGTTGTGAAGATATCAAATAGGTTTGGGGAATCATTAATATGGGATAATAATAAAAACTTGATATCTACAAAAAGTGGGAATCATATGGGACTAGGATTAAAGAATGTCAAATTTACTGTAGAAAAATACGATGGAAATATTGAATTCAAAAAGAATAAAGATAATTTTGAAGCCAAGGTGTTATTTTCACTCTAGATATTACATCAGACATGTAATATCTGACTTAAGACATCTATTGTTATAGAAAAGACATACAGAATGCCTGTTTATGCACTTGATATTGAAGAATATACGGATAATGACGTAAAATGAATATATCAGCTGATATATTCATATGAAATATGAGGTGTTATAATGAAAAAAACTTGTTTAAAAGATAAACTTTTAAAAGGTATGGCAAAAACAGCACGCCAGGAAGCAGTGAAAAATGCAAACACGGCATGTTGGGTTTACCATCATCAGGATAAACTTCCCGAAAAAGTAAAGGATTTGCGTAAATTTTAATGATTGGACGAAGTGCAAGATGGATGGTTAACCGTCTTGTAGTAAACCGGATCATTAATATTGAAGATATAGAGATTTACCAATTTGGTTTGGAATCAACATTGTTAAAGGCACTTCATTATGTTTCAATGTTAATAATAGGATTTTGCCTGAACATGTTGTTAGAGACACTTGCATTCCAAATTGTTTATGCGGCTATCCGCGCCTATGCCGGCGGTTACCACGCCGATACACGCGGGGTCTGCTATCTGCTGTCATGGATCACAATACTTTCTGTTTTACTCATTGCCCGGTTCTGCCCGGCGGGGACGGTTGCGGTGGTTACCGCGGCGCTTACGCTGTCCGCTTTTCCGGTGATCTACAAATGGGCGCCGGTCGAAAACAGCGCAAAGCCGCTGGACGACGCGGAGTGCACCCACTACCGGAAACAGGCGAGGAGAATACTGGTGGTTATCAGTGCCTGCGCGCTGCTTGCCGGACTGGCCTTTAACAGCCGGTTTGGTCTGGTCGCCGCGGAATGCCTGGGCCTTGAGGCGCTGATGATGCTGCTGGGGTTGTGGAAAAATGGGCGTTAAGCCAAGGTATACAAGAGAACAGCAGAATGTGATTCAGGAAGCGATGGAATGTGGTTTCGATGTGTCGCCGTATATTACGGAGGCCTTTACACCAGAGCAGATACGGGAAATTTTCTGGGGATTGATGACCGGTGTGGATGTGACCTTTTATAACGATCCTGAGTATTCAAACTGCCAGATGTGGCAAATACGGGAAGGGCTTACAGGAAAGGTAGATGTATCGGTCTATGCGGACAAAAATCTGGATTGGAAAAAGATGTACCTGATCCGGATGGGTTTAGAGGAAGGGCTTGACGTATCGGAGTATGTGCGGCAGGGCATGGGCCCGGAGCAGATCCGGGCGATTTTGCAGGGATACCGTACCGATATTGATTATACGCTTTATGCGAAGCCCTGGTACACAGCTGGCGAAATGCGGGAAATCGGCTCAAAACTGATCCGGGAAGCGGTTCGGAGCAGAGCGGAGGAGACGCCGGGCGCTGGCAGTATGTTTAAGAGTGTAAAAAAATAACAGGTGCCCAACTGCAATTTGGACACCCGCATTTTTTTATTCTACTGGGTCATGGCTGAGTAAAAACAGAGTCAGAATTTCTTCTGCGTATTTTCCTTTTTCTGCTGGACAGCGTTCCAAAAGCTCCAGCAGTGCTGCGTACTTCGTCCCCATGTATTCTTTGGGGCCGTAGAGAATTGCGTCGGCGGACATTTTCAAAACGTCACAGAAACGATTCAGGCTTTTTAGAGAAAAGCCCTTAGTCCCCAGTTCTATATCGGCAAGGAAGGTTGGTGTGATACCGATTTTTCTTGCCAATTCATCACGGGACATGTTCAGAAATGTTCTTTGTTTACGAATACGAAGGCCAATCGCCTTATGATCTAGCTCTTGCATACAATTCCCCCTAAAAATAGTATTTACGCTTTTAGCTGTTGACTCTATACCATTGTGATATAAGCCGGCGGTTTATTTAAAAACCAGACACTTTTGCGCATTTTTTATAGGACCACAGTAGACTTCTTAATTATATCCGCTTTTACAGGTAATTTCAAGTCTCTGTAAGAAAACTGAAAGGAACCGGAAAAAAGTCCGGCATTCTCTCCCAAAGACAGGCGCAGGGGGATTTTTTTGTTTGTCTAAAATATTTTAAGTTGAAAAAAATTCGTACTTTCAGGCAGATTAATCGTGACAAAAAGTCGAAAAGTGGGCAGGTTGCATAAAATTCAAAATGTGATATAATGAAACGGATTAACGGAAAAAGGACGTATTTTTATGAATGTAAATTTTGAACATTACAAGGTCTTTTACTACGTAGCGCGCCATGGCACCATTACACAGGCGGCCCAGGCGCTGTATATCTCACAGCCGGCAGTGAGCAAATCGATCCATCTGCTGGAAAAGGAGCTGTCGTGCGAGCTTTTTCACCGGAATCAGAAGGGAATGACCCTGACGCCGGAGGGCGAAATGCTGTACGGCCATGTGGCGAAGGCCTATGAGCAGCTGGCCCTGGGCGAAAAGAAGCTCTGGGAAATGCTGAACCTGAACAATGGGGTGGTGCGCCTGGGTACCAGCGACATGATCGCCCGCTTTTTCCTGCTGCCTTATCTTGAAAAATTCCATAGCCTGTACCCGGATATCCGTATCAATATGCAGAGCGGCACTACGCCGGGCACGCGCATCGCTCTGAAGGAGGAGCGTATTGAGGTAGGGGTGGTATCCTCACCGGTGGCAGCCTCGGACGATATTGAGATTCACCCGATCCGGGAGATACAGGATGTTTTTGTGGCAGGGCTGGACTACGCGCCGCTTGCCGAGAAGGTGCTGAGCTTTGAGGAGATCATGGCACACCCCATTATCTGTACAGAGCGCAACACGGCCAGCCGTCATTATCTCGACTCGTTTTTCCTCAAGCATAAGATGCGGCTGGAACCGGCTTTTGAGCTGGGCACCATGGAGTTGATCATGCCCTACGCAGAAAGAAACCTGGGCATTGGCATCGCGGTGCGCGATGTGGCACAGGAGCGTCTGGAGCAGGGGAGCCTGATCGAGATCCGGTCCAGAATTGAGATACCAAAGCGGCAGATCTGTGTGATCAAGCGGAAAAAGGGCGGTATCTCGAAGGCTGCGGAGGCTTTTCTGGACATTATTTTACCATAACAAATGGTTATAAAGCGTATAAGAATATTTCATTTTACTTATGGTAATGAGAGGGGTAAAATCGTTACTGTACGAAAAATGAAAGGAAGATTTGATTTTGAAAAAAGGCTATTTATATATTGTCATTGCGACGCTGTTTTTCAGTTCGATGGAGATCGCCCTCAAAAGTGTTTCAGGCCAATTTAACGCTGTACAGATGAACCTGACCCGTTTTTTGATCGGCGGTCTTGTTTTAATTCCCTTTGCGCTCAGGACGCTTAAGAAGAAAAAGGAACATCTGGATAAAAAAAGTCTGCTGCACTTTGCGGGGCTGGGCTTTCTAGGGGTTGTGGTCAGCATGACCTTTTACCAGCTGGCCGTGGAAAACGCCAACGCCTCGGTGGTGGCGGTACTGTTTTCCAGCAATCCGGTGTTTGTGCTGTTTTTCTCGGGTGTTATCCTGCACGAGGTGATCAAGAAAAACCATGTGGCGGCCATTGTGCTTGAAATCATCGGAATCCTGGTGATTGTCAACCCTCTGCACACCTCCCTCAACATCGCGGGGGTAGTCATGGCGATTCTGGCCGCAGTGGCTTTTGCCCTGTACTCGGTCTTTTCCAAGAAGCAGTGTAACCGCTACGGCGGCGTGGTGGTGACTTGCGGGAGCTTTCTGTTCGCCAGCCTGGAAATGCTGCTGCTCATCGGCCTCAGCCATGTGGGCCCGGTGGCGGATATGCTGAGCGGCAACGGCCTTGCCTTATTTGCCAATATTCCGCTGTTTACGGGTTATACGGCGTCCAATGTCCTCACGATGCTTTATATCTGCATCGGTGTGACTGGCGGCGGTTATGCCTTTTATTTCATGGCCATTGAGGAAACCTCAGCCAGTACGGCGTCGCTGGTGTTCTTCTTTAAACCGGTGCTGTCGCCCATCCTGGCAGTGCTGATCCTGCACGAAGCGGTGCCGTTCAATATGGTGATTGGTGTGCTGCTGATTCTGGCCGGCTCTATCGCGAACCTGCTGCCAGCGTTTGCGCGCAGAAAAGAAAAACCTGTATCCCTGAGCGCGGAACAGGGCCGCTTTTAGCCTGTTTTATAAAATCTGAGTGTTGAAGCCACAGAGAATCCCTCAAAATCTCTGTGGCTTTTTTTTGTTAAAAATTTGTTTTTAATTTAGAATTATTCTTGACAAGCCTCTTTTATCGTGTTAAGATACACTCATCAAACAGTTAGAAATAACTAACAAAAATAAATATTATTGAAAAGAGGTATCAACATGAAAAATTTAATTGGCAAAGAATTGATCGATTTTGAAGTACAGGCATATCATGAAGGTGATTTTAAAACCGTCACAAAGGAAGATGTCCTGGGAAAATGGGGCGTGTTTTTCTTTTACCCGGCAGATTTTACCTTTGTATGCCCGACAGAGCTGGCGGACGTAGCGGACAATTATGAGGAGTTCAAAAAAATCGGCTGTGAAATTTATTCGGTTTCTGAAGATACCCATTTTGTACATAAAGCCTGGGCGGACACCACCGACACCATTAAGGGCCTTCCGTACCCGATGTTAGGCGATCCGGCAGGCGTGCTGGCAAAATTCTTCGGTGTGCTGGTCAAAGAAGAAGGCCAGGCGCTGCGCGGTACCTTTGTGGTGGACCCGGACGGCGTTATCAAGGTTTACGAAATCCATGACATGGGCATCGGCCGTAACGCTGAGGAGCTGCTGCGCAAGGTGCAGGCCGCTCAGTTTGTAAGAGAACACGGCGACCAGGTCTGCCCTGCTAAATGGAAGCCAGGCGAAGACACACTGACACCAAGCTTAGATTTAGTCGGAAAGCTGTAAGAAGCAGGAGGGCGCCATGGATAAGATTTATGACTTGATTATTATCGGCGGCGGTTCCGCCGGACTCTCGGCTGGTATCTATGCCGCCCGGGCCATGCTCGATACGCTGATCATTGAGAAAAACCAGCCGGGCGGCCAGGCTGTGAATACCGCAGAGGTCGTCAACTATCCCGGTATCCGCCGCACCACCGGCCCTAAGCTTATGGATGAAATGCACAGGCACGCCATGGATTTCGGCGCGGAATTTACTGTAGCCGAGATCGAGGGTGTAGACCTTGAGGGTGAAGTGAAGGCGCTGCACACCAGCCGCGGCACCTACAGAAGCCGCGCGGTCATCATCGCCACAGGCGCCTCCCCGCGCAAGATCGGTTTTGCTGGTGAGAAGGAATATACCGGCCGCGGCATTGCCTACTGTGCGACCTGTGACGGCGAGTTTTTCAGCGGACTTGACATCTTTGTTCTGGGCGGCGGCTTTGCTGCGGCCGAGGAGGCTGTGTTCCTGACCCGCTATGGAAGAAGCGTGACCATCGTGGTGCGTGAGGATGATTTTACCTGCGCCCAGATGGTGGCGGACAAGGTAAAAGAGCATCCTGGCATTGAGGTGTGGTACAACACTGAGGTGAAGGAGGTTTCCGGTGACGATTTTCTGAAAAAGGCTGAATTTTTCAATAACAAAACCGGCGCGACCTTTACTTACGAGAGTAAGGACGGCAAGCCCTTTGGCATGTTTGTGTTTGCGGGCTATGAACCGGCCACCCAGATTTTTAAGGGCCGGGTGGACGTCGATGCTGAGGGCTATATCCCCACAAACGACCGCATGGAAACCAATGTTCCCGGCGTCTACGCCGCGGGCGACCTGAGGCCAAAGGAGCTGCGCCAGATTGTCACGGCAGTGGCCGACGGCGCCATTGCAGCCACCGCGGCGGAAAAATACGTGGCGGCTGAGCGGGAACGCCTGGGCCTGGCAGCGCCTGAGCCAAAGGCAGCCAAAACACCAGCAGCACCAGAGCCGGAAGCAGAAGCGCCCCAAGGCATGGAAGACGGCTTTATCCCGGCAGCCATGAAGGGACAGCTCAGGGAAATCTTCCAAAAGCTCGAGCGCACCGCCCGGGTGGTGACCATCATCGACCCGGCTGTGCCAAAGACTCTTGAGATGCAGGGTTTCTTAGAGGAAGTGGCAGCCCTTAACGACCATATCCAGGTGGAAGCTTATAAAAAAGGTGAGAAGCCTGAGCTGGAAGCCGCCATGCACCTTGACAACCTGCCGGTTGCGGCCCTGTTTGATCCAGAGGGCCAGTATTCCGGCGTCAAATTTACCGGTATCCCCGGCGGCCATGAAATGAATTCCTTTGTTCTGGCGGTTTATAACTTTGCCGGACCGGGCCAGGCAGTGGATGAGGCGCTTGCCAAGCGGATTGCGGCCATCGACCATCCTGTCAATGCCCAGATCTGTATCTCCCTGTCCTGTCATTTCTGCCCGGATGTGGTAGCGGCCTGCCAGCGCATCGCGCTGCTGAACCCGAACATACAGGCGGAAATGATCGACACAGCCCTTTTTCCAAAGCTCAAGGAAGAATACAAGCTCATGAGCGTGCCTGCCATGATCCTCAACAAACGGGATGTGGTCTTTGGCGCAAAGAAAATGAGCGAAATTGTGGAAATATTTGAAAATCTAAAAAACTAAATTATTAAATCCTCCGTAAAAGGCGGCAATTGGATAATGCTTGTTTTGATCCAATTCCCCAAAAAAGCACGGCCCAGAGAAAACAGACTTTTTATGTCATGATAAATTTTTCCAGGGCTGTGCTTTTTTATTTTTGCTTTTCAAGGAATCTTTATAGGGACAGCCCTAATTGAAAGGGTCCGGCCTTTTAAGCGACTTCAAACTGGCTGTTGTAAAGCTCGGCGTAAAAACCGTTTTTTTCAATTAATTCGGTATGACTGCCGCTTTCAATAATATCACCGTCTTTGAGCACTAGGATGATGTCTGCGTTTTTGATGGTGGAAAGGCGATGGGCGATGACAAAGGAGGTGCGGCCTTCCATAAGCTTGTCCATCGCATTTTGAATCATCACTTCTGTCCGGGTGTCAATGGAACTTGTCGCTTCATCTAAAATGAGCATGGGTGCGTTATCAATCATGGTGCGGGCAATGGTTATCTGCTGCCGCTGGCCCGCTGAAAGATTAACCTTATCGTTCAGGACTGTATCATACCCATTGGGAAGGGTACGGATGAAGTGGTGCAAGCCCACCAACGCACAGGCCTTTTTGAGATCTTCGTCGGATACGTTTTGCTTGTTGTAAACAATGTTTTCCCGAATGGTGCCTTCAAAAAGCCAGGTGTCTTGCAAGACCATACAGAAAAGAGAGTGCACCTGAGCTCTTGTCATTTGCCGGATTGGAACGCCGTCAATCAAAATATCACCGCTGTTGATCTCATTAAAACGCATGAGTAAATTGACAAGGGTTGTTTTTCCTGATCCGGTTGGACCGACAATGGCAATTTTTTGTCCGGGTTTGGCGATGGCGGAAAAGTTATTGATAACCATTTTATCGGTCCCTTCGTAGCTGAATTTGACATTTTTAAATTCGACATGGCCCTTTACATTCTGCAGTGGCGCTTTTTTATTTTTTTCATCAGCCATCTCCTCTGCATCCAAGAATTCAAAGACGCGTTCACCAGAGGCAACCGCCATCTGTAAGCCTTGAGCCAATTGGGCGATTTGTGTGAGGGGCTGGGTGAAATAGCGCACATAGACCAAGAACGCGACAATCACGCCAAAAGAGATTTGTCCGCTTATCACTAAAGACGCACCGACAACGATGACAGCAACATAACTGATGTTGTCTACAAAGGTCATGATAGGCATCATCAGGCCAGAAAGAAATTGGGCCATATAGGTACTTTTATTTAGTTTTTTGTTTAGGCCTTTGAAGGGTTCAAACATCTGCTGCTCGCCGTTATAGGCCTTTACAATAAGGTGGCCCGTGTAGGTTTCTTCGATATGGCCGTTAATAAGCCCCAAATATTTTTGCTGGTTGTCAAAATGTTTTTGAGATTTACTCATAATGATCATCATAGTGATAAATCCAAGGACGACAGAGGCAATTGCCGCAAGAGTCATGGTCCAGTTTGTGATAAACATCATGATGAGAGAGCCCGTGAGCATGGTGATGGACGTTACAAGGGTGGTCAAACTGTTATTTAAATTCTGCCCCAGTGAATCGACATCGTTTGTGATGCGGGAAAGAATGTCGCCGGTGGTGTTTTTATGATAAAACCACATGGGCAGACGGTTGATTTTTCTACTGATATCAATTCGCATTTTTTGAGATATCTTCTGGGTGACGGTGGCCATGATCCATCCCTGTAAGGTATTTAAGAGCGCACTCGTTAAGTACAATACAATTAAAAGAATCCCAATTTTAACAATGCCAGGCATATCGATGATGGTCGGGATACCTTCAGTAATCAGATTGGTTAAAACTTTGAGTTTACCAGGGCCTACCAGGGCAATGATAGTCCCTGCAACAGCGGCTATAACTGCAATGATGATACCCGGCAGGTATTTTTTTGAATAAGTCAACAGCATTTTTATTGTTTTTTTCGTATCTTTTGCTTTTGCAACAGATCCGCTCATGCCGGAAAAATCGGAGAGGTCCGTGTTTTCGGCCTTCTGGTTTTTATTGTATTGCGCATTATTCATTTTCCAGTTCCTCCTTTGAGAGTTGAGAATAGGCAATTTCTTTGTATAAATCGCATTTTTTGATCAATTCGCGGTGTGTGCCCATCCCGGCAATCCGGCCTTCATCTAAAACAATAATTTTATCGGCATCCTTAATAGTTCCGATGCGCTGAGCCACAATGATAATGGTGGCGTCTGTGGCATGATGTCTCAGTTCGCCTCGCAGCAACTTATCGGTTTTATAGTCAAGGGCTGAGAAACTATCGTCAAATATCAAAATTTCGGGCTTTCTTGCAATGGCCCGGGCGATGGAAAGCCGCTGCTTTTGTCCGCCGGAAAGATTGGTGCCGCCGGGCGCCACATAGCTTTGATAGGAATCTTCCATGGCTTCCACAAAGTCTGTGCTTTGGGCGGTTGAAATGGCAGAGGTAACGGCCTCATGACTTACCCCGCCGTTTCCGTTTGAACCAAAGGACACATTGGAGGAAATATCCCCTTTAAAAAGAATGGCCTTCTGTGAAACGTACCCGATTTTATTGCGCAAAGCCGCCTGGGTAAAATCCTTGACATTGATGCCGTCCACATAAACGCCGCCTTCTGTAACATCATAAAACCTTGGAATGAGGTTGATAACCGTACTCTTGCCACAGCCTGTGGAGCCGATAAAGGCGATGGTTTCGCCCTTGCTTGCCCGAAAGCTGATGTTTTGCAGAACATAATCCTCCGCGTTTGGATATTTAAAGCTAACGTTTTTAAATTCTACCTCGCCGGGCGTAGCGGTGCGTGTATGGCTGATGATTCCATCCTGAATGGCCGGATTGGTATCTAGGACTTCGCAAATGCGGTCTGCGGATACGCTGGCGCCGGGAATCAGGATTAAAACAACACCAAGCAGCATGAAGGCCATGAGCAGTTGAATGGCATAAGAGGAAAATACCATCATGTCTGAAAACAAGGGAACCCTTTCCGACACAGCGGAGGATGCAATGAGCGCAGCGCCAATCCAGTATACCGATAAGGTTAAACCATTCATGATCAGCTCAACTGAAGGCATCAGTGCGGCCATTAGTCGGTTGGAAAATAAGTTGGTATGGGTAAAAGCAGAATTGGCTTTTTCAAATTTATCTTCTTGATACTGCTCCGCGTTGTAGGCACGGACAACCCGAAGGCCGGTTAGGTTTTCTCTTGAAACACGGCTCAAATCGTCGGTCTGCTTCTGAAGCAGTTTGAATTTTGGGATCGCCAGAGAAATGATTATTGAAGATACAATAATCAGTATCGCAACTGCAATACCTGTCGCGGCTGACCACTGCCAGCTTTTGCCCATGATTTTTACAATGGCCCATAGAGCTAAAATTGGTGATTTAATCAGGATTTGCAGCCCGATTACCATCAGCATTTGAACCTGTGTAATGTCGTTTGTCGTTCGTGTAATTAAACTGGAAATGGAAAAATTATTAATTTCCTGCATTGTGAACGACTGTACCTTATTAAACAGGCCTGCTCTCAATCTTGAAGAAAGATTGGCTGCGATTCGCGCGGCGAGCCCGGTGATAACAACGGAAACCGCAACGCTTGCCAGGGTGAGCAGCAGCATCCGGATGCCGGCGAATAAAATCGCCTGCATTCCGCTGCCGGGCGTCTGAACAAGTTCGGTGATTTTCCCCATAAATTCCGGTAATGTTAAATCAATCCATACTTGAAAAACAATCAGGACAAGAACGATGGCAACCAGCCCCCACTCTTTTGTGGTAAGATTTTTTAGTATTTTTATCAAGTTTATACCTCCATTCAAATATAAAAAGCCAATGAAATTTATTCACATTTCATTGGCTCTGCGTCTTAAGCGTCTGGCTCTGTAAGAACAGTCATTTTCAGTTTTGTTATGTTAATCAGGGTTTCTTGTTTGCACTTTGGGCAAAAAAGTGGAAAATTTTTTAATACGGTATCGTGCCTAGCCTTTAGCCGTGTTTTATTTTGACATACAGGGCAGAAAATCCAAACTTCTTTATGCATTAGTCGAGGCCTCCGCATTCATAATCTTCGTCAACGCGGCAATTTCGTTGCGAAAACATTCTTCATAGATATCTAAAAAGATAATCAGGGCTTCTTGCTGTTCGGGGGTTATCTTTTCCAGTGCGTCATTTTCACATTTCCATAAAGAGCCAATAACACAATCTGCGTATTTTTGTCCTTTTTCGCTTAATTTTACCTGCTTATTTCTGCGGTCTTCTTTCATTTCTGAAAGTTCGACTAAGCCTTGACGCCAAAAGGACTTAATAATCATATTGACGCTTTGTTTGTTGTATTGGCTCTGTTTACAAATTAACTTTTGTGTGCAACCCTGGGTGTGTTCATAGAGGACACCCAGTACGTTTAAACTCATGGGAGTTAAGCCCGCAGCTTTGGCATAAGCTTCGGATAACCTTTCGAGTGTTTTCCATTTTTCTGAAAAAAAGTCCACGTGTTGTTTTATTTTTCTTTTACTCATTCACAAAACCTCAATTAGTACAATTTGATTATAGTAATTACTTTGGACTATTATACTTTGTGTTGTAGCGATTGTCAAGATAATAGTATGCAAAAGAACTTTAATTTAATAATTTGTTAATTATTGGATAATTTGAAGCGCTGGCCTCTTTTTGTTGGTTTTGAAAAAGCGCGAAAAACTGCTTGTTCAACGAAGAGTGTACCAAGTGTTATAGGCTGCATTGATACCCTTCAGATAAAAGACCGGTGAGTTCTCAAGGAGTATCAGGGACTGGTGATAGCGCAGCTCAAAAGCTTCAAGGCTGAGGGCTGTACCGTCCACGGTGTCGGGCAGCACGGTGGGGTTGTATTCCAGATTGAGGAAGTGGTTGTCAATGCAATGGCGGGGCTTTTTTTATGTTTTCAGAGGTCAGCCAGCCTGTCTTAAAGGGCGTGCTGTCTGCCGGACTGCCCGCAAAGAACAGATGCATACCAGAGGGCATGGTGGCTTCGGGGCAGATCTGCCGATGTAAGGCCCTGCTTTTTTGAAGAAATATTGAAGATTGAGAGAGATTTTACAGAACCATAGTCTGTCCGTTTTCTGAAAAGACTTGGATTTTAAACATGCAAATTCAGTAATAAAAAGACTGTATCGGTAAAAAAAGTGAAAAGGAATTTCGATTTTGATAGACTTATTATAAAGGTAATCAATAGTGGCGAATTGGCGCTTGCCACAAATACAATAGAGAAATAAAAAAGGTAGAAAAATGAGAGAGAAGAGTAAAAAAAGTTTGAGAACAAGGCTTCTGGCCTTTGTTTTGGTTTTTTGCATGACATTCCAGATGATTGGGTTCAGCCCGGGGAGTGTGGCGTTGGCGGAAGGGGAGAGCATGAGATACTCTGCTGATATCATTAAGGACGGAAACTCGACTTATAAAGGGGAGGGAACAGATCCGACGGAAAGTTCCAACGCTGGTGCGTTTTCAAGTGTTAATATCAGCTTTAGCACACCGGCTGGGGGATACACAGCGGCAGAAGGAGCGGATACTTTATTCAAGCTGAAATTAAAGCCGGATTCAGCCTATTTACATCAAGAGTGGGGTAAAATTCCGACGGATAAGCAAGCAGATGCAGCAAATTTGCTTCAAGATGCAATGGAAGCAGATGCTGAAAACAAAGATGCTAAATATAAAGCGTTATCGCAATATATTGGTGTTAATGGCAATTTGCCTGAAATTAATTTTGATTATACCTTTGACACTGATTTCCTTTGGAAAGAAAGCAGCAACCCGGGAATCATTCTAGGAAACGCACACCAGGTTACCACGACCATTGACGGTTCAGATGTAACTGTGGGAGAGTATACTTTCATACAGGATAGTACTACCGGTGCGTTAAAGCTTCATTTTGTATTTGAGCCCTTTGTCTATGGTGTAACAACTGCGATGGCGGGAATGAGCTTTACTTTGGGACTACAGGATAGCCTGTTTGAAGGTGGTAATCCTGTTGAGGTGAAGTGGGATCAGGTGACCAGCAGCCTTAACGTGGGTGAATGGCGAGACCCTAGTCTTCCAGATACCTTGGACGATAATTATACCATTGACAAAAGCGTTGTGAACAAAGTTGGCGAAACCAACAGTGTGGGCGATGCCATGTATGTGGATTATAAGCTTGATTTAAGGGCAGAAAATGACGGCGATTTGCGAGGAAAAATTGTTGAGGACCTGCTGCCAGAGGGTCTGACCGTTGACTCTGTCACTGTGGGATTAAATGGTGCGGCGGAAAGTGGGATTGAAAGCGGTACTACACCGGGTGATGGCACTTATCAGACGGTCACTGAAAGTGGCCGTGCGGGTTTCAGCTATCAATTTCCAGGTGGAGCGCCATTGCAGCGTGCGAGTCTGACCATTCGCGCGATTTTGACCGTTGAATAGTACACCGAATTTATGGAGAGCGGAACTGGCAAGCTTTGGAATTTTACCAACCAGGCTTTTTTGCGGGATCCAGATAAAGATGGCCCCATCGCCCAGACAGAAGAGATCAAGACTGATATGGAAGCCACCTTTATGACAAAAGACGGGACACAGCGTGCCTATGACGGTAAATATTTTGACTGGGAAATCAATGTCAATACCCAGTTTAGCCATTTGTCCAACGCGTATATCATTGACAGCATCAGTAAGAACCAGCACACCTATGTGGATGGCGAGCCAATAAAAATCACCAAAGGCAGCGCCGCAACGGTTGATATGCCGCTTGAAAAAACGACAGATGCAAATCTTACAGATAAAGTATATACAGATTTAACCAATGCACTTTTACAGAATTCAGATAAAGCATTGTTAAATTCGCTGGAAACTTTGACCAATAATGGAAGTAAAGCCATCTACTACGAAAGTGGTGACGCTCAAATCATGATCATCCCCTTCGATAAATATGAAAATGCGAAGGTAAAAATCAATTATGCGACATTGCTGAAAGAGCCGGATAAGGTGACACCATCCTTGAATTTGTCCAACAAGGTTAAAATGATCTGGAGCCACTACTGGTATGGTAATGGGATTGGCAAAAGCGATTTTAACGTAAATATTGACATTGACAAGGGTGTTGCGGGTAATTATGATATTGTTCAGAAAACCGCTGATTTTCAGAAAGACAGCGGCACCATGGACTGGGTTTTTAAAATTAACCATTACCAGAAGAACGCCGAGGAGGTACGGATTGTTGAAGACCTAAAAGCCCAGAATATGAGTCTGGTCGATCCCGCCGATCCCTCGAAAAACTGGACGTGCAAAGACCAAAATGGCAAGACGGTGACGATCCACAACAGCCTGAGCCAGGGAACACCTTATTATGTGTATGACAACGCAGACAAGAAATTAACCTTTTATTTTGGCAATTTAACACCGGATAAATACTATGAGCTGCGTCTTCATACTAATGTGGATGGACAGATGGCTCAGGTAACAGATGACAAATCGTCGGTAAGCAACAAAGCAACAGTTTTGACTAAAGACAATGGAGCAGACGTAGAGCATACGACTGAAGCTAAACAGGATGTGGATAATACCATTATCCAGAAAGTCAATACAGGCTACGATCAGGCGACACATCAGGTGAAATGGACCATTACCGTTAACCAGAACAAGCTGCCCATCACAGGCAGCACAGTCACCGATGTGTTTAACACAGCGGATATGACCTTCTTAAATGTGGATGCTATCCGAAAAGACGGCATGGCCTTTACGCTGGATAAAGATAATAGGACAGCCAGTAAGAATGGCCAAACAATCGTCTGGTCTGCGGATGATAATCCTGTCTTTACCTTTAAAGATCAGACAAATGACGAGAGTATTTATGAGATTGATGTCACCACACAGCTGACAGAGACTTTCATCAATGAGTATTTAACAACAAACGCGGAAAATAATGTTGTGAATACAGCCGTACTTCGGGGCTTTGTAAAAGGGATGCCGATCCGGGATAGCAAGGACGTTAGCCAAACAGACAACAAAGTATCCGATGACGCCACCGCGCCCATCGCCACAACCGCCCTCAACAAACACGGCCAATACGACAGCGGTACACAGATTATTACCTGGACAGCGGCCTTTAACGGCGGTCAGGCCGCTATGAAGGGCCGTGTGATTACCGAGGATTTAAGTGCAAACCCCATTCTTGAGCTTAAGCACCGCGACCCAAAAACTGGCGGTCTTTTAACAGACCCCGTTAAGGTTTATGAAGGAAAATGGGAAAACGGGAAAATTGTCAAAGCAAATGATACACCAGTGATTAAGGACAGAAGTGAGTTTACAGATGTTGCAGATCAGGGCTTCAAGTTTACCGTGCCGGATAAGTACGCAAATACAATCCTTATCTTTGAGTTTGACACCTATATTACCAATAGCGCCTCCGGTGCGGATGTCAGAAACACCATCAAACTGGAGCCTTTAAGCGGTGTAAACAAGGGCGAAGAAGATAGTTCTACCGCGGATGGTCTCGATTATTTCGATATTGATGAATATGCCAGCATCTCTGTCGGACCATATATTAAGGTTAAAAAAACAAGCAGCAGCCAAGACACCAGTGGCAAAAACCAGATCAAGCTGGGCGGCGCAACCTTTACTCTGACCGAGTATGTAGCAGATGGGGCATCATCTGATTATGATAATGCGGTATGGAAGCCTTCAAGTGTAGCGGACAAAACACGTATTACCAACGATGACGGACAAGCCAGTTTTGTCAACCTCATTCCGACAGCAGCCCTGTACAAGCTTGAGGAAACAAAAGCGCCGGGCGGATATGATATTGATGATACACAGGATTCACCCAAAGTATACTACTTTAGGTTTGTCAATAAAGGGGCGTTTGACCCTGGCACGACTGAGCATAAGAATGTTCAGATTAATGAAGGAACAGCAACTAATGCAACGGTTCTGGAGATTAACAGAACCGCACTAAAAGGATTCTCCTTTGACCGGACAAACACCCCGACCGGCAAGCTGGAGTTTACAAAAACCGATGCTAACGATAAAGGCATTCAAGCTGTAGAATTCACCTTAGTTCGTGACGACAAAAAGGTAAAAGATCAGACCGCCACCAGCGATGCCAGCGGAAAAGTCACCTTTAGCAAGCTGGACCCGGGTACCTACACCCTCAAAGAAACCGCGGCGCCGGATCAGTATCTGCTGGGCAGTGATCGCAAAGTAACCGTGGATGAAAACGGCACGGCCACCATCGCTGCCGGAGACGGCCTGACGGGTGACACCACAGCCAGCTATAAAATCAGTAATCAATACGTTAGCGGCACCATCAAAATTAATAAAGTCGACAGCGAAAAAGACACGATTAAGCTGCAAGGCGCGAAGTTTGAGATTTATTCCGGTGTACACAGCGATAAAGCTGAATTGAAAAAGGATGGCTCTGACAAAAATTACATCGGAGAAGCCACCACAGACGGAAATGGCACAGCGACCTTTAACAATGTGCCCTATTCACCCACAGGATACACAATCATTGAGAGTGTGCCACCGACAGGATACAAAGCCACAGATGAGAATAAGTTGATTACAATTAAAACAAATGATTTGGGCTTTACACCGAATACAAATTTCACCCATACCGTGACGGAGGCAGTTAAAAATACCCGCCTGCGCTATGATGTGTCATTGACAAAGACCAATGACAATGCAACACCCGATAAGCTTGAAAGATCCTTTGAGCTGACTTATACAGATAATGATAACTATGATACATGGAAAAATGAGAGTAACGGAGTCAAAATAAAAGACAGCAAAGGCAGCATTAAGCGTGAAAGCGGAAAAATAACAGTAACCACTAACGGTCAGGGTGAATTCCAGCTCACCAACTTACCCTATGGTGATTATAAACTGACAGAAACCACAAACAATGAAGCTACCAATATCTACCAGAATCTGGACTTGACCATCAAAAAAGATCAGCTGATCGGCCATGAAACGACCAGCAATAATGCGTTAGTCCTCACTGCTAACAACGGAACAGATACAGTTGTCAACAAGCTGAAAAAAGCCAATGAATTTAAGATCACCAAAACCGATGATAAGGGTGATAAGCTGAAGGATGTCACTTTCACATTAACTGGGAAAGATGCCTACAACCGTGATATAAATATGTCACAGACGACAGGAACAGACGGCTTGGCAACCTTCAGAGATATCCCGATCGGCGCGAGTGATGGCAGTACCGCTTATACGCTGACGGAAACCCAGATCGGGGAAAATACCACGGCGGATACGGATGGTTATACCACTGATTTTACAAAAACTTATAAGGTTTTTGTAAAACCTGCCGTTAATAATGACGTGACGATAGAAGTAACAAATTTCAACGTTCAGAATAACGGTATTAGCATTACCAATGAACCGGTTGCCGGTACTATCGAATTTACAAAAAAAGATGAAGATGGCAGAATTCTGAAAGGCATTGAATTTGAACTGCGCCGAGTAGTCAATGGCGTTGCCCAGACGGCCGGTGAAGGCAGGGTGTTTAAAGCGACATCTGGAGATAATGGAGCAGTCAGATTTGCCGGCATCCCCTACGCCAACTATAAACTGGTTGAAACAAAAGGAGCGGATAGTTCCGCCACAAAAGAATTCGATATTCTAAAATCAAAATTGACAGTTACAAACAGTGGGACTGAAACGTTCAATTATAGCGAATCAGAAGTCACCAATACCCTGAACAAAGCCAGCATTACCCTGACCAAAAAAGACCAGGCAGGTATGCCACTTGGCGGCGTTGAATTTGCCGTTAAGCGTCAGGCGAGTAGTGAAGCTGATAATAAATTTAAAAGTTTTGTCTTAAATCCAAATGGAACAGAGTACTCCAATTATTACAAAAATGAGACTGAAGTATTAACCGCGACAAGCGCCGCAGACGGTACGCTAACCATCAGAGGCCTCGCCTACGGCAAATATAAGCTTGTAGAGACCACAAAACCCGATAACCCGGCAAGCGATGTAAGCGCTCCAGAAATTACCTTTACAGTGAACGAAAATGGTGAAATACAAGACTTACATGGAACTACAAAAGAAGGTAATAACAATATTGTCACCAACACCATAAAATACGGCTACGTCAACCTGTTAAAACAGACCGATAATGGCGAAAATCTGCCGGGTGTAAAATTCGATATTTACAAAACAGATGCAGCCGGCAATAAGACAGGCAACGCTATCCTGACTCTGACAACAGATGAAAACGGCAAATTAGACAAAACAGAAATGGAAAAAGACGGTGTCGGCCTGCTGACCTACGGCGACTACGTACTGGAAGAAACCAGTGTAGACAATGCTTTTACAATGAGCGATGAGTCTTATAAATTTACCATTGGTGATACGACAACTGGCGAAAAGGGTACCGCCTGGATTTCCCCAGAGAGTAACGCTGATAACGTCATTTACACAAAAGCTGGCGCAGGTGAAACTGCACCCACCGACCTGAAACCCATCATCAACACCGCCAAACGCCAGCCCATTGAGCTGAAAAAGACCGGCGCAGGTGGCGCAGCGCTGAGCGGCGCAGTCTTCGCGGTCTATGACGGTAATGCCCTTGTGGCGGAGCTGACGGAAAGTGCATCGGGTTCAGGAACCTACAACACCTTAAAAACAACGGATTTAAATTCCGCAATTACCGATACGGTTACAAAAAATAAAATCATCACTATTGATGGAAAAAATATTAAAATCCCTTACGTCAAAGGCAACGATCTGCTAGCAGGCACCTACACCATCTGTGAGATCAAACAACCGGACGGCTATCAATTGCCGAGTAAGGGTACAGAGCTAACGGTGGCCAATACTAAAGCGACTGTCGAAGTCATAAATGATCAAACCAGCTTTACAGTCGACAAGGTCAGCAATGAACCGGTTGACAATCCAGATAAACTTTCCGGCGCAAGCCTGGAAATCCGTAAAGATAAAGACGGATCAGCGGTATCAGATACCTTTAAATGGGTAAGTGACGGTCAACCTCACGCCGTAATCGGCTTGCCCGCCGGCACCTACTGGCTGGTGGAAACCGCCGCGCCGGAGGGCTATAAAGTGGCAGACCCCATTCAGTTTACTTTGGCTGATAACGGGCAGCTTTATAAAGGGGCAGAAATCAATGATGAGAATAAGTTGGAAAGCAATAAGCTCACCATGACTGACACCCGTGTCTACGGTCAGGCCAAGCTGACTAAAACGGTGACTGGTGTACAGGGAGCAGATGCATCCGGTATCCCATTTAGCCTGTACAAATGCACAGGCGATGCGCCCGATCTGAGTAACCCGACAAAGGATACCCTGATCGCCGAAAACCTGACAACCGACGATGACGGCGTCATCGACACTAGCAAGCTTAACAGCGTTACTAATGAGGAAACAAAGAAAGCGTTAAGCGCAGGCCTTTGGACAGGCAAGTATTATTTCTTAGAACAGCCAACTGACGGCTTGGTTTATGACGACACCAATAACAATAATCTGGTGGCATTTGAAATTACAGATCAAAATCACTATGCTGAAACCAGTACACCTGTGAAAAGTACCATGACGAACACTAGATTCATGACAAAAATAGCGTTCAAAAAATACGACACTACAGACACTACAGATGAATCCGGGATACAGGGCGTTACCTTTAAACTCACACGCTCAACAGATGGTGGAAGCACCTATACAGAACTCGTCGAAGAAGCGGGTAGAGGCGGAATCGTCGTTACAGATGATAAGGGCGAGGTCACCGCACAGCTTTTGAAAAAAGGCAAGTACTTGCTGGAAGAAGTAAGAGCAGAAGGCTATAGTTCAGACGGCGCGTTTAAAGCGACTTTTGAGATTGACGACACCCATTATAATAAGACAGTAAAACTTAATGAGACAACAAATTGGAATGTATTGAGTGGGAATTTTGAAAACAACAAAGGCATCGCCAACGACCGTCTCCCAGGTTCCATGACTATCACCAAGGTAGACGCAAAAGACAGTAATACGAAATTAAATGATGCGGTATTTGCTTTATATAAGGACGAGGCAACAACACCGATATTGACTGGAACAACCGGGAGGACCTATGTCTATGATGATGTTGATCCAATGCAGTCTGAAACAGAAGGAAACATCGGAGAGCTGAAAATCACGAACCTGCCTTGGGGTAGCTACAAGCTGGTAGAAATTACCCCTCCGACAGGTTATATCATCAGCAGCGTCCCGCTTGAATTTACCATTGAAGCAGGTCAGGTAAACTTTGGTGCAGTACAGAGTGCAGCGACTACCATCAGCAACGCTCAGAGCACCTTCACACTCAAGAAAGCAGATGCCACCGACGAAACATTCGTCAACGGCGCGGCCTTCCAACTGACGGATGACAGCGACAACAAGGTTATCTGGAAAACACCGGATAATACAACGTTTGCCAGCACCTGGTCAAATATTACCAAAACACTTGTTGCGGGCAAGACCTATACCCTCACCGAGACCAAAGCCCCGGACGGCTACGAAAAAGCCGCCCCGGTTAAGATCACGATGAATGAAAAGGGCGTTATCACTGTAACAGAAGGTGGAGATCACGTAAGTGTGACAGAAAACTCAACCATCACTGTAAAAGACCAGCCCATCGAAATCGGCCTTAAGAAAATTGATGCTGAAAGTAAGGAGAAATTAGAAGGTGCGGTATTTAAGGTAACCGGAACTTTTGCCGATAAAGAGATAACTGAGATTGAAGTCACACCAGCAAATCTCACAGAAACTCTGTCTGGACAGCTGATCGCCGGCGAAACCTACACCCTGACAGAAACCACCGCGCCAAAAGGCTACGAACTGGCTGAACCCATTGTCTTTACAGTCAATGACGCGGGCAAGGTGGCCCTCACAGACACCCCGGCTCACGCGGCGCTTGAAAATGGCAATGAAACCATCGTCCTGAAAAACACACAGAATGAAGTATTCCTCCAGAAAACCAACGCGGATGGCACAGCCATCGGCGGCGGCGCGGAATTCAGCCTGACCGGCGATTTCGCAGATGGAGAAAAAGTAAAGACAATCCAGACAAAAGATAAAGAGGCATACAGCCTCAAAGGCCTGCTGACCGCAGGTCAGACCTACACACTCAGGGAAACCCGACCGGCCGACGGCTACAAGCTCGAAACCCGTGAGGTGCAGATTACCATGTCCACCGCTGGCACCATCAGCATTGCACATGACACATCAGATATTCCGGCAACGGTGGTGAACAATGGCCTGACGCTGAACTTCAAAGATCAGCCCATCACCCTGAGCTTACAGAAAACTGACGCCAACAACGAAAATGAACCGCTTAAAGGCGCAAAATTTGAGCTCACTGGTGAGCTGGCAGACGGGAACAACAAACACACCATCGATTTGACAGAAAAAGACAGTGAAAACCTGTCCGCCCTGCTCATCGCCGGCAATGAATACACCCTGAAAGAAACCACCGCGCCGGAAGCTTACCAGCTTCAGCAAACGCCGGTGACCTTCACGGTGGACACGGATGGTAAGGTAACCATCACCAACGCAGACGCGGTTAAAGGCTTTGCTGCCCTGTCAGGTGACAAGGTCAGCCTGTCCTTTGCCAACACCCTGAACCAGGGCAACATCACCTTTATCAAATACGGCACGAATGACGAAAATGATTTAAACGCTAAGACAGAGCTGTCCGGCGCAGTTTTTGGACTGTATATGGATGCCAAGGCTGAAACAGCTGTCAAAGACGCCAACGGCAAGGCCATCACTGCGGCCAGCGGCCCCAACGGCACAGTTACCTTCAATGACATCTACGTGGGTACTTACTACGTGAAGGAAATCACCGCCCCGGCTAACTATACAGCGGACAGCACGGTCTATCAGACTGTGATCGACAAAGATGGAAAATGCGACGGGCTGCACGCCGTGACGGGCAGTCAGGAAGCGGATAAAGCGGTCAGCGAAATCACCAATGAAGCCGTCCGCGGCAGCATCACCATCAGCAAAACCGATTCCTTTAACAGCAAACCCATCAAGGGCATCGAATTTACACTGACGAAAAAAGACAGCAAGGGCAATGACATCAAGATAAAAACCGGCGTGACCGATGAAAATGGTGAACTGGTGTTTGACAACCTGCTTATGGATACCGAATACGGCGTTCGAGAAACAAAGACCCTCAGCGGTTATGTTTTAAGTCCGGTGACACAAAATATAACCTTAAAAACAGGCGAAAAAGACAAAAACATTGCCTTTACCAATGACCCCACCAAGCTGACTTTCAAGAAAGTTGACACCACCGGCGCGGGTCTGCCAGACGCAGAATTTACTCTGTACGACAGCGGTACGGAAAAGGCAAAGGCCGCCTCTGACAAGGACGGCATGGTCACCTTCCTGTATCTGGACAAGGGCAGGACCTATACCGTCAAAGAAACCAAACGTCCGGGGGATGACTATCTCCTGAACTCCACCGAGTTTAAAGCAGTGGTGGATAATGATGGAACCTGCACCCTGAAAAATAACGACGAGACTGTCACCCAGGTTGTCAACGCTGACGCGGGTGTTATCACTCTGAACAAGAAGGGGAATGACAACGGTCCGCTGTCAGGCGTGACTTTTGAACTGAAAAACGAAGCGGGCGAGGTTATCCAGACCCAGATCACCGGCGATAATGGACAGCTTGTCTTTGCCGATGTGCCCATGGGCAGTTACACCATTGTGGAGACAGCGGCTCCTGATCCCTACGCGGTATCGGCAGACGTGACCAAAGTCACCCTGAGCCGCGGCGCAAGCCAGAAGGTGACCGTCAGCCGGGTGAATGCCCTGTCTCAGGTGGTATTCCACAAACGCGGCATCATCACCGAAACCTGTGCGGGCGACCCGCAGCACGCGCCTCTTGAAGGCGCTGTCTACGGCCTGTACAAAGATCCCGAATGTGCCGCGGAACCGGTATACACTGCCGTCAGCGGCAATCCTGGTGATGGCTGCAAGGTTGTCTTTACCGGCGTTGCCCGGGGAACCTGGTACGTCAAGGAAATAACAGCACCACAGCATTACATGCTGGATACGACGGTCTACAAGGCCGTTGTGGACAGCGATGGACATTTTGACGGACTGGCCAATCTGGACGATACAAAGGTAGCGGATAACCGTGTCGTGGACGCGGCTGTCACCACCGATATTGTTCTGAAAAAGGTCAATGAGCAGAAACCAGATGAAGTGCTGCCGGGCTCTACCTACGGTTTATTCAAAAAAGCAGCCAAAGCGTTGCCAGCACAGGCACGATCTTTCAGCTTCTTCGGCACAGAAAGCGCTGCGGAAACAGAAGACGAGAGTGAATGGCAGCAAATCGCTGAGGCGACAACCGGCCAGGACGGCTATCTCCGTTTCGAAGGCGTGCTCATGGGTGTGGAATACTCTATCCGCGAGCTCAAAGCCCCCGAAGGCAGCCATGTATCTGAAAAGCCTGTAAACATCAAATTTGGCATTAATGAAGCGGGTGAGCCTGTCATTGAGAGCATCGACCTCGGACTGGCAGACCCAAGCGACCCCAACAGCCCGCCAACCGCTACCGTGGATCCCGAGACAGGGGAGATCGTCTGGCTGGAACCATCCATTGTGGCAGAAATATCCAAGACAGATATGAACGCAAACTTGCTGGCAGGCGCCAGACTGCGTATTACCGTCAAGGACGGGAGTGGTGTCTACATACCGCTTACCCAGGCAGATGGACAGCCTGCCGAATGGGTATCCGGCGAACAGCCAGAAACCTTTGTCAAACTCATGAAAATAGGAAAAGACTACCGGCTCGAAGAGATAGAAGCGCCTTCAGGCTACAAGCTTGCAGCGCCCGTTGACTTTACCGTCAGGACGCCAGAACAGGGTGTCGGTCCAGGAGAAAATCTTACAGAGCAGGTGGTTTTAAAAAATGAACTCACCTCTTTCTTCATCAGCAAGACCACCATCAACGGCACCGACGAGCTGCTAGGTGCAGTCCTGGCCGTCTACGAGACTGCCGGGGATGGCAGCATTGCCCGCGACGAGGACGGAAACGAAATCGTGGCAAAGACCATCACAGGTGAAAGCCTGAGCTGGACATCGGGCAAGGAGATGAAGAAAATCGAGGGATTGCCGGCAGGCACCTATGTCTTACGGGAAATCACCGCGCCGGATGGCTATGAGGTGGCAGAGGAAATCACCTTTGCTCTGATGCCCGACGGCACTGTGGCCGTGGGCGGCAAGACCTGCGAAGGCAACATTGTCCGAATGCAGGATAAGCCAGCGGCTGAAACCGGGACACCAGATGTACCCGATAAGCCGCAGACATCATCCTCCGATCATCCAGATGCAAACAACGGTGCAGCCACCGGCATTGCCGGCTCGGTCAGCCCGGCCACCTTCTGGGGCGTACTGGCACTGCTCAGTGTCGCAGCGCTCCTGGTCTGCAGCATTGTCGTCTGGAGAAGAAAACGCTGGTAAGAAAGCCAAGCAAGCAAATAAATAAAAACAAGGGAAGCAGTACATGCCTCCCTTGTTTTTTTGAAAAAAATTTTGGAAAAAAGGTACGAATTCCCGTTCTCTTCAGCGATAAGCAGAGGGGAGAAAAACGCCCCCGGATAGGCTTATCCGGGGGTGTCTTATAAAATATATGAAAGGTAAGGATCAGGCTTCTTCAATGATGACTTCGGCCTCGGGGGCGTTGCGTCTGACGGAATCAATGCCCTTCAGGCAGCTGCCCTTTTCTTTGTAAGCGGCAGACACAGCGATGATCTCGCCGTTGCTGGCCTTCAGGTGAAAGCGGTATTTACCGCCCTTATCCAGGTACAGCTCAAACTTTGGATTTTTGGCGGGCACAGGCTCCTTGGCGGTCTGGTCTTCCAGATGCGCAGCCTCTGCATTTTTCTTGACAGATTCCACCCCGTGCTTGCACGTGGTCAGGCTTGCGTACACCTCAGACGTCGCGATTACCTCGCCATTTCGGGCTTTCAGATGAAAGGTATAACCAGATTTGACCGGCTTGACAACAAATTTTCCCATAGCAAAAACCTCCTGGGCTCTATTTTTAAACGAAACAAATGTTTAATTTAAGTATACCACAGGAGCGGGAGAGGTGAGGAACGTTTTCAGTAGAAAGGGGACAGGTTTGGTAAAAAAGAAACCCGCCCGGCTGTGTCAGCGGGCGGGGTAAAACCTTATCGTTCTGTCCCCAAAAAGAACAGGGCCACCGTGCCGGGGCCGGAGTGTGCGCCGATGACCGGGTCCACCCAGTTGATGACAATTTCCTTGGGATGGTATTTTTCCTCGATCTTTTTGGCCACGTACTGGGCGTCCTCCAGGCAGTCGCCGTGGGTGATGAAAATGGACTGCTCAGAAGGGTTGATGGCCGTCTGGTCCAGCCGTTCCACCAAAGCGTCCAGAGAGCGCTTGCGGCCGCGCACCTTGGTCACAAAAATCAGGCGGCCTTCGTTGTCCATGTGCATGACGGGTTTGACGTTTAAGAGCGTGCCGAAAATAGCCACGGTGCCCGAGACGCGTCCCCCGCGCTGCAGGAAGAACAGGTCGTCCACAGTAAACCAGTGGCAGAGGTGCAGGCGGTTTTCCAGAAGCCAGCCGTTGACCGCTTCAATGCTCTCGCCGGCCTCCCGCAGGTTTGCGGCATGGTAGACGAGAAGCCCTTCACCCAGAGAAGCGCCCAGGGTATCCACCGCGTAAATCTTGCGCTCAGGATATTTCTTTTTCAGTTCCTCCAAAGCCAGGTAACCGACCTGGTAAGTGCCGCTGAGGGCGGAGGAGAAACCGATGTACAGGACATCCTTGCCGTCCTGGAGCAGGCTTTCAAAAAGCTTGGTACAGGTATCGCTGCTGATCTGAGAGGTCGTGATTTCCTCCTTGTTGCGCATCATGGTATAGAACTGGGCCAGATCGGTGATCTCACCTTTGGTATAGCTGTAGTATTCTTTTCCCCCGACTAAAAAACGTAAGGACAGGATATGCAGACCGTAGCGGTCAATGATGTCCTTTGGCAGGTTACAGGAAGAATCTGTTACAATTTCAAAGCTCATGTTTTCCCCTCCGATTGTATTGAAGTATTAGTGATTAATAGTAGTTTTAGTTTATCACAAGGAAAGGGTTTTAGCAATAGGTGGAAGGTGGAAGGTTATAGAACGTTTTGCTGATACAAAACGATTGAATCTGCAGCCGACAGGCCGCGTCTAAGCAAATGTACGGAGCACATTTTCGCTTAAAACTCCCACCTTCCAATTAAAAAACGGGCAGAGCCCGTTTCTTTTAATAAGATTTCTCCTTAATAATCCCTTTCCGGTAAGCCGAGATCAGCATTTCAAGATCGTGTACCTGAGCCTGGATGCTCTTGCCGATGTCGGTGTCCTTGACGCGTTTGCGCTCCAGAGTAGTTTCTACCACCTGGCGGGTGGATTTGATGTCCACGCCCTCGCGGATGGCCATATCGACCGATTCAAAGGGCCGGTGGCTGATGAGGGTGAGGCCGTAGGAGTTGTAGGTCAGGGTATAGCCGGCGATGCCGGTGGTTTTCTGGTAGGCTTTGGCAAAGCCGCCGTCGATGACCAGCTGCTTGCCGTTGGCGCGGATGGGGCTCTCGCCCGAGCCGGCTTTTACAGGCACATGGCCGTTGATCAGGTGGCCTTCCACCGGGTCCACGCCGAACTCTTTGAGGATCATAACCGCAATGCTCTCATTGTCGTCGATCCTGGTGTAGAACGGGGTGTAGCGCTCCTTATGCGGGGTTTTATCGTCGATGAAATACCGCTCAAAGGTCGCCATCTTATCCTTTCCGAAAAGCGGGGAGTCCTTGTTGCACCAAAGGTACCACAGGAAGTCCGACTTGTTCGGGCATTCCTCAATGTCGCCGAAATAGGCCTCGCGGGCCATCTGGTCGTATTTGTCCATGAGGGAGCGGCCAGAATAGTATTTGTTGTTGATCTTCTTAACCTTAAAGGTGCCGTCCTCGTTCAGCAGTACGCAGGCATGGAACAGCAGGTTGTTGTTGTACACCAGGTACATGCTGCCCTTGGCGTACATGAAGCGGATGTGCTTCTGGAGCTTTTCGCTGTGGCGGAAGGTGTAGCACAGCTTATCCACCACAATCTGTTCTTCCTCGCTCAGTTCCCAGGGCTTTTCATGGTCAAGGGTAGGGAAGTTGGTGTCATTGAGCTCATAGACCACGCCGTCCACCTCGACGGTCTTGTTGTCCTCGCTGATTTTGCGCAGCAGCAGGCGGTCGTCCATCTCATATTCGGGGTGGCGGGAGATCAGCTGGTCCTCCAGCTTAAACTGGATCATGCTGATGGCCTTGTGCATGCGGGTCATGAGCAGGATTTCCGCGTCGGTCTCGATGTCGTCCGGGCTCACCTTGGGGGTGAACTGCTGGCACGGGTCTTCGCGGTACACGCGGTTTGCAAAGGTGGCCAGAGGCAGCAGGTTGATGCCGTAGCCGGTTTCCAGGGCGTCCATGTTGGCGTAGCGCAGAGCGATACGCACCACATTGGCGATACAGGCCGCGCTGCCCGCGGCAGCGCCCATCCACAGAATATCGTGGTTGCCCCACTGCATATCCAGGGAATGGTGCTTCATGAGGGTGTCCATAACCACGTCCGGCCCAGGACCACGGTCAAAGATGTCCCCGATGATGTGGAGATGGTCGGTGGTCAGGCGCTTGATGACCCCGGAAATCTCAATGATAAAGTGTTCGGCCCGGCCGTATTCCACCAGGCTGGCGATAATCTGGTTATAGTATTCCTTTTTGTTGAAACGGTGCTCATCCTCCTGCAAAAGCTCCTCCATCACATAGGCGAAATCCTTGGGCAGGGCCTTGCGCACCTTAGAACGGGTGTATTTGGAGGCAGCGGCCCGGCAGACCTTGACCAGGCGATAAATGGTGAGCTCATACCAGTTGTCCAGGTAAGGGCCTTTCTTTTCCTTTTTAATGAGGTCCAGCTTTTCGCTGGGGTAATAGATGAGCGTAGTCAGCTCTTCCAGGTCTTCAAGGCTGACTGTGCTGCCCAGCTCGTCCATGACTTTGCGGCGGATGGCGCCCGAGGCGTTCTGCATCACGTGGTTAAAGGCCTCGTGCTCGCCGTGGATATCGGTCAGGAAGTGCTCTGTGCTCTTAGGCAGGTTTAAAATTGCCGTCAGGTTTACCACCTCGCCCACAGCGGTGGTGATGTTTGGAAAGCTGCCGGACAGCAGCTCCAGATATTTTTTGTTTTTTTCAAGCTCGGCTTTTGTAAAGTTTTCCATAGAATGCTCCTTAAAATTCTCTGTATTTTCACAATATTTCTGGGAACCTTTGCAATGTATATACCCATTATACGCTTTTTTCATTAAAATTCCAATAGAATAAAGAAGAATTCCTTGACAATTCTTTAACGAAAGGTTGACTAAAGAAAAACAAATAAATGCCGTAAATCCGCTGGTTAAACGATTGTCACAGACTGGTTTTTGTGGTATGATTTTTACTAAAATAGATTGATTGTGGACGGAGTTATCATGGAGAAAAAATTAATCGAAGCGGTAGAAAATATCGACGAGCCCCTGGCCATCCGCCAGGTGAAATCCCTGCTCGCATCAGGGAGAAACCCGAAGGAAATATCCAACGACCTCAACTTTGCCCTTCAGCGCGTGGCCAACCGCTACGAAAAGGGCGAATATTACATCGCGGACCTCATCATGGCCGGCGAGCTGGTGTCCAGCCTGCTCAAAATATCCGGCATGGAGTCGGAGCGCTCAAGCCGGCAGGCCCCAGCGGGCAAGATCGTGGTGGGCACTGTGTTTGACGATATCCACGATGTGGGCAAAAACATTTTTGTCAGCATGCTGCACTCCGAGGGGCTTGAGGTCATCGACCTGGGCACTGATGTCCCCACAGAGGAATTTATCCAGGCCATCCGGAAAGAAAAGCCCCAGATACTTGGCATCAGCGGGATTCTGACCTCCGTGGTGGAAAATATCCGGGTGGTGGTGGACGCCATCACAGCGGCCGGCCTCCGGGATCATATCAAAATCATTCTGGGCGGCGCCATCGCGGGCAAGGAATACGCCAAATATGTGGGCGCCGATGGTTTTTCCAGCGATGCCATCGAGGGCGTCTCCATCTGCAGAGAATGGCTTACCCAGGAGTAAGAAACCATGCGTAAAATTTTATATCTCGATATTGTAAATGACATAAAAGGAAAAATCGAAAAGGGCGAGATGAAGCCCGGAGACATCCTGCCGTCGGAGCATGAGCTGTCAGAGTTTTATGACGTCAGCCGCACCACCCTGCGCAAAAGCCTGGCGCTGCTCGTCAATGAAAATTATATCTACACCATTCCGGGAAAGGGCAATTTTGTCTGTGAGCCCACCTCCAACCATTACCAGTTTTATTTCGACGAGGTGGACAGCCTCAAGGGCCAGATCGACGAGGTCAAGCTCATCAAGGTGGGCGTTGTGTCGCCGGGGCGCCGGCTCATGCGCGAGCTCAAGGTAGGGTCCTTCGACAAGGTCATACGTGTCCAGAAGGCCTTTTACATGGGCAGGGACGTGGTGCAGTACAGTAACATCTACCTGCCATACCAGAAAGGAAATCCCATCGTGGAGGATGTCATCAATTTTGCCAATTTCCACGGCATCATGGAAAAGTCCAAGCTCCAGTTCCAGCTCAAGAAAAAGCTGCACATCGAGATCGTACAGCCCTCCCACGAGGTGCGGGGGTATCTCAAAATCCCGAGGGAGGAGAGCGTATTCCTCATCTCCCAGTGCATTCTGTCCGTGGAGGACGGCATGCCCATCAGCTACAATGAATTTTATATCCGAAAAGACTATTTCTCAATCGACGCTGAAACGGTAATCTGAAAATTTATGAGGTAAAAGAAATGACATGGCATTTGGAATTTGAAATCTATTCAGCGTTAATCATCGGGATCATCATGGTCTACTATTTCAGAGGGCCACGGGTTCCCACCTGGCAGAACCGTATTTACGGCGCGACCCTTGTCATTTCAATGGCCTTTATTCTTACGAACATTGTGGCTACTCTGCTGTTAGAGCACCTGACGCCCGCCAATTTCGGGCTGGCTGTTTTCTTCAACAACCTGTACCTGATTTTTTTGCCCAGTATGCCTATGATGGTGCTGCTCTATGTGATCTCCATCATTTACCAGGAGTTCTGGCACAAGAGAGCCCTGGTTATCCTGGCTTTTTCGATGTATTTCATTTACCTTGTGCTGGCGCTGTCCAACCCGCTGACGCATTTTTATTTCACACTGGATCTTGAAAACGGCTATGCCCGGGGCATCGGCAACCCCTTTACCCATGTGAGCTCCATTTCCTATATCCTGTGCGCTGCGGTCATCGCCATCTATAACCGGAAGAAAATATCAAAGTCTGTCTTTGCTGCCCTCTGCGCCTTTATGGTGCTGTCGCTGGCGGCCATCCTGCTCCAGTTTGTGTTTACAGGCTATATCCTCACCGGCGTGGCCTGCACCTGCTGTATCCTGCTGGTACACCTCTCCACCCAGAGCAACAGCATGGTCAGTGACGAGCTTACCGGAACCTTTAAACGGCAGGTTTTTCTGCAGATGATCGAGATGCACCTGAAGAACGGGAAAAAGGGGGATATCATTGCCCTTGCCCTGCGGGATTTCAAGTTCGCCAACGAGGTTTTCGGTGTCAAGACCTGTGACCGCCTGCTCAAGGAGGTCGCCGGATTCCTGAAGGGGCTGGCTCCTACGGGCCGGGTCTATCGTTTTGACGGCGATGTTTTCTGCATCGCAGAGCCAAACGGCGCAGAAAACACCGACAGGCTTGTGAACCTCATCGTGGACCGGTTTAAAAAGCCCTGGCACTTCCAGGGCATCGACTACAGCCTGAACTGCAGTCTGGGAGTGGTGCCAATGGGCAAAGGCGGCACCGAAACCGTGGACGAGATCGTGTCTGCCATCGACTTTGCCATCCAGGAGTCCAAGCACCGGGAAAATGGCGTGGTGCGCGGCGGCGAAATCTTCAACGAGAAATTCAGGCGTAAGAACCATATCCGCGCCATGCTCGCCTACGCTCTCGAAAAGGATGGCTTTGAGGTGCATTACCAGCCCATCTACTGCCTTGCCACGGGCCGCTTCGCCACCTGTGAGGCGCTGGTGCGCATGCGCGACCCTGAGTTTGGCCTCATCCCGCCCGATGAGTTTATCCCCATGGCCGAGGAAAACGGTATGATTGTCTCCATCGGCCTCGTTGTGTTTGAAAAGGTCTGCCAGTTTATGACAGCCCATCCCTATACCGAAGGAGGCTTTGAGACCATTGGCGTCAACCTCTCTGTGGTGCAGTGCATGCAGGAGAGCCTGGCCGATGACCTCATCGCTGTCATGGAGCACTACAAGCTGCCGCCCGGACGCTTTAAATTCGAAATCACCGAGACCGTGGCCGCTGCCTCCATGTCCACCCTCCGGAGCACCATGGAACGGCTCATCGATTATGGCTGCGCCTTTGCCCTGGACGATTTCGGCATCGGTTACTCTGGCGTCACCAATATGCTCAACCTGCCCTTTAAGCTCATCAAGCTGGATAAGAGCCTGACGGACCGCCTCACCGGCGAACCCAGAACCAGAATAGCCGTGGAGGCCATCATTAGCCTCATTCACCGCCTGAGCATGCGTGTTATCGCCGAGGGCGTGGAGGTGGCCGAGGAGGTCGAAATTCTGCGGGAGCTGGGCTGCGACTATATCCAGGGCTACTATTTTTCAAGGCCGCTGCCCGAGGCGGCATTCACAGCCCTTGTCAAAAAAACGGCGTGGAGGTAACATGTCAGCGAAACCCATTCCAAAACCATCCGAAAAAACCGTCTATTTTATCTGTCTGGTTGTCATGCTCGCCTTCATTGCGGGCATGGGCCTGCACGGCCTGCTCACCGGCCAGGTCGAGAACGCCCGTACCCACAGCGAGCTCACCATGAATATCGGGGACGGGGGTGTGGAAAGCCTGCCCTCCGGGGTTTATATCACCTCTGTTTTTACCAATCTCAAGGACGACGTCAGCTATTCGCCCTTAAAGATTTTTTCCATTTCTGTTCTCAGCACAGCTGTGCTGGTATTCTGCCTGGTTTATCTGCTTGTGCTTATGATCAGCCGGGTCAAAAATTATTCAAACCTCATACTGGGGGCGGTAGTGTTTCTGATCGTGCGCATGTTCAGCGTGGACATGGCTGTCACTCTCGAGGCGTTGTTCAACACACCCTTTAACATCACTCTGGCCACCATCTTTTATGGTTCCACCCTCAACGCCTGTATTCTGCTGTGCCTTACCGTAGAGGAACAGACAAGGGGCAGGATCAGGCTGAGGCCTGTGCTTGTCCTGGCCGCCTGGTACGCCGTTGTGCTGTTCGCCATCGCTGTGGTGTCTCAGAGTAATCGGACGTTGTTTCTGGAGCAGCATATCCGCCTTGGGCTGTTTTACCCTCTGCTCTACATGTACGCCCGGCTGTACCGTCTGGTGGAGGAGAAAATTCCGCACATCCGGCCAGCCCTCGTGGGCTACGCGTCCATTACGGTGGGCCTGTTCGCAGACACCATGTACCTGTCAGGCTGGTCCACGTCCGACATGTATATGCTGTATCCGGCCACCCTGTGCCTGCTGCTCATGTGCATGATCTACATCTATTACCAGCGGGTCATCGAGATCCGGCAGGCAGAGGCGATCCGTATCGCAAACCTGTACAAGGAGATCGAGCAGAAAAGTGCTGACATGATGGTCAGCCAGCTCCAGCCCCATTTCATGTTCAATACCCTTCAGGCCATCCAGGTGCTGGCCCGGCGGGATACCAGGCTGGCCGACAAGGTGATCTTTACCTTTTCCAACTACCTGCGCGCTAACCTCGACTTTGTCAAGATTAACCAGCCAGTCCCCTTTGATAAAGCACTGGTGCCGGTTCAGTGCTACGTGGACATTGAAAAAATCCGGTTTAAAAATCGTTTCGACGCCGTATATGACATCGAGGCCACTGATTTCAGCGTGCCGCCCCTGTGCATACAGCCCTTGGTCGAAAACGCCGTCAAACATGGCGTCTGCCGCAAGCCAGAGGGCGGAACAGTCACGCTGTCCACCCGGGAGCACCCCGGCTATTACGAGGTCGTCATCACTGATGATGGCGTGGGCTTTGAGACGGATAAGCTGTTGGAGAAAAAAGACGGCGGCATTTATAACGCCCGCTTTCAGCTCACGCACATGCTGGACGCGGTGCTGACCATTGAAAGCGCGCCCGGCAAGGGCACGGTGCAGCGCATAAAGATTCCCAAGAAAGAATAGGAGACGGACATGAAAGTGATCATCGTAGACGACGAGAGCTTTGCCATCGAAGCCTTAGAATACGTCCTGGAGGACATGGCGGGCGTGGAGGTGGCAGGCACCTTCCAGAACGCCTCGGAGGCGCTGGATTTTGTGAGGGACCACAAGGTTGATCTGGCCTTTCTGGACATTGAGATGCCAGGCTTTACAGGTATCGAGCTGGCCGGTTACCTGAAGGAGGCTGCACCGGATATCCAGACAGTTTTTGTGACAGGCTACAACAATTACGCCCAGCAGGCCTTTGACGTGGAGGCAGTGGGCTATATTCTCAAGCCCTTCTCGGCCGAGCGGGTTCAGGCGGTCATCGACAAGGTGGGCAAAAGAGCGTCCCGGAAGCCGGAAAACGATGTGGTTATCCGCACCTTTGGCCGGTTTGATATTTTTGTCAGGGGGGAGCTGCTCATCTTTAAAAGCCAGAAGGCCAAGGAGCTGGTGGCCCTGTGTGTGGACCACCGGGGCGGCGTGGTCACCATGGAGGAGGCCATCGACAAGCTGTGGGAGGACCGGCTCTTTGATGAAAAGACCAAAAAGCTTTACCGCAAAGCGGTCATGATCGCCACTCACACTTTTGAGGAGGCGGGCGCGCCGGGCATTTTCCAGACCCGGCGCGGCCTGTGCTATATCGAACGGGATAAAGTCTACTGCGACTACTACAAGCTGTTAGAAGGCGAAATCCTGCCAAAATCCCCCTTCACCGGCGAGTACCTGTTTGAGTATTCCTGGGCCGAAGAACGCGTGCCCGAAATCTGGGAAATCCAGGAGCTGGTCGAGAAACAGCGGGGGGAAGATTAGCGGTTGCTTATGGTTAGAGGGGGAGGTGGAGGAGAATTGGCGCTGTCCGCGGATTAAAAACACCTTCTCTCGGTAAAATGCGACACCTGCGGTGTGCATTTTAATCTCGACCCAGGTGTTCTTTAATCCTCGGACAGCTCAGGCAGTTATTTGATCCCGCGCCATATACAGCGCCGAAGTGCGAGAACATCCCTCCGCTCGTCCCTTAATTTTATTTTCTTAAATGATTGCAGTTCGTATTGCGGCCAAAGGCCGCAATCCTCAATCAAATTTTTCAAAGAAAAATTTGCACAATAACTTTCCACCTTCCTCCTGTTTAAGGAGTAGCGGAAGTGTAGCGTATCCAATTGTATAATAGGCTCATCGTTAAGAATAAGTCATTGTCAAGAGGCAGCAATGATTAAAAATTTAGATGTATTTATACAGGAGGAATTTAGAAATGAAAAAGAAGACTTCGTTATGGATTAGTGGGATCACCACAGTGGCATTATTGGTTACGGCTGTTGGGTCGTTTGCGGCTTGGAAAATTACAGATAGTACAGAAACATTCTCTGTAACTGCTGGAGACTCTGTTGCGGTAAAAACTAGTGTGGTTAAGACACCAAGTGATAAGTTGGTTCCTATAGACCCTGCTTCTGGAGAGGCAACATCTTTAGTGGGGAGTTTCAAAGCAGAACTAGTTGCGGGTGCAACAGCCAATGATCTTAAGGGTGAAGTTACTAAGCTTCAGGTGAATGGGTCTTCAGGTGATGCAATAGATTCTACATTTATATCTGGAATTTATACAGATGAAAATTGTACTACTCCGATAACAAATGGTATATTAACAGGTGGAACAGATAATACGTATTATGTCCAAGTTAAATTTGCAGATGATGGAAGTACTTGGAATGCTGATAAAGTGGCAAAATATGCTGGGAAAAATATTGATTTAGAAGTTAAATGTTCTGCAGTTGCTAAAACTCAGAATCCATAAAAGAATTTAAAATAGCGGTGTACTACTTAGTTCACCGCTCACTTTGTTTTTAGCAGAACTATTTAATTATGAAAAAGACAAAAATTATATGTAAAATCTTAAAAAATAGTTTTTTGATACTGTTTTTAATTTGTACCTTGTTTTATACGTTTTTCATGAAACTTAACCCCACCGATGCCCCAAAATTCTTTGGCTATAAACCCTACGTCATCTTAACTAACAGCATGGTCCCAACCTTGCCCGTCGGCTCGCTCGTCATCGACCATGCCATCGACGAGGATGACCCCATTCCGGAAAACACGCCCATCACCTTCAAGGCTGAGCTTCAGGGTCAGCAGGTCTTTGTCACCCACTATTTCCGTTACATTGATACCAGTGACGGCTATGTCCGCTACATGACCCAGGGGGAGGGCTATCAGGAAGGGCAGTATGACGAGTTTGAAATCCACCGGGAGGACATTGTCGGTACATATGCTTTTCATATCCCGTACCTTGGACGGGTGGCCATGTTTCTCCAGAGCCCGGCGGCGCTCACCATGTTTTTGCTCTGGGGCTTTATCCTCATGATGGAGCACATGGTCAAAAAATGGCTGTCCTACAAATATCCCGAGGATGAGGAGGATCTCATGAAGCCTAAACAGCGGGTTAAGGCCAAGAACGTCAAACCGCCGAAGGGACGCTATCTGCGGGGAGAAACCCCAAGACACCGTCCACCGTCCGCCCCGCCGCTTAAACGCCCCTCCATGGACGAAATAAAGGGCTAAAACACACATTCAGGCAGAAAAAGGGAAAAGATGTTATCATAAGATTAAATTGGAGATTGAAACAGGAGGTGCCAGGATCGGGCAAACCAGCGAAGCGCAGTTTGCACCATCACTTTCCACCTTCCACCTTCAACCTTCCACTTGAAAAAGGGTGGTGCTTCACATGACCAGAAAATGGAAAATCATAAACAGCTTGATCGCATGGCTGATTTTCTTCAGCCTGGTTCAGCCTGCCTACGGCGCCTGGGATACCCTGACCGCCGAAGTCACCTTCACCGCCCAGACCGGCGTCTGGACGACCGACCCCGCCCCAACCCCAGCGGCAGAGCCCGCCGCCGCGTCAGCCACCCCCCAGGCCGCGAGTGCCCCGGAAGCGCCCGCCCCCGCCGCCATTCCAGAACCTGCCGATACCCCCGAACCCGAGGAAACCACCGTCACCCCAGCTCCGGCGCCTGCCCCGGAAACGCCCGCCGACCCCACTCCCGAATCCCCGGAAATACCAACCCCGCAGGAAAATTCCGAGGCAGAGTAAAAAAAGACTTTACAAACCGCTGGGAATTCGTTATAATAGACAAGCATTCAAAAAGTGATCCCGTAGCTCAGCTGGAAGAGCGCTACCTTGACATGGTAGAGGTCGTTGGTTCAAGCCCAATCGGGATCACCATTAATTAAACGCTTGACGGCTTTCGGCCGTTTTTTTATTGCCCGTTTCTAAGAATTTTTCTAATAAATGCCTGCCCGGCCACAGCGCGCCTTCCATCAAAATTGCGCTCTTAATGCACTTGCAGGCAAATCGCAGGCGATGTATGATTAAAACAGATCAACGAGAAGTAATCAATCCGGCATTCCAGCCTAAAACCGCTCTGTCTTTATGATCCAGTCCGAAAACGAAACCGCTGATTTCAGCCAAACCCGTTGAAACGAAGGAAAAAAGAAGGCCGGAAAGGGCAGCTGCCTGAAGCCATTATCTTTCAATGATTAATCTTCAAAACCATCCTTTCTTTTGTGCTTTAAAAGAAAGGATACCTGTGCTCCCCTGGAATATAGACCGTGTATTTTTAAGAAAGCGCGCGCTTGAAAATATACTGGAACGCCTGTTAAGGGGAAAACAGAAGCCGGAGCTGCCGGATGAATACCAAGAGGGCCCATTGGGATTCAGCCAAAAGGCGGTAACGGACAAAAATAAAAGCCCTGCATGCCGGCAGCATGTGATATATACCCTCTTTACTGGACAAACCAGTAAGGAGGGTATATATCACTCCGATCTTTAGACCGGGGCTTTTTGTTTACAGTCCATCTGATACTTCGATGAATAAGTTTAAATTATTTTCCTTAAACCTCTTGACAAATTCATCTGTAACATTTATGATTACAAAATAGAAACTGTAATGTTTAAAATTACACTTTGTGGGAAAATAAAATATTACACGACAGAAAAGAGGTAATCATATGGGATTTGCGACAGGAGCCGGTGTTCCGGCCATTATGGTATTTTTACAGGGGATTCTCAGCTTTTTCTCGCCCTGTGTGCTGCCGCTGGTGCCTTTGTACATCGGCTACCTGGCAGGCGGAACAAAGACAGTGGACGCGGACGGGACGGTTCATTATAAAAAGCGGACGGTTCTCATCAACACGCTCTTTTTTGTTATTGGCATCAGCGCGACATTTTTTATTCTGGGCGTGGGCTTCACAGCGGCCGGGCAGTTTTTTACGGGCAACCGGATGCTGTTCGCGCGCATTGGCGGGGTCATCATCATTTTATTTGGGCTGGTTCAGCTGGGGGTCTTTAATTTTGACTTTTTAAACCGTGAGCACCGCCTGCCCTTTAATTTGGACAAGCTGGCTATGAATCCACTGCTGGCTTTTGTGTTGGGCTTTACCTTCAGCTTTGCCTGGACGCCCTGCGTGGGGCCGGTTTTAGCCAGTGTGCTGCTCATGGCGTCGTCTTCGTCATCCTTCGCGTCGGGCTTCATCCTCATTGGGGTTTACACGCTGGGCTTTGTCCTGCTGTTTATGGCGGTGGGGTTATTTACCAGCACCCTGCTGGATTTTTTCAGGCGGCACCAGAAGGCGGTCCGCTACACGGTAAAGGCCGGGGGTGTGCTCATGATCATTATGGGGATCATGATGTTTACAGGATGGATGAACGGGATCACAGGCTATCTCTCTCAGGCAGGGGCCGGAAGCAGCGCACCGCAGCCAAGCCCGACGGTAACCACAGAGCCTGTGCCGTCGCCCACACCGGAAAACACGCCGGAGGAAAACGCCAAAAAGACGCTGGCTCCGGATTTCACGCTTACAGACCAGTATGGGGTGACGCACACGCTGTCGGAATATCGTGGAAAGACGGTTTTTCTTAATTTCTTTGCCACCTGGTGCGGCCCATGCCAGAAAGAAATGCCAGATATTGAGACGCTTTATAAAAAATACGGCGATAACTCTGGAGACCTGGTGGTGCTGAGCGTTGCCAATCCCCATACAGAGGAAGGGCCGAACAATAACGATATGTCGCCTGAAAAGATCGCGGATTTCATGTCGGACAACGGCTTTACCTATCCGGCACTCATGGACCGTACGGGCGCGGTGTTCCAGGCCTATGGCATCCGTTCTTTCCCGACAACCTTTATGATTGACAAAGATGGCTATGTGAAAGGCTATGTGCCGGGAATGCTGACGTCCAGCATGATGGAAAGCATTGTCAACCAGGCCATGGCACAATAAATGAAAAGCCTGTATCGCTTTAAAGATACAGGCTTTTTTAAGTCTGGGCGAAATAATATAGAGAAAATCGATATTTTTTATAACTTTGGGTATTTATTAAAGGGCGTAATGCTTTAATTAACGCTTATTCTAAAACAGAAAGAGTTGATTTTTTATGAATGGAACGATGATGCAGTATTTTGAATGGTACCTGCCTGAGGACCAGTCCCTGTGGCGGCAGGTGGCAGAGGATGCCAGTCATCTTAAAGCGCTCGGGATCACGGCGGTGTGGCTGCCTCCGGCCTACAAGGGCGCGGCAGGTAAAAGCGATGTGGGCTACGCGCCCTATGACCTTTATGATCTGGGTGAATTTGATCAGAAAGGCAGCGTCGCCACAAAATACGGAACAGTCAGTGAATATTGCGAAGCCATCAGCGCCCTTCAGGATAACGGAATCGAGGTTTACGCGGATATTGTGCTGGATCACCGTCTGGGCGCGGACCGGACGGAAAATGTCTACGCCTGCAAGGAAAATGACGAAAACCGGAATGAGCAGATTGAGCCTATCCGCCCCATTAAGGCGTGGACGCAGTTTGACTTTCCAGGCCGGGGCGATACCTATTCGGATTTTAAATGGAACTGGACGCATTTTGCGGGCATTGACTGGGATGAGAAGAAAGAGGACAGCGCGGTTTTCCAGTTTCAGGGCAAGCGCTGGGCCAGTGACGTGGACCGTGAAAATGGCAATTTTGACTATCTGATGGGCGCGGACGTGGATTTAAACAACCGCGAGGTGGTTGAGGAATTGATCCGCTGGGGCAGATGGTACCTGGATAAAACCCGGGTCAACGGTTTCCGTATGGACGCGGTCAAGCACATTGATTTTAATTTTTTTAATGAGTGGCTGGACGCAGTCAGGCGTGACTGGGACCAGGAGCTGTTTGCCGTGGGCGAATACTGGTCTGGCGATCTGGAGGATCTCAAGCGCTATATGGAGACCACGGGCCGGACCATGTGCCTGTTTGATGTGCCGCTCCACTATCATTTTTTTGACGCCTCGAACAGCGGTGACGGCTATGATATGCGGCAGCTGTTAAGCAATACCCTGACAGCCCATGACCCCACACGGTCGGTCACCTTTGTGGATAACCACGACACGCAGCCCGGCCAGTCGCTGGAATCCTGGGTACAGCCCTGGTTTAAGCCGCTGGCCTACGCTTTTATTTTGCTGCGGGCCGACGGCTATCCCTGCGTTTTTTACGGCGATTATTATGGTATTCCCGCCCAGAACATCGAGCCCATGCAGGCGCTTTTGGACAAGCTGCTCTGTGCCCGGCGCGAATCGGCCTACGGCGCCCAGAGGGATTATTTTGACGATTTCCATATCATCGGATGGGTGCGCGAAGGTGACCCGGCAGAGCCGGAATCCGGTCTGGCAGTACTGATGACAAACGGCGACGGCGGCTCAAAGCAGATGTATATGGGACATCAGTTTGCCGGAAAGGATTTTTATGACATCACGGGCAATGTGGAGGGCACGGTCACTGTCAACGAAAACGGCGACGGCGTTTTTCACGTGGCGCCCGGTTCGGTATCGGTCTGGGTCAGGACAAGGTAAATTTAAAAAACGCTGCATTGGCAGGCAACGCTGTTGTTGCCTGCCGTTTTTGTTTTTTTGCAGTGCTATTTAAAGCAAATGGGGTATAAATGATTAAAATGCTTTGAAATGGTGTGTGGGATGTGTTATGATTTAGTAAATTATAATGACTATAAACAATAGAAAGACAGGAGGAGAAAATGGAAGTTTTAAACAATATCCCTCCGGTGGGCCAGGCTCTGGTCGCCGGGCTTTTTACCTGGGGCCTCACGGCTCTGGGCGCTGCGATGGTCTTTTTCTTTAAAGAGATTAATAAAAAGGTATTAAACGCCATGCTGGGCTTTGCCGCTGGCGTTATGATCGCGGCCAGCTTCTGGTCGCTTCTGGCGCCGTCCATTGAGATGGCGGAGGGTGGTCCGGTACCGCCGTATGTGCCGGCTGTGGTCGGATTTTTGGGCGGCGGCGCGTTTTTATGGTGTGTGGATAAGCTTTTGCCGCATATCCATCAGGGAACAGGCCATGAGGAGGGGATTCATACCTCGTGGCAGCGCAGTGTGCTGCTGGTTCTGGCCATCACCTTCCACAATATCCCAGAAGGGCTGGCGGTCGGGGTCGCCTTTGGCGGGCTGGCCACAGGCAATGAGTACATGACGCTGGCCGGCGCCATCTCGCTGGCTCTGGGGATCGGGCTTCAGAACTTTCCTGAAGGCGCCGCGGTCTCCATTCCGCTCCGGCGTGAGAATATGAGCCGGGTCAAATCGTTTATGTACGGCCAGGCTTCTGGGCTGGTAGAACCGATCTCGGCGGTCATCGGTGCGGCGGCGGTTGTCTTTATCAACCCGATTCTGCCTTACGCGCTGGCTTTTGCCGCCGGTGCCATGATCTATGTTGTGGCAGAAGAGCTGATTCCGGAATCACAGCTCGGCCATGACGGCGAGGGCGATATCGCCACCATTGGTGTGATGGTCGGCTTTGCGGTCATGATGCTCATGGACGTAGCGCTGGGCTGAGAAAGGACGGACAAATATGATTAACATAGGACCACATATTTCCATTGCCAAGGGTTTTACCGCCGCCGGAAAGGACGCGGTATCCATTGGGGCAAATACCTTCCAGTTCTTTACCAGAAATCCAAGGGGCGGCAACGCCAAGGCCATTGATCCCAAGGATGCGGATGGTCTGCGTCAGATCATGGAGGACCATGATTTCGGGCCGCTGCTGGCCCACGCGCCCTATACGCTCAACATGGCATCTGCCACAGAGGCGACTCGGGATTTCGCGGAGCGGGCGTTCCGTGAGGATCTGGAGCGGCTGGATCAGCTGCCCTGCCATCTTTACAATTTTCATCCCGGCAGCCATGTCGGCCAGGGACCGGAAAAAGGCATTGAGCTGATTTTGGATATCCTTAACCGCAATATGAAGCCAGACCAGAAAACCATCGTACTCCTGGAAGCCATGTCGGGTAAAGGCAGTGAGGTCGGCCGGGATTTTGAACAGCTGCGTGCCATCATTGACGGCGTCCGGCTCAAGGATAAGATCGGCGTCTGTATTGACACCTGCCACATTTATTCAGCAGGGTACGATATCGTGAATGACCTGGACGGCGTCATCGCTGAGTTTGACCGGATCGTAGGGCTTCCTTACCTCAGAGCCATGCATCTGAACGACAGCCTGACGCCCTTTAACAGCCATAAAGACCGCCATGAAAAAATCGGCTTTGGCAGCATTGGAGTGGATACCTTTATCGCCATTGTGAAGCACCCGCTGCTCCGGGATAAGCCCTTTTTTCTCGAAACACCCCAGGAAAAGTTTGCCGATTATGCCAAAGAGATTGAACTGCTCCAGAATGTATAAAGCTTAAAAAAGTCCTGAAGTACAAAACCCTGTATTTCAGGTCTTTTCTTGCCTTAAATTTAAAACACCCTTGACGCAGATCTGTTTTTTATTTATACTGGAAGTGTGTAATATAGAATGAATCTAGATTAGTTAAGGGGTATTAACTTTGTCATGCAAATGAAAGAAGGGTTATCTGTGAAAAATATTGAAGAAGTAGAGTACAGCGAGAGCAGCAATAAAAAGATCGCCATGCGTGTGTCCATCATATCCATTTTTGTCAATATCGCCCTGTCGGTTTTTAAGTTTATCGCCGGGGTTTTAGCTAATTCCGGAGCGATGATTTCCGATGCGGTGCATTCGGCGTCGGATGTGCTCAGCACCTTTGTGGTCATCATCGGGGTCAATATCTCAGGCCAGAAGGCCGACCACGAGCATCAGTACGGGCACGACCGGCTGGAGTGCGTGGCGGCCATTCTGCTGGCGGTCATCCTGTTTGCCACTGGCGTGGGGATCGGTTGGACCGGGATTGAAAAGATCATGGACGCCGAGAGTCATTCTCTGGAAATTCCAGGGATACTGGCGCTGGTAGCGGCTGTGGTCTCCATTGGAGTCAAGGAATGGATGTACTGGTTCACCCGCGCTGCGGCCAACAAGATCAATTCCAGCGCGCTGAAGGCTGACGCCTGGCACCACCGCTCCGACGCCCTGTCCTCCATCGGCAGCCTGATCGGGATCGCCGGCGCGCGCATGGGTCTGCCGATTCTGGACCCCATCGCGGCTGTGGTCATTGCGCTGCTGGTCATTAAGGCCGCCTATGACATTGGCAAGGACAGCATCAGCAAAATGCTGGACAGCTCCATCGATGAGAAAACCGAAAAGGAAATCCGTGAGCTGACCATGAAGCAGTCAGGCGTCAAGCGGATCGACGACCTCAAATCCCGGACCTTCGCGTCTAAATTTTATGTGGATCTGGAAATCGCTGTGGACGGTGAGATGAAGCTGGTCGAAGCCCACGCCATCGCCGAAAATGTGCACGACGTGCTGGAGGCCGCCTACCCGGCCCTTAAGCACTGCATGATCCATGTCAATCCCTACGGGCAGGAAAAAACAGAAGATGAATAGCAAAAGCGCCTGATTTCCTTAAAAAAGGAACAGGCGCTTTTCTTTTACCCTGGAATCGGATAAAATAGGGGATAAAATGACCGGAGGTAGAAAATGAAACAGCAAGTTGGGGCGATTGAGCTCTGTTATGAAAAAAAGGGAGAGGGGCAGCCCCTGATCCTGATCCACGGAAACGGCGAGGATCACACGATTTTTGACGCGATCATGGAGCCACTGAGCGCGGATTTCACGGTCTACGCCTTGGATTCCAGAGGCCACGGGGACAGCACGCCGGTGGATACCTTTGACTACAGCGAAATGGCTGAGGATGTCCGCGGCTTTATCAAAGCCCTGGGGCTTGAGCGGCCAGCGGTTTACGGTTTCAGCGACGGAGGGATCATCGGGCTGATGCTGGCATACAAATACCCGGAGCTGCTCTCTGCGCTGGTGGTCAGCGGCGCCAATACCACGCCGGACGGGCTGAAGGAAATCTGGCTGGACAAGTTCCGCCGGGCCTACGAACGCACCGGAAAAGACAGCATTAAAATGATGCTGGAGCAGCCCAATATTTCCAAGGCAGACCTGGCCAGTATCCGTATCCCGGTTCTGGTGACCGCTGGAAGCGACGACATGATCGAGGACGACCATACCCGTTATATCGCCGATTCCATTCCAGACAGCAGTCTTGAGATTTATGAGGGCGAAACCCACGAAAGCTATGTGGAGCACCACCCGAAAATGGCTGCGGTGATCCGAGACTTTCTGCTGAAATAAAAAAATCCCCCGGTTGGGGGATTTTTTTATTCCTGTGTAAATTTGCCTTTCAGCGCTTTCTCAAAGGCCAGATACAGAAGCGCAGCGATGACCACATTGACGGTGGAAGCGATGAGCAGCGGTACCAGCATGGGGATGACAAAGCCCATGACAGAGGGCGAAATACCCAGGATCACAGCCAGGACGCCGGACAGGAAGGTCATGACGACGCCATTGATCAGAATGGCGGCGACTGAAGCGACGACCAGGTTGGTTTTTTTGTTGATCCAGGCGTAGGCGTAGCAGGCGCCGGCCATACAGGCAGCTACCAGAATGTGCATTGGCAGGCCCATAGGGAAGCCGGACAGGGCAGCAGAGAAAAGGTGTCCTACCGCACCGATCAGCGCGCCGATGGGGCCGCCGAGCATGAGCGCGCCAAAATAGGCTGGCAGGGCGTCCAATGCGACGCTGCCAAATATTTTAACAAGGGAGCCTAAATAGGATAAGGCGATCAGCAGCGCGGTAAAAACAAGGGTTTTCGTATTCAATTGATTCTTCATGAAGTCCTCCGGTTGCATTAAGATAAATGAATTGCGAAAGTAATTATATCGCAGAAACCGCGGAATGTAAAGCATGATGAACTTAGGGGTATAAAATGTTATAATAAGATTGAAAATTAAGAACGGAGGAGCAGCAGAGCATGAATATCGGAATAGATGTCGGCGGTACCAATCTGGTCGCCGGGCTGATCGGAGACAGCGGCGAGGTGTTTTTCAAGAAAAAACAGCCGACCAGGGCAAGGGAGGGCTATGAGACTGTCCTTGGACGAATTGAAGACCTGGTGGAGCAGGTGATGGCGGAGATGAGAGGACAGTCCCCTGAAAGCGTGGGCATTGGCGTGCCTGGTATCGTCTCAGCGGACGGGAAAACCGTGGTGTCCTGCCCGAACCTTTTCTGGGAAAATAAGCCTTTAAAACGCGATTTAGAGGGAAAAATTCACTGCCCGGTTTACCTTGCCAACGACGCCACCGTGGCTGGCCTCGCGGAAAACCGTTTTGGCAGCAGCCAGGGCTGCCGGGATGCCGTTATGTTTACTCTGGGGACTGGCGTGGGCGGCAGTGTGATCGTGGGCGGCCGGGTCGTAAACGGCGTGCACGGCGTGGCCTCAGAGTTTGGGCACATGATCGTAGGCGACGGGCTTTACCGCTGCAACTGCGGTAAAATGGGCTGTCTGGAGACTTATTCCTCAGCTACGGCTGTGATCTGGCTGGCCAAAAAACGCATTGAGGAGGGCTGTGAAACGGAAATTCTGTCTATGGCCGGAGGCGATCTGGAGGCGGTCAACGCTGAGATGGTGATCAATGCGGCCAAAAACGGCGACGCGGTGGGCCTCGAATGCTTTAAGTCGATGGCAGACCATCTGGCCATTGCGATTTCAAACCTTGTGGACGTTCTGGACCCTGAGATCTGCGTTCTGGGCGGCGGAGTAGCCCATGCGGGCACTTTTCTGCTGGAGGCGGTACAGAAGTCCACGGCGGAAAGGATCACCTATAAGAGCCTGGTGAAGCCTGAGATCGTTCTGGCGACGCTTGAGAATGACGCGGGCCTGGTGGGAGCGTCCTGCATTAAGGAATACCTGTACGATTAAGAAAACTTCCTGCATTTAAAGAAAGTGCTTGCAAAATTCTTTGTATTTTATTATGATAGGGGAAGTGAATTTAAAATTTTCCTTCTTATTAATATAATAATTGGTTAAGAATGTTAACGGATTGTTAAAGTAAGAGGGACCGTCAAGGAGGCACGATCATGCAGAAGTATGAATGTGAAATTTGTGAGTATGTCTATGATCCGGAGGAAGGTGATCCGGAAAACGGCGTTGCTCCGGGTACCCCGTTCGAAAATCTGCCGGATGGCTGGTTTTGTCCCACCTGTGGTGTGGATAAGGACGCGTTTAAACCTGTGGCAAAGTAGATACGAAGAATGCAGGAAAAGAAAAAGGGCTCTGTTTGGAGAGCCCGATAATCCAAATATCGATTACTAATTTTGCCGGTTATCCGGCATTTTTTATTTTTTTGGCTGCCGCAGGCTCAGGAGCTTCGGCCTTTTCCTCTTTATCGGTTTCGTTTTCGCGCTTCCGCGCCTCGTAGATGGCGCAGGCCTCGTCGTAAAACTGGATGCGGTGCTCAACCATCTCCAGGTTTTTTTCCAGCTCTTCGATCTTTTTAAGCAGGCGGACCCGGTGGTCGATAAAAATCTGCCGCCTTGTCTCAAGGGTGGAGGTGCCTTCCAAAAACAGATCAATGTATTCTTTTATTTCCTTCAGCGGCATGCCAGTATCCTTCAGACAGCAGATTGTCGACAGCCATTCCAGGTCGGCGTCGGTAAACTGGCGGATGCCGCTCTCGCTGCGCTCCACAAAGGGGAGCAGGCCTTCCTTGTCATAATAGCGGAGGGTATAGATGCTGAGTCCGGTCTTTTCAGATACTTCCTTGATCGTGTAGATGTTCATAGACGCCTCTCCTTTCCATAAAACAGCTGTTTTCTCTCTATAGGTATACCCCAAAAAGGAATCAAAGTCAATCATTTCCGGCAAAAAAAGCTAGAGTAGACTCTATTGTTTTCGTTTAAAAAAATGTCCTTTCGGAAATACAATCTGAATTCTTAAAAAATTCTTAGATAGAAAAGAATCATTCTAAATTAAAGTCTTGAAATATTGTTTGGGAATTAGAACATTGGAAAGCACTGTATTTAGGTAATGTAAACGACCTGTCAGGATTTGGTTAAATTCACCACAACTTGTGAGGGTTTCGCGGGAAATCTAAAATAAAAATAAAACCGCAAAAAGGTATTGACCTAGAGTATGCTCTAGGGTCTAGAATTATAACCAAGTTAAGGGAAACACCCAAGACAAACAGGAAAGAAGGTCATAACAATGATGTACTACAATCCAAGAAGAGCGGCACTGCTGGAACTTAAAAAAGTTGTAGAAGAATCAAAATGATCCGTATCTGGTAACTTGTTAGATTGATATAAAAAATAAAAATTGAAGAAAGAGGTAAAAACAATGATGTACTATAATCCAATGAAATCATTACTAGAAAAATTAGAACGCGGAGCAAAAGCTTCCAAGTAAATAGAATAAAAAATACAGTAAACAAAAAAGGAGGTAACGAAGATGATGTACTACAACCCAATCCGTAAATTATTAGAAAAAGCATCCAGATAATAAAGATAAACCGGCGAACGATTCGCTTTATATAAAATAAACTGACCAGGAAAGAGGTAAACACCATGATGTATTACAATCCAATCCGTAAATTATTAGAAGAAATTGAATTAGCAGAAAAATCCGCTAAATAATTGACAGACGGTTTAATAACGAAATCTTGAAAAGAAAAGGGAGGTACTTAAAATGATGTACTACAATCCATTAAGAAAATTATACTCAGAATTAGAAGAATCAGCTGAATAACAGCGGCTGTTCCTTCAAATGACATTAGGAGGTAAGCATAATGTTTGTATTTGGTAAAGAAAATAAACACAGTGTCGGCGCTCCCTGCGGGTTCTGCTGCGACACTGACAGAAAATAAAGTAGTTGTGAAAACTCAGGAGAAGTCCTTAAAGCGACTCCTCATCCCTCATATAAATATATCTAAAGAGCAAAGCGGACAGGCAATCCCCCTTATTTGACCTGTCCGTTTTGCTTTTTTATTTTATAAAGAAAATCCGAAGCAGCTCATGAGCCAGAGCAGCAAAATGGGTATAAAGATAGCAGGGATCAAATTGCCGAGACGGAGTGATTTGATCTCCAGCAGGTTGATGCCAATACCCATGATGAGCACGCCGCCGACAGCGTTCATCTCTGTGATCATCGGATCAGTTAAAAAGACCTTGATTGTGCCTGCGGCCAGCGTGATGGCGCCCTGATAAAGAAGCACGGGCACAGCGGCAAAGAGAACGCCGACACCCATCGTGGAAGCAAAGATAATGGCAAAAATGCCGTCCAGCAGCGCTTTGGTCACCAGAATGGTGTAGGTGCCGGAAATCCCGCCTTCAATGGCGCCCATGATCGCCATTGAACCTGTACAGTACAGAAGAGAAGCGGTGACAAAGCCCTGAGCAAAGCTGCTGTTCTCGCCGCCCTCAAATTTCCGTTCAAGACGTCCGCCAAGGCTGTTAAGGTGCCCCTCAATATTTAAAGCTTCGCCGATCACAGCCCCGAGAGCCAGTGAAATCAGAACGATGAGAAAATTCTGCGTCTGGACGCCCATGGAAATCCCCAGCATCATGATGCCAAGGCTGAGCCCGTGGGTGATGGTGGTGCTGATGCGTTCAGGCAGCCCCTTTCTGAAAATAAGTCCTAAAAAACCGCCCACTAAGATGGCGGCGACATTGATGATGGTACCGAGCACAGACATGCCCTCCTTTACGAGAATGCTTTAAAGCGTTTGTTCCATCAATTCTATCATAACCGGCGGAGCGAAAAAAGAAATTTTTTCAAAGATTTAACATTCGAAAAAGCTTCTTATGCTATAATATTAAATAAAAACGAAAGAGGTGAAACCTCCTTGATTAAACGATTTGCAGCGATTTATATCGGTTCCAGCAAATGTGAGCTGGTGGTAGGCCAGCGCGGCAAAGGAACCATTAATATCCTGGACCGTGCCGTCTATCCCATTGACTTTGGCGAGCAGAGCTTTGCCAGCGGGAAGATATCCTTCAGCTCGGTCTACGCCCTGTGCCGGATTATCGGCGAATATATTGAGATCGCCAGAGCTTCGGCTGTCGAAGAGATTGAAATCGTAGCCACCGCCGCGCTGCGCGAGGCAGAAAACCGGATTTATCTGCTGGAGCAGATAAGAACTTACACTGGCGGCTACCGGGTACACCTGCTGGAAAAGGAAGACGAGATTGAGCTGATCTACCGCTATATGCTGCTCAAATGCGAAGATTTCCTGACCGAGGAACGGGTGCAGGAGGAGACAATGCTCTGCTCCATTTCCAGCGGAAACATCGCCCTCGCTCTGATGAACGGCGGCCTCATCGACTATTACCAGACCCTTGAGATGGGGTATCTGAAGATCCGCGAGGTTCTGCGCGCCATCGAGGAGGAAACCGAAAACTTTGAAAACCTCCTCTCGGATTTTTTCGCCATCAATCTCCATACTGTGACAGATAATATCCACAAGCGGAAGATCGAAAATCTGGTGGTCACCTCCCACGACGCCGAGATCATTGCCCGTTTCTGCGGCATGGAAGCCGGGAGCGATTATTACAGGATCAGCCGGGAGCGCTTTGTGGAGCTGCACGGAAGCCTCAAGGGCCTGACCTCCGGACAGCTTCAGAGGAAATACCCTGAGCTTAACCTGTTTGAGGCGGAGACCATGCGGCACACCCTGATGTTTTATCTGAAGCTGCTGGACGATACCAAAATGGATGAAATCGTCCTGGTACAGCTGAGCCTCTGCGATGCGCTGGTGGATTTCAAGTTCAACCTGACCAAGGACCAGCGCCTGCGGGAGTGGATTGAGGAGAGCAGCTACAGCTCGGCCCGGATGCTTGGGAAAAAATACCACGTGGACGGCAAGCACGCCGAGACAGTTGAAAAGCTGGCGCTCAAGCTTTTTGATTTTCTGAAAAAGCGTTACCAGCTGGATAAAAATGAGCGCCGCCTGCTTAGGCTCACCGCCCAGCTTCTGGATGTGGGGCGTTATGTGGGCGGGCAGAACAGCAAGCCCATGAACCGTATGATCATTGAGAATGCGGACATTATCGGGGTGAGCGCAAAGGAACGCCTCATCATCGGGACAGTGGCGGACTGTGTCCGGACCATCCCCTTTGACGAGTCCCTGCTGGACAAATCCATGACGGCTGAGGAACAGCTGGCAGTGTCCTGCCTCACCGCTATTTTAAAGCTGGCCACAGCCCTGGATAAAAGCCACAAGCAGAAGATTAGCAAAATACAGTGCCGGATCGAGGAACGGGAATTCATTATCACTGCGGTTACCAGCAAAAACGTACAGCTGGAGAGCTATTTCTTTAGTACCAGCAAGCTGGCCATGCGAAAGGTCTTTGGCCTGAAGCCGGTGTTAAAAATCAAGAGGGAAAAAATATGAAAGAAAATTTATACATTAACCGAGAGCGAAGCTGGCTGGATTTTAATTACCGGGTACTGGAGGAGGCCTATGACAAGACCAATATGATCATGGACCGGCTGAAATTTCTGGCGATCACAGCCTCCAACCTGGATGAGTTTTTTATGGTGCGTATCGCCGGCCTCATGGATCAGGTAAATGTCGGCTATAACAAGAAAGGACTGGACGGCAAAACGCCCACTGAGCAGCTGGCAGAGATCAACACCATCACCCAGGAGATGATGAAAAGGCAGTACAACTGCCTGCTGAAATCTCTGGTACCTGAGCTGAACCAGAATCATATCTTTTTTGTGGAGTATGACGAGCTGACCCCCGAGGAACGGGAATATGCGGACGACTATTTTCTGGAAACCTGTTACCCGGTGCTCACGCCCCAGGCCATTGACAACAGCCGCCCATTCCCGCTGGTCAAGAACAACCAGGTATACCTCTGCGTCCAGCTTCTGGACACCCAGGAAGACAAAAAGAAAAAGAAGAAGGACAGCAAAGAGGATGAGGAATACATGGCGATCCTGGAAATCCCCAAGGTGCTGGACCGGATCATCGCCCTGCCGAGGGCAGACCGTGAGGCGCCCTTTCGCTATATCTTCATCGAGAACATCATTATCCACCACGCCGGACAGCTTTTTACCGGCTATGACGTCAAGCATGTCTCCGAGTTCCGTATCACCCGAAACGGGGACCTCGCCATTGACGAGGATGAGGCCGAGGATCTGCTGATCGAGATTGAAAAATCCATCCAGCAGCGCAAATGGGGCGCCTGTATCAAGCTGGAAATCACAAAGGCCATGAGCAAAAAAGCCAAGCGGAAGCTCATCGAGGAGCTGGAAATCTCAGAAGCGGATGTCTATGAGCTCAAGGGACAGCTGGATTTGACCTGCTTTATGAAATTCCAGGGGCGGCCGGAATTTGACGAGCTGCGCGAGCCTATCTACAAGCCGCTGCCGTCCAGAGATTTTTACGAGCAGGAGGATATCTTTGAGGTGATCCGCGAGAAGGACCGGCTGCTGCACCACCCTTACCAGTCTTTTGACACCGTGGTCGATTTTGTGAGAAAGGCCGCTGCGGACCCGGATGTGCTGGCCATCAAGCAGACCCTTTACCGCGTGAGCGGGGACTCGCCCATCATCGCGGCCCTCATCGAGGCTGCCCAGAACGGCAAGCAGGTCACCGTGCTGGTTGAGCTGAAGGCCCGTTTCGACGAGGCCAATAACATCGTCTGGGCGAAGAAGCTGGAGCGCGCGGGCTGCCATGTGATCTACGGCCTGGTGGGGCTCAAGATCCACTGCAAAATGATTCTGGTGGTGCGCAAGGAGGAGGATGGTATCCGCCGCTACGTGCATCTGGGCACTGGCAATTACAATGACGTGACCGCCCGGCTCTACACCGACATCGGGATGTTTACCGCCAAGGAGAGCTACGGCTCGGATGTCTCCACTCTGTTTAACGTGCTGTCCGGCTACAGCCATTACACGCTCTGGAAAAAGCTGGAGGTAGCGCCCACCACCATGCGTGAAGCCTTTAACCGCCACATTGACAGAGAGATCGAGAACGTGAAGCTGGGCGTGCGCGGCCGGATTATCGCCAAAATGAACTCGCTGATTGATGACCAGATTGTGGAAAAGCTGTACGAGGCCTCCCAGGCCGGCGTCGAGATACGCCTCGTGGTCCGGGGCATGTGCTCCCTGATCCCGGGCATACCGGGCGTGAGTGAAAACATCACGGTCCACAGCATTGTGGGCACCTTCCTGGAACACAGCCGTATCTACTATTTTTATAATCAGGGCAAGGAGGATATTTATCTTTCCAGCGCAGACTGGATGCAGCGGAACCTGAACCGTCGTATCGAGACCCTGTTTCCCGTGGAGGACCCGGACTTAAAGGCCGAGCTGAAGCATATACTGGACATCACGCTGCGCGATACCATCAAAACCCGTGTGATGACCGAGACCGGCGAGTATATCCGAGTTGACAAGCGGGGCAAGGAACTGTTAAGCTGTCAGCAGTACTTCTGCGAGGAGGCCGAACAGCAGTTTGAGGAAGCGAAGCGCAGATTGCGTCTGAAGGCAGAGTAGCGGCGCTTTAAAATTTTGATATAAAGAGTTAAGTAGAGAAAGGGGGAGAATGGAGAATGAAGAATTGAGAATGGAGAATTAAAGGATCAAACCGGCTTTGCCGGTTTGATTTAAATCAAATTTGCTTTGCAAATTTGTTCTTTTAATTCTCCATTCTGCATTCTCAATTCTCCATTGCTTTACTATGGATAAAAGTATTGGAGTCATTGATATTGGCTCAAACAGTGTGCATCTGGTGGTGGGGGAATACCACAACAACGAATATTTTCACATCATTGACGATGTCAAGGTAAACGTGCGCCTGTGCGAGGGGCTGTCTGAAACCGGCTGCCTGCGGGAGGACCGCATGGCGCTGGGGGAACAGACCCTCATGATGTTTAAAAACATGTGTGATACCTACAGGCTGGACAAGGTGATCGCCGTCGCCACAGCGGCAGTGCGCAAGGCGAAGAACGGCCAGGTTTTTGTCGACCTGATCCGGAAAACAACCGGCATTGAGATTGAGATTATACCGGGTGAGACCGAGGCCGCCATGGATTATTTAGGCGCTGTGAACACCATCGACATCCGCGACGCGCTGCTCATGGATATCGGCGGCGGCAGCGTCGAGTTTGTTCTCATCCGTGACCGCAAAATGGCAGACGCGGTGAGCCTGCCCTTTGGCTCCATTGACCTGACGGAAAAATTTGAGCTGGAGGATGTGGCCACGCCGGGCAGGCTTAAGAGCCTCCACGCCTTTTTAGAGGACGCTTTTTCTAAGGTCGATCTGTTTGAAAAGGCCAGAGGACTGCCAGTGCTGGGCGTGGGCGGCACCATTCGGAATATCGGGCGTATCCATCGCCGGGTGGTCGACTATCCTCTGGAAATCGCCCATAATTACCGTATGTGCGAGGACGAGGTCGCCAGAATCTGTCATATGACCGCGAAGATGAACCTGGAGGAACGCAAAAATCTCAAGGGGCTGTCCAAGGGCCGGACCGATATTTTTGTGGGCGCCAGCCAGGCGGTTTATAAGGTCATGCAGACCATTTTCTCACCGGAGCTGATCATCTCAGACGCCGGTCTGCGGGATGGCCTGATTTTCAAGCATTTCGGCAATGGACCAGAGGATCTTGTCCATAACATTTTTGACAATTCTCTTGTCAACACCATGCTCAACTACGATGTCAACATTCCCCATGCTTACCACGTGTACGGGCTGTCCGTAAAGCTGTTTGAACAGCTTGCGCCGCTGCACGGCATTAAAGAGGATGTGAGCCGGATGATGAAGACCAGCGCTATGCTTCACGATGTGGGCATCAAAATCCAGTACAGCAACCACCACGAGCACAGCTTTTACCTGATTCTGAACTCCGGACTTGAGGGGCTGCTGCAAAAGGAACTGCTCATGAGCGCTTTTATTGCCCTGAACCACCGGACCAACAAAAAGGTCAAGGTCGAGGCAGAATACATGACGCTGCTGTGCGAGGAGGATAAGCGCCTCATCGACAAGCTCAGTCTTTTCCTCCAGATCGCCGAGTATCTGGACCGCAGCATGGACGGCATCGTGAAGGACATTGACTGTAACATTAAGGACGATGTGGTTGAGATGATGGTGCTGACCACCACCCACTCCGTATTTGCGGATATGATTATCAGCGAATGCGGCAAAAAATTCAAGCGTGTGCTGGGCCGTGAGCTCGCCATTAAGAACAAGGTCATTGCGCCAGTGTAGGCTGGCTGTGATGCAGGATACAAAAAATGCCGAAAAGTCGGATGTTTTGACTTTTCGGCATTTTTTGTATCATAAGACACTTCCTTAGGTAAAAGGCTCCGTCCTTCGGTTTTTTTGTATGTGAGATCAGCGTTTGTTTAATTTTTAAGGATGGCGGACATGGCCTCTTTAAAGGCCTTGGGATCGTCGAACATGGGGGTGTGGCCCGCATTTTTGATCCGGAATTCTTTTTTGGCCGGGGCCGTGAGGCGTTTCAGGTATTTCTGTGCCTCGCTGGCTGGGGTGGTCATATCACGGTCGCCGGAGATGAAGTAGACGGGCACCTTGTAGTCATGGCTGTAGTCGTAAAGGGTGAAATTGCTCACAGAAACCAGCAGCGCAGCGTTGAGCTTATTGCTCTGGAACAGTCCGAGAACATCCGATGGCTTAAAAATAGGGCTTTTGAGGGCGGATTTAATGATCGCCCCGGTTTTGCCATCCGGAAAGTATTTCTGCTTCAGGGCGTTGATCTTGGTCATTTTGCGGAGCATGACCTCATCAAAGGGACGCTCTGGGTATGGGCCAATATGGCGGAGCTTTTGGATGTCACGGCTGTTGCCGGAGCGGATCACTGCGCGCTTAAGCGCGTCATAACCAGCCTGCTCGTTTTCGACCACGTCCACCAGCTGGCCCACGCCGATATAGGCCGCCACATTTTCAGGATGCTCCAGGGCATAGAGCGCCCCCAGCACCGTTCCCCAGGAATGTCCGAGGATAAAGAGCCTGTCCTTTTGATAATGCGCCTTCAGCGTTTCGACGGTCTCGTGCAGGTCACTCATGAGATTTTGAAGATCAGGGGACGCGCCGGGATTGCGCATAAAGGTCTTGCCGGTTCCGCGCTGGTCGTAGTAGACTACAGTGCACAGGTCGGCGAAAATTTCCTCCATCACATAGGCGAAATAAGCCTCGGAGGAGCCAGGCCCGCCGTGGATAAAGAGCAGGACAGGCAGCTCGGGCGCGGCCGTGTAGTGAAGGGTATACTCCTCAATGCCGCCGACAGCAATGTATTCTTCAGTGAAATTATCGGGTATGGGTGGTTTCTTTTTCATGATGGCCTCCTTTGGATTATTATTAGTGTACCCCAGAAGTGGAGGAAAGAAAAGGGGCTTCAGGTTTATAAAAGAAAATAAAAAGTAAAACAGCGTATAATGGGGTCAGTAAGATGATTGGAGGATTACTGATGGAAGCATTAAAATTGAGCAGCAGAGATTTTGAGGCAGGGGGGTGGATTTCCAGGAAAAATTCGGCCAGAGGTGAAAACCGTTCACCAGCTCTGACACTGGAAGGAATCGCCCCAGAGGCCAGGTCACTGGCCATCACGATGGACGACGCTTCCCACCCCTTATTTAAAAATTATAACCACTGGGTTATCTGGAACCTGCCCGTGCAGGCAGAGATTCCGGGCAGTATACCGCCGGGTAAAATCGTGGACAGCCTGGACGGCGCGGTGCAGGGCATGGCCTATGGAAGACATGCCTACAAAGGTCCGAAACCGCCGTTTAAAGCCGTTCATACCTATACCTTTACCGCTTACGTGCTGGACTGTGAGATCAGTCTTCCGCCAGAAAGCCACCGGGCAGAGCTGCTCGAGGTAATGGCAGGGCATGTGCTGCAGAGAGCGACCCTGTCAGGAAAATTCCAGAGCAGGCGCACGGAGTAGATGAGGTTTGCAGGGAGATTTTGAGGATTGAACAAAATTTAGGATTTTAAATAAAGAGATTGCGCAAAAGGCAAAAGCAGTTTATAATAAAGGGTAGAAAACTGAATAAAAAATGCGGCATCCGGAAAAGTGTTCGCACCACTAATCCGGCTTGCGCAAGGTGTAGACCCACCGTACACAACGGCCTCAGGAGGCACGTACCGCATTACTTATTATAGATGATTTGGGTTCCAAAAACAAGGGATTCGTTTAACTATTTAAGTAGGCTTTTGTTTGTGTTAGCATTTTTAAGAAGAAGAATCTTTTTAGCTGTGTATGGGGGATGTCTGCCCTGCACAGCTTTTTTATTTGGACTTTCTCAGGACAGCGGGGAGGCAGGCCTTTTCCGCTGTCTGCTTATTCACGGAAACGGAATATAAGAATGGGAGGTGCAGGAAAATGAAAAAAGAATGCTCCCTGGGGTTTTCCCAGAAGGGGAAGAAATACTATGCAAAGGGAAGCTTTTTTGACGAGGATAAAACCTTTGACGGCAGGCTGATGCGCGTTGAGCGCCATGTGGCCCGTGATCCCCGTGCGCCAGACTCTAAACGGCTTTACAGCTTTCATACCTTTGTGATCCAAAAGGGCGCAAAAATCCGGACCTATGTCTTTAAAGGTGTGAAGGAGATCGATTTGACCGGTTATTTTAAGGAAGGTGACCGGGTACGGCACCATTACGGCCATGAGATTCCGGAAAAGTATGATAAATCCGGCGATTCAGAGGTGGTGTGTATTGTGTGCGGCGAGCGGGCCAGCTGCCGGCGGAGCATCTGCCCTTACTGCGGCAGTGTTTTGTTGAAATAGACAGTACAATGAATGCGGAAAAGTCTTATTTTTGGACTTTTCCGTATTTTTTTGCCATTAAACTTCTTCCTTTCAAACTACTTATAATTATCCAGCGTTATGCACAATCAGAATACCAGGTTTTCCAGTCCGCTGTTCTTCTGGTTTATTTTTATCACTATGAGAACAATTCTGATGTATTGGCCGAACCTGTAAAATTTCAAAGTTTTGTCAGAAAAATTAAAGCCAATTCCCGTCCTGGTCATGTTATAATGAATGAAAAGTAACTTGGAAAGGAAGAATGTTATGGACTTAATCACCATTGTGGTTCCCTGTTATAATGAGGAAGCAGTGCTTCCAGCCTTTTATGAGGCTGTCTGTGAGGTGGCCGCATCCTTTAAGAAGTCCGAAGCCTTCGAGTTTCTGTTTGTGGACGATGGCTCCGCTGACAGCACCCTTGCCGTGATCCAGAGGTTTGCAGAACGTGACCGCCGTGTGCGGTACCTGTCTTTCTCGCGCAATTTCGGTAAAGAGGCTGCCATCTATGCAGGCCTCAAGCACGCCAGAGGCGGGCTGGTCGCTTTGATGGACGCCGATCTGCAGGACCCGCCAGACTATCTGAAGCGGATGTACGACGCCATTACCGAGGAGGGCTATGACTGTGCGGCAGCCCGGCGGGTAAGCCGCAGGGGCGAGCCCAGAATCCGCTCCTTTCTGGCCAGACGGTTTTATCGGATCATGCGCCGGATATCCAATGCCGACATTGTGGACGGCGCCCGGGATTACCGGATGATGACCCGGCAGGTAGTCGAGGCGATCCTCAGCGTGACCGAGTACAACCGTTTCTCAAAGGGCATTTTTGGCTGGGTGGGCTTTAAGACCAAGTGGCTGGAGTACGAAAACATCAAACGTGCGGCCGGGGAGACCAAGTGGTCGGTCTGGAAACTGTTCAAATACTCGATGGAGGGCATCACCGCCTTTTCCGTCGCGCCGCTGGCGCTGGCCTCCTTCGGCGGTATTGCCCTCTGCGGCGTGGCGGTTATCGCCATTTTATTTATCATCGTCCGTCAGCTGCTCTACGGCGGTTCTGCCTTTGGGTGGCCCTCCATGGCCTGTATCGTGATTTTTATCGGCGGCATTCAACTGCTGTGCGTTGGGATTCTCGGCCAGTATCTGGCCAAAACCTACCTGGAGGTCAAGGAGCGCCCGGTTTATATTGTCAGAGAAGCGTCGGAGGAGGAAGAGCAGGGGTAAGGGCGACGAAGCGCTGTCTTTTATCCAGACAGGAAAAGAATCCAGACGCTGAGGTGACGGTCCGATATCGAGGCTTTTGTCTGGAACAGCCGGGTAGGGATGATCTGCTTTTTTTAATTTAGTAAAGGTGGTTTCGGATTGTTACTTTTGCCGCAGGATATCTTTTCCCGCTTAGGTAAAAGATGGCGCTTCTTCGGCTGTGCAGGCCGCTCGGCACGATTTCTGGCTGTTATTTACAGCGCCTGGACCTTTTTTCTTATCTGGATAAAGGTGCAGTCTCGGGCGGCAGCGCTGCTTTGACAGCACACAAAGGCCCTTATTTTGAATAATTTAAGCATCATCCGTTACAATAAGCCTCACACAGCATACAGAAAATGCCGAAAGGTCTTACGGCGGACTTTTCGGCATTGTTTGTACCTTACCTCTAAGAAATGATGACCTGAAAGGACTGGAAAACAGATGAAAAAAACAATTATGACTGCGTTTGGAGGGCTCGGGCTGCTGGCGGCTTACAGTATCCTTGTGGAACCGAACCGTCTGGCGGTTAAAAAATATGAGATGGGCACCGGGCAGAAAAGACTGCGGGTCGTCCAGCTCACGGATATTCATATTGGTCCCTTTTATCCCAGGCGCAAGGTTGCCCGCCTGGTGCGTAAGGTAAACAGGCTCTCGCCCGACGTGGTGGTGTTCACCGGAGACCTGTACGACCGCTTTATCCGTTATCGGCGGGAGGACGCAGCAAAGCCGCTGGCAGAGCTTGAAGCCAGCCTGGGAAAATTTGCGGTCTGGGGCAATCACGACTGCACCAAAATGGCAAGATGGTATGCGCCGGTTTTGGAGCGGGCGGGATTTATCCTGCTGGAAAACGAGGCGGTCATCCTCCCTGCTGGAGAAGGCAGGACCCTCGCCATTGGCGGCACCGATGATCTGCTCTATGGAGAACCCGATATAAAGCAGACCGTTCGGGGGACAGCAGGCAGCGATTATCAGATCATTCTCATGCACGAACCCGACGGTGCGGACCGCCTGCAGGGAACCGGTGTGAATCTGATTCTCTCCGGCCACACCCACGGCGGGCAGATCCGCCTGCCGCTGCTGCCCACTGTGACGACAGATCTCGGAAAGAAATATATCCGCGGATTTTACACCATCGACCCTGAAAACAGCACAGAGCTGTACGTTAACAAAGGGATCGGCTGTACCCAGATTCCAGCCCGCCTTGGCGCTGTGCCCGAGATCGCGGTTTTTGATATTAAAATGGTGTAGCCATGAAAAAAGGACAGCCCGTCCGACGGATGAGCTGTCCTGTTGCTTTCACGGTTTTTGTTTAGCGTTTAAATAAAAGCTCAGTGCGACACAGATAACCATGATAACGGTCGCGACGATCAAGGGTAATGTCGCTTTGAAATAAAGGCTTGCCAGCATGAGGAGCAGGCAAACCATCTGCATTATACGAATAATGGCCCCAGCGTTCATGCTCTATCCCCGGTCAAAATAAGGTGATTTTCCTTTGGCGGAAAGCGGAATCCCAAGCACCATGGTTATTTTTTTATCCAAATATCCCAGAGAAATGGCCGCCTTACCCACAGAAAACATGATACGGTTGTCCACATGGGCCGCCGATGCCACGCCCACAGCAGAACCCAGAGCAATGCCAAGATCCATGGGATCAAAGGCGCAGAGACCGTTTTCACGGGCGCACTCAGCACAGTTCTGGTGATTGCAGTACTGGCAGGCTTCGTTCAGGCCCCGCTGGGAAATGCTTGTGCCGACGAGCACCACGGCGGTGCTGTTTCGCACATTTTCAGCATCGCGGATAAAAAACGCGAGATCCTGCTCACGGCCAAGGCGGTCCATTTCGGCGGCCAGCGCCTCTTTTTCATCGCCGGTCAGGTAACAGGAATCAATGTGGTCAACGCCCCGGGCCTTTGGCGCTGTGCGGGCAGCCACACACATGCTCTGGGCGATGTGCAAAATACCGGATGTCTCAGCATCCTGAGAATGACAAATCATTTTAAAAGCCTCCTTCTTATGACAATGCTTTTTTAAATTATAGCACAAAGCCCTGTAAGAAACCAAAAATACATTAAAAAAGCTTGACCTTCCCCTGCGCGGGAGAGGTTATTCTAAGGATAAAAAGAAACAGGAGGATACTCAGATGACAGTTTCCAAGATGGATTATAAAAAAGAATACAAGGATTTATACATGCCAGGAAAGAAGCCTGGCAGAGTCACGGTGCCGGAGATTGCTTTTGTTATGGCAGATGGCGCCGGCGCTCCAGAAAGTGCCTGCTATCAGAATGCGCTCAGCGCGCTGTACGCCATCAGCTTTGGCATCAAGATGAAAAAAATGTCAGGCGATCTGCCAGAGGGTTATTTTGAATATGTTGTGCCGCCTCTGGAAGGCCTTTGGTGGGGTGTTTCGGACAATCGTGATGACTGGCAATGGACGTCCATGATACGCCAGCCCGAATTTGTAACGCCTGCGCTGTACGAAGCAGTGCTTTTGGAAAGCAGGGAGAAAAAGCCAGAGATTGATTTTGAGGGGGTCCGGTTCCAGACCTTTGATGAGGGCGACTGCGTCCAGATCATGCATGTCGGCCCATACGCGGACGAGGGCCGATCCTTTGATGAGCTGGCCGCCTTTATGGAAGCCGAGGGCCTGTCCCGCCGCCCGGGCTGGGAGGAGAAGCACCATGAAATCTATCTCTCCGACCCACGCCGGGCAAAGCCAGAGCGCCTGAAAACCGTCCTGCGCATCCCGGTATGATTTTATGCACTTATAAAAAAGCGGAAAAGCCAAAGCCAGGCTTTTCCGCTTTGCGTGTGTTAATGGTTTGTTTTTTCCTTTTTGCGCACTGACCAGTAATGAAGTCCAACGCTCGCCAGCGCCAGCAGGCCAAAGTATCCAAACAGGGGAAAAAGGGTGGCGATAAGATTTTTGAACCCGGCGATACTCCCGAGCGTAGCGGCAGCCATGATGACAACCAGTAATCCCTTTCCATGAATCGGGCCGATTTTGCGCACCCGTGTGGACACCGCGTATAGGCAGGAAAGGCCAGAACCAAACATGCCACAAAGCAGAAGGAGGGCGTAGAGGATGCCCAGCGCCGGATGGATAGCCGAAGCAAGGGTGAGCATCGGCAGGCTGGACTCCTGAACGAGCGGTAAATGCAGGGCGATGGGAACCAGAACGCACAATGCAATGACGAACAGCAGGAGCGAGCCACAGAGTATTCCCTGGGTAATAGCGCGATCCGATTCCACCGAGGGGGCGATGGGGGTAAGGACAGAAATGGCCACCAGCAGATTGTAAGAGACAAAGGTCAGGGCAGCGATAAACCAGTTGCCAACCAGTGGGTTGCTTCCAGATACAGGCGATGTGGCAAGCGGAGAAAGCTCCAGGTTAAAAAAGGACATAAGACCGACCAGCAGGCCCACCGCTACCATAAAGGGCACCACAAAACCAAAGGCTGAGACCATGCCGCGGGCGCCGGTCGTGCCGGCCACGGCGAGCAGAAGCCCCATGAAAATGCTGCCTGCAAAAGCGGGAAAGCCCCAGAGCTGTTCGAGGAGCGCGCCGGCGCCAGCGACCACGACCATGACAACCGTAAACATAAAGAACAGGGTAAAGCCACCGAAGATCAGGCGCAGAACCGGGTGGTAGCCCCGGACCACCAGCTTCTCAAAATCCCGGATGCCGGTGCGGTGAGAAATACGCATGATCATACAGCCAAAGATGAAAAACACAAATACGGCTACAGCCATGCCCGCAATGCCATAGCCGCCGAACACGCCGAAAAACTGATAGATTTCCTGTCCAGAGACAAAGCTTGCTCCCAGATAAATGCCGATAAAAGTCATCATGACCTGACGCGTGGTAATTTTTTTCATGGCCCCTCCCCTTTAAAGATAATTAAAGGGATTATATCATATTTTTCGCATTGTTTGTGTTTAAAACAACAAAAAAGCCCCGAAGGGCTTTTTTTATGCTAAGGTTTCGTGTAAAGATTTCATGATGGCTTCGAAAGAGTCCGGCTGCCAGGCGCTTCTGCCGATGAACAGGCCGTTGACGTTTTCGAAGGGCGCATACTGTCTGGCGTTGTCAATGTTGACACTGCCGCCGAACAGCAGCGGAATGCCGCGTCCGGCTTCGCCGTAAAGCTCAACCGTGACGTCCCGCAAATGGTTGTGGATGTCGTTCACCAGTGGTGCCTCTGCAGGAATTCCGTTGACGCCGATGGCCCAGACGGGCTCATAGGCAACCCAGAATTTGCCGATGGCATCTGCAGGCACATCGTGCAGGGCAATCTTCAGCTGACGGGCCAGCACTTCCTTAGACACACCGTATTTTTTGTCCTGCATGCTGTCACCGATGCAGACGAGCGGCGTAAAGCCGTGCTTTAAGGCTGCAAGGGTTTTGAGGTTGACGGTGTAGTCTGTTTCATTAAAGTACTGGCGGCGTTCGCTATGGCCGATTTCCAGGATGTCCACGCCGATTTCCTTTAGCTGGGTTGGAGAAATCTCTCCGGTAAACTGTCCGGCGTCCTCATAGTGCACATTTTGGGCGCCCAGTTTTAATGTGGATTTTTTAGAGTCGATGAGCTCACGGATTTTCCAAAGCTGGACATAGGGCGGAATGATGAAAAATTCAAATTCCGGATACTTTGAAATAATGTCCGTCAGCGCGTCCGTATAAGACAGTCCCTCAGCGGTTGTCTTATTCATTTTCCAGTTTGTTCCTAAAAACATTTTTTTCATGCTGGAACCTGGATTATTTCATGTAAGTTTTTTCGAGCTCGCGCATGCGTTCTACTTTCTTGGTAGAACCGCCGCCGGCAAATTCACTCTTCATGTAAGCGTCAACGATCATTTTGCCAAGCTCAACACCGATGCAGCGCGCACCCATGGTGATAATATTGGCATCGTTGGATTTTGCCAGGCGTTCTGCGGCAAAGGTATCGTGGCAGGTGCCAGCGAAAGCGCCTGGTACCTTGTTTGCCATCATGGCAACGCCAAGGCCGGTACCACAGATGATGATTCCTCTGTCATAGGTTTTGTCTGCTACTTTTTCAGCCAGATTAAAAGCAATGTCCGGGTAATCGCAGTCATGGTCAGCAGAATATTTTAAGTCCGTAATATCGTAACCTTCGCTTTTTAAATGTTCGTAGATCGCATCCTTGAAATCAAAAGCAGCATCATCACAATCAATTGCAATTCTCATTTGTAAATCCTCCTGGAATTTTATTAGTTTCTTTAAGTCTATTATGCCATATTTTTAATTATTTGCATAGCGGAAATTAATTTCTAAACTAAATACAAAGTTTTATTAAGGTTACAGGAACACGACAAAATAAACACTGGAAAAAAGCATAAAAACAGGATAGAATGAATGCAATTGGAAAGAGAAGGAGGGACGCAGCTTGCGAACACAAAAAACAGTGACCATCGGCTACGAGAAGGGTATTCATACCCGGGTGGCCGCGATGGTGGTTCAGAAAACAACAGAGCTTGAGGAGCGTTTTGGATGTCGCCTGTACATCAAGCGGGTGGATCACGCTCTGATCGTCCCCTGTAATTCTGTACTGCCGCTGGTGGGGATGAAGCTGAAAAAGGGCGAGCAGATTGAGCTCTTCGGCGACGGCACACGGAGCGAACAGGCCGTGTCTTCACTGGCTGAGTTCATGGATGGCGCCGGTGTGGTGGATCAGGATGAGGTTGACAACATTATTCAGAAGAATACCCTGACCAGCGAAAAGATTTTTGAGAGCATCCACAATGGCCTCATTGTCATGGACGGCGCGGGGCGCATCACGATTTTTAACGCGGCCGCTGAGGCCATGACTGGCATCGACGCTGAGCAGGCCATCGGCCGTCTGGTGGACGACCTGATCCCTGGCTTCGGCGCAGTAGAATTGATTACAACCGGCAGGGAAAAGCTGGGTGTGAAGGAAACCATTAACGGCAACTGGGTTATCAGCGATAAAAGCCCGGTGGTGGTGGAAAACAGTAATGTGGGCGCTGTGGCTGTGCTTCAGGACATCACCCAGATCGAGGCATTGTCCTGGGAGCTGAGCAGCGTAAAGGAACTGGAGGGAAAGCTCATCAGTATTCTGGAGGCTGTGTATGATGGTATCTGCCTGGTGGACAAGGATCACAGGATCACCTATGCCAACGACGCTTTCACTGGTATTTTGAAAAAGAGAGTGTCCGAGCTTACTGAACAGAGTATCAGCATTTTGTTTTCCGGGGAAAAAATCCCCAATGGTTTTTTTAACGGACAGAGCGGTACCGTCATCACCAATGCTGATGGAAGGGAATTCATGTTGGATGTCCGCCCTATCGCCGTTGACGGCGCAGTTAGCGGCAACGCCATCGTGGCGCGTGAACTGACTGAGATCACCAAGCTGGCGGCCAAGGTGGAGGAGCTTTCTGCTAAAACGGTCATGCTCGAAAAGGAACTGGAAAAGCGGGAGGATATTGGCACCTCCTTTGAAAAGATCATCGGCAAGAGCGGTGTGCTTTTAGAAGCCCTGTCCCTTGCCTCTAAGGCGTCGAAAACCGACGCCACGGTGCTTATCCGGGGTGAGAGCGGCACCGGCAAGGAGCTGGTCGCCAAGGCCATTCACAATGCAAGCACTCGGAAAGATGCGGCCTTTGTGAGCATGAACTGCGCGGCCATCCCAGCCGACCTTCTGGAGGCCGAGCTTTTTGGCTATGAGAAGGGCGCCTTTACGGGAGCCGTGCGCATGAAGCCGGGGAAATTTGAACTGGCCGACGGCGGCACCATTTTCCTGGACGAGATCGGAGATATGGACCGCGCCATGCAGGCCAAGCTGCTGCGTGTGCTTCAGGAACAGGAGGTTGAGCGGGTCGGCGGACTTGCGCCTGTCAAGATTAATGTGCGGGTTATCGCAGCCACCAACGCGCCCCTTGAGAAATTAATGGAAAATAACAGCTTCCGCAAGGATTTATATTACCGTTTGAATGTTATTTCGGTCATTTTGCCGCCTTTGCGGCAAAGAAAAGGTGATATTCCCTTGCTTGTGGAAGCATTTATTGATAAAATATGTATGCGATACCAATTGCCGCCAAAGCGCATAACAAAGCCTGCGCTTCAGTGCCTGGAGGACTATGTCTTTCCTGGAAATGTCCGCGAGCTGGAGAACATTATCGAGCGTGGGGTTACCCTGAGCGCGGGTGAGTGGATCGGTGTGGACGACCTGCCGTCCTACGTCCGAGCGATTGGGGAAAATATCCCCGGATTTTCGGGCGCTTCGGACGAAAGTGGGGAAAAAATACCCACGTTTGCAGAAATGGAGCGGGATCTTATCGCTTCAGCCCTGTCTAAATATAAAAGTTTCAGAAAAGCCGGAGAGGCCCTTGGCCTTGACCACAAGACGGTTTCAGCCAAAGCTAAGAAATATGGGTTAACATAAAAATAAGCGTTAATATAAGTTTTGGCACGCATCTTGCGTTATATAATCAGCGTGCCTATTTGGCAGTGCCCAGCAGGCGCGAAAGAAGCTTCATGGCTAAGTGAATCAAATTTTAGGAGGATATTTATGGCAGGTACAGGTGTTGTAATCGTTTCTCACAGCGCAAAGCTGGCAGAAGGTTTGGCAGAAATTGTCGAAGAAATGAATGATGGTAGTGTAAAGGTAATCGCGGCAGGCGGTGCTGACGGCGGAAGAATCGGAACCAGCGCGATTAAGATTCAGGACGCCATCGAGTCCCTGGAGGACTGCAAGAACATTTTGATTTACGCCGATATGGGCAGCTCGATCATCAGTGCGGAAACCGCCATCGATATGCTCGATGATGATCTACAGGAAAGAGTTCATATGGTGGACTGCCCTATCGTGGAGGGTGCTTTCGCTGGTGTGGTACAGGCGACTATCACCGATGACCCGGAAGAAATCATGAATGTGTCCAAATCAGCCAAAGAGCTGTGTAAATGTTAATAACGGGAGTCACCCGTTAAAATAAAGAATTTCAGGAGGAAATTTATCATGACAATGAAACGTTTGATCAACGATCCCTACGACGTAGTGGAAGAAATGGTGGAAGGATATGTCAAAGCGCATGACCGTTATGTAAAAATGTGTGACCTTGAAGAAGCACAGGGCCGTGTCGTTGTGGCAAAAGATGCTGGAACAAAAGACAAAGTTGGTGTTGTTATTGGTGGTGGCTCCGGTCATGAACCGCTGTTCATCGGTTATGTCGGTGAAAATTTTGCAGATGGCGTTGTAATTGGTAATATCAATACTTCTCCTTCTCCGGACCCATGCTATGCAGCCGCTAAAGCAGTTGACAATGGCAAAGGCGTTATCTACTTATATGGTAACTACGCAGGTGACGTTATGAACTTTGACATGGGCGCAGAAAAGGCCGATGAAGAAGACGATATCCGTGTTGAAACCGTTCTGGTAACAGATGACGTTGTTTCCTCAGAAAATATCCCTGACCGTCGTGGTATTGCAGGTGACTTCTTCGTATTCAAGGCTGCCGGCGCAAAAGCTGCTATGGGCGCAGACCTGGACGCTGTTGTTGCTGCTGCTTCAAAATGTAATGACAACACCCGCAGCATGGGCGTTGCAATGTCTTCCGCTACCTTACCATCTAAGGGCGGCCCAATCTTTGACATGGAAGACGGCGACATGGAAATCGGTATGGGTATCCACGGCGAACCTGGTGTCAGAAGAGGCAAGATCGAACCGGCTGACGCAGTTATTGACGAAATCATGGACCCAATCCTGAAAGACCTGCCATACGAAGCTGGCGATGAAGTTTATGTACTGGTTAACAGCTTAGGCGCAACGCCAGTTCTTGACTTACATATCTGCTACAGACGCGTTGCCCAGATCCTGGAAGAAAAAGGCATCAAGGTTCACAGAGCTTTAGTTGGTCCTTTCGCATGCTCCATGGATATGGCTGGTATGTCCGTTACCTTATGTAAACTGGATGACGAACTGAAAGAATTATTAGACTACCCATGTGACACACCTTACTTCACACAGGTAAAATAATAAGACGTTAACGCATTAAGAGAATAAATTTTAACCGTGTCTCGGGCCCTTTGCGGGGTCCGGGATTCTTTACTTCACAAAGTACGTCCTGTCCTATGTCCCTATCGATAGGACAGGGCGCATTTGGTGAAATAAGAACAAAAAGGAGACCATAAAATGAGCGAATATGTTTTAGATAAACAGTATTTTGTAGATGTCATCAAAGATCTGATCAAACTGGCGGAGGACCGCAAGGAATACTTTACCGAGCTGGACTCTGCCATCGGCGACGGCGACCACGGTATGAACCTGTCCATCGGCTTCAGAGAAGTTGATAAAAACCTGGACGAATGGCAGAAGGAAAGCGTAAACGGCTTTTACAAAAAAGTCGGCACCGCGCTGCTCGACAAGGTTGGCGGTTCCTCCGGACCGTTATACGGCAGCTTTTTCATGAAATTTGGCCTGCCGGTCAAGACAAAGGGCCCGGATGATGGCGTAACCTTTGAAGAATTCATCGAAATGATGGAAACCGGCGTCAACATTATTAAAAAACGTGGGAAATCCACTACTGGTGAAAAAACAATGCTGGATACCTTAGTACCAGCTGTAGAAACCTTAAAATCCGCCTATGAAGGCGGCGCAGCTCCGAAGGAAGCCATGGCGAAGGCAGTAGAAGCCGGCAAGGACGGCCTGGAATCGACCCGCAACATCGTTGCAACCAAGGGTAGAGCCATGCGTCTCGGCGAACGTGCCATCGGCCATCTGGACCCGGGTGCTGCATCCTCCGCAGAAATTCTGGAAGTATTCTACAACCATATGCCGTAAGAGAACGAAAAAGCAGACAGGTGCGCCGCGAAACAGGCGCACCTGTTTTTTTATATTATTTCGAAAATGCAGATGCTGGAAAGAGAAGAATCATTTTGTTGCTTTGTAAAAGATAGAAAAATTTTAAGGATTATGATATGCTAAACAAAGATACAATGTCAAGCAGATTACTTCTTTGCTGGATGGGAGAAAGGCTATGAAGGTGTTGAAAAATTTTTTAAAAATATTAGCAGTATTTTTTGGAACACTGTCTGTCTTAATTTTTGTTCTCGCTGCATATAACCAGATTGGGCTGAAAGTTGAGGCGGACAGGCTTTCTCCACCAGGCCAGATGGTGAATATGGGGGGGCATAAAATCCATGTGTATACAGAAGGTAAAAGCCAGAATGCTCCGACACTTGTGCTTTTATCCGGTTCAGCTACTGTTGCGCCTGTGTATGATTTTAAGCCATTGTATAAGCAGCTTTCTGATGAATACAAAATAGCGGTTGTTGAAAAAGCAGGCTACGGCTATTCTGATATTTTTGAAGTTAAACGTGATGTCAATGTAATGGTTAATGAGGTTAGAACAGCTTTAAGAAAGGCCGGTGTGAATCCACCATATGTCTTACTACCGCATTCGATGTCTGGGCTAGAAGCAATATACTGGAGCCAGCAATTTCCCACTGAGGTTTCTGGTATCATAGGGTTGGATATGGCGACGCCCAGCTGTTATGATAATTTTGACTTCAGCAAAGTTGAGAAGATGATTGGACTTGGGCATATGGCGGCAAAACTTGGATTAATAAGAATTCCAGGAGTTTATCCTCTTAACCAAAAGGGTCTTAGCGAGGAGGAAATATACCAGCAAAAGTTGTTGGCGTACCGCAATGCTGTGAATATCGATTATATAGTTGAGGGGAAGACGGTATATGACAATGCTCAGACGGTCAAGAACAATGGTGATATTTCTTGCCCGATCATCATGTTTTCGTCTGATGGAAAAGAGGTGGGCGATTTTTGGATTTCAGCCCAGAAGGAATATGCACAAGCCAATAATGCAGCGATCGAAATTTTTGATTGTGGACACTATCTTCACCACCATAAAAGTAAAGAAATGTCTGTGGTAATCAAATTGTTTATTAAAAAAATTAATGGATGACCTGTTTTTGACATTGATTTAAATAAAAACACGGGAGGAACATTATATGAAAAATACGCTGGCAATCAGTTGCCGGAAATGCGGCTATGAAAAAGATTTTTATCTTGGGGTCGGGCTGCTCCACTTTGGGGAGCCGGACTTTGATTCAGAGTACGCTGTGCTGCCGAGGCTGGTCCGGGATCCGGAGGCGCTGGCCCGGATAAAGCGCATGGTGACCGAGGAGGGAGGCACCCTCATCACTGACTACCGCTATGGCGTTTACCATTGCCCGGCCTGCGGCGCTTTTCACAAGCGCTTTGCCTATGCGGTGGAGAAAGCCGATGGACAGAAAACCATGCCGGAATATATTTGTGAATGCGGTGAAACGCTTGAAGCGGTTGATCCCGACACCATTGACCTGACAGCGTGTATCTGCCCGGAGTGTGGCGAGAAGCAGCTTTACGAGGCGGTTTCAGCCTTCTCGCCCCTAAACGGCGAGGATTGATTGTGAGGAAAAGGCACTCTGAGGCTAATGGCCAATCAATAAGCGCAACAAATAAATAATAAAAAAATATGTATTTTGTAGTAGCATTTTACTGTAATGAAGTGTATAATACAGGTATATGAATACTGTCATTTAAAAGGAGAGAGAAATGAAAAAGAAAAGTATGATGACCTTACTCTTCGTTGCGCTTCTGGCCCTGGCCATGCTGTCAGGCTGCAGCAGTAGCGGCGGAAACGACAACCAGGCAGCAGGAAACAGTGCCAATGACGATGCGACCTTTGTGGTTGGTCTGGACGATTCTTTCCCGCCTATGGGCTTCCGCGATGATCAGAACAACATTGTCGGCTTTGATGTGGACTTAGCCACCGAAGCCGCCAAACGTATGGGAATGGAACCAAAAATGCAGGTAGTCAACTGGGATACCAAAGAGCTTGAACTGGACAGCGGCAACATCGACGCCATCTGGAACGGCCTGTCTGTCACACCGGAACGCGAGGAAGCCATGCTGATGACCAAGCCGTACCTGAAAAACGACCAGGTGATCGTGGTTAAAAAAGACTCTGGCATCACTAAAAAGGCAGACCTTGAAGGTAAGAACGTCGGCCTCCAGAAGGGCTCCTCAGCTTATGACGCCTTTGAAGCGGACGATATCCACACCAAGGTTGCAGGCATGAACGAATACCCTGAAAATGTATCGGCTCTTCAGGATCTGGGCATTGGCCGTATTGATGCAGTCATCGTGGATTCTGTGGTCGCGCGCTACTACATCTCAAGTGAAAACGCCGATTATGTCATCCTTGACGAAAGCCTGTCACCGGAAACCTACGCGGTTGCCGTCAAGAAAGGCAACACCGAATTACAGGGAAAAATTCAGAAAGCCATCGACGACATGGTCGCTGACGGCACTGCGGCTGAAATTTCCAAGAAATGGTTCGGCGAAAATATTTTCTATACAGGAAACTAAATAGTAATGGAGAATGGAAGGTCCTTCCATTCTCCATTTGATAATTACGGGAGATATTATGGATTCAACCTATTTTATGAATGTGCTTACGCCAATGCTCCAGGGGTGTCTGGTGACATTGGCTGTTTTTGCGGTAACGATCATTTCGTCCTTGCCGCTGGGATTTTTGTTTACCCTGATGTCCAGAAGCAGGATTATGGTACTGCGGGGCTTTGCAGAAGTCTATATCTATATCCTCAGAGGGACGCCGCTGCTCTTACAGCTGATGTTTGTCTACTTTGGCCTGCCGCTTTTGCCGGGCGTTGGCAAATTTCTGGTGTTTGACCGCTTTTCGGCTGCCTGCATCGCTTTTGGACTCAACTATGCTGCCTATTTTGCCGAGATTTTCAGAGGCGGGCTCCTGGCCATCGACAAGGGGCAGTATGAGGCGTCTAAGGTGCTGGGGCTGACCAAGTTTGAGACCATGACCCGCGTGGTGATTCCGCAGATGATCAGGGTCTGCCTGCCTTCCATCAGCAATGAGACCATCACGCTGCTCAAGGATACAGCGCTGGTCACCACCATCGGTGTGGCGGAAATTATTCACTATGCCAAAACAGCGGTGAACCGGGACGCCAACCCCTTTGCCTTTGTGGTGGCAGCAGCGATTTATCTGGTCATCAATTTTGTGCTCACCTTTATCTTTAAAAAGCTGGAAAAGAAATATGAATTTTAGGAGACTGCCATGAAAGAAATCATCAATGTATCCAATTTGAACAAGAGCTTTGACACCAATCATGTGCTGAAGGGCATCTCCTTTCAGGTGAACCGGGGCGATGTTGTGGCTGTGATCGGCTCCTCCGGCTCTGGGAAATCGACCCTTTTGCGCTGTCTGATCGACCTTGAAAAGGCCGACAGCGGCACGATCACCATGGAGGGCAAAGACCTGATGAAGGATGGCGTCTACGCCTCACAGAACGAGATCCGGGCAATTATCATGAAAATGGGGATGGTGTTCCAGCATTTTAATCTCTTTCCGCACCTCACCGTCCGCCAGAATCTCGAGCTTGCCCCCAAGGTCGTCAAAAAGGAAAAGGGCGAGGCAATGGATGAGCGCTGTGAAAAGCACCTGGCCCAGGTTGGCCTGCTGGAAAAGATCGACGCCATGCCGTCCACCCTTTCCGGCGGTGAAAAACAGCGTGTGGCCATCGCTCGGGCGCTTATGATGAACCCGGACATTCTGCTCTTTGACGAGCCTACCTCCGCTCTGGACCCAGAGCTGACCGGTGAGGTTCTGAACGTTATGCAGCAGCTGGCCGAGGCACACATGACCATGATCGTGGTAACCCATGAAATGAGCTTTGCCAGAGAGGTCGCCAACAAGATCCTCTTTATGAACGGCGGCATCATTCTGGAGGAGGGCGAGCCCGAGGACATCTTTGAGCACCCGAAAAATGACCGGACAAAGGAATTTTTAAGCAGTATCACGCGCAAATAAGCCATAAAAAATACAGAAAAGTCCAAAATCAAAATGCGTTTTGGACTTTTCTGTATTTTTTGACCCCCGTTCAGGAAAGAATGTCATTTTAAAAGCTGAACGTCTGAGAAATCATGACTTCTGTAAAAAACCAGAGACTGATAGCTGGTTTTATAGATGGCAGCCTCGGGAATGCCGATGCAGCGGGCGGTATTGGTCAGGAGAAAAATACCGAAATCCTCGATGGGCATCTTCAGGCGCTCCTCACAATAAGACAGCAGACATTCGCGGCGGGCCCCGAAGTCAGCAGTCACAATAGCGTCAAACTCGATGGGGCGAATGCGCAGGCTGTAGTCTCTTATAAAATCATGGTAGATCTGGCTGATATTTCCGTGCAGAGAGCTGAAAAGCGTATCGTTCTTAAAAACCTCATAGTAAAAGTTCCGCGTGTGCGGGTCTGATAAAAGGTTGTGATAATAGATCATGGTCAGCCGAAAATGACTCTCAAAGGAATTCCACGGTTCGTATTGTTTTTGGCGAATGGCCGCGTCAAGATTTGTGAAGTAGTCGTCAAACAGACGGCTCACAAAGGTGGCCTTTGTCGCAAAATGGTAGGTCATAGAGCCAAGTGTTGTACCAGAACGGTCAGCGATTTGTTGGATGGTGGTTGCGTCATAGCCCTGCTCGTAAAACAGCTCCTTGGCGCTCGCGAGAATACGCTCCTTCGTCATTTCGCCTTTTGTCATTTTTCGCATAGATGGGCTCCTTATAAAAAAGTTCTAACCCAAATTTTAACATGGATTTTAGGGGAGGACAAGGGATAAACCTGCTGAATTGGGCAGAATTTTGACGTGTCAATGTAAATATTAGCTCGGATTTCAGACCAGGGATTTTATTTTTGAATGAAGCTTTGGAAGTTCAAGTTCTTTATGAAATAACAGTAAATTTCATAAAATTTAATAAAAAATAAATAAAATATTTGACTTTTACTAAAACAAGCCCTATAATACGAATCAATCAAAGGCTTTTTCGGAAAAAGCCCATGAGGCATTAAAAAGCAAGTGAGAGAAAGGGGTAATCAAATGAATCAAAAACAAAAGCGGATTGAAAATATCCGCAAGGTTGTGGCGCTGGAAACACCAGACTATGTGCCGATTGAGCACGTGGTCACGCCGGAGCTGGCAATCGAGTACGCAGGGTATCCTATGTTTGAGGGGCTTTGGGATACCAGCCTCATTATCGACGCGATGGGTAAAGCCATTCCAGCTTATGACGGCGATTTTATCCGCAGCACCTTTTACCGTTCACCGCGGTATTACAGCGCACTGGAAGCCAAATCCTTTGTGCAGAGCAAGGAAGGCTATGTCCAGCACCCGGAGGTGCACGCCATGGAGGACACGGAATACGCAGAGCTGATCGCGGATCCGGCCGCCTTTCTGGCGGGCACATGCCTGCCGCGGCTCTATCAGGTCTTTGACAAGCCTGAGCCTTACCGCGGTATGGCGCTGGCCAGAGGCATGATGACCTTTAACCGGACCTTCGGGCCGTTTAATGCAGCGGTGGGACAGATACTTGCAGATAACGGGCTGCCGCTTATCACTTCCGCATCAGCGGAGGCGCCCTTTGACTTCTTGGCCGATCTGCTCAGGAGCTTTACGGGCATTTCAAAGGATGTACGCCGCCATAAGAGTGAGGTAAAAGAAGCCTGCGAAGCCCTGCTGCCGCTGATGATTCAGAAGGCCTGTGTCGCACCCCCGGCAGTGGACCAGATGGTCTTTATGCCGCTGCACATGCCGCCGTACCTCAGCGAAAAGGTCTTTGGCGAGCTGTGGTGGCCGACCTTTAAAAAAATGGTTGAAGCACTGGTGGAAAGAGGCCATTATCTCTATATTTTCTTTGAGGGCGACTGGACCCGCTATTACGATTATCTGGAGGAGCTGCCTGTCGGACGGATTCTGGGGCGTTTTGAGTACGCAGACCCCAGGATCATCAAGGAGCGCCTTGGTAAGATCATGAGCGTTACGGGCTTTTTCCCTGTGACGACCATTGCCCAGGGGACAAAGGAGGCCTGTATCGATAAGACCAAGGAGCTGATGGATATTCTGGCGCCGGGCGGCGGCTATGCCTTCGGTTTTGACAAGATCACCACATCGGTGCGGGATATTAACCTGGAAAACATTACCGCGGTCAACGCTTATGTCCGTGAGTATGGAAAATACTAGGAGGTGCAGAATGGATACCAATGTAAAAACAGGGCTGTTCCCTTTTGAGGATGTAAAGGAAACCATGTCCCTTGACCCGGAAAGGGAAGCACTTGTGCGCGAAATCTGGGAGGGTGATGAAGCGGCGTTCATGAATTTTGTCGTCGGACTGCTGCAATAGCTTAAGAAAAGAGAAAAAGCACTTTTTTTGAAAAGGGCTGGATACAGCCTTTTTTCAGGAAAAGTGTTATTTTTTACTGTTAAAACAGTAAAAAATAAAATATTTAATAAAAAAATCCTTGACAAAAAATCTGAAAAGGTTTATCATTTCAGTAAACAAAAAGAAATTTACTGAAAAAACAGTAAGCAAAAAAGATTATACTAAAAAGTACATTGATCCGGAGCGATGTACTGGTTTTTAAGAGAGGGAATTAAAATGAGTGATGTAAAACAACTGCAAGAGGAAAGAACCCAGCTGTTCAAAGATGTTTATGATGGCAGGCAGCCAAAGCGTGTGCCCATCGAATTGTCTATTACGTGGGACGCGGCCATTCCGTACGCGGGTATGGATATGAAAACAGCCCAGTGGAATCCTGAAACTTTCGAGACTTTTTTCGACAAGGTCTGCGCGGAGTTCCCAACGGATAAAGCGCCCATCGCCCCTACGCTGCGCCCACCTGGATTTTACGAAATCTTAGGCGCGAAGGGCATTATCATGAGCAATACCGGTACCATGCAGCACCCTGAGGTCCACTGCCTGGAAGTAGAAGAATACGATGAATTCATCGCTGACCCTTACAAATGTATGGTTGAAAAGCTGATGCCGCGTCTGTTCGCAGCGCTGGACACAGAACCCATGCGCGCGGCGCTCAACTTTGCCAAGGGCTATAAGGCAAAATGCGATATCGACGCGGCCATGGGCGGCGTCGCGGTGGAAATGACCAACAAGTACGGATTTGCTGCACTGCCAAAGGGCGGTATGACAGAAGCGCCGCTGGACTTCATGGCAGACTTTATCCGTTCCTTCACAGGGATCATCAAGGATATGCGAAGAAACAAGGAGCAGGTTGTGGCAGCGGTTGAGGCCATTTTGCCGCATATGGAAAAAATCGGGATTGTGCCAGCCTCCTCACGCTACGCGAGAACCTTTATTCCGCTGCACATGGCACCGTTCATGAAGGAAAAAGACTTTGCCAAATTCTGGTGGCCGACCTTTGAACAGCTGATGCAGTACCTGTCCGACCACGGCGCAGGCGTCAAGCTGTTTGTTGAGCAAGACTGGATGAAGAAGATTGATTATCTGGCTTCCCTCAAGGACCGCGTCGAAATGCAGTTTGAGTTCGGCGATCCAAAGCTTGCCAAGGAAAAGGTGGGCAAGGAACACATTATTTCTGGTTTCTTCCCGATTACCATGCTCCAGACCGCAACCGAAAAAGAATGTGTGGACAAGGCCAAAGAGCTCATCGACATTCTGGCGCCAGGCGGCGGCTTTATCTTTAACACAGACAAGAGCCTGTACTCACTGGCAGGGCCAATTGCCGACAACCTGAAGGCCGTCATCGAAACCGTCAGAACCTATGGGGTTTACTAAGAATTTAAAGGAGAGAAAATCATGAACAGCGAATACTACACAACCTGGGAAGAATATGTCAAGGAACGCCCTCAATTAGAGGAGATTGCGGAGGCTGAGGTCGTACAGTCCTACGAGGAAGCCATCTACCGCTTTGTGTTCCAGTTGTTTTTATAAAGTTCACTCACGGAAATGTTACGGAGCCGGGTAAGGCCGGCTCCAGCTTCAAAACAGGGGAAAGAGGAGTAAAATTATGAAGCGTATTAACAGTAAGATTAAGAATTTCTTTGGCCTGGGGGACGCCGGATTTTCATTCATGACCACGGTCGAAACGTCATTCTTCCTCATTTTTTTAACAGACGTCGCGAACCTGCCACTGGCCTGGGCGGCTATTATTTCAACCTTGACCGGTGTCTGCGACACGGTTTCCGCCATTGTTGCCGGAGCTATCGTTGATAAATGCAACCTGAAGCACGGTAAATATCGTTCCTGGCTGCTCTACGGACCACCCTTTGTCATTGTCTTTTTCGCACTCCAGTTTACCAAGGTCGGGACGGATCTCACCGCCGCGATTGTCATTTGTTTAGGATTCATCATCAGTCATTTTATCTGGAATATCGCCTGGACCGCTAACCGTTCACTGGTTGGCGCCCTGACCGACGAACCGACCGAGCGCGCCCACTTATCCGGCCGTATCTCAGCAGGCTCCAGTATTGGTAAACTGTTCGCATCGAAACTTGTTCCGCTCATGGCGGTTGCCTTCGCCGGTCTGTTTGGCGGCGGCGGCGCTGTCTGGGGTTATACCTGTACAGCCCTCGTTGGCGCGGCGCTGATGCTTGTTGGTTATTATGTGCACTATTTTATTACAAACGGCTACGACCTGCCAGAGCCAAAGGCAGAAAAAGGAACAGAGCTGGCGACAGTGGAAAAGGTATCGGTGCTGGATATGCTTAAGGGCGTGTTCGCCAACCCGCCGCTGGTAGCCACAGTGTTCTGTGACTTTATCCGTCTCATCGGTTACTATGCGCTCATGGCCTTTGTAGCTTACTATTCAAAGGTTATGTTCCCGGAAAGCTCAGCAGCCGTAACCGGTAATGTTCTGCTGGCCTTTAACCTCGGTACACTGGTCGGCTCCCTGCTCTCCAAGCACGCGGTCGCCAAATTCGGAACAAAGATGTCAACCATCATCGGTATGGCAGGGTGTGTTGTCTTTACGGCCATTGCCTACTTCTTTGCAGGCAGCCAGATTGCCGTGATCGTGCTGATCTTTGTGAGCCAGGTATTCTTTGGCGTGGCTTACGGACTCACCACCAGCCTTTACACCAACTGTGCCACCTACAGCGAGTACAAGACCGGCAAAAACACCAAAGGCTTTATCATGGGTCTGTGCTCATTCTCCATTAAGATGTCCATTGTGCTCAGAGGCCTGGTCATCACGACTGGTCTTGGCATTATCGGCTATTCTGCCGAAGCAGCCACTACCGACAACCCTTATTCCTCA
>OCAG01000154.1_pt1 | contig 79265 bp, 68 predicted proteins | sample 1477111 | NCBI WGS metagenome assembly OCAG01 (sample SAMEA2580288, study PRJEB22360) | human gut metagenome | biome: human gut; feature: human-associated habitat; material: faeces | place: Denmark | collected 2008/2010 | reverse complement strand
GGCCGCGGCGGCCCGCGCTGCATGAGCATGCCCTTCTGGCGCGAGGACCTCTAAGTCTTTCCGTTTCCGGTGCGGTCCCCCTACAACCGCACCGGTTTCGCCCGTCAAACGGGCAACACTAATACTTACGTAATTCATTTTTTTCGAAAGGAAACGAACCATGGGTGTTAACCTCTCCGGCCGTAGCTTCCTCAAGCTCCTCGACCTCTCCACCGAGGAGATTGAGTACTTGCTCAAGCTTTCCAAGAACTTCAAGGACATGAAGCGCGCTGGCGTTCCGCACCGCTATCTCGAGGGCAAGAACATCGTCCTGCTCTTCCAGAAGACCTCCACTCGTACCCGCTGCGCCTTCGAGGTCGGCGGCATGGACCTGGGCATGGGCGTCACCTACCTCGATCCCGGTTCGTCGCAGATGGGCAAGAAGGAGTCCATCGAGGACACCGCCCGCGTTCTCGGCCGCATGTATGACGGCATCGAGTTCCGTGGCTTTGCCCAGGACGACGTCGAGGAGCTCGCTGCTAAGTCCGGCGTGCCTGTCTGGAACGGCCTGACCACCGAGTGGCACCCCACCCAGATGCTCGCCGATATCCTGACCGTCCAGGAGAACTTCAACTACGACATCAAGGGCAAGACCCTCGTCTTCATGGGCGACTGCAAGAACAATGTCGCTCGCTCCCTCATGGTTGTCTGCTCCAAGCTCGGCATGAACTTCGTGGCCTGCGGCCCCGAGGAGTGCATGCCCGCTGACGACGTCATCGAGGCCTGCAAGCCCATCGCCGAGGCTAACGGCTGCACCATCAAGCTGACCACTGACGTCAAGGACGGCGTCACCGGTGCCGACGTTATCTACACCGATGTGTGGGTCTCTATGGGCGAGCCCGACGAGGTCTGGGCCGAGCGCATCGCTCAGCTCACCCCGTATCGCGTTACCTCCGAGGTCATGGCTATGGCCAACCCGGGCGCCATCTTCCTGCACTGCCTGCCCAGCTTCCATGACACCAACACCACGATTGGCGCCGAGAAGTGCGAGCAGTTCGGCATCACCGAGCAGGAGGTCACCGACGAGGTCTTCGAGAGCCCCGCTTCCAAGGTCTTCGACGAGGCCGAGAACCGCATGCACACCATCAAGGCTGTCATGTACGCTACGCTCAAGTAAGAGCATCTAGCATCTCGCTCGGGGTGTATTGCTGCACACCCCGAGCGGCTTTGTCTGGTAAATATCTCGCGTCGGGCGGTGGGCACGGCACGGAAGAGCCGCTTCGGGCGAGATCAGTAAATGATTTATGAAGGGGGGATGAGAACTATGACTGAGACCGCTAAGAAAAAGCGCGGTATGCCTTCATCGTTCACCATTCTTCTTGCTCTGCTGGCAATTGTTGCAGTTGTTACCGTTATCGTCTCCGGCACGTCCGGCGGCGCGGTTACTGCCGCCCGTCTGAGCGATTTCTGCACCGCCCCGATTAAGGGCTTCGCTGACGCTCTGCCTGTCTGCCTCTTCGTTATGATCCTGGGCGGCTTTCTCGGCATGATGACCGAGACCGGCGCTCTGGACAACGGCATCGCCGTTCTGGTGCAGAAGCTTAAGGGCAACGAGATCATGCTCATTCCCGTGCTGATGCTCATCTTCTCCCTCGGTGGTACTACCTATGGTATGTGCGAGGAGACCGTTCCCTTCTACGCCCTGCTCGCCGCTACCATGATGGCCGCTGGCTTCGACCCCATGGTCGGCGCCGCTACCGTTCTGCTCGGCGCTGGCTGCGGCTGCCTGGGCTCCACGGTTAACCCGTTCGCCGTCGGCGCTGCCGTCGACGCTCTGACCGGCGTTGGCATTGAGGTCAACCAGTCCATCATCATCGGCCTCGGTGCCGTCCTGTGGATTGTCACTACCGCTATGTCCATCGTCTTCGTGATGAACTATGCCAAGAAGGTCAAGGCTGACAAGGGTTCCACCATCCTGTCGATGCAGGAGCTCAAGGACGCCGAAGAGGCTCACGGCAAGGCTGCTTCCGAGGTCCACAAGGAGGTCAAGCTCACTGGTCGTCAGAAGGGTGTTCTGATCGCCTTCGCCTTCACCTTCGTCGTCATGATCGTCGGCTTCATCCCGCTGGCCGACCTCAACGAGGGCGTCGCCAACTTCTTCGACGCTGGCGCTGTCTACGACGCCGACGGTAACGCCGTCGTCCAGGGCTGGTCTGCCCTGATCACCGGCCTGCCCATTGGCCAGTGGTACTTCGACGAGGCTTCCACCTGGTTTTTCCTCATGGCCGTCCTGATCGGTATCATCGGTGGCCTGTCCGAGAAGCAGATCGTTAACACCTTCATCACCGGTGCTGCTGACATGATGTCCGTTGTTCTCGTCATCGCCCTCGCTCGTGGTATCTCCGTCCTCATGGCTAACACCGGCCTCGACGTCTTCGTCCTCGACGCTGCCGCCAATGCCCTGGCTGGCCTGTCCGGCGTGATCTTCGCTCCCATGAGCTTCCTGGTCTACTTCGGCCTGTCCTTCCTGATCCCCTCGACCTCCGGTATGGCCACCGTCTCCATGCCCATCATGGGACCGCTGGCTGTTAAGCTTGGCTTCTCGCCTGAGGTTATGGTCATGATCTTCTCTGCCGCCATCGGTGTCGTGAACCTGTTCACCCCGACCTCCGGCGCCATCATGGGCGGTCTCGCCCTGGCCAAGATCGAGTGGACGACCTGGCTCAAGTTTGCCCTTAAGCTCATCGTTGCTCTCTCCGTCGTCTGCGCCGTCATCCTGACCGTCGCCTGCGTGCTGCTCTAAGTACCCAACGGGTACCCCACGGAAACCTTGACGATCCTGTAAAGGATCACCTGGTCATCGTCTGTCCGGTGGGGTCAACCCACCGGTAGACTCCTACCTTTAGCCCCCTCCCGTTCCGTGCGCGGGAGGGGGCGCTTTTTTGTTCCGCGGTTTTACCAAACCGCGGAACCGGTCGACGCTGCAAACCCGCCAGAGCGGCAATCTGACGTTCAATCGTCGGGCATGGCCAAAAGGCCTATGCCCTCCTCTTTCACGTCACCTTGCTCGCTCTGACGGGCTTTCGCTGACTTATGCTCCACCTGCGGCGCTGCCGATGTTGGTGCGGAGTGACTTGGTCCCTGCACCAACTTGGCTTGGTGGGGCGGTGCGTTTGGGGTAGCTAACTTGGGTCCCCGGTGGTCGCGGTGGGCATGTTTGGTTCGTGCCTGTTGGTAGCCTGGGTATCGGGGAGGGCGGGCTCCGTTATAATCGCCTAGAACATTAAATGGAAACGGGACGGGAGCCATACATGCGCCAGGGTTTCGACAACGCGAAGTATATCGAGCTGCAGGCCGCTCATATTAAGGAGCGCATCTCGCAGTTTGGCGGCAAGCTGTATTTGGAGTTTGGCGGCAAGCTGTTTGATGACTATCACGCGAGTCGCGTGCTGCCGGGTTTTGAGCCGGACAGCAAGTTTCGCATGCTTAAGAGCATTGCCGACGACGTCGAGGTCATCATCGCCATTAACGCGAACCACATCGAGAAGAACAAGGCTCGCGGTGACCTGGGCATTACCTATGACGAGGACGTTTTGCGCCTGGTCGACCTGTTCCGCGGCAACGGTTTTGCTGTCGCGGCCGTGGTTATCACCCAGTACGCCGGCCAGCCCGCCGCCGATGTGTTCCGCAATCGCCTGAACGCGCTCGGCATTCCTGCCAAGCTGCACTATCCCATCGAGGGCTATCCGCACGACGTCGACCTGATCGTGTCCGACGACGGCTATGGCAAGAACGAGTTTGTCGAGACCACTCGTCCACTCGTTGTGGTCACCGCTCCCGGCCCTGGCTCGGGCAAGCTCGCCACCTGCCTGTCTCAGCTCTATCACGAGCACAAGCACGGCACCGCCGCCGGCTACGCCAAGTTCGAGACTTTCCCGGTCTGGAATCTGCCCCTCACGCATCCGGTCAACATCGCCTATGAGGCCGCCACGGCCGATCTCGACGATGCCAATATCATCGACTCCTTCCACTTGGAGGCCTACAACAAGACCACGGTCAACTACAACCGTGACGTCGAGGCTTTCCCGGTGGTCCGTGCTCTGATGGAAAAGATCCTGGGCAAGAGCCCCTACCAGAGCCCCACGGACATGGGCGTTAATATGGTCGGTTTTGCCATTACCGATGACGATGCCTGCCGCGACGCTTCCAAGATGGAGATCGTCCGCCGCTACTTTACCGCGGTCGAAAATGTGCGCCGTACCGGCGTGGGCGATGAGCAAGTCGACCGTCTCAAGATCATTATGAAGAAGGCCGGTATCGACAAGAACTACTCGCCGGCACGCTCGGCCGCCCTTACCAGGGAGCAGCTGACGGGTGGCCCCGTAGGCGCCATGGTCATGCCCGATGGCTCCGTGGTGACCGGCAAGACTTCTACGCGCCTGGGCGCCGCGAGCTCGCTCATCATGAATGCACTTAAGCATGTCTCGGGCGTTGACCTTGAGCTCGAGGTCATTAGCGATGAGGCGATCGAGCCTATCAGCAAGCTCAAGACGCATTTCCTGGGTAGCAAGAACCCGCGCCTGCACACCGACGAGACGCTTATGGCGCTCTCGATCACCTCGGCAACGAGCGAGACGGCGGCCCGCGTCCTTTCGGGCCTGGAGCAGCTGCGTGGCTGCGATGCCTTCTTTAGCGTAATCATCTCGCCGACGGACGAGACGGTGCTGCGCAAGCTGGGCATCAACGTGTGCTGCGAGCCCAAGTTCGAGCGCCGTGGCTTCTTCCACCGCTAAGCCTGGATAAATTGGTCTGAAAGGGGCGCATCGGATATACATTCGGTGTGCCCCTTTTATCAACAAAGCTACCGTTTAACCTAAAATTAGCCCGTTTACCTGCCTATAAGCGATTTGGGCGGTATACAATAACCCTAATTGTTTCATCCTTTTGCGGGGATGCCGCATGATGGATGTTGCCGGCCATCATGGGGTGTGCCGGTCGCGCACGGTACAAGTGATGCCCGTGCCCGGTTTGAGGAGGCTGCTATGGCTGGCAAGGGTCGTGCGAGTGTCAACGATATGAAGCGTGTCGAGGTGCAGGTGCTGATGGAGATTGCACAGCAGTCCGAAGACAACGGCGGATTTTATGGCTTTTCGCGAAAGACGCTTGCCGAGCGTGTGGGGGTGTCTCCGTATCGCGCCCGCGCGGCAATTGAACGCTTGGAATCCGAAGACATCATTGAGGTCGTCTCGCGCTACAGCGACGACGGCGGCCAGCTCGCAAATGGTATTTGTCTTACGGAGCGTGGCGAATGGTATCTAGAGGGCATCCGTGCCGGTATGCTCGTGCAGGACTTGATCAAGGACGAAGTCGCCGATCGATAACGGCGCGCATTCATAGTGGAAACGACGCCGCCTGGGCAACTGGGCGGCGTTTTGTTTCGAGATGGAGAAATGCGATTGCGCGTAAGAAAAATTGTGTGCGGCGCGCGTCGCGAGTATTACAATGAAGACCCGTAAGATGTGTATGGACAACTTCTACGGGAAGCGCAGGTAACTCAATATGACCAAGCATGTGTTCGTGACCGGCGGCGTGGTTTCGTCTCTGGGCAAGGGTATTACTGCGGCCTCGCTGGGCCGTCTGCTCAAGTCGCGCGGCTACAAGGTAACGATGCAAAAGGCCGACCCGTATCTGAACGTCGACCCCGGCACCATGAGCCCGTTCCAGCATGGCGAGGTCTTTGTGACCGAGGACGGCTACGAGTCCGATCTGGACCTGGGCCACTACGAGCGCTTTATTGATGAGAACCTGACCCGCGATTCCAACTTTACGACTGGTGCCATCTATAAGAGCCTGATCGCCCGTGAACGTCGCGGTGACTTTTTGGGCGGCACCGTGCAGGTGATTCCGCACGTCACGAACGCCATTAAGGATAAGTTCCGTCGTATTGAGGAGCAGACCGGCTCCGACGTGGTCATCACTGAGTTGGGCGGCACCATCGGTGACATCGAGTCGCAGCCGTTTGTCGAGGCCATCCGCCAGTATCGCAAGGAGGCCGGCCCCGAGAACGTCTGCTACATCCACGTGTCGCTCGTTCCCTATATCGCCGCCGCCCACGAGGTCAAGACCAAGCCGACGCAGCACTCCGTCAAGGAGCTCCGCAGCTTTGGTATCCAGCCCGATATTATCGTTCTGCGCTCCGATCACCATATCGACGATGCCATCCGCGGCAAGATCGCAAGCTTCTGCGACGTCGACACCGACTGCGTCTTTACCAACGAGGACTGCGCGAGCATCTACGATGTTCCGCAGCTGCTCGCCGAGCAGGACTTTGATCTGCGCATTTGCGAGCGTCTGGGTCTGGACCCGCGTGAGCGCGACATGAGTCAGTGGAACGAGTTCCTGCGCAAGCAGAACCATGCCAACCAGCACGCCGACAAGGTGAAGATCGCCGTCGTGGGCAAGTATACGCAGCTGCCCGATGCCTACCTGTCGGTTATCGAGGCCCTGCACCATGCGGGCGTGTTCTACGATCGCCACGTTGACGTGCAGCTGGTCGATGGCGAGAGCCTCGACGAGCAGAACGTCTCCGAGGTCCTGGGTGACGCCTCGGGCATCTTGGTCCCTGGCGGCTTTGGCAAGCGCGCCCTGGAGGGCAAGATCCTCGCGGCCGAGTTCGCCCGCGAGCACAAGATTCCGTATCTGGGCATTTGCCTGGGTATGCAGGTGGCCGTGTGCGAATTTGCCCGCAACGTGGTCGGCCTTGCCGGCGCCAGCTCTTCCGAGTTCGATCCTGATGGCCCGTATAGTGTCATCGACCTGATGAGCTCGCAGGAGGACGTGACCGAGAAGGGTGGCACCATGCGTCTGGGTGCCTATCCGTGCAAGCTTGCTGCCAATTCCCTCGCGCGCGAGGCCTATGGCGAGGAGCTCGTCTACGAGCGTCACCGTCACCGTTTTGAGTTCAACAACGCCTTCCGTGACCAGCTCGAGGACGCCGGTCTGGTTATCTCGGGCCTTTCGCCCGACGAGCGTCTAGTCGAGATGGTCGAGCTGCCGCGCGACGTACATCCGTGGTATGTGGCCACCCAGGCTCATCCCGAGTTCAAGAGCCGTCCGACCAACCCGCAGCCGCTGTTCCGCGAGTTCGTGCGCGCCTCGATTGGCCAGCATGAGGGTGTCGACCGTCTGCAGGTGACGCCCAAGAACCTCGCTACGGACTAAGGGTGCCGGAGAACCAGGGACATACCGAAGCTACTCCCTCGTCGCTTGCTGTGGTGGCGGGGGAGTATCTCGATTACCTTGCGGTCGAGCGGGGTTTGGCGCGCAATACGATTGCGGCCTACCGTCGTGACCTGACGACGTACTGCGCCTATCTGGAGCGGGCTGACATTGCGTCTTTTGAAGATGTGAGCCGTCAGGTCGTGGAGAGCTTTGTTGCCGATCGCCGCGACGGAGGCTATTCCGACGCCTCGGTGGAGCGCGCGCTTGCTGCCGTGAAGGGCCTGCATGCCTTTTTGGTGCGCGATGGGGCCGTGGCCCAAAACCCGACGGCGGCGTTGCACCTGCCCAAAAAGGCAGATCGCCTGCCGGAATACCTTTCGGTGGAGGATGTCTCGGCACTGCTCGATCAAGACTTTCCCGAGGGCGAGATGGGGCTGCGCGATCATGCCATCTTGGAAGTGCTTTACGGTTGCGGCTTGCGCGTGAGTGAGCTGGTTGGGCTCGATGTGGGCGATATCCATATCGATGACGGGTTTGTCCTGGTGCGCGGTAAGGGCTCCAAGGAGCGTCTGGCCCCGTTGGTGGGAAGCGCGGCTCGCGCCCTGACACACTATATAGGTGACGGGCGCACTCTCCTGGCCGCCCATGCTCACGGGACGGAGACCTCGGCGGTCTTTTTAAATAAGAACGGACGTCGCCTGTCGCGCCAGGCCGTGCATGCGATATGCGAGCGGTACGGGCGCCAGGTGGGGCTGGTGGGGCTCCACCCCCACACCCTGCGCCACTCCTTTGCCACCCACATGCTCGCGGGCGGTGCCGACTTGCGTGTACTGCAGGAGATTTTGGGCCATGCCGATATTTCGACCACGCAGGTCTACACGCATGTCGACCGCACGCAACTGACCGAGGTCTATCTGGCGGCGCATCCGCTGGCACATCGCTAGCACCTCGCTGACCTGCATATTTATAAATATTAAAGGGGATGGGCCCCAGATTGCCGAGACGCACTTTTGCGCGCATGGGCAATCTGGGGCCCGTCCCATTTTTCGCCAGACACCGACGCGGTGGTGGGCCGTGTGTACCGTGGGTGGGAGGAGTTTGGGGGCGATGTGAACGGCGTGTAAAGGGACGTAAAAATCGCCTCAAGGTCAACTTGAAGGTTGAGGTTCGCGGGCGTGGTTCTACAGGTGGCATCCCACCTTTGCTGCAAACACAACATATTGTGTTTTCGAACATATGCTCGGGGGTGTTTTACAACATATTGGGGGTGGAGTGGTGGGGCGGGGTGGGGGAAGGGGTGGGGAAAGGTGTTGAAAAATGGGGCGGTTCCCCATATTATTGATGACGTCGACAGGCGGGGTGGTTCCCCGCGTACGTACCATCTGAGTAACCGAGGGGAGGGCGCACATGGGAATGACGGGTGCATACGAGCGCAATCTCGATGCAAAAGGCCGTCTATCCCTGCCTGCACCCCTTCGCGAGGAGCTTGGAGAGCACGTTCGCGTGTTCAAAGCCCTGGATGTCGATGCTCTGTACGTGTTCTCTGCCGAGGCCTTCGATAAGTGGGTCGAAGGACTCTTCGCGGGTCGTGAGGGCCACGAGGGTTTTAACCCGCGTGACATCAACGACCAGAAGCTCATGAGGGCGATTAACAAGCGCACCACGTCGATGGATGTGGACAGCGCGGGTCGTATCGGTCTTTCTGAGTCTCTCCGCAAGCAGGCGAACCTCGACCGCGAGGTCACGGTTGTGGGCAACTACGACCACCTTGAGGTTTGGGACCGCGCTACGGCCGATGAGGACGATGACGACGAGGCCCTGCTGGACCTCTTCTTCTCGTAAGGGCAAGGCACGAGTAACGGATGGAGCGTGGGATCTTGACACAAGAATATCGGCATGAACCTGTCATGCTCGGCGAAGTGCTTGAGTCGCTGCAGCTAAAGAGCGGCTCCGTCGTCTGCGACTGCACCCTTGGCGGTGCCGGCCATTCGGTAAAGATGGCCGCGCAGGTGGGGGAGACCGGCCTTTTGCTCGGCGTCGATCAGGACGACATGGCCCTCGAGGCCGCTGGCGCCCGTCTGGACCGCGAGGTTCCCGGCGTACCACACCAGCTGCTGAAGGGCAACTTCGGCGACTTGGACGAGCTGCTTTGCTCGGCCGAGGTGCCCGGGGTCGATGGCTTCCTGTTTGACTTGGGCGTTTCGTCACCGCAACTCGATATCCCTGGCAGGGGCTTTTCGTATAACGAAGATGCCCCATTGGACATGCGGATGGATCCGGGTAACAACACCCTAAACGCAGCTGAGGTCATCAACACCTATAACGAACACGACCTCGCCCGGATTCTACGCGTCTACGGCGAAGAGAAGTTCGCCTCGCAGATTGCGCGCGAGATTGTGCGCCGTCGCGAGCAAGAACCGATCGAAACTACAGGCCAATTTGTCGAGATCATCAAGGCTGGCATTCCGGCTGCCGCTCGTCGGCATGGTGGGCACCCGGCCAAGAAGAGCTTCCAGGCCATTCGCATCGAGGTCAACCACGAGCTCGATGTGCTCGAGAGGGGGCTTGATGCCGCCACCAGGTGGCTCAACCCGGGCGGACGCATCTGCGTCATCTCGTATCATTCGCTCGAGGACCGTATCGTAAAGAACCACTTTAAGGAGATGAGCCAGGGGTGCACGTGCCCGCCGGAGATTCCGGTGTGCGTGTGTGGCAACGTGCCGATACTCAAGGTCATCACCCGCAAACCCTTGGTTGCCCAACCCGATGAGGTTGCGCGCAACCCTCGGGCGAGATCAGCCAAAATCCGCGTGGCGCAGCGCCTGTAGGCGCGACCGCGCAAAATTGGACCTCCCGCTCGCACCATAAACGAAGCTTAAACACACTACCAACGTACTCGGGATGGGAGGCGGCATATCATGGGCTATAACACCTCAAACGCAGCACTCGCCTATGATATGAACGCCATGCCCGCCTACCGCGAGGCACCGCAGGCGCCCGTTGCCCCTCGTGAGCAACGCACGCCGCGTTTTGATGTCTACACGGGCGCGGGCCGTCAGGCAAACCAGGCGGTAAGCCCGGTTTTCATGAGCGTTCTTAAAACGGTTTGCATCATCGCGGCTGTCTTCATGACGATCGGTGTCGCCCGCGTGGCACTTGCCGGTGTCACGGCCCAGGTGCTCAACGGCAACGCAGAGCTTGCCAGCACGCTCGAGAAGGCGACCGACGAGAGTTCTAACCTTGAGGTCATGCATTCGGTCTATGGTGCCGACACACGTATTCGCGATCTTGCGGGCGCCTATGGCATGGTGGAGCCCAGCGAGAGCGTTACGCTTGACTTTTCGCAGGATGCAGCCGCGGGCGCTAGCTCGACTGCGGCCGCTCAGTAAATAAGACGGTAGCTGAGTATGACAAATGACTATCGCCGCGGTTCCGACGGGGACCACGGGTCTGGACGTCCCTCCTCGCGGGGACGTTCTGGTTATCAAGGAACGGGTCGGCCATCTTACAACGCGGGGCCGTCCTATGGCAACGACCCTGCGTCGCGTCTTCGTGGCTCGGGCGGACCTCGGGTACGCAATACGGGCGCGCGCAAGGGGTCGTCGTCTGAATGGGTTACGGGAACGCCGCTGCCTCGCCGCGATGTCGTTATGGGCTGTATCGGGGTTGGCCTTGCCGCGGGCGTCTTCCGTCTTGCCGAATACCAGATCGTGAATGCTGACAAGCTGCGCGAGCGCGCGGACGCGCGTCGTCTGCTTTCACAGACGCTCTATGCCAAACGTGGCACTATCTACGACCGCAACGGCAACGTGCTGACGTCGTCAGTCGAATGCCGCAATGTTGCCGTGAACCCTCAGCTTGTCGAGGACGTCGACAAGACGGTCTCGGCGCTGGTCAAGGCCACCGGTATCGATAAAAAGACCTGTCGCAAGCTGGTACTGTCTGATGGTTCCTGGGTGTATATCAAGCGCCAGGTCGACGAGGATGACGCTGCCGCCCTGGAAAAGAAGAATCTACCCGGCGTGCTCTTTGAGCAGGCGATGAAGCGGGTTTACCCGTATGGAAACCTGGCTTCTCAGGTGCTGGGCGTCGTGAACGTGGACAACGCTGGCCTGACTGGACTCGAAAAACAATACGATGAGCTTCTGACCGGAACGAATGGCTCTCTTGTGCGCGAGCGCGCAAGAGATGGCGGCTACATCGCGGGCGGTGCCTATAAAAAGGTTGCCGCGATTGATGGCGTGGATATCGTGACGACGATCGACGTCAACATTCAGCGCGCCGCGGAAGATGCCTTGGCCGAGGCGGTCGAGAAGACGAAGGCCAAAAACGGGTCGGCCCTGGTGACCGACCCGACGACTGGAGAGATCCTGGCCGCCTGCTCGTATCCGACCTACGACCAGACCAATTTGGAAAACGCCAAGACCGAGGACATGAACCTTCGTCTGGTGACGGATGCCTACGAGCCCGGCTCGGTCTTTAAGACGCTGGTTGCGGGCGCCGGATTTGATTTGGGCGTTGTGCGCCCGAGCACATCGTTTGAGGTTCCCGCGAGTATCAAGGTGGGCGACGATACCGTTACCGATGCCGACAAGCGTGACTACACCATGACAATGGACGTACGCGAGATGATGCGCCGTTCGTCCAATGTCGGTTTTGTCCTGGTGGGGCGCAAGATCGGTGCCGATGATTTTGCCACCTATGTGGACAAGTGGGGTATCGGTCATAGCTCCGGTGTCGATTTTCCGGGTGAGAGTCTGGGCATCGTCAAGGAGCGCGACCAGTACGATGGTGCCACCTTGGGTGCTATGAGCTTTGGCCAGGCGCTGTCCGTCTCGCCGATTGAGGTCGCACGTGCCGTGGGCGGCATCGCGAACGGCGGCGTGATGATGACTCCGCACTTCTATAAGTCGAGCAAGGGCGATGAAAAGGATTGGGGCGAGGGGGATCGCGCGATTTCCGAGGAGGCCGCCTCGCAGGTGACATCGTGTATGCAGACGGTCGTTGCCGAGGGAACGGGCGTTGGCGGCGCGGTGGACGGCTATGACGTGGCGGGCAAGACAGGTACGGCCGAGCGCGCCGATGAGAACGGCGGCTACCTCAAAGAGAACTACATGTCGTCTTTTATGGGGTTTGCCCCGGCGCAGTCGCCCAAGGTCCTGTGCTATATCACCCTTGACGGAACCCCGTCAGGCTCCGATGCCGCCGCAGTGCCGTTCCAGTCCATTATGGCCAGTGCGCTTGACGTGTTGGGTGTCCCGCGCACCAAGTAGGGGGTTACTATCTATGAAATGGCCAGTCGGCTAATCCGGGTTGTTCACACGCCCTGCACCACGCGTAGGCGGCGCTGGGATACAATACGCCGATAGCATTATTAGGTTTACAGGGGAGCTGCAATGATAGAGATCGCCGTCAACAATCTCGCGGCCGCAACAGGGGCCCGAACCGTGACGGGAGAAGCCGATCGGGTATGCCGCGGTTGCGTTATCGACTCGCGCCAGGTTGAGGAGGGCACGATATTCGTCGCCTTCCCGGGTGAAAAGGTCGACGGCAACGACTTTGCTTCCCGTGCCATCGAGTCGGGTGCCGGCGCCGTAGTGATGACGCGCGAGCCCGATGCCGAACTGCTTTCGCTGGCCCATGAGAAGGGCTGTGCCATCCTGCATACCGATGACCCCGAGGAGTTTTTGCTGCGCCTGGCTCACGCTTATCGTTTGGAGCTTGGCTGCCTGGTAATTGGCATTACCGGCTCTATCGGCAAGACAACGACCAAGGACGTGCTCGCCGCGGTGCTCGCCAAGCGCTATCGCGTTTGGGCAACCAAGGGTAACTACAACAACCTTATCGGTATGCCGCTCACGGTGCTGGCGGCCCCTGCCGACACCGAGGTTCTGGTGCTCGAGATGGGCATGAACCATTTCCACGAGATTGAGCGCATGTCTCAGTCCGCCAATCCCAACCTTGCCATTGTGACCAAGATCGGCACCTCCCATATCGGTATTCTGGGCAGTCGCGAGAATATCGCTCGTGCCAAATCCGAGATTGTTGGCGGCATGTGCGCCGCCGGAGACCTTCTCCCGTTGCTGGTTTTGGGTGGTGAGGACGACTTTACTCCGTTCATCCGCGACACCTTTGCCGCGCCTGCGGGCGTCGACGTGATGCTTGCGGGCGTCTCGGACGACGATGAGGTCCGTGCGTGCGACATTCGCATTGATGACGAGGGACGCCCGGTCTTTACGCTCGATTTTGGCTTGGGCGAGACTATCGACACACTGCTTGCCATTCCCGGCGCGCAGTCCGTTCCCAATGCCGTCAAGGCCGCGGCGGTTGCCTATCGTCTTGGCGTGACGCCCGAGCAGATCGATGCCGCCTTTAGGGGTCTTACGATTACCGGGCATCGCCAGGAAATCAAGCGCGCCAAGAGCGGCGCTTGCGTCATCGACGACTCATATAACGCCAGTGCCGAATCGATGGCAGCCGGCCTCGACCTGCTGTGTTCGCTTTCGTGCACGGGTTCGCGCATGGCGGTTCTGGGCGAGATGGGCGAGATGGGCGACGAGGCTCCTCGCATGCATGAGCTGGTGGGCGCCTATGCGGCGGCCAAGAAGCTCGATATGCTCGCATGTGTCGGCGGTGAGCTTGCCCAGCGTATGGCCGAGGCCGCGCGCATGATGGGTATGGATGAGGACCGCATTCAGGTGTTCTCCGACTATCAGCAGGTGCTCGACCGTATGGGCGGCGCTCTTGAGCAGCATGATGTCGTGCTGGTCAAGGGCTCACGCTTCGTTGAGCTCGATCGCTTTGTGGAAGGTGTGTGCTAGTCCATGTTCGGCAATCCTTCGTATCCTACGTACCAGGCATTTTTGGGATTGGGCATCGCCGCCGTCATCGCGATGCTGCTTATGCCGTGGTGGATTAAGCTCCTGAAGGTCGAGGGCATCGGCCAGCAGGTTCGCGCCGATGGCCCCAAGCGTCACCTGATTAAGCAGGGCACGCCCACCATGGGTGGCGTCATCATCCTGGTTGCCGTTTCGCTGACCTGCCTTTTGATGGGAAAGCTCACCACCGAGCTCGTGCTTGTGCTGCTCGCCACGCTGGCAACCGGCGTTCTTGGCCTCATCGACGACCTGACTTCTGTCACGCACGGCCGCTCGCTCGGCCTGACGCCTCACGCCAAGATGATTGGCCTTACCCTCATCTGCGTTACCTTTACCGTGCTTGCTGTCAACTGGTGCGGCGTCGCCCCCGAGATTCGTTTCCCCGGTGGCCTGACGATCGACCTTGGTGTGCTCTCGACCACCATTTGCGGCCTCTCTTTTCCGTGGCTCTACCTTGTCTTTTGCTGGCTGATGATCGCGGGCCTTTCCAACGCCGTAAACCTCACCGACGGCTTGGACGGTCTTGCCGGCGGCACCTCCATGATCGCCATGCTGGCCATGGCCGCCATGGCGTTTTTGCACGGCGATGTGAACCTGTCCATCTTCTGCACGGCGTGCGCCGGCGCCTGCCTGGGCTTTTTGTGGTTCAACTGCTATCCGGCGAGCATCTTTATGGGCGATACCGGCTCGCTTGCCCTGGGTGCCGCTTTTGCCTGCACCTCCATCATGACCAACACCGAAGTCGTTTCCCTCATCATCGGCGGTCTGTTTATCGTCGAGACCCTGTCGGTCATGATCCAGGTTGTCTATTTCCACTTTACGCACAAGCGCGTCTTCCTTATGGCGCCCATTCATCATCATTTCGAAAAGAAGGGCTGGGCCGAGACCAAGGTCGTCATCCGTTTTTGGATTGTCGCCGCGGCCTTCGGAGCCCTGGGCCTCGCGTTGTTCTTCCAGTTGGGATAGTGGTCTTTCATGCCTCTTGCTAATGTCTTTAGCCTGCTCGTTTTGGGCCAGGGCAAGTCCGGTCTTGATGTCGCTCGCTGGGCGCTTGCGCATCCTGAGCGCGTGAGTGCCGTTACCGTTTACGGTGGCGGCGCGTCCGAGCCCAACGATGCTACGCGCTCGCTCGAGGCGCACGGGGCATCGTTTGTCTACGGAACCGAGCAGGTCGAGGGCGCGTTTGATGTATGCGTGACGTGTCCGGGCATCTCGGAGTTCTCGGCATTCTTTAAGGCTGGCCGTGATCACGCTGCCCAGATTATGGGTGAGCCCGAGTTTGCCTACCGTCTGTCTCCCCAAAATTGGATTGCCATTACGGGCACCAACGGCAAGACGACAACCACGTCGCTGACCGATTACCTGCTTAAGGCGGCGGGCGAGGCGAGCGTTGCTGTCGGCAACATTGGCGAGCCTCCGGTGAACGAGATCGATGGCCGTGCGCATAACGAATGGTTTGTGGCGGAGCTTTCGAGCTATCAGATCGCAACGACCCAGGAGCTTCACCCCCGTGTGGCGGTGCTGCTCAACATTACCCCCGATCATCTGGGCTGGCATAAGAGCCATAAGAACTATGCGCTCGCCAAGATTAAGCTCTTCGAGAATATGGTCGACGATGACCTGGTGATTGTTGATGTCGAGGATGCCGGTATCCACGAGTTCGATGAGTACATCTATGTTCCGGGCCGTCGCATCTGCAAGGTTGCTTTTGACGAGCCTGCGGGCGAGGACGCCGCATTTGTTCGCGATGGCAAGATGGTCATTCGCCTGAAGGGCGTCGAGACCCCGCTCATCGATACGTCCGAACTTAAGATTTCGGGCCATCACAATGTAATCAATGCCCTGTGTGCTGCCACGGCGGCCCTGACGGTCGGCGCCGATGTTGACGGTGTGTGTCGCGGCCTGGTCTCGTTCCAGCCGCTGGAGCACCGCGTTGAGCCCTGTGGCGAGATCGATGGCGTGCGCTATGTCAACGATTCCAAGGCAACGAACACCGATGCGGTCGAAAAGGCCCTGACGGCGTTTCCCGATGACGATGTGATCTTGCTGCTCGGCGGTCACGATAAGGGCACGCCGCTCGATTCCTTTGCCCGCGTTGTGATGGATAACGTTCGCTCGGTGGTCTGCTTTGGCGACGCGCGCGAGCGCTTTACCGCCGCTATGGACGAGGCGGATGTCGACGGTGATGTCGATATCGCCCAGGCCGACGACCTGCGCGATGCCGTGGACGTTGCCCGTTCGCTCTCGAGCCGCGGCGATGTGATCTTACTGTCGCCCGCCTGCTCTTCGTTCGATGAGTTCTCGGGCTACGAGGAGCGCGGTCGCGTGTTTAAGGACTATGTGGCCCAGCTTGCCGCTGCGTCCAATACGCAAATGGAATAGGGGTTGCCGGTGAGAGAGGAGAGCCCCCGACAGAATATGAGGAGGCCCGACTCGGACCGTGCTTCCTCGCAGCGCAGCACGCCGCGCGCCGGTCGTCGCACGCAGGGCATCGGCGAACGTTATATCGCCGGCGTCCCCGCACGTATCATGCGACCCCGCCTGGTCTTTTTGACCTGCCTGTTCTCGCTGGTCTGTTTTGGCCTGCTTATGGTGTACTCGGCATCTTCAGTCGAGGCGCTTCACGAGAACGATTCCGCGACCTACTTTTTGTTCCGGCAGTTTATGTTCACTGTCGTCGGTGTTGCTGCCCTCGAGTTCATCGCGCGCGTTGCACCCGATAGCTGGTTTGGCGAAGGGGCGCTTAAACTTGCCCTTATCGCTATGATGATCTTGCTGCTTGCGGTATTCCTCTTTGGTAGCGGCAGCCGTGGCGCTACGCGTTGGCTGAGCATTGCCGGCATTCAGTTTCAGCCATCGGAGTTTCTCAAGCCGTTTGCCATTGCCTATTCTGCCATCATGCTCGATCGCGTGTTTTCGCCCGGCGGTAACATCAATGAGTTCCTTAAGGGCATGGGCTTATATTTGGGCATATCGCTCGTCTTGATTTTTATTCAGCCCGACTTTGGCACCATCCTGATTATTCTGTTGACGATCATGTGCATGGCGCTTTTTGCCGGTCTTGACCCAAAATTCATTATCGGTGCGATTCTTGCTGGCGCCGTCATCATCGTGATCGCTCTTGTCGTCGAGCCGTACCGTATGGTGCGCATTCAGGTTCTCTTGAACCCTTGGGCAGATGAATATGGAGACGGGTATCAGGCAACGCTCGCCATTATGGCGTTTGCTTCGGGCGGACTGTTCGGCCGCGGTATCGGCAACTCAACCATGAAGTACTCGTATTTGCCCGAGGCACACAACGACTACATCCTGGCCATCATTGGCGAGGAGGTTGGCTTTTTGGGGACGCTGCTGTTTTTCTTGGTGTTTGCGATGCTGATCTACTCGGCGTTTCGAATTGCCGAGCAGGCCGCCGATCGTCGCGGGGCGCTCATGGCTTCGGGCTCTGCGGTTATCCTCGCGGTGCAGTTTTTGATCAACGCGCTGGGTATTCTCAACGTGTTTCCTATGACGGGTAAGCCGCTGCCGTTTATCAGCTATGGCGGCTCGTCGATTATCGTGTCGCTCATGCTCGCCGGGCTTATTTTACGCGTCTCGCACGAGAGCGCTCGACGCGATGAATACGATCGTCGTCGCGATAGCTTTGCCGTTATGGACGAGAGCACTGCCGGTGTTCCCCATACGCGTGGGGAGCGCTCGTCGCGTGGCGGTTTTACCGTCTTGAACGGTTTTGCTTCGGAGTCGGATGCCCGTCCGCGCTCGGCGCCGCAGAGTCGCCCGCAACGACCGACGCCGCGCAATACGGGTGGCGGATATAATCGGATCGACTTGAATTCGGACCCGTCGGCGCGCTTGCGCACCGACGACCAGGGGCCGCGCGTACGAAGGGACTACCATGACCGATAAGACGACCGTTGCTATCGCAGCCGGCGGCACGGCGGGACATATCAACCCCGCACTCGCCTTGGCCGAGGAGCTACGTGACCGTGGCCACCACGTTGTGTTTGTGGGTCAGTCGCATAAGCTCGAGGGTCGTCTGGTTCCCGAGGCAGGGTTCGATTTTGTGCCGATTACGGTTACGGGCTTCGACCGCTCTCGCCCTTGGACGGCGTTGAGCTCGCTGTGGCGTGTCTATAAGGCGAAGCGCACGCTCGGCAGCCATTTTTCTAAAGCCTGCAAGCCCGATGTCGCTATAGGTTTTGGCGCCTATGTCGAGGTCCCGCTTCTGGGCTGGTGCAAAGACGCGGGCATTCCGTATCTGCTGCACGAACAGAACTCCGTTCCGGGCCTTGCTAACAAGATGATGAGTTCGCATGCCGCCCGCGTTTGCATCTCGGTGCCGGCAGCACGTTCCGTGTTTGAGCGCGAGGGCGATCCTGACCATGTGCTCATGACCGGCAACCCCGTGCGCCGTTCTGTGATCGAGGGGGATCGGGTTCGCGGTCGCAGGGCTCTCGCCGTGCCTGAGGACGCCACACTCCTGCTGGTTTTTGGCGGCTCACTTGGTGCTCAACATCTTAATGAGCGCGTGGCTTCGCTTAAAAACGAGTTGCTCTCGCGCGATAATCTCTATGTTTTGCATTCGACGGGCGCCGATGGCTTCGAGGACACCGAGCGTGCTCTTGCCCTGATGCCCGAGGAGGCGAAGCGGTATCGCGTCCAGCCCTACATCGACAATATGGGCGATATGCTGGCCGCGGCCGATTTGGTCCTCTCGCGCTCGGGCGCTTCGAGCGTTGCCGAAATCGCGGCCCTTGCCACACCTTCGGTACTGGTGCCGTATCCGCATGCGACGGCCGACCATCAGACCACTAATGCCCGCTATCTGGTCGATGCCGGTGCCGGCGTGCTCTGCGCCGATGCCGATATCGACACCCGGGCGTTTGCCGATGAGCTGCTGCATCTTATCGATGATGCGCAGGCGCGCGATGCCATGCGCCAGGCGGCTCGCGGTTTAGCCCAGGACCGCGCCGCCGTCCTTTTGGCAGACGCGGTAGAAGGATTGCGTTAGTTAGACGGGATATCGCGGGTCGCCCTCGCGCGGATGCGGTGGGTGCGGTACAGTAGACGGGTTACAGGCAGTGTTTACGCAAGGAGTACACGAGCACATGGCTGATTCCCAGACTGCAACCTCCGCGCCCGATTTCAAGAGCGCCCATTTTATCGGTATCGGTGGCGCCGGCATGAGCGGCATCGCCCTCGTCCTTCACGAGCGCGGCTATGTCGTTACTGGCTCCGACCTTAAGACGTCGCGCTATATTCGCCAACTTACCCGCGCCGGCGTGAAGGTGCATGTGGGCCATGAGGCCGCCACCATCGACGAGGTCAAGCCCGATGTCGTCGTGGTCTCTACCGCTATTCCCGAGTCCAACCCCGAGCTCGTCCGTGCGCGCGAGCTGGGTATTCCCGTGTGGCCTCGCGCCAAGATGCTTTCGGCTTTGGGCCACGGCTACACCACCGTCGCCGTCGCCGGTACTCACGGCAAGACCACGACCTCTTCGATGTGTGCCACCATGCTCGACCGCATGGGTCTGGACCCCAGCTTCCTGATCGGTGGCATTGTCGAGGGCTACGATACCAACGGCAAAAACGGCTCGGGCGACTATTTTGTCGCCGAGGCGGATGAGTCCGACAGCTCCTTCCTGTTCCTTAACCCCAATGTGGTCATCGTGACCAACGTCGAGGCCGACCATCTCGATCATTACTCGGGTATCGAGGAGATCGAGGCCACCTTCGCCAAGTTTATGAGTCTGGTGGGCGAGGACGGCACGGTCATCGTCTGTGGCGAGGACCCGCATCTGGTCGAGCTTGCCAAGTCGACGGGCCGTCATGTGCTTTCTTATGGCTTTGCCGAGACCAACGACATCGTCTGCGTGCATCCGGATGTCAAGGGCATCCAGAGCGACTTTATCGTTCGCTTTGAGGACGGCACCGAGCACGCTGTCGAGATTAAGAGCAACCCCGGTCGTCACAACATGCTCAACGCCACGGCCGTCTTGACCGTCGCCCATGTCCTAGGCCTCGATATCGACGCCGCCGCTAAGGCACTTTCGAGTTTTGAAGGCGTCCGCCGTCGCTTTACCCACGTGGGCGATATCGACGGCATCACGGTGGTTGACGATTACGGCCATCATCCCACCGAGATCAAGGCGACGCTCGCTGCTGCCTCTTCGCTGGGCTACAAACATGTCGACGTCGTGTTCCAGCCGCACCGCTATTCGCGCCTGCAGGCTCTGTGCGATGACTTTGCCGACGCATTCGCCAATGCTGACAAGCTGCTGTTGATTGACGTGTTCTCTGCCGGCGAGATGCCCATCCCGGGCGTCACGTCCAAGATGCTTGCCGATACCGTGCGCGCCAAGCACCCCGGCAAGGAGGTCGTGTACTGCTCGAGCCGTCTTGAGCTCAATGAGGAGCTCGAGAAGATGGTTGGCGAGGGCGATTTGCTGCTTACCATGGGCGCCGGCGACGTCACGACGGTCGGCCCCGAGTTCATCGAGTATCTGACTGCCAAGAAAGACGCTTAAACCCCATGGGTCTGTTTAACGCCGTCATGGCGCTTTCGGGCATGATCGATACGGACGTAATTGAGGATGAACGCCTCGCGCGCCATACGAGCTATCGTATCGGCGGCAAGGCGGACCTCTTTGTGACGTGTCACAGCTATCATGCCTTGCGTCGCGCCGTGGCGGTGCTCGATCGTGAGCAGGTGCCGTGGGTCATTATCGGCAAGGGATCTAATCTGCTTGTTGCCGATGCAGGCTATCGCGGCGCCGTCATTTCGTTGGGGCGCGAGTTCCAGCGTACGGTTGTCGCCGAAGACGGTTGTACGCTGACGGTCGGTGCGGGCGTGATATTCGCTCGCCTAGTCAACGACGCGCTGTCGCGCAGCCTTTCGGGCCTTGAGTTTGCGGTCGGTATTCCCGGCTCCGTTGGCGGCGCCGTGTCCATGAATGCCGGCACGCGAACCGAGTGGATTGGCTCGCTGGTCGAAGATGTCGTTACGTTTGACCCGAGCTCCGGCATCAAGCATTACGCGGGCTCGGAGATCGCTTGGGGCTACCGTGAATGCAGCCTGCCGCGTAACGAGATCATTCTGGAGTGCGTGCTCAAGCTCAAACCTGCGCCCAAGGCCGATATCCGTGAACGTATGGAGCGGTACCTGACGCGGCGTAAGCGCACACAGCCCATGGGCTGTGCATCCTGCGGGTCGGTATTTCGCAACCCGCCCGATGCGAGCGTGGGCAAGCTTATCGAGGATTGTGGATTAAAGGGTTTTTCGGTTGGCGGCGCGGAAGTTTCGCCCGTACACGCTAATCTTATCGTTAATAACGGAACCGCCTCGGCCGATGACGTGGCCGCGGTTATCAGACATGTGCACGGAAAGGTGAGGGAGGCGTATGGCATCGAGCTCAGACCGGAAGTTAAATTCCTCGGCTTCTAGAGCATCGAAACCAACCTTCCGCCGCGCCGGAGGGCGTTCCGGCGCACCGTCTCAGCCTCAACGTAAGTCCGTTATGCCTTCTAAGCCTGCTGGGTCCGTGCGGCCTGCCAAGCGTTCGACTGCCGGTTCGCAGCTTGGCGGACGCCCCGCGGCCAAAAATGTTGCTCGTCCGGTGGCACGTCCCTCGGTGACGCCCAAACCGGCGATGGGCGCCATACCTTCTCGCCCCATAGCGTCGCCCAAGCCCTCGTTGGGGGCAAAGGTGACGCGTCCCGGTCGCGCGCTGGGTGCATCTAAGCCACGTATGCTGACGTCGGTGTCGGCCTCCGCAAAACCGCAATCGGGCAAAAAGGGCTCTAATCCGCTGTCATCGATCGGCGCCTTGGCAAATCATGCGGCGGGTGCCGCTTCTGCCGTTAAGGGCAAGGGCAAAATCGTGGGCGGCATCCTTGCCGCTCTGGCAGTGCTTGCAGTCGTTGCCGTCGTCGTCATTAACTCTGGCCTGTTCGCCGCTACCGATATTCAGATCCAGGGCAGCGAGCATGTGACCAAGCACGATGCCATCCAGCTGATCGATCTGCCCGAGGACACGTCGCTGTTCAATGTGAATCCCGACCAGATCACCGAGGGCCTCAAGCAAAATCCGTGGGTTTCGGGCGTGGATGTTCAGCGTCAATTTCCCCATACGCTCATCATCACGCCGACGGAACGCAAGGTTATCGCAATTGCCTACATTAGCTCCGACGATCTTGCATGGGCGATCGGGGACGATGACACATGGATTGCACCGCTGTCTACCTCGGTCGATGTTGACGACCAGGGCAATGTCATCACAACGGGGGAGGGTGCCAACACCCTAAACGGCATCGATGCCGCCCTGGCGCTCGCCAAACATTACGGAGCCGTGCTGCTGACCGATGTCTCGGCCGATGTCGCGCCGGTTTCGGGGCAAGCGGTAAATTCCAAGGCGGTCAAGGCCGGCCTGGATTACGTCCGCGGATTCTCGAGCGAGTTCCTGGGCCAGGTCAAGGATATTTCCACGCCCTCGGTCGAGGCCATCTCGGCGAATCTCGATAACGGTATCGAGGTGTCGCTCGGAGATTCGGATGACATTGCCAAAAAGGAGCGTATCGTTACCAAGCTGCTTTCGCAGGTGGAGGGCGTGACGTATATCAACGTTCGATCTCCTGGCAACTATACGTTTAGGAACGCACCGACCTCGTAGCGTCTTCTGGCCTTTGTTGATGGGGCATACCGCGCCGTTTATCTGGTTTGTTTGGTTTTCACCGTCAATTATTTGACTGATACGTTCATAATGTGCAAACATAATACGGTTTACCTTTGCATTTACTTTCAACTTGAAGGTTAATGTGCGCAGGGGTCAACCCATGCTATGGCAATAACCTTTGTTCGGAGGACCGACATGCACGAGACAGAGATCAACAACTACCTTGCCGTCATTAAGGTGGTCGGCGTCGGCGGCGGCGGTACCAACGCGGTCAATCGAATGATCGAAGAGGGTATCCGCGGCGTCGAGTTTGTTGCCATCAACACCGATGCTCAGGCACTCGCGATCTCTGATGCCGATATCAAGGTGCACATCGGCACCGACCTGACCCGCGGCCTGGGCGCTGGCGCCAACCCCGAGGTCGGCCGTAAGGCCGCCGATGAGTCCCGCGACGACATCGCCGAGGCGCTCGCTGGCGCCGATATGGTGTTCATCACCTGCGGCGAGGGCGGCGGCACCGGTACCGGCGCTGCCCCCATCGTTGCCGATATCGCGATGAACGAGGTCGGCGCGCTGACCGTCGCCGTCGTGACCAAGCCCTTTACGTTTGAGGGCCGCAAGCGCAAGAAGAGCGCCGAAGAAGGCATTAAGACGCTTTCCGACTGCGTCGACACCATGATCGTTATCCCTAACGACAAGCTGCTCGACATCGCCGAGAAGAAGACCACCATGCTTGAGGCCTTCGCAATCGCCGATGGCGTCCTTTCCCAGGGCACCCAGGGCATCACCGACCTCATCACCGTCCCCGGTATCATCAACCTGGACTTCGCCGATGTTAAGACCATCATGAAGCAGGCCGGTACCGCCATGATGGGTATCGGTACCGCTTCTGGGGACACCCGTGCCGTCGACGCTGCCCAGCAGGCTATTTCCAGCCCGCTGCTCGAGAGCTCCATCGATGGCGCTACGCGTGTCCTGCTTTCCATTGCCGGTTCCAAGGACCTGGGTATTCAGGAGATCAGCGACGCTGCCGACGTTGTCGCCAACGCCGTCGACCCCGAGGCCAACATCATCTTCGGTACCGTTGTCGACGAGTCCCTGGGCGATCAGGTGCGTATTACCGTCATCGCTACGGGCTTCTCCGACTCCAACGTCAACCGTCAGGACGAGCTCTTCGCTGCACAGCAGTCCCAGAGCAAGGCCGCTGCTTCTACCGAGCCGCAGCGCACCGCTCCTGCCACGAGCCCGGCTCAGGCTGCCCCGACTCGCAACGTCGGTGGTACCGAGCTCCCCAACTTTGGCAACGACCAGTTTGAGCTTCCTGACTTCCTCAAGCGCGGCAGCTTCTAGTTCGTTTTTCTCAGCGACCTGTATGGGGTGCGTCCGATTGGGCGCACCCTTTTTGTTGTGTTTTGCCTTTGTAAACGAAAGCCTCCAATCTCCTTACGTTCCCCTTACGTTTAGCCCCTACCGCTGCGGGTATCCTTTTGATGAAGTATTGCAGCCGTGTGGCACGGACTGCTGCGGCGTCGCCGCGATACTTGTGTTATTAGGAGGCTTTAGTATGGCAGCACGTGCGGACAACGTTTCGCGTGTCGACCATGATGGAGTTACGTTGGTAGAGGGCGCGACGCTCGATGTTCGCTTTGCCTTTACCGAGCGCACCGGTGGCGTTTCCGAAGATGCGTACTCCTCGCTCAACCTGGGCTCGCATGTAGGCGATGACCCCTTTGCTGTTCAAGAAAATCGTCGTCGAGCGCTCGAAGCCATGGGCGCCGCTGAGTGCGAGCATAATCTGCTTGTTCCCAATCAGGTGCACGGAGACCATGTCGTGACGGTGACCTCGAACGGCGCCGACGATCTCGAGAACATTCGCGAACAGATTGCAGAGGGCTGCGATGCCATCGTCTGTACGGCCCATGAGGTGCCCGTGATGCTCTGCTTTGCCGATTGTGTTCCCGTGGTGCTGGTGGCTCCCAACGGCTTTGCCGTGGTGCACTCTGGCTGGAAGGGCACGATTGCGCGCATTTCCGCCAAGGCCAGCCAAGCACTCTGCGAGGCGGCTGACTGCACGCCGGAGGACATCTCTGCCTATATTGGGCCCCATATCCTGGGTGACGAGTATGAGGTGTCCCAAGAACTTATGGATCGCTTTGCCGCCGAGTTCGCGTGCATCGATGCTACCGCTTCCCGTATGCTCGATCTTTCCGCCGCCATTCGCGAGGCGCTGGTGGATGCCGGTGTCGATGTGAATGGCATTGTGGACACCAAACTTTCCACCGTGCGTCAAAACGACCGCTTTTATTCCTATCGCAACGAGGGCGGGACCTGTGGGCGCCATGCTGCAATCGGCGTGATGCTATGAGAAAGATCGCATCGGTCCTGAGTGCAGCAGTGCTCACGCTCACGCTGTGTGCCTGCTCCTCGGGATCTTCTACCTCTTCCATCACCGTTGCCGGCTCTACGACGTGCCTTCCCATTGCCGAGATCGCGGCCGAGGGCTTTAAAGAGGAGACCGGCACCGACGTGCTCGTCTCCGGCCTTGGCTCATCTGCTGGCATCGAAGCTGTTAGCGCCGGCACCGCCGATATCGCCAGCTCCTCTCGTGGCCTCAACGCCGATGAGCAAGACCTGGGTCTGACGCCTATCGTTATCGCGCACGACGGCATTGCAGTCATCGTGAACGACGACAACCCGGTCGATAATCTCTCGACCGAGCAGCTCCGCGATATTTACGCCGGCAAGATCACCAACTGGAAAGAAGTCGGCGGAGAGGACCTGAAGATTCAGGTTATCAACCGCGACGAGGCGTCCGGTACGCGCGAGGCCTTCCGCACTATCGTGATGGACGGCACGCCATTCGATCGCCGCTCGGCTGTTCTTTCGGGCACGGGCCAGGTGCGCGATGTCGTGTCTCGCTCGCGTGGCGCCATTGGCTACATCTCGCTGGGTTTTGTCGAGAGCCTCAACGCCACGACCTCGGTCAAGGCCGTTTCGGTCAACCATGTCGAGGCATCCGAGAAGACGGTCGCAAGTGGCGGCTATCCCATCTCGCGTGACCTTTACTTCTTTGTGAAGGGGACGCCTTCGCAGCAGGCGCAGGATTACATCGACTATGTGACGTCCGAAAAGATGGACAAGCAGATTCGCGAGGCGGGCTTTATTCCCGTCACCAACGACGGAAAGGGGAGTGAGTAGCGTGGAAGCACAGGAAACCCCCCAGATTGAGCAGGAGACCCGGGTGCCCAAAAAGCGTGAGTTGGCGTTGGTGTCGCGCAACACCTATCTTAAGGAGAAGGCGCTGCAGTGGATCTTCTTTGCCTGCGCGTTCTTGGCGGTCGTCACCGTCATCCTGATTTTTGTCTTTACCACGTACTCGGCGCTGCCGGTCTTTACCGACATCGGCCTGGCGGACTTCTTTAGCTTTACATGGGCACCCTCTGAGGGCCACTACGGCATTATGTCGCTGCTGGCGGGTTCTGGTCTGGTGACTGTCGGTGCGCTCGCCATGGGTGTGCCCCTGGGTGTGGGCACGGCTGTGTATCTGGTCGAGATCGCCAGCAAGCGCGTGCGCAGGCTCATCAGCCCCGCCGTCGACCTGCTGGCGGGCATCCCCTCCATCATCTACGGCTTCTTTGGCATGGTCATCATCCGCCCGTTTATCGCGCAGCTGACCGGCGGTCTTGGCTTTGGCGCGCTGACGGCGTGGTTTGTGCTTGCCATCATGATCGTTCCCACCATTACCACGCTCACGATCGATGCCCTCAATTCCATCCCCATGGGCATTCGCGAGGCGTCCTATGCCATGGGTGCCACCAAGTGGCAGACCATCTACAAGGTCGTGCTGCCTGCAGCCAAGCTGGGCATTGTCGATGCAATTGTCTTGGGTATGGGGCGTGCCATCGGTGAGACCATGGCCGTGCTGATGGTCGTGGGCAACGCCCCGGTCATTCCAGATAGCATCTCGAGCCCCATCTCGACGCTCACGAGCCAGATCGCACTCGACATGAGCTATTCCTCGGGCCTGCATCGCTCGGCTCTGTTTGGCATGGGCGTGGTCCTGTTTATCATCTCAGCTGCACTGGTGGGTATCGTTCGCCTGATTTCAAAGAAGAGGGGGTAGGCTATGTCCGATTCCGTTGACACGACGGTCGATGCGACCTCGTCGCGTGAGCTCATCAAGCGTGCCCTTTCCCATGGCAAGAAGGGCCGCATCAACAAGGACCTGTCCAACAAGATTATGCTCGGCGTGTTTCGCGCCGCGGCCTATATCACCACCCTGGTGTTGCTCGCCATCATCGCCTACGTGGTCATTAACGGTCTTCCGCATATCTCGCTCGACTTTATCTTCGGCTGGCCGCAGGGCGTAAACGCCGAGGGCGGCATTTGGCCCACGATCGTCTCGACTATCTACGTGACGGCACTCGCCATGCTCATCTGCACGCCGGTTGCCGTCTTGGCTGCGGTCTATCTGGCTGAATACGCCAAGCAGGGCAAGATTGTCGACATCATCCGCTATGCTGCCGATGCTCTGGCCTCGGTGCCTTCCATCGTTATGGGCCTCTTTGGTTACGCCTTGTTTGTTGAGGCCATGGGCCTGGGTCTTTCGATGGTTTCGGCCGCCCTGGCACTGGCACTTCTGATGCTGCCTATCGTCATGCGCACCACCGAGGAGGCAATCCGCGCCGTTCCGCGCTATATCCGTTGGGGCGCATATGGCCTGGGCGCCACCAAGTGGCAGGTCGTCTCCAAGATCGTGCTTCCTTCGGCCTTTGGCCGCATTGCCACCGGCATCGTCCTTGCCATCGGCCGCGCCATCGGCGAGACTGCGGTGGTGCTCTACACCATGGGTCAGGCCATCAACCTGCCCATATCGCCGCTCGATTCCGGTCGCCCCATGACCGTTCACCTCTATTTGCTTGCCAATGACGGCATCAACATGAACGCAGCCTACGGCACCGCGCTATTGCTGATGGCGATTATTCTGGCCTTCAACCTGTTTGCGCGTTATCTGTCGCGCAAGCGCCGCTAGTTAAGGAGTCCCATGTCCGTCTATCAGTCCGCTCCCACGCCGGAGCAAGCGGCCATCACGGCCAAGGATTTCAACTTTTGGTACGGTGACTTTCATGCGCTGACGGGGCTCGACCTCAACATCGCCAAAAACGCCATCACCTCGTTTATCGGTCCTTCGGGCTGCGGCAAATCGACGTTTTTACGCTGCATCAACCGTATGAACGACCTTATCGAGGGTACTCGCGTCGAGGGCACCATGACGCTCGACGGCAACGATATCTATGCCGAGGGCGTCGACCCGGTCGATCTTCGTCGCCGTGTGGGCATGATTTTTCAGCAGCCCAACCCGTTTCCCAAATCCATCTACGAGAATGTCGCTTTTGGCCCTCGTCTGCAGGGCGTGACTAGCAAAAGCGACCTCGACGACATCGTGGAAGAATCGCTCAAGCGCGCCAACCTCTGGAAAGAGGTATCCAATCAGCTCAACAAGGATGGTTTGGCGCTCTCGGGCGGTCAACAGCAGCGTCTGTGCATCGCGCGTGTGCTTGCGGTGCAGCCCGATGTCCTTCTGATGGACGAGCCCTGCTCCGCCATCGACCCCACGTCCGTATCTAAGGTCGAGGATCTGATGGCCGAGCTGGCGCCCGAGATGACGATCATCATCGTCACGCACTCTATGCAGCAGGCCGCTCGCATTAGCGACTACACCGCATTTTTCTTGCAAGAAGTTGCCGGTGAGCCCGCCACGCTCATCGAGTATGGTCAAACCGACGCGATCTTCACCAGCCCGGTGGATTCGCGGACGGAAGACTATATCACCGGCCGCTTTGGCTGATCGGTGCGACTAGTCCCAAGCCGATCGGACCTGGTCCGGTGCGTATTCACTGTGCGGGCGGCATGACCGCACCCAACTGATTGGAGTGAACCATGCGCAAACTGTTTTCCCGTCAGCTCATCGAGGCCCGTCACGATATGTTGAGCATCTACGAGGCCGTCGATCTTGCCCTTCACGACGCCGTGAAGGCCTATGTGACCGACGACCGCAAGCTCGCCACTAAGACCAAGAAGCGCACGCTTTCGATTGATGCTCGCTGCGCCAACTTGGAGGCCGTGTGCTACAACCTGATCGCTACGCAGTCGCCGGTCGCCTCCGACTTCCGTTTGCTGCAGACGATTATCTACGTCGACTTTAACCTGCAGCGCATGACCGATAAGGTTCGCCAGATCTGCCGCGCCACGCGTCACATGGTCAAGGCCGACATCTCGCTGCCTCAGGAGCTCGTCGGCACGGTTGAGGCCGAGGCCGAGGCCGTGTACCAGGTGCTGGGCTCGTCGCTGTCCGCGCTCGTCACCAACGACATGTCCATCATCTGCAACCTGGCCGTTGAGGATGAGCCGGTACATGCGGCGTACGAGAAGTTCTTCCGTACCTTTAACCGCATGGACACCGGCGATTTTATGGACGACGACAGCAACTATGACGACCTGCGCCGTGCCATCATGGTTTCGCGCTACCTCGATCGCATTGCCTCGATTTCCATCGATGCCGCCTGCCGTCTGACCTTCCTTTTGACCGGACAGCGTATGACTGCCGGCGATATCGCCTGTACGGATGAGGACGAGCTCGAGAGCATGCGCGTGCCTTCGGGCGAGGGCGTCATTATGAGGCCCGCCGTGGATGCACGCTTTGTTGCCAAGGTGCCCGCTAACGAGGTGAGCGAGGGTCTTCGCTACCTGTTGGATCATCTTGAGGACGAGGATGATGCCGAGGACGACGAGGAGTAGGGTGCCCCGTTCGTTGAGAGATTGTAAATACCTAAGGGAGCGCGGCCTTGCGGATGCGGGGCTGCGCTCTTGCGTTAGCATGGGACTACTTGTTGTGCTGTTAGCGGAGGCGATTGGCAATGGATAACTATTTGAATGTAATGCGCGCTCGCCGCGAGCAGATACTCGAGCGTTTCTATGCCGCGCTCGATCGCGCCGGGAGGCCCCGTGATGCCGCGCGTTTGATTGCCGTGTCCAAGACCGTCGGCGTCGATGAGACCATCGCGGCCATCCGGGTGGGATATCGCCATTTTGCCGAGAACCGCCCGCAAGAGCTCGTCCGCAAACTTGCAGGTCTGGCGGATCATCCGGAGCTGCCCGAGGTGCGCTTCGACATGATTGGCAACCTTCAGACCAACAAGATCAACGCGGTGTTGGGCTCGGCCGAGCTGATTCATTCGGTGGGGTCGCTTCATTTGGCGCAGGCGATCTCGAGCCGTGCCATTCGCAAGATCGAAGCTGGCGAGCTCGCCGCCCCCCAGCAGGTGCTGATCGAGGTTAACGTAAGCGGCGAGGAGTCCAAGGGCGGTTTTTCGCCCGATGAGATTCGTGGCGCTGCCGGCGAGCTTGCGGAACTTGAGGGAATTTGTGTGCAGGGCCTTATGACTATGGCCCCTCGGGGGAACAAGGATGTGGCGCGTCGCACCTTTGCCGGGCTGCGAGAGCTGAGGGATGAGTTGGAGGCGGCGCATCCCGATCTGAGGCTGCCCGAGCTTTCTTGCGGCATGAGCGAGGACTTTGAGCCTGCCCTTGAGGAGGGCTCTACGCTCGTTCGCCTGGGCAGGGTAGTATTTAGCCCGGAGTTTGCAGTAAAATAGGGCTCTGAAGTGCGCACTGGTTTACAGAGCGCCTGCACTAAACCGTGAGAGGACACAACCATGGGCTTCCTTGACGAGATTAAAAATAAGATGCACCTGGGCGGCCAGCAGGGTTACGACCAGAGCTATGACCAGGATGACGACTACGGCTACGATGACGGCTACGATGATGGCTATCAGAACAACGGCTACAGCGGTACCTCGGGCGAGGGCTTCTATACCCAGGACGAGCCGAGTAACGGCCTGCTGGGCCAAACGCGCCGCGGTGAGGCCGAGTCGGTCGCCGTGTATACGCGCTCCGGCCAGCTGGTCGGCGATGACTCGCGTCATGCAACGACGTACAATCCGCCGTCGCGTTCTCAGGATAGTGCCGCAGGCGGCTATCGCCCCGGCGCTTACGACACGCCGTCGAGTTATGCCGAGAGCGCCCGCGCTCGTGCCGCGGCACCTGCGCCCGCTTCTGCGCCGAGCGACGCCTCGGCCTATGCAAACAACATCATTAACGCCACGCCGCAGCTGCCTGCCTATGTCCTGCGCCCTGAGAGCTATGACGATGTCGAGACCGTTGTCCGCCGCGTGCGCACCAAGCAGCCCGTTGCGCTGATTTTTGTTGGCGTTCGCACCGAGGTCGCCAAGCGTGTCCTGGACTTTAGCTATGGCTTTGCCTGCGGCCTGGGCGCTACGGTCAAAGAGGTGGGCGATCGCGTGTTTATGGTGCTGCCCGCCGGCTGCGAGGTCAAGGATTCGGACCTCAAGAAGCTGCGCGCCGACGGCTACCTTAAGTAAACCCAAGACGAGGAGATTCTCATCAACATCTACACCATTGTCCAGCTGGTCAACACGCTGTTCAACTTCTACTCCACACTTATTGTGGTCTATTGCTTTATGACGTGGATTCCCATGAAGCAGGGCGGCCTGCTGCAGGATATCGCCGCGGTGCTCGATAGCGTCTGCGGTCCGTGGCTCAACCTGTTTCGTCGGTTTATTCCGCCGATGGGCGGCGTTGATTTTTCGCCGGTCGTTGCGATTATTGCGTTGCAGTTGGTGCAGAGGCTGATTCTGCAGCTTCTTATAGGTATACTCGTATAGTACTGGCTCAGTAACTTACGTCGGGCGCCCGGCGCCAAGGCGATGATAAAGGAGAACTTGTTATGGCTATTACCCCTGCTGACATCCAGGCTCAGACTTTCTCTGAGGCCAAGCGCGGCTATGATCCCGCCGAGGTCGACGTCTTTTTGGAGACGCTGTCCTCCGAGGTTGACGCTATGCTTGCCAAGATTGTCGATCTTAAGGGTCGTCTGACTGCCACCGAGCAGCAGCTTGCCGACACGCAGGCCCAGCTTGCCCAGGCTCAGGACGCTGCCGCTCAGGCCGTTCCCGCCGCTCCTGTGGCCGCTCCCGCACCCGACTTCTCCGCTCAGGAGCGCCAGATCTCCGCTGCGCTGATTGCTGCCCAGCAGACCGCCGAGGGCATCGTCAACGATGCCAACGAGAACGCTGAGCGCATCCGCAACGAAGCCGACGCCAAGGCCCGCGAGGTCATCCGTCAGGCCCTGACCGAGAAGCAGGCCGAGCTCGAGGAGATCGACCGTCTGAAGGCTTCCCGTGAGGAGTTCAAAGCCGAGTACCTCAAGCTCATCCAGCACTTCATGGACGATGCGCAGAATTCCTTCCCGTCCGACCTTATGGCCTCCACGCCGGTCGGTTCTGCGGCTTCTCCTGCAGTGACCGTTCCCGCCGCCGAGCCGCTGCCTGTCGCTGATTCGGTTGTCCCCGTGGCTGACCCCTTCGCCCCGATCGACAACTTTGCCGCCGACGACCTGGACTAGCGCCAGAGCTACAATCTCGTGTCCTTAAGAGGAGCTCGCACCTGCGGGCTCCTTTTTATTAGATTTTTGGGACATATCTTATTTCCTTCCTTTTATCAAATTAAGAATATCGTGCTCTTCGGAACGCCTGTCAGGGGCTTAATTTGCTTGAGAGACAAGCCAATACGTTTCACTGAAGGCGAAAGCTCTCACAAATATTGACCAATTTCGATATGTCCAAAATTCATATTACGTATATGGGTAACAAGAATATATAGGATCTCTCAAGTAACCTAAGTAACCGAACCGGGGCAGAAAGGTGTGCAAACAAACCGCGACGAACAGCTTCTTCCGCATTTCCTTAGGTAAGCGAAAAGAGGGATGGCATGATGGCCAAGAGCTACGTAAAGATTGTAATTGTTGTTCTTGCAGTTGGTCTTGCAATGGCGCTATGTGCATCGTTTGCGACGTATAGGTCCGAGCAGTCGTTTATTGATGGCGCTGAAAATGGGTTTGGCATAGACGGGATGTATGCCAGCGGTGATGCAATCAGGCCGTCTATGGCGATTCTTGCGGGCGAAGATATGGAATGGCAAATCTGTAATGCCGATGGCTCTTGTATGAGTGGTCGTTTGGCTGCAACAAGCGATCCGAATTCGTTTGATCTTCTCGACGATGATGGAGCGGATTGCGGTTCTGTTCACCTGTCATATGCATCGCGAGATGGGATGGACGGCATTCTCTATGTCTCTCACAAGATTGGTGATTTCAAGATGCGCAGGACTAACCGCGTGCCGGCTTTTATTGAGGAATGATGGTTGCCGTGTTAGTCGCCTACGGCTCGGCCATGCATTCGTGAAAGCTGTTCCATCTGTATTCCAATAGGGAAACGCGTGCGCCCTGGGCGCGAAAACGCCGAGCTCTGCGTGTGATAGGGCAGAACTCGGCGAAGGGCGCGTGGTAAAAGGTAGGTTTTAGGGCATGTGCCAATTACTACTTGAGGAGGAAGTCGGAGAGGGGAATGGTACGGGCCTCGCGATGCTCGGGATCGGTGATGTGGTCGGCAGGATAGCCACAGACGAGCATGTGATAGGGATAGACGCCCTCGGGTAGGTTGAACCGCTCTCGGGCTAGCTCGGGCTTAAAATGGCATACCCAACACGTTCCCAGGCCTTGCTCCTCGGCCTCCATCATCATTTGATCGCAAACAATCGAGGTGTCGATAGCGCTGGAGTTCATCTGGTCATAGGGGCGAACCCAAGCGTCGTCGGTAACGCTGCAAATGAGGAAGATGAGCGGAGCGCCAAAGATGGACCCATCACGAGCAAACCGAGGCTGACAAGCAGCCGCCTTCTCCAAAAGCTCGGGTGTATCCAACACCATCACACGGGTTGGATGATTATTACAAGCAGAAGGAGCAATACGCCCAGCCTCAACAATGGCATCCACCACAGCCTGCTCCACAGCCCGAGCCTCAAATTCACGACAAGAATACCGACCCCGAGCCAGATCCAAATACCCCATAACCAAACCCTCCAAAATCAGCGAATCAATCCAAAGCAAACCAAAGGGTACCCAAAGCTACGCTCAGCCAAACGCTCAGTGCAGCCCCAAAGTATCCAATTGGGTATAAAAGGCCGTATCGGCCAGACTCCCCATCGCATTCTAACCATCAGCCAAAGTTCCCAATGGTGGTATGTAAGGCGAAGGGCCGGCACCTGTTTACTTTCGAACGACTCTGCCATGCAGCCGGAGTGAGAAAGCAAACAGGTGCCGGCCCTTCGCCGCCGGGACACGTACCCCCAATTAACTGTTCTTCATGACAATCGAATCCACGACATCAGCCACATTCTCGCAGCAGTCGGCGCAGTACTCCAGGAAAGCATAGACGTCACGCCAGGCGATGACCTCGAGCGGGTCCTTGCCATTGACGTGCAGGTTGCGCATAGCGTTGATGTAGAGCTCATCGGCCTCGGACTCTATGGTGTTGATCTGGATGACCAGCTCGCGCAGGGTCTTGGACTTGCGGTAATTAGGCAGCTCGACCATAAGGTCCTTCATGGCGCGGCAGGCGTCGGTCACCTTGTGGGCGATGACAATGGCATCGGGGTGGATGCTCTGGATGTTGGTGAAGTAGACGCGCTGCACGACGCCCTCGATACGGTCAAGCACGGTGTCGAGCGAGCAGCTCATCAGGTCCAGATCCTCGCGCTCAAGCGGGGTGATAAAGGCAGTGAGCAGGGCATCCTCGAGCTCATGGTGCTTCTTGTCGGCCGCATGCTCAATCGCATGCATCTCTTCGAGCATGCCGTGGATCTGCGCGGGATCAAAGTTCTCAAAAATCTTGATGAGCAACTCTGCGGCCTGGACAGCAAGGTCGGCGCAGGCGACGTAGTTGTCAAAGTAGAACGAATCGGGTTTCTTTGCCATGAGTGGGTCCTTTCGAGGCGAAGACGGGTGGGCGAGGTATTGCGGTCCGGATGGACGTTCGGTTTGACTAGATGAACATCATGAACAGCTTGGCCATGACAAAGCTGATAAGTCCGCAGGCGGGGAAGGTGAAGAACCAGGTGAACATCATGTCCTTGACGACACCGAAGTTGATCGCCGAGAGGCGCTTGACGGCACCGACACCCATAATGGCGCAGGTCTTGATGTGCGTGGAGGACACGGGGATGCCGGTGAGCGTGGCAAGCAGCAGGTTTGCGGCGCCCGCCAGGTCGGCGGAGAAGCCCTGGTACTTTTCGAGCTTGACCATGCTCTGACCGACAGACTTGATGATGCGCTCACCGCCCACGCTGGTGCCGATGCCCATGGTGGCCGAGCACAGCAGCATGATCCAGATGGGGATGCCGGCGTCGCCGACGCTCGTCTGTCCGCTGGCAAAGGCGACACCTAAAAAGAGCACGCCGATAAACTTTTGTCCATCTTGCGCGCCGTGCATAAAGCTCATGGCCGCGGCACTTGCGATCTGAGCATATTTAAAGAAGACATTGGCACGTCGCCTGTTGGCGGCGGCGAAAAGAATCGAGACGAGCTTGCACAGGACCCAGCCCATGATAAAGCCCAGGGCGATGGAGAGCGCCAAGCCGTAGATGACCTTCATCCACTCGTGGACGTTGACGCTGCTCGCGCCGCCGAGGGCGATTGCGGCACCGGTCAGGCCGGCGATAAGGCTGTGGCTTTGCGAGGTGGGGATGCCAAAACGCGATGCCGTGGCGCCGTAGACGACGATGGAGAACAGCGCCGCGCAGAGGCACGCGAGCGCCATGGTGCTGTTTCCGCCAAAGTCGACGATATGTGAGATGGTGTTGGCGACGCTCGCGTTAAAGTGCGTCATGATGAGCACGCCGAGGAAGTTGAATGCGGCGCTCATGAGAATGGCTGCGCGGGCGGGCATGCAGCGCGTGGTGACACAGGTCGCGATGGCGTTGGGCGCGTCGGTCCATCCGTTGACGAAGATAGCGCCGAGCGCGAGGATCACGGTGACGGCAAGGACTGGGTTCGACACAATTTGGCCGAGGAAGGCTGAGAACGTTACGTCCATATATGGGCTTTCTCGAAGTTTGCAGGCACGTTACAAAAACATGATAAATCGTATCACCTCCTGCGGGTTTCTTTACCGAGTTCTGATGGGAGAAGTGAATTTTTTGGCACTAACATTGAATATTTGCCCTGTTGACCGCGGGTGTTCTTTTTGCTAGCACGCCATGAGGACACGTGCGCGCCCCAACATCCCAAAACCACAGCCTGTTCGCTTTACAATATGCAAACATGCGTTCGATAATAGGAGGCATGGAATATCGACAGACAGATGGTAAAACTCGACGCGTGCACAAGCAGTATGTGGACGTCGTGGCCCGCATCCTCGCGGGCGGACAAGTCGTGCCGGTTACCGTCTGCTGGGTCGACGGTCGCTGTTTTACGATCGACGAGATTGTCTCATCCACCGGTTTTGGCCTAACGGTTCACGGCATTCGTACGGCAACCTATAAGGTTCGTTTTGGTGGGCATGCGACCGAACTGTATCTGGAAGAACAGGCGCGCGAGCGACCGGATGGCTCGCAGGCCCATCTGATGCGTTGGTGGGTGTGGGCATTCGACCGTACGCTCGAGAGCGGGCGCCGCAGGTAAGAGCGCGCGGCATTCGGGTACAATGGCAGGAATCTTGTCACCTACGGCGCTGTCGCGGCGCTTTTGAAAGGACGATATTATGAACGATATCCAGGGTTATCAGAACGGCCCCATTGAGACCGGCGCAAGCCGTGCCAAGGAGATGTCGCCGCGTGCGTACAACCTTGCCATGTCTGCCCTGATCTTTTTGGGCTTTTGCGCCATGGGTGCCGGTGCTTACTTTACGAGCACCATGGCGTTTGCCCGCATGATGATGAGCGGCGCCGCCTTGCCGCTGGTCTTTGGCTCGTTTATTTTGACCATCGTCGGCATGGTCATGATGTCGGCCGCCGCGGGCAAGCAGTCTGTGGGTCTGTCCCTTGTGGGCTACGTAATCTTTGCGAGTACCTTTGGCCTGACCGCGTCGTTTGGCCTTGCCAATTACGACCTGCCCACCATCAACACTGCCTTTATCGCCACGGCCGCCATCACCTTTGTCTTTGGTGCGCTGGGCGTGACCTTCCCCAAGTTCTTCCAGCGTGTGTACGGCATTGGTTTTGGCATCCTGCTTGCTACGATTCTGGTCGAGATCGTGCTGATGTTTATGGGCGTCTCGCAGTCCATCACCGACCTGATCGTGATCGTGGTGTTCGCTGGCTTTATTGGCTACGACACCTATGTGGCCACGACGGTGCCGCCCACGCTGCCCAACGCCGTGCTCATGGCATCCAACCTGTTCGTGGACATCATCAACGTGTTCCTGCGCATCCTGAACATCCTTGGTCGTCGCGACTAGTGCCAAATTGCAGCGGTGCTTGCCGCACGTGTAAATCGATACGGAAGGCGGTCCTTCGGGGCCGTCTTTTTTGTACACGGCGGGGTATCATGGATGGAAAAGCCGATAGCGGCAGAGACCGAGAAAGGTGACCACTTATGGCAGACGTCGACAACAGGAACCGTAACCGCAGACCCAATCGCGCAGGGCAGCCCAATCCCAAGCGCGAGGCCCGTGCCAAGGCCGCCGAGCGTCACGTGGCGACTGTGTCCGAAGCGTGCGCCAAGGATATCGAGCGCTCGCTTGCCGGCGTGCGCGAGTTCGATGGCATGCCTGCCGGATTTATCGCGGCGATGAAGGCCAAGGCCCACGCGGCCGACGCTGCCGAGGAACAGGTTGCCGAGGAGTCTGAGGCCGCCGAGGAGCCCGAGGTCGAGGCCGCTGAGGTTGCATCCGCCGAGACCGAGGTTGCGGCCGAGCCTGCACCCGCCGAGGAGGCCACGGAGACCGAGTCCGCGCCTGCCGCCGAAAAGCCCACTCCGGTCCTGCCCGAGGTCACCGTGCTCGACGCCTCTGCCACACAGGCCATTCTGGATAACGGCCGAGGCTACGCGCAGTTCTGTGACATGGCCGTGCTTGCCTTTGCCTCGTTCACCAACCCGGGCGGTGGCTACATCCAGGGCTATCTGGGCCAGGAGGCCACGCTCTGTGCCGATTCGTACCTGTACAACGTGCTCGATAAGCAGCGCAAATGGTACGGCGAGAACCGTCGCCGCAACATCAACTGCGAGCTTTACCGCAACCGTGCGCTGGTGGTGCCTGCGGTGCGCTTCGACCGCAATCACGTACATGCATATGCTGACGTGATCGTTGCCGCCGCGCCCAACGCCAAGCGCGCTCGCCAGGAGTATCGCGTGGGTGACGATGCCTTGCTGGATGCCCTGCGCGATCGCATCCGCTTTGTGCTTGCCATCTGCGATGAGCTGGGTCGCGAGAAGCTCGTGCTGGGCGCTTGGGGCTGCGACAACAACGGCTTTGACGCCGAGGCCGTGGCTGAGCTCTTCCGCAAGGAGCTTGCGTCGGGCGACTTCAAGGTCAAGCAGGTCTTCTTTGCCGTGCCTTCTACGCGTTGGGACGAAGACTTTGCCAAGTTCGAGCACGTGCTGGCAAACTTTCCCGAGCGCAACGAGGAGTCCTATGCTCAGGTTGCCACTCGCGCTGCGGCTGCTCGCGCCGCCGAGCAAGCCCAGGCTGCCGCCGAGGACGATGAGGACGATGACGATTGGCACAAGTACCTGTAATCGTTATGTGCTGACAGATAGGTCGATCCGGCAGGAGAGACTGCTCCCGCCGGCTTTTTACTAGAGGAAAGGCTTACGATGAAAAACGTTCTGTGTTTTGGCGACAGCAATACCTATGGCTATGATCCGGCGGGCATGCGCGACGGCACCGCGGTGCGCTATGCGCACGATGTGCGCTGGTGCGGCGTGGCCCAGCGCGACCTGGGCGAGGGCTGGCACGTGATTGAGGAAGGCCTAAACGGCCGCACGACGGTGCGCGACGACATGTGCCATCTGGACACCAATCTCAACGGCATCCGCGCGTTGCCGATGCTGCTCGAGTCTCATAAGCCGCTGGATGCGATCGTGATTATGCTGGGCACCAACGACTGCAAGACGGTCTTTAGCGTGGGGGCTGCCGATATCGCTGACGGTGCCATGGCGCTGATTCGCACCGTCCGCGCGTTTCCCTGGACCGACGCTGCGCCTTGTCCGCGCATTCTGCTGATGGCTCCTATCAAGATCAAGCCGCAGATCGCCGATGTGTATATGACCGACTTTGACGAGCACTCCGTCGAGGCCTCGGAGCATTTTGCCGAATACTATGCGTATGTTGCCGAACAGTTTGGCTGCGACTTTTTGAATGCCGCCGATTTTGCCGAGCCGGGCGATATCGATTATCTGCACATGATGCCGGAAAGCCACGAGAGCCTCGGCCATGCCGTGGCAGCCAAGCTCAAAGAGATGATCGGAGAGTAGTACGGCCCAAAGCAGTACAAAAGTTCCCCTTGCGGTGGCTTGTTTCGTTGGTTTGTCTTGATCTGTAGCAGCTGTAAGGCCGAAAACGGGCTAGATGTTACAGATTGAGATTATTTAGGTCGATATCGGTCGTTTGTCTCGATCTGTAACATCTAGGGTCGATTTCGCCGAGTTACTGTTACGGATTGAGATTTTCTTCTCAGCGGAATTTGAATGTCTCAATCTGTAACAGGTGGGCCGAAAAATGGACTCTAACTGTTACAGATCGAGATGTTTGTGGGAACCGCCACAAAGGTGCCTGTCCCCTTTGTGGCGGTTTGGGATGGGGCTTAGTACTGCCACATGTGGTTGACGGGGCCGGAGCCTTTGCCCATGTCAAAGCCGGCGGCCAGAGCACCCGTTAGGTAGGCCTTGCCGGCGTTGACGGCATCGGCAAGATTCATGCCCTGGGCCAGCGCGCAGGCGATGGCGGACGAAAGCGTACAGCCAGTACCGTGCGCGTTGCCGGTCTCGATGCGCTTGTGGCGGAACCACGTGGTGAGCGGATCGCCCAGATGGTTGCCCTCGTCATCGAGCGGCGCGGGCTCTGCTAGCACATCGTTGGCCTCGTTGACAAAATGCCCGCCCTTAACGAGAGACGCGCAGCCAAAGCGACGGGTGAGAAGCATGGCGGCATTTTGCTGCGTGCGCTCGGAATCGACCTCATAATCGAGCAGCGCCATGGCCTCGGGAATGTTGGGCGTGATAACGGTCGCCAGCGGGAACAGGCGGCGGGTGAGTGCCTCAGCGGCATCCTCGGCAATGAGGCGAGCACCCGAGGTGGCGACCATGACGGGGTCGACGACGATATTTTGTGCGTTCCAGGCGCTCAAGCGGTCGGCGATAACCTCGATAATCTCGGCAGAGGAAACCATGCCGATCTTGACGGCGCTGGGTCGAATATCGTCAAAAACGGCATCGATCTGCGCCGCGACAATATCCGGGGAGATGTTCTGCACAGCGGTGACGCCCAGGGTGTTCTGTGCGGTGATGGCTGTGATGGCCGTCTCGGCATACAGGCGGTGCGCCGTGATGGTCTTGATGTCGGCCTGAATGCCGGCGCCACCGCTGGAATCGGATCCTGCGATGGATAGAACGGCGGGTACCTTACTGCGATCCATGTTCGCTCCCTTGTTCGGTCGGATTCAAATGGGTCTTTAAGTCTGCATTATAAAGTTGCCCGGGCCGGCTGTATTCCGAACCCGGGCGGGCGATGCAATCTTTACGCAAATGTAAGCAAATGTTCACGCGTCAACAATTGTCGAACACCTTGTTACCGATTGTGGCTTCGGTGACGCGTTAGTCCTCAATACCGAGGTCGATCGTCGTGCCTTCGAACACCTTGTTGACGGTGCGGACGGCGCACATCTTGCCACACATGGTGCAAGTGCCCTCGGTGGCGGCGGGGGATTCCTCGTAGCGCTTCTTGCCGGTGACCGGGTCGAGCGCGCACTTCCACATGGCGTCCCAGTCGAGCTTACGGCGTGCCTGGCCCATCTTGTCATCCATGTCGCGGGCGTGCGGCACCTTCTTGGCGATGTCGGCGGCGTGCGCGGCGATCTTGGTGGCCATGAGGCCATCGAGCACGTCCTGGGCGTTGGGCAGGCACAGGTGCTCGGCCGGCGTCACGTAGCACAGGAAGTCGGCACCGGAGCTGGCGGAGATGGCGCCGCCGATGGCAGCGGTGATGTGGTCGTAGCCCACGCCGATATCGGTCACCAGCGGCCCGAGCACATAGAACGGGGCGTTGTGGCACAGGCGCTTCTGCAGTTTCATGTTGGCGGCGATCTCGTCGAGCGCCATGTGACCCGGGCCTTCGACCATAACCTGGACGCCGGCGGCCCAAGCGCGCTTGCACAGCTTGCCCAGCTCGATCATCTCGGCGGTCTCGGTTGCGTCGTTGGAGTCGTAGAGGCAGCCCGGGCGGCAGGAGTCGCCGAGCGAGATCGTCACGTCGTATTCGTGACAGATCTCGAGCACCTCGTCGTAGAACTCGTAGAAGGGGTTCTCGTTACCGGTGACTTCCATCCAGCCAAACAGCAGCGAGCCGCCGCGACTGACGATGTTCATGAGGCGGCCGGTCTCCTTAAAGGTTTTGATGACCGACTTGTTGATGCCGCAGTGGATGGTCATAAAGTCCACGCCGTCCTCGGCATGAGCGCGCACGACCTCGAGCAGATCGTCCTTGGTGAGCTTGACCAGCGGCTTTTCCATGTAGCCGATGGCGTCATACATGGGGACGGTGCCCACCATAAGCGGCGTCTCGTCGATGAGCTGCTGGCGGAACTGGCGCGTCTTGCCCGAGTTGGAGAGGTCCATGATGGCGTCGGCGCCAAAGTCCTCGGCGATCTTGACCTTCTTCCACTCCTCGGCGGCATCGGCCTTGTCGCCCGAGATGCCCAGGTTGACGTTGACCTTGGTGGACAGGCCCTCGCCGACACCAAAGGCGCGCATGCCCTTTTTGATATGCACGATGTTGGCGGGAATGGCGATGCGGCCGTCTGCCACGCGCTCGCGGATGTACTCGGGGTCGCGATGCTCGCGCTCGGCAACCTCCTTCATCTGCGGCGTGATCTGCCCGGCGCGGGCGAAGTCGATTTGCGTGACGAGCTTGGGCTCGGTCTGTGTGCTCATTGGCACGGCTCCCTTCGTTGGCATTACCCATATCAGGTTTGCGGGTCAGGGCGGGCGCGCCCAGTCTCAGCCTACCGTTTTGTCCTGCAAGCTCCCCGTTTATGTGGTGGGCTCAAGTATAGCCTGAATGGGTACGATTGACGCGATGAGCATGCCCGTGGGGAGGCGAACATGGAAGACAAGCATCTATATCGGGAGACGCAGTGGGATGTGTCGGCCGAGGAGGGCCGTGCCCATCATGGGCTGGTCGCAATTGGTTTTGCGATCCTTGTCGTGATGGCGATCGCCTGTTGTATCTGGACGTTTGGCGGGCGTGGGGGAGCTGCCTGGGCGTTTGAGGCGGACGATAGCCTGCCGATCATGACAGTGAAGGTCACGGGCGGCAATACCGTTGCCGCGCCGGGCGATTATTGGTACCCGCGCGATGAGTTTGTGCAGTTGCAGCTGAGTGGTGGGTCCATTCCAGGTGAAGAAATCGAGCGCGTGACCTTCGATGCGTCGCTTAAGACGCTGTTGGTTGAGCTCAAAGATCAAGGGGATGTGCCCACGACCATGGATATCGCCTTGACGGAATGGCGTCTGGAGCCTCCGACGGGTGTTGCGGTGTCCGAGGTCGAGCACGTCAAGATTGCCTATCAGGACGGTTCGACAAATGAAATTGCCAAAGCCGACGGCTTGGCGGAATAGACGCCGTGCCTAGGCAGCACATTCAAAAGTAGCGGTGGTTCTACAAGGTCTGTTCGTTCAGGAAGACCAAAGTGTTTTTATTTGAAAGCTCGGGAAGGTGACGATAACCAACGTCGAACGCGGTGAGCCCGCTTACATCCTCGAGCTTGTTTTCTGCCATCCAGCGCACCATGGAGCCGCGCGCCTTTTTGCTGGCGGTCGATCGCTGGATGGGCTTGCCGTTGCGGACACCTTCGCCAAAGAGACAAGTGATGGTTGTGGCGTCGCCTGCGAGATGGGGTAGAACGGCCTTGGCGTACTCCACGCTGGCAAGGTTGACGACCGTGGTGTTGGAGCCGGTCGGCGCAATGGCGCATGCAAGTTTGTCGCCCCAAAACGCATAGAGGTCACGGGCGTTGTCGACGGCGAGCTTGGCTCCCATTTCGAGCCGATAGGGCTCAACGCCATGGAAAGGCCGCACGCATCCGTACAATCCGGAGAGGATCCAGAGATGGTTTTGCAGCCAGTCGAGTTGTGCGGCATCCATCACCTCGGGCGCCATGCTCTGGTATTGAATGCCGTGATAGGACATGACGGCAGGGGAGAGGTGACGGGCGAGTTCGGGATTGTCGAGATCGTCGTTTTTCAGGATGGGCCCGAACTCATGCAGGGTGTTGAGACAAGGCCCCAGCAGTTTGTCGCTCACGTTCCATAGCGCCTGCAGGCCGCCGCTACCTTCATTTCGTTCGATATCTAGCAGCGCGCGGTGGAGGCGAGCCGCCTCGTGCACAAAAGGTGGAATGCCCAGGACTTCAAAAGCATCTTGGGCCGCGCGCATCTGCTTGGCGGGCGAAATGATGACCTGCAGCATGGACGCTCCTCTGCCAAAGAAGGAAGTTGCGGTGGAATACGGCCTGTTTGGGCTATTGAAAGACCAAATCAATCCGTATTCCACCGCAAGTTACGGGTGGGCTGGTTAGGCGCGCTCGAGGAAAGCCTTGTAGCCGCGGTAGGCCTCGTAGATGTCGGCCTTGTTGGCGACCTCCCACAGGGCGTGCATGGACAGGACGGCAACGCCGGAGTCGATGACGTTCATGCCGTACTTGGCCATGATGTAGGCGATGGTGCCGCCGCCGCCCGCGTTGACGCGACCGAGCTCGCAGGTCTGGAAGTCCACACCGGCCTCGTCCATGATGTCGCGGATGAGGGCCACGTACTCGGCGTCGGCGTCGTTGGAGCCGCCCTTGCCGCGGCTGCCCGTGTACTTGTTGAAGCACAGGCCGCGACCCATGAAGGCGGCGTTCTTGGTCTCGAACTTGCCGGCGTAGCCCGGGTCGAAGCCGGCGGACACGTCGGAGGAGAGCATGCGGCTGCGGGCGAGTGCGCGGCGAAGGGCCAGCGGGCTATCCTCGCCGGCGAGCGTCATGATCTCGGCGACGGTGTTCTCGAAGAAGCGGCTCGTCATACCGGTGGCACCCACGGAACCGATCTCCTCCTTGTCGACGATGAGCGTGATGCTCGTGCGCTCCACGTTGGCCACATTGATCTGGGCGAGCATGGAGGGGTAGGCGCAGACGCGGTCGTCGTGGCCATAGCCCAGAATCATGGAGCGGTCGAGACCCATGTCGCGGGCAGGGCCGGCGGGCACGACCTCGATCTCGGCGGAGAGGAAGTCCTCCTCCTCGACGTCGTACTGCTCCTTGAGGATGTCCAGGAACATCTGCTTGACGGGCTCCTTGGGGGCGTCTTTGTCGTCCTCGTCAAACTTGACGGGGCGGCCGCCCACGATCACGTCGAGGATCTCGGCATCGACGGCGTCCTTGGCAGGCTTGGACATCTGCTCGCTCGAGAGGTGGATCAGCAGGTCGGAGATGGTAAAGACCGGGTCGTCCGCCTTGTCGCCGATGTTGATGTCGACGGTGGTGCCGTCCTTTTTGCAGATGACGCCCACGAGTGCGAGCGGGGAGGCTACCCAGTGGTAGCTCTTGACGCCGCCGTAGTAGTGCGTGTCGAGGTAGGCCATGTCGCCGGCCTCGAAGGCGGGATTCTGCTTAAGGTCCAGGCGCGGCGAGTCCACGTGGGCGCCCAGGATGTTAAAGCCCTGCTCGAGCGGGGCGGTGCCCAGGTTGACGAGCATAAGGTCCTTGCCGTGGTTGGCGGCGTACACCTTGTCGCCTGCCTTGAGCTCGCGGGCTTCGGCGATCACGGTCTCCAGGTCGACGTATCCCGCCTCCTCGGCCATCTTGATGCCGGCCTTGACGCACAGGCGCTCGGTCTTGTTCTCGCTCAAAAACTGCTTATAGCCGCGGCAAAGCTCCTCGAGCTCCTCGACTTGCTGTGGCGTGTACTTTTTCCATGCGCAGGGACGCTCCATGACGCAGGCTCCTTTCGGATCGATCGTGCTGGTTGATGTACCGTGAGCCATCGTATCACGCGCGGGCTCGCGGCGGCAGGGGAGCTTGATGTGCAGTGGCCGCGGGGCGGGGAGCGTGTAAACTGGAGTGAGCAAACCGTGCCCAGCCCAAAGCGAGGTATTCAATATGTCTGACAAGCGCCGCACCTTTGCCGTTATCGACGGCAACTCGCTCATGCATCGCGCCTTCCACGCCGTGCCGCCGACCATGAACGCGCCGGACGGTCGCCCCACCAACGCGATCTTTGGCTTTCTGAACATGTTTCTCAAGATGATCGACGCCTTTAACCCCGACGGTGTGGTCGTGGCGTTTGACAAGGGCAAGCCGCGCGTGCGCATGGAGATGCTGCCGCAGTATAAGGCGCAGCGTCCGCCCATGGATCCCGATCTGCACGCGCAGTTTCCGATGATCAAGGAGCTGCTCACGGCGCTCAGCGTGCCGATTCTGCAGTCCGAGGGCTGGGAAGGCGACGATATCCTGGGAACCATGGCGCGCCTGGGTGAGGAGGCAGGCTGCGACATGCTGCTGGTGACCGGCGACCGCGACATGTATCAGCTTGTGACCGAGCACGTCAACGTGGTCTCGACCCGCAAGGGCCTATCCGACGTAGCGATTATGACACCTGAGAGCGTGGATGATCTGTATCACGGCATCACGCCGGCGCTCGTGCCCGATTTTTACGGTCTGAAGGGCGATACGTCGGACAATATTCCCGGCGTACCGGGCATCGGCCCCAAAAAGGCGAGCGCGCTCATCGCACAGTACGGCAGCTTGGACGAGGTCATCGCGCATGCTGACGAGGTCAAGGGCAAGATGGGCGAGAACCTTCGTGCGCACATCGACGACGCGCTGCTGAGCCGCAAGGTTGCGACCATTCGCACCGATGCGCCTGTCGAGCTCGACTTTGACGCGACGTCCTTCCCGGCGTTTTCTGCTGATGAACTGTCCGCGGCACTGGGCGCACTCGGCATTACGGCCATGCAGAACCGTTTCTTGTCACTGATTGGTGGCGAGGGTGGGTCTGCGGCCGCTGTCAGCACGTTTGAGATTCCCCCCGTTATGCGTGCTGCCGCTGGCGATGCCGAGGCGCTCGCTGCTGCTGCCGACGAGATCGCTCGTGCGATCGAGGCAGGCGAGTGGATTGCCGCCGTGGTGGACGATGACAAGGAGGAGGGCGCGCTTTTTGGCCTGACGCGCACGCTGTGGCTGGCGACGTCCAAGGGGCTGCTTGCGCTTGAGGAGGGCGAAGGCGGTACCACTGCCGCGGTCGATGGCTTCAACTTCGCCCATGGCGTGATCGCCGGCGTGCTTGCGCGCCTGTTTATGGAGGGCCGCGTGGCGAGCCCGGATATGAAAGCACTGCTGCATGAGCTTTCGCCCATCGACTCTTCCGAGCCCGAGCTCATGGATCCGCTGGCAGTCGATTCCACGCGCATCTTCGATACCGTGGTTGCCGCCTACCTGTTGGATTCCGACCGCTCCGAGTTTGACGAGGCGTATCTGGCCGATACCTATCTGCAGATGGCGCTGCCTGCGGTGCGCGGTGCGGAGGGTGCTGGCGAGGATGCTCCTGCGCCCGCCGCTCGCACGGCGGCCTTGACGCTGGCACTGGTCGCACCACTGCGCGACCGCATGGCACGCGAGAACGCCGCCAACGTGTTCGATGGCATCGAGATGCCGCTCGTTCCGGTACTTGCCAAGATGGAGCGCGCGGGCATGCTCGTGGACCCCGACCGCCTGCACAGTCTGTCCGAGGGCTTGGCGACCCAGATTACCGAGGTCGAGCGCAGCATTCGCGACCTGGCGGGTGATGAGACGTTTAACATCGGTAGCCCTATGCAGCTCTCGCACGTGCTGTTTGACGTTATGGGGCTTCCGACCAAGGGCCTCAAAAAGACCAAGCGCGGCTACTATTCGACCAACGCCAAGGTGCTGAGCGATCTTGCCCGTGACCACGAAATCGTGCGCCTGATCTTGGATTGGCGTGAGAAGTCCAAAATCAAGTCCACCTATCTGGACACGCTGGGCCCGCTGCGCCGCGGTGACGGTCGCGTGCACACCACGTACAACCAGACCATCACGGCAACGGGGCGTCTGTCCTCGAGCGACCCGAACCTGCAGAACATCCCGACGCGCTCTGAGCTGGGCCGTACCGTCAAGACGGCGTTTTCGGCAGGCGAGGGAAGCGTCTTTTTGGCGGTGGACTACTCGCAGATCGAGCTGCGTCTGCTGGCACATCTCTCAGGTGACGAGCACCTGGTGCGCGCCTTTAACGAGGGCGAGGACTTCCATGCCGAGACGGCGGCACGCGTGTTTGGCGTGCCGGTGTCCGAGGTAACGCCCGACTTGCGCAGTCGCGCCAAGGCCGTGAACTTTGGCATTGTGTATGGCCAGCAGGCCTACGGTCTGTCGCAGTCGCTGCATATCTCGATGGCCGAGGCACGCGACATGATCGACCGCTACTATGAGGCCTATCCGGGTGTGCGCACGTTCCTCGACAACGTGGTGGTGCGTGCCAAGCAGACAGGTTACGCCGAGACCATGTACGGCCGCCGTCGCCACATTCCGGAGCTCAAGGCCAAAAATCCGCAACTCCGCGGCTTTGGCGAGCGCACGGCCATGAACCACCCCATGCAGGGCACCGCCGCCGACATCATCAAGATCGCGATGGCCCGCGTGAGCCGCCGTCTGGAAGAAGAGGACTTTGCCGCCCACATGATCCTGCAGGTGCACGACGAACTGGACTTTGAGTGCCCGGTCGAAGAAGTCGAACGCCTGACCGCCATGGTTCAAGACGTCATGGAGCACGTAGTAGACCTCCGCGTACCCCTAATCGCCGAAGCCAGCACCGGCATAACCTGGGCCGATGCCAAATAAAGAAGCACCCACAACCCCAAAGTAACCAAAAGCAGAAGGGGGCTCCTTGCCAACAAGGAGCCCCCTTCATTCCAAAAAATCAGCCAAGTATCTAGGCGCTAAGACGCCATCTAGGCGGCAAGCAAGTCGCCGCAGGACCTGGCCGGGCGAGGCGGGTAAGTTTTTCGTAGATTCCGCACGAGCCGGAAAGCACTTAATGTGCTTTCCGAGCGAGCCCAGGACCTGACCGAACGAAAAACTTACCCGCCTCGCCCGGTCAGGTCCGACGAGCAACGTTAACGAGCCGCCAAGATGGCGTCGATGAGCGTCAGTACGCCCCCGTCGTTGTTGCTCGGAATACGCCACTTGGCATGCGCGTTCATATGCTCCTCGGCATTGTCCACGATAAAGCTATGCCCGACGCGCTCCAGCATGGGGATATCGTTGTACGTATCGCCCACGGCGGCGGCGTCGGCGATATCGATGTCCAGGTGCTCGCACAGGTGCGCGACGCCGGCGCCCTTGTCGACGCCCAAGTTCATGAAGTCGATCCACTCGCGCCCGGCGTTGGTGACGTAGAGCTTGTCCGAGAACTCGGGGCTATAGGTCTCGCGGAATGCGGGCTCGGCATCGTAGGCGGGGAAGAAGATCGAGATCTTGTTGGACTCGATATCAATGCCCTCAAAGCTGTCGACGTAGTTGATTGTGTTGTAGTAGACGCTGATCTCGTCGTGGTATTGATGGTCGCGGGCAAGCACGTAGAACTCGTCGAAGCAGCACAGGACGGGGACAGCGCGAGGATCCTCCGAGGCGCGGCTCAAGACCTGCTGGTACAGCTCCACGTCGATAATGCTCTTATAGATATAGCTGCCACGATAGATCACGCATGCGCCGTTGTCGGGACAAAAGGCGAGGCGGTTCTTGATGCCCTCGAACATCTCTTCGAGCTTGGGGGCGGGACGTCCGCTGGCGGGGCAGAATACGATGCCGGCTTCGGCGAGCTTGTCCAGGCGTTCGTCAAGGCCTTGCGGCAGCACGCGCTCGTCGGTCAGCAGTGTCTTGTCCATGTCGACGGCGATGAGCTTAATGTTTCCGATATTGGCGTCCGATTCGTAAGTTTGCATAAAAAGCGAGCCTTTCGTTTCGAAATTGTTTCAGACGTTATAACCATCAACTCGTAGTCAGGCGTATTTTCGCAGGATTGGCGCGCGTTTGCATCTTCATTCACAAAGTAATGAAAAAACTTTTCAGAAATATGAATTTGTCGCTTGTACAGCAGGCACTTTAGCGTAATATAGCGACCATCGAAAACGGAGACGGAAAAACAACCGTTTACCGAGGAAAAGGTACCGTTTACGATATAAGAATTGCGCCCGGCGATAGGTGAAAGGAGAGGCAGATGCAGTTCGTAAAGATCATCACTACTGCAGACAATGCCATCCGACGCCAGCGCGCAATTTCCCGACGACGATAACAATCGTCTCTGTCCGCATGGGGCGAATTGCCTCAACAGAGTCATTTTGAGGTCGTTGGGTTTTAGCACGACATTGCTGCATGTTTCTAGGGCATGTATGTGCTGATTTTTGCTATTTAACCTGATATTGCACGGTATATGACCTTGAAATGACTTGCAACTGACCGATGTTCTAACTAGCTACCAAGGGCGAAAGGAAACAGCCATGAGCAAGGAAAAAGTCGTTCTCGCATATTCCGGTGGTCTTGATACATCCGTATGTGTCAAATGGCTCCAGGACGAGAAAAATCTCGATGTCGTTTGCGTCTGCGGCAACGTGGGCCAGGAGGAGACCGGCCTGGATGCCAAGAAGCAGAAGGCGCTCGACCTGGGCGTTCTCGATTGCCAGGTGCTCGACCTGCGCGACGAGTTCTCCGATGAGTTCCTGACTAAGGCCATCGCCGCAAATTCCATGTACGAGAACAAGTACCCGCTGCTCTCCGCTCTGTCTCGCCCGCTGCTCGCCAAGAAGCTTGTCGAGGTCGCTCACGGGTTTGGCGCGACCTACGTCGCCCACGGCTGCACCGGCAAGGGTAACGACCAGGTTCGTTTTGAGGCTGCGGTCAAGGCCCTCGACCCCGAGCTTAAGGTTATCGCCCCCGTTCGCGAGTGGGATCTGAAGTGCCGTCCCGACGAGGTCGCCTATGCCCACGCCCACAACGTGCCGGTTCCCGAGGGTGCCAACGACAACCCCTATTCCATCGACGACAACCTGTGGGGTCGTGCCATTGAGTGTGGCCACCTGGAGGACCCCTGGAATGAGCCGCTCGACGACGCCTGGGTTATGACCAAGAATCCCGAGGACACGCCCGACACCCCGACGTATACCGAGATTGAGTTTGAGGTCGGCAAGCCCGTCGCCGTCGACGGCAAGAAGATGAAACTCTCCGAGATCGTCATCGCCCTCAACAAGATTTCGGGCGACAACGGCTTTGGCCGTCTCGACCTGGTTGAGGATCGTCTGGTGGGCCTCAAGAGCCGCGAGTGCTATGAGGTTCCCGGCGCCCTGACGCTCATTACCGCCCACAAGGCGCTCGAGGACATTTGCGTCGAGGGCGACCTGCTCAAGACTAAGATTAAGCTCGAGCAGGATTGGGCCACCGCCGTGTACAACGGCCAGTGGTACAGCCCGCTCAAAAACGCGCTCGACGCTTTTATGGCCGACACCCAGAAGTTCGTGACCGGCACCGTCCGTCTGAAGTTCTTTAAGGGCAACTGCCATGTCGTCGGCCGCAAGAGCCCCTTCAGCCTCTACGACTACGGCCTGGCCACCTACGACCGCGACACCACGTTTGACGAGAAGGGCAGCGCCGGCTTTATCGAGATCGATACGCTGTCGCTCAAGACGTGGGCTAAGGTCCAGGGTCCCAGCTCTGCTGCCGCCCAGGCTTAAGCCTCCCTTTCCTTGGTATTCGCGCGGCCCATCCGCGTGATACATAACGGGCGCACGGGGTCCCTACCTTTCGTTATGCTTGCTGACACTTCTTAACATCGGTGGCCCCTACGTTCCGCCCGCGTATTTGATGCCGCGTCTGCGGCTGAGTCCGAGCCCCGCCGGGGTTATCCGGCGGGGCTCCTTCTATCAATTTGGCGGCTCTGCGCCTATATATATATGAGGAGTATCCATTATGTTCCATGCTATCGCGCATGCTTTACTTGCCCTCGTGCCCGAGTTCGATGCTGCAAAGGTCGAGGACGTCCCTATGAGCCTGAAGGCCTGGATCGATGATTCGCAGGGCAACATCCGGAGGGAGACGTTGGGCGCCAAGTGCATGGTGCGTCACTTCTTTGCAAATTAGCTACATGGCCCAGCGCACGGCAGGGAGTGTGTAAAACTAGCGGTTGAAAAATCGCTTTAGTGACAGGGCGCATTGCTTTGGGCGCTTGTTTTGGTATTTGATGAAAGGGGACGGTTCCATGGCTCTTTGGGGCGGTCGTTTTGAGGCGGGCGTGGCCGAGGTCACGCAGGAGTTTGGCGCGTCGCTGCCGGTCGACAAACATCTCTATAAGCAGGATATCGCCGGATCTAAGGCACATGCCAAGATGCTGGCGGCCCAGGGCATTATCAGCGCCGAGGACGAGCAGGCGATTGCCGAGGGCCTGACCGGAATCGAACAGGATATCGATGCCGGCAACTTCACCTTCGACATCAACGACGAGGACATTCATATGTCCATCGAGAGCGAGCTGACGCGCCGCATCGGCGAGGCCGGCAAGCGCCTGCATACCGGGCGTTCGCGCAACGACCAGGTTGCGACCGATACGCGCCTGGGCGTCAAGGCGCTGGCCAAGGAGCTCATGGAGGCCAATCTTGAACTGCGCCATGTGCTGGTGGATGCGGCCAAGAAGTACGACAAGGTGATTCTGCCGGGCTATACGCACATGCAGCACGCTCAGCCCGTGCTGCTGTCGCATCATCTGCTGGCGTATTCCTGGATGTTCGCGCGCGACTTTACACGCCTGAAGGCCGCCTTTGATGCCGCCGACAACTGCCCGTTGGGTGCTGCCGCTCTTGCCGGTACGAGCTATCCGCTCGATCGTCAGATGACGGCTGCCGAACTTGGCTTTGCGGGTGTGATTCCCAACTCGCTCGATGCGGTTTCCGACCGTGATTTCCTGCTCGATCTGCATTACGCCGGCTCCGTCATGGCCATGCACCTGTCGCGTCTTTCCGAGGAGATCGTGCTGTGGTCGAGCTCCGAATTTGGCTTTATCACGCTTTCCGACTCCTACTCCACCGGCTCGTCCATCATGCCGCAGAAGAAGAATCCCGACTTTGCCGAGCTTATCCGCGGCAAGAGCGGCCGAGTCTATGGCAACCTGGTGCAGCTGCTCGTGACCATGAAGGGCCTGCCGCTTGCTTATAACAAGGACTTGCAGGAGGACAAGGAGGGCGCCCTCGATACCGCCCATACGCTCATGCAGTGCCTGTCCGTTATGGCCGGTATGATTTCGACCTGGACCGTCAACGAGGATGCCATGGCGCGCGAGTGCGGTGTGGGGCACCTTGCCGCCACCGATGTTGCCGATTACCTGGCCAAGCGTGGCCTGCCGTTCCGCGAGGCACATGCCGTGGTGGGCCATTTGGTCCTGATGTGTGAGAAGCGCGGCTGCAACCTTGAGGACCTGCCGTTTGAGGTGTTCCAGGAGGCGAGCCCGCTCTTTGAGCACGACATTACCGAGGCGCTCGACATCCCGTCGATTGTCGCCGCGCGCACGACCGAGGGCGGCACCGCCCCTGCCGCCGTTGCCGTGCAGCTGCAGCGTGCCGAGGCACAGCTTGAGGCCGACAAAGGCGTGTTTGGATCGCTGACCAAGGTCGTCGAAATGGGCCACGGGGTAAAGTAGGGGTTTGGCTGAAGCCGTTTTGGCCATGTATTGATAAATTGTTTTTGTTTACGGGCGTCTGCTGTTGCGGGCGCCCGTATTTTGTTGCTATGGGGGAGGGCCTTGTCGAGAACTTCTGTAGGACCTTTGGGCAGGTTGTGAAGGGGATACGTTCGCGGGCGGCAACCGACCGCCTGCTCTGTTCGGTGCGGTTGATGGGCGGTCGGATGGTACTCTAATCGGGCTTCGAAACAGAAGTGACACATATGGAGCGCTTTAATAAATTGCAGCGTTTCAATAAACAGCTTTTTGTTTAACTGCAGCTAAAACTCTGTTACGATGCAGTCCGGGCGGGTGCCGGAATGGGACTTGGGCACGCGCGAACCTACTTGAAAGGCTACCTTATGGCTATCGAGAAGACCTTCATCATGATTAAGCCCGACGCTGTGCGCGATCGTAAGATCGGCGAGATCGTCGCTCGCATTGAGCGTAGCGGCCTTGTCATCGAGCGCATGGAGATGACCACGCTCGAGCGCGCTACCGTCGAGGAGCACTACGCCCATCTGGCCGACAAGCCCTTCTTTGGTGGTCTCTGTGACTTTATGACGAGCGGCCCGGTCGTTAAGATGGTCGTTTCCGGTCTCTCCGCTGTCTCCAAGATGCGCACCCTTATGGGTGCTACCAACCCGCTTGATGCTGCTCCCGGCACCATTCGCGGCGACTTCGCTGTCGATGTCAACGCTAACGTAATCCACGGCTCCGATTGCCTGGAGAACGCCGAGATCGAGATCAAGCGCTTCTTTGGCTAAACCAGCTTTGACTCCTTAAAGCTGTTAGCGTGTGGCTTTGGCGCCGCGGAATTCCATCCGCGGCGCCCTTTTTATTCCAGTAGATTTTTGGTAACCGCTTAGAAATCTACTAAAGAGCCCCCGTCCGGATGTTTCTTCCGGGCGGGGGCTGGCGTTAGCGTATGGCTTTGTAGGTCTTTAGGCCTCGTCGACGACCTTGAGGCCGCGCGTGTGGTCGATCTCGTTGAGGAGGTTAACGCGACGCTCGTGGCGGCCGCCCTCAAACTCGGCGTCGAGCCACTCGTCGACGATCATCTTGGCGAGCTCGGAGCCCACGACGCGGGCGCCAAAGGCGAGCACGTTGGTATTGTTGTGCATGCGCGAGAGCTTAGCGCTGAAGGGTTCGGAGCACACGACGGCGCGTACGCCCTCGACCTTGTTGGCAGCCAGGCTAATTCCGACACCGGTGCCACAGATGAGGATGCCCAGGTCGACGTGGCCGTTGGCAACGGCCTTACCCACCTTGTATCCGGCGATGGGGTAGTCAAAGCTCTCGGAGGTGTCGGTGCCAAAGTTCACGACCTCGCAGCCGCGCTCCTTCAGGTGCTCGGAGATGATGTTCTTGAGCTCGACGGCGGCATGGTCGTTGCCGATACCAATCTTCATGAGTGGTTCCTCTCTGGTCCGTGCGGCGGAATTGCTAAAGGTTTTACCGCGTTCGACTGCATGATAGCGCGACTTTTGCGTAAACGCTCGGGCGTTTTTTGGTCAAACGCTTTAGCATGCGACAAGACCGGCTTCGCATGAATGAATGCCGTCAGATTGCGCTTGAACGCCGTCCGTCGGAACCATGGTTGCGGTTTTTGATGCATTGTTATCAAATAAAAGAGCTAACTATTCTTGAGAGTCCAGCCCGTTATACAAGTAGGAGATACCTATGCCTGCCGATTCCCTTCGTGATACCGCGTTTTGCGATGTTTTGAACCGCGAGCTTGTCTGTGCGCTCGGCTGCACCGAGCCTATTGCCGTTGCCTATGCAGCGGCGCTGGCGAGCCAGACGCTCGGTTGCGAACCCGATCATATGGATGTCGCCTGCTCGGGCAACATCATCAAGAACGTTAAGAGCGTGACCGTGCCCAACTCGGGCGGTATGCACGGTATTGAAGCGGCGGCCGTGCTGGGTGCCGTGGGCGGCGACGCCAAGAGCGCGCTCGAGGTGCTCGAGAGCGTTAACGACGAGGACCGTGCTCGCGTGGCCGAGCTCCTCGCCGATGCCGGTTACTGCGATGTGTCGCTTGTCGAGGGTGTGCCCAACCTCTACATCAAGGTGACTGCCACAGCCGGGGGCCATACCGCGGTCGTCGAGATTACCGACCACCACACCAATGTCACGTGCCATACGCTCGACGGTATTCCGGTATGCGGCAAGTCGGCGGGGGAGTGTGCCGCCTGCGCAGAACGCGTGGTGGCCGAGCGTGCGGCAGATAGCGCCGACACGCCCATGTCGATCGAGTCCATCATTGACTTTATCGAGGACGGCGATGTTGAGGGTGCTCGCGCTGCCGTTGAGCGTCAGATCGAGCTGAACGGCGCCATTAGCGCAGAGGGCTTGGCGCACGCTTGGGGTGCCGAGGTGGGCCGTACGCTGCTGGGCGCTCGTGCCGATGACGTCGCCTGCCGTGCCCGCGCCCGTGCGGCCGCCGGGTCCGACGCCCGCATGAACGGCTGTGCGCTGCCGGTCGCCATTGTGTGCGGCTCGGGCAACCAGGGCATTACCTGCGCACTGCCCGTTATGGAGTATGCCGAGTACCTGCGCTGCGACCACGATCGCCTGGTGCGCGCCGTGATGCTGTCCGATCTTATCGCTGTGCATATCAAGAGCTATATTGGTGCGCTCTCGGCGTTTTGCGGTGCTATTTGCGCCGCGTGTGGCGCCGGTGCCGCGATTACCTGGCTGTGTGGTGGCACGCGCGAGCAGATTGGCGCGACGGTTTCGAACACACTCGGTAACGTGGGCGGCATCGTGTGCGATGGCGCCAAGGCAAGCTGTGCCGCCAAGATTTCCGCTGCCGTTGATGCGGCGATTCTAGGTCACGATATGGCCATGCAGGGTCGTGGCTTCCGCGCCGGCGAGGGCCTGATCCAGGATACCGTCGAGCAGACAATCGCCAGCATGGGCTACGTGGGCCGTGTGGGTATGAAAGATACCGATGTCGAGATCCTCAACATCATGATCGGCAAGACTCGAGTCTGTTAGTTACGCGGTTTTACCAAACCGCGTAACCAGTCGACGCTGCAAACGCCCCTAAGCGGCAATCTGCCTTTCAATCGTCGGGCATGGCCAGAAGGCCTATGCCCTCCTCTTTCAAGGCACATTGCTCGCTTAGGGGCGTTTTCGCTGACTTATGCTCAACCTGCGGCGCTATTTTGTTTGGTGGGAGGGGTCCTATGACAGTTCGTCGGCTACTTGGTGTTCGTAGAAGGCTTCTACTACGGCGTTGAAATCGCGGGCGAAGTCTTCCATGGTTCCGTGCCAGGTGGCTCGGCCGGGTTTTCCCTGGCCAACATAGGCAGTTTGAATGCCGCAGGCGGGGCTAGGGAAGTCGCGCTTGGGATCGTTGCCCACCATAAGGACCTCGTGTGGGTCGAGTCCCATCACCTGAAGCTGCTCGAGATAGTAGGTGGCATCGGGCTTGCAGCGGGTGGTGTTTCCCATGTGCGTGACGAGCTCAAAGGGGGCGTCGGCCAGGTCGCCCCAACCCATGCGGCACTCGATGGCCCCCTGGGGAAAGCTGGGGTTGGTAAAGAGCGCGCAGCGCAGTCCTGCGTCCTGTACGGCCTGGAGAGCGGCGTGTGCGCCCGGCATGGCGTGAGCGTTGATGACATCGTCGTTCTTGTATGGAAGAACTTCGCGGTCGTAGTAGGTAAACGCCTCGTAGATGATCGGATCGGAGAGGCAGATGCCGCATCGGCGCTCAACCTCGGTGCGGTAAAACTCAAGATTGGTGCGGTTATCCGTGCCGCTTCGGCGATTGGCGTTGAGATCGACCAGGATGGTGCCGAGGCGCGCCATCGTGCCACCGCGGCTGCGGCGTCCGATATCCGCGAGCATCGACGAGACATCCTTAAAATAGCGAAGGATGAACGCGTTGAGGTTGATGCTGAGAAGCGTCTCGTCCATATCGAAAACGACTGCTTTGAGCACGCGGGCACCTTTCTCGATAAATCGTTCCAGAATCGTTGCTCCGGATACTTTACCCCAAAGCCGTATGCCTAACTGCCTATCGTCAACTTATGGAGACGGTCGTCCACAAGATTGCGAAAAAGTCTCCATACGAGTAAAAAATCGCAGTTCACGCTTGAAATCGAAATGATTTCCCCGTAACCTATACGAACGTGATTGCATAAGCGTCACATTAGTATCTGTCGGCTCCCGAGTGTTCCTAAACGTTGTGTGCTTGTCGCACCCTTCTGTAGGTCCTAGCAATCGGGGCCCCGTAGTTCGAAAGGGGTCCACCTTTGAGTGAGATTCAGAACTCGTCCATTTTCTCTCTTGACGATGTCAACGAGGAGGAGATGAACAACCTCATCGACGGTACGATTACCGACTTTGATGAGGGCGATCTCGTTAACGGCACTGTCGTTAAGATCGAGCATGACGAGGTGCTCGTTGACATCGGATTCAAGTCCGAGGGCGTTATCCCGGTCCGCGAGCTGTCCATCCGTAAGGACGCTAACCCTGCAGACATCGTTGCACTCGGTGATCCCATCGAGGCTCTGGTTCTCCAGAAGGAGGACAAGGACGGTCGTCTGGTCCTGTCCAAGAAGCGTGCCGAGTACGAGCGTGCTTGGAACCGCATCGAGGAGAAGTTCAACTCCGGCGAGAACGTCGAGGGCGAGGTTATCGAGGTTGTCAAGGGCGGCCTGATCCTCGACATCGGCCTGCGTGGCTTCCTGCCCGCTTCTCTCGTCGACCTCCGTCGCGTCAAGGACCTCACCTCTTACATGGGCACCCGCATCGAGGCCCGCGTCATCGAGATGGACCGCAACCGCAACAACGTCGTCCTCTCCCGTCGCGTCGTGCTCGAGGAGTCCCGTAAGGCCGAGCGCTCCGAGATCCTGTCCAAGCTCAAGTCTGGCATGCGTCTCCAGGGTACCGTTTCCTCCATCGTCGACTTCGGCGCTTTCGTCGACCTCGGCGGTATCGACGGCCTCATCCACATCTCCGAGCTCTCTTGGAACCACGTCAACCATCCTTCCGAGGTTGTCAAGGTCGGCCAGGAGGTCGAGGTCGAGGTTCTCGACGTCGATCTCAACCGCGAGCGCATCTCCCTTGGTCTCAAGCAGACCACCGAGGATCCGTGGCGTGCACTGGTCAAGAAGTACCCCGTCGGCGCTATCGTCGAGGGCACTGTGACCAAGCTTGTCCCGTTCGGCGCTTTCGTCGACCTGGGCGAGGGCATCGAGGGTCTGGTGCACATCTCCGAGATGGCCAACAAGCACGTCGATCAGCCTTCTCAGGTCACCCACGTAGGCGACAAGGTTCAGGTCAAGGTCATGGAGATCGACCTCGACCGTCGTCGTATCTCCCTGTCCATGAAGTCCGCTGCTGAGACTCTGGGCGTCGAGATCGAGGTTACCCCGCTGCCTTCCGAGAAGAAGGACGAGGAGACCGACGCCGAGTAAATCGGTTTGACGATCACTTGTTTTAAGGGATCCGTCCGCAATGGACGGGTCCCTTTTTGCATTTGGCGCCGAAATGCGCAATGCTGCCGTGCTGTCCACGGGCTATTGGATTGTTGGTGCATAAAAATGCCGACATCCCGCCTCGGGGAGGAGGCGGGAACGCACCGAGTAGACGGAGGGGTGCGGAGCGCGGTCGTGTCTCGACTGACGACGTTGCCCATCGACGATTCTATTGTACTGCATGATATGGTTCTTGGTTTATCGTGTCGAACGCTCGTGTTGTGCCATTGCCTGCGGCAACGGTGTGCTACACTCTTGCACTGCTGAGTGGGCCAGACGGTCGCGCGATGTGCTGCTTGCAGCACGCGTGAGGAAAGTCCGGGCTCCAGAGGGCGGGATGCCGGCTAACGGCCGGGCGGAGTGATCCGACGGAAAGCGCCGCAGAAAAGAAGACTCCCACCTGCGCCGCAAGGCGTAAAGGGAAAAGCTGAAACGGTGGTGTAAGAGACCACCAGCGTCGTGGCAACACGGCGGCTTGGCAAGCCCCATCCGGAGCAAGCGCGAATAGGAACGCTATGGGCCGGCCCGGTCCGCGTTCGGGTAGCGTGCGTGGAGCTGCACGGTAACGTGCAGACAAGATAAATGACCGTTCACGACAGAACCCGGCTTACAAGCCCACTTGGCAACTATGTTGACGCTGCGAACCCGTCAGCGCGGCAATCTGCCTTTCAAGCCTTCGGGCATGACCATAAGGTCAATGCCCTTGTCTTTCAAGGCACCTTGCTCGCGCTGACGGGTTCTCGCTGTTGGTGACGGTATCATTGGCGTTTCCGTTCTATTTACCGAGGTTATCGGTACGGCCTTTGCCGTATTATTGAGGCTGTTTGTTGCTTTGCTTGTTGTTGAGGGGCTTTGTTGGACAGCTATTTAACTCTGCAATCAAATATTGAGGTTTCGGGCGAGTTTGTGGACCGCAAGAGCCGGTTTATTGCCCAGCTGGTCCATATTGAGTCCGAGGATGAGGCGAATGCCTTTATCGAGATGGTTCACAAGCGTCATTACGACGCTCGACACAATGTTCCCGCGTGGATTTTGGTCGATGGACGCGAGCGCCAGAGCGATGACGGTGAGCCGAGCCGCACGAGTGGTATGCCGACACTCGAGGTGTTGCGCGGCGCAGAGCTCAAAAACGTATGCTGCGTGGTGACGCGCTATTTTGGCGGAACGTTGCTGGGCCCGGGTGGCTTGGTGCGTGCCTACACTGCGGCGACGCAGGCGGCGGTGGCCGCGGCTCAGGAGGCCGGACAGATCGTCGAGATGACAAGTGTTGTGCCCGTTGATGTTCATGTGGCCTATCCGCAATACGAGCAGGTGCTTCGCCTGGCGCAGGATTCGGGTGCCAAGGTTTCGGATACCGATTACACGGATGCCGTGACGATTCATTTGGTGTTTAAAGCGGGGGAGCAGGAGCCGTTTTGCGCTAAGATGCGCGAGCTTATGGCTGGGCGCGAGGAAATCGAGGTCGGCGCTCCCGAATTTGCCGAGTTCTAACGACGGCGGCCGGCGCGCTTTGGATAGATCCCAAGCGCGCCGGCCGCCGTTTTATGTCGCAGCTGTTTACTCGGCAAGCTGCTTTAGCACATCGCATGCGATCTCGACGGCATCATCGATGCAGCCGGGGCAGCTGCGGAGCGGACCCTTATCCGATCCGATGCCCTTGAGCGTGCCGCAGACGGTCGTCGTATTCTTCTCGCCAAAACGCTTGGCGATTTCGCGCGAAAGCTTGTAGGTCTGGCCCTTGGTCTTGGGGTTTTCCATGCCGTCGCTCATTACAAAGCCCATGATGGCCACGGCGCCCGAGATAGCGCCGCAGGTTTCGGTCATGCCTCCCATGCCGGCGCCAAAGCCCTCGGTGAGGGTAAAGGCGACCTGGGGGTCGAGCCCGACGGCGGGAGCGAGCGTGCAGGCGACGGCCTGGGCGCAGTTAAAGCCACGGGCGTGGTACTCGGCAGCTTGAGCCTGACAGGCGGTGATGTCGAGTTGGGTCGTATCGATTTGCTTCATCGTTGTCTCCTTGGTCACGGTGTACTCGCCTATGGTACCCGTGACGGTGCGTGTAATCATCGAGAGCTTCATGGATGCCTCATTTTATCTATCGAGCAAATGCCCAAGGCTTGAGATAAATACCCCTGATCAATTAGTCACATAACCTACCTTGGGGATGGGTTGAGAGGGGTGCAGGGTAGCGGTATCGTGAACCGAATAAAACTAAAACCCAGGCAAGGGAGCTAGATATGAGCGAGCAGACTATCGGTACCACATGTGTTCAGGGCGGCTATCGCCCGGGCGACGCGGAGCCGCGTCAGGTGCCCATCTACCAGTCCACCACGTGGAAGTACGACACGTCCGAGCACATGGGCAAGCTGTTTGACCTGGAGGAGTCGGGCTACTTCTATAGCCGTCTGCAGAACCCCACGTGCGATTTGGTTGCCGCCAAGATCTGCGAGATGGAGGGCGGCACTGCCGCGATGCTCACGAGTTCGGGCATGGCTGCGAACTTCCTCGCGATCTTTAACGTGGCCGGTGCCGGCGATCACGTGGTCGCGAGCTCTGCCATCTACGGCGGTACCTACAACCTGCTCGCCCATACCATGGAGCGCATGGGTCTGACCTGCACGTTCGTTGCCCCCGACTGCACCGATGAAGAGCTCGAGGCAGCGTTTGAGCCCAATACCAAGCTCGTCTTTGGCGAGACGATCGCCAACCCCGCCCTTGCCGTGCTCGATATTGAGCGCTTTGCCAAGGCCGCGCATGACCACGGCGTGCCGCTGATGGTCGACAACACCTTCCCGACGCCCGTTATGTGCCGTCCCTTTGAGTGGGGCGCCGACATCGTTACGCACTCCACCACCAAGTACATGGATGGACATGCTGCCTACCTGGGCGGCGTGATCGTCGACCACGGCCAGTTTGACTGGATGGCCCATGCGGACAAGTTCCCGGGTCTCACCACGCCCGACGAGAGCTACCACGGCGTGACGTATGCCGAGAAGTTCGGTCGCGAGGGCGCCTTCATTACCAAGGCAACCGCTCAGCTCATGCGCGACCTCGGCCCCATGCAGAACCCGCAGGCGGCGTTCTTCTTGAACAGCTCGCTCGAGAGCCTGCATGTGCGCATGCCGCGTCATTGCGAGAATGGCCTGGCCGTTGCCAAGTTCCTGCAGAGCCATCCCAAGGTGCGCTTCGTTAGCTATCCGGGTTTGGAGGGCGACAAGTACTATGACCTGGCTCAGAAGTACATGCCCAACGGTACCTGCGGCGTCGTGAGCTTTGGCTTTAACGGTGGTCGCGCGGCGGCCGAGACCTTTATGAAGAGTCTCAAGCTCGCCCAGATCGCCACACACGTGGCCGACGCCCGCACTTGCTGCCTGCATCCTGCTAACGCCACGCATCGCCAGATGAACGATGAGGAGCTCATCGCCTGTGGCATCTCCGCCGACATGGTGCGCCTGTCGTGCGGCCTCGAGGACACGGCCGATCTGATTGCCGACCTTGAGCAGGCGCTCGAGCAGTGCTAGGCTAGCGTTCGTGCAAGGCGCCGATGCTGGCAGAAAGCTTCGGTGACCTTTCGTTCCGATTCCGTAGGCGGGACCCCAATTGCGGCTGTTTGCAGGCGATTGGGGCCCCGTTTTTTTGCGTTGGGCCACTCGAAAGGATGGATATGGAGAAAACTGCAGAGCAGCTGCGCCGCGAGCACATTGCCCTAGAGGGCGACACCCATGGCAAGAACAAGTGGGCGATTCTGTTTACCGTGCTCATCATGACGTTTATGGTGTGTCTGGATTCGACCGTCGTGACCGTGGCGCTGCCCGTGATGCAAAAGGAGCTGGGCGTGGGCCTCGATCGCATTCAGCTGGTAAGCTCGGTGTATCTGCTTGCGACATGCGTGGCTATGTTGCCGTTTGGCCGTCTGGGCGACGTGCGTGGCAAGGTGAATGTGTTCCAGCTGGGCGTCATCGTCTTTTCGGTCGGTTCGCTGCTGTGCGGCCTTTCGGCCTCGCTTGAGGTTCTTATCCTAGCGCGCATTGTTCAGGGCGTCGGTTGCGCGGCGGCCATGGCTAACAACATGGGTATCATCACCGAGTCGTTTCCGGCGCGCGAACGAGGCCGTGCCATGGGTATTCTCGCGACCTTCGTGGCCCTCGGCATGATGTGTGGCCCCGTGCTCGGCGGCATGCTGGTGGCAAGCTTTCCCTGGGAGAGCATCTTCCTCATCAACCTGCCCATTGGCGTGATCTCGTTTATCGTGGGACTCTACACGCTGCCGCATGTTAGGCCAGAGGCCGGCGAACGTCCCATGCCCCTTGCCGAGGCCGCCCGTCGCTGCTTTGCAAATTCGGCCTTCACCATCAACCTTGCCTGCATGCTCATCGTGTTCGTTGGTATTGGCGCATCCGAGTTTATCCTGCCGTTCTATTTTCAGGACGCCCACGGCTTTGGTTCCGACATTTCCGGATTGCTCTTTTTGGCGTTGCCGATGGTGAATGCTTTTATCGGACCGCTTTCGGGAACGGTTTCGGACCGTGTTGGCTGCGAGGGTCCTACGGCGGTTGGCCTGGGCGTGTACGTGTGCGGTCTCTTTGCGGTAAGCACGCTCGACGAGCACTCTTCCATCCCTGTGATCGTGTGCTGCGTCGCATTTATGTCGTGCGGCACGTCGATTTTCCAGAGCCCCAATAACTCGCTGTACATGGGCTCGGCTCCGCGCGAGGCACTTGGCTTTGCAGGTAGCTTGGGCAGCTTGGCGCGCTATGCGGGCATGGCGCTGGGTATTACGGCAGGTTCGCATATCCTCTATGGGCAGATGAGCGTGGCGATGGGCGAGGCCGTGACCAGTTTTGTTGCAGGCCGTCCGGATGTATTCCTATTCGGCTTTCGCTCGGTGTTCTACGTGCTTATGGTTGTGGCCGCCGTGGGCTTTGCGCTCGCCATGGTGCGTTTGGTGAGGATGCGCGCCCGCCATTAGCTTGTGGTGGCAGGCTTGCCACGAATCGGGCCTATCTACTGGTCTTGCAGCTTTATGGTGCGATGTGGCTTGTGGGGCGGGCGGGGGTCGGTCCGTGGTAGACTATCGAACAACGTTTATTAATCGCGCGGTATCGTTGCCGCGAGAAGGGGTTGCGCCATGCAGGAGCTTGAGGATCGTATTCGCCATGACGGCATCGTAAAGGCCGGTAACGTCCTTAAGGTTGATGCCTTCCTCAACCACCAGTGCGACGTTGAACTGTTCGACCACATGGGCGCCGAGTGGGCCCGTCTGTTCGAGGGTGTCGAGATCAACAAGATCCTGACGATCGAGGCTTCGGGCATTGGTATGGCCTGCATCGCAGCTCAGCATTTTGGCGGCGTGCCGGTGGTCTTTGCCAAGAAGGCCCAGTCCATCAACCTTGACGGCGAGCAGTATGCCACGACCATCTATTCCTTTACCAAGCAGAAGGAGTACCCGGTTATCGTGGGCAAGCGCTTCCTGTCCGAGGGCGATAAGGTCCTGATTATCGACGACTTCCTGGCCAACGGCTGCGCGCTTGAGGGCCTTATTAAGATCTGCGAGGCTGCGGGCGCCGAAGTTGCCGGGATTGGCATCGCCGTTGAGAAGGGCTTCCAGGGCGGCGGCGATAAGCTCCGTAAGCGCGGCTTCCGCGTTGAGAGCCTGGCCCGTATCGCCGATATGGACTGCGAGAACGGCGAGATCACCTTCGCCTAAGCGCGCAACACAAGCGATTGGTATGCGATGTGACAAAGGGACTGTCCCTTTGTCACATTTTTTGTATGAGGGGAGGTGCTGATATGGATGGGAACAAGATGGAATGGCGCGAGTATGCGCGCTATGCCGAGATGTCGGTCGAGGAGTTGGCGCGCGATTGCGAGGTGCAGGTGTTTCGCGCGACGGGTCCGGGCGGACAGGGCGTGAACACGACGGACTCGGCGGTACGCATGAAACATATCCCTTCGGGGATTGTCGTGACGGCGCGTGAGAGCCGCAGCCAGTTTCAGAATCGCGCGAGCTGTCTGCGTAAGCTGCGCGCTGAGCTTGAGCGTCGCGGGCGTCCACCGCGCCGACGCGTAAAGACCAAGGTGTCTCTGCGATCTCGCCAGCGCAGGCTCAATGACAAGCACTTCAACGCCATTAAAAAGGCCAACCGTCGCAAGCCGTGCAGCGACGAATAGCCTCCTCATAAGTTGCGGTGAAATAGGGACTGTTTTGCGGCTTTAGATGCATAAACAGTCCCTATTTCACCGCAACTTAGGTGGGGTTAGCGGGTGGGATGCCAGACGTGGAGGACGCCGGCAAGGATGTCGACCTCGATGCGCGAGGCGACAACGGGCTCGCCGTCGGCCTGGATGGGGTAGTCGGGCTCCTCAAAAGTGAGCTCGGCATGGCGGCAGCGGCGCATACGAACCGGCGGCAACTTGGTATGGTGACCGTCCTTGGCCGAAAGGAACATAGGCAGGGCAACCGCGCGAGGGACGGGGCCACAGGCGTAGCAGACGTCGAGTGCACCGTCACAGGGGTCGGCATCGGGGCAGATGCGATAGCCCGAGCCATAGGTAGGACCCAGCTGAATTGCCATGATGATCGCCCGCACGCGCTCGGCGGGCGCGCCATCAAAGCTGATGGTCATGGGGTAGTTGCGATAGCGCAGGCCAAACTGCTCAAGTCCCGATAGGGTGTAGAGCGGAGCGCTGGCGAGGCCCGTCTTTTTGCGCAGCTCGGTGGTGCCCAGGCCGATGGCGGCATCGATGCCGACCGAGAGCGTCTGGTCGTAGTACTCAACGGTAGCCTCGCCGCTGCCGCTCGCAGGGCTCCACGAGCGAATGCGCCCGATGTCCTGACGCTGCAGCTCGCAGGTGAGCAGCGCGCCAAAATCCTTACCGGAGAAATCGTCGATGCCGAGCGTTTGGGCAAAATCGTTGCCAGAGCCCACGGGTAGGATGGCAAGAGCGGGGCGGGTGTCCTCCTCTTGCGTCATAAGCCCGTTGACGACCTCGTGAATCACGCCGTCGCCGCCAAGGGCGATAACGGTGCGATAGCCCTGGGCCTGTGCGGCCAGCTCCTTGGCGTGTCCCATGCGCTCGGTTAGCACCAAGTCAAACTGGGATGCGCGTGCAGTCATGTCCAAAAAGCGTTGCAGGCGCTCGGCAACTTCGTGCGCCGCACCCGACTGGGCGGCTGGGTTGGCGATGATGAGCGTGCGGCCAAAATCAGTTGCGTGCATGGGGCGACTCCCGGCGTATGACGTGACGGTGCGGTCGCGCTCAGGTCGAATTGCCCCCGATTGTGGCTGCACGTCGAATACTTACGTCTACTCTATCAGGTCGTTGTGGCGCTCGATAGCATCCGCTACCGTACCGCCCTCATCCACAATAAGCGAACGGCGCTTGGGCGAGATGATGCGCTGGGCGGGGTACACGCCGCGGTGTCCGGCAGTTAGGTAGCTGATAAAGGCCACGATGACAAAGAACCCGGCTGCCGTGCCGTGGAACAGGTCGATGGCCATCATGCAGGTGGTGATGGGCACGTTGAGGCCGGCACAGAACACGCCGAGCATGCCGAGAGCCGCCAGAAAACTGGGGTCGATTCCGACGAGGCAACCGATCCAGCCGCCGAGCGCCGCACCGATGCCAAACAGGGGCGTGACCTCGCCGCCTTGGAAGCCCGCACCCAGGGTAAGCGCTGTGACGACCAACTTGATGGCTGCGTCTGCCAGGGTGGTGTTGCCGGCAAATCCGGCGCCGGAAAGCCACGTGGAAAGGCCGGCGTAGTCCCAGGCGTCGAGAAGGGCATAGGCGGCCAAAACCACGAGTGCGCCTATGAGTGCGCGAACGAGGTAATTGGTGATAAAGCGACCGTACAGGCTCTTGACGGTTCGAACTGACCAGGCAAAGAGGCGTGCCGTCAGACCGAAGATAATGGCGCTGATAACAACGATGACAACCGTCCGTGGTGTCATGTTGGGAACGCTGGCGATAACATTCGCCTCGTACTCGGTACCCAGGGCGAGTGATGTAAAGTAGCCGGTAAACGAGGCGACCAGGCAGTAGATGCCCGCGGTGTAGTCGATCTTGCCGATAAAGCACATCTCCATGCCAAAGAAAGCCCCGGCAAGGGGCGAGCCGAATACGGCGCCAAAGGCCGACGAGATGCCGGCGAGCATGAGGTCGTGGTGGTCATGCTTTTTGAGGTGGGCGAGGCTCGAGATGTTGCTGGCGATGGTGCCGCCAATCTGAACCGCGGCTCCCTCGCGACCGGCCGATCCACCCGTTAGGTGCGTGAGTGTGGAGCAGACGAAGGTGAGGACGGCCATGCGCATATGGATGAGGCGTGTGCCCAGAGCGGAGTCAATGACCAGGTTGTTACCGCGTTTGGCGGCAAGACCGTGGTTTTTGTACACCCATGCGGTGGCAACGCCCACAACGGGAAGCAGTGCGTAAATCCACGCATGGTGCTCGCGATAGTCGGTGGCGATATTCAGCGAGGCCAAAAACGCCCAAGCGGCAACGCCCATGGCGAGCGAGACAATGACGACGAGCGCGAGCAACTTGGCGCTCGCGAGTAGGTTGCGGGCGTTGCGGCGCGTGTCGGCAGCCAAGAGATGCTCGGAGCGGGTAAGTTGATGCCTGCCTGCCGTGATGACGTCGTTCAGGGAGAAAAAGCCGCCATCGTCGAGCGGCTGGGAATGATCCTGCGTTTCGTTTGCGCTTTCGGTTTTGTCGTTATGAGCCATACGTTCCTCTTTTAGGTTGCAACGCAAGCATTATAAAACGCGGTAAACGCGACGAGCCGGTGGGTTGGTTTCCATTCTGTTTCGCGGCCTACAACCGACAGGTGTATTTGCGGGTACAGGCCGAGTCGCGGTCGTGCGTCGGGGGATTATACTGAGACAAGCATAAAGAATCGGCGCCCCTGTTGTGCGCCGTGACATTAAGAGGTGCATATGGCAGAGAAACTCATTCCGCTGGATGACGCACAGTCGATTGTCCTGTCGCACGTTGCTCCGACCGATCTCGTTGAGATTTCCGTGTGGCAGGCCGCCGGTCTTCCCTTGGCCGAGGACGCGGTGGCCGATATCGACATCTCGCCGTTTGCCAACAGCGCTATGGACGGATATGCCGTGCGCTCGGCGGACTTGGCGCAGGCATCTGGCGAGGCGCCGGTGACGCTCGACGTTATCGGACACGAGGCCGCGGGCCATGTGTTTGAGGGCGCTATCGGCGCGGGCGAGGCGGTCCGCATTATGACAGGCGCGCCGGTGCCCGAAGGTGCCGACGCCGTGGTGAAATACGAGATCGTCGATGTGCTCGACGGCGATGGCAACGAGGGCTCGCACGTTCGCTTCTCGGCGCCGGCCAAGGTAGGGGAGAACGTTCGCTCGGCTGCTGAGGAAGCCCATGCCGGCGACGTCGTGATGCGCGCTGGCGAGGTTGTGGCTCCGGCCGGCGCGGGTCTGCTGGCGAGCGCCGGATACGCGAGCGTGAAGATGCACGCTGCCCCGCGTGTGGGCATCATCTCGCTGGGCACGGAACTGGTCGCACCGAGTAAGGTGCCGGCGCGTGGTCAGATTCGCGATTCCAACTCCTCGGCGCTGATGGCCGAGGCACTCGATGCCGGCGCCGAGCCCGTGTTCTACGGCATCGCGCCCGATGATGAGCAGGCGATTGCCGAGCTGGTACATCGCGCCACGCGAGAGTGCGATTTTGTCATTACGAGCGGTGGCGCCTCGGCGGGCGATTACGATTTCGTGACGGCGCTCGTCCGGCGCGAGGGCGAGGTACTGTTTGACCGCATCTCGATGCGCCCCGGCAAGGCCATCACGTTTGGCTTGCTCGGGGGTAAGCCCTACCTGGGGCTTTCGGGCAACCCGGCCGCGGCGTATGTGGGCTTTGAGATGCTCGCCCGCCCGGCGATCCGCAAGATGCGCGGCTTTGCCGAGGGTGCGCGTCCCGTGCAACAGGCGACGCTCACACACGGCGTGAAAAAGCGACAGCATCGCCGCTTCTTCGATCGCGCCACGGTTTTGCGCGACCCCGAGACCGGTGAGTTGTTGGTGACCGAGGCCAAGACGCAGAATTCGGCGCTGCTCGGCACAATGCAGCGGGCCAACTGCCTGCTGCGTATTGACGAAGGTCCGTGCGAGCTCAAGGCGGGCGACGTGGTGGATGTCGTGCGTGTCGACCTGCCTGAGGGCACGGTGCTATAGGAGGAATGTTATGGAGCTGAAGATTTCGATTGTGACGTGCTCGGATACGCGCGATCTTGCCCAGGACGAGGCTGGAGCCGCACTCGAGGAACTTATCGAGGCACAGGGCTGGACGGTCTCCTCACACGTGGTCGTACGCGACGACGTCAGCGAGATCGGTGATGCCATTGTGGAAGCCGCCGATGAGTGCCACGCCAATGTCGTGCTCACCTGCGGCGGCACGGGGCTTTCGATGCGCGACGTGACACCCGAGGCGACGCGTGCCGTCTGCGACCGCGATGTGCCGGGTATTGCCGAGGCGATTCGCGCGTACTCGATGACTAAGACGCGCTGCGCTATGCTCTCGCGCGCCGTGTGCATGCAACGAGGTCATACACTTGTCGTAAACTTTCCCGGTTCTACGAAGGCCGCCCGCGAAAGCTGGGAGGCCATAGCAGACCAGCTGGAGCACGCGGCTCAGATGACAGCGGGCGGCGGACATACCAACTAAGCGGTTTACCTGCGGCGGGGCGACCTAAACGGCTGCTCCGCCTTTGTTTTCCGCCGAAGCGACGCCGAGGTGCACGCTAACTCGAAACTATATTCTCTGGCGAGAATAATTTCTCACTATCATTATTCGCGCATAAGTATAATCTGATTGCAGATTAAAGCCCGCGGTGGGGTACCCGGGTAAAACGTTCGAAAGGGTTGAATATGTTCGATATGGTTTCACGCCGCGGTTTTGTCTCGCTTTCTGCTGCCGCTGCCGCCGGCCTTGGCCTTGCTGGCTGTTCGGGCAACAAGACGTCCGAGCCCGCTGGTTCCGATGTCGGCTCCGCCAGGTCTTCCTCTAAGAAGAAGGCTGTCGAGCTGCAGGTCTTCGCTGCCAACTCCCTCGAGAAGGCCCTTCCCGAGGTCCAGGAGCTCTACACCGACCAGACCGGCACCACCTTTGCCGACACGCAGTTTAAGGCGTCCGGTGACCTCGTCGAGCAGATGCGTGCCGGCGCCACGGTCGACGTGCTCATCACCGCTTCCAAGGGCACCATGGACGACGCCGAGACCGCTGAGCTCGTCGACACCGACACGCGTGAGGACATGTTCGTCAACGACCTCGTGATTATTCGCGCCGAGGGCTCCGACACCAAGGTCGAGGCCGTCGCCGACGTCGCGAATCTGGACGGCAAGATCGCCATTGGCGACGCCAAGACCGTTCCCGCCGGAAAGTACGCCAACCAGGCTCTGGCCTCCGTGGGCCTCTATACCGGCACCGAGGGCGACGACGGCGAGTATGCTCCCGAGATCGCCGACAAGGTCGCACTGGCCGATAAGGTGGGCACCGCCGCCGCCTATGTGTCCACAGGCGACTGCGTGGCCGGTTTTGTCTACAGCTCTGACATCTTCCGTTACGACGGCATCGAGGAGGCCTTCGTGTGCCCCGAGGATTCGCACAAACCCATCGTGTACCCGGGTGCCGTTGCCGAGAGCTCCGAGCACGCCGACGAGGCCAAGGCGTTCATCGACTTCTGTCTGACCAACAAGAAGGCTCAGAAGATTTGGGCTAAGTACGGCTTTGAGCTTTCCGCGTAGTGCGGCTTGGCGCGATAATTCCATCGTTTTGTGTTTCACTCCGTCCTTGTATTCGCTTGGAGCTTTTCGTGCTTAATAGATTCCGCATGCTTGTCGCCTGTGCTTTGATCTTCGCGCTTTGCTGGGTGCCGGGATTTGCGTTTGCTGGGGACGCTGAGGACGGGGCCCAGGTTGCTGCGACCGCTCATGGGCTTTCCTATGGGATCGAGGGTTTTGAGCGGTTGGCCAAGGGGACCGCTCGTGCCATGGAGGGCCAGCCTGAGGGCTACCGGTTTCCCGTTGACGAGGACGTGGACCTTGTGGTGGCGCCTGCTGTCGATCGCGTTGTGGTGTGGATATCGCCCAAGGCGGTCGAGAAGTTTGGATTGGATCCGCAGGACAACGAGTGCGTATCGGGTCTCAAAGCCCTCGTCTGTGAACTCGACAGCGCAAACTGCATGGGAGGTGCGCAGCTGGGGGACGTGGATCTTCCTTGGTATGTCACGGCGGAAACAACGTTTGATGCCGGCGGGTATACCTATGGCTTTGACGAACGAGGTGCGGATGGGGACCGCTATGTGGTGATTGCGTCAGCCTCGGGTGATGCCAAGGGCGGCGCGCGTTGGCTTGATAGCGCTCAAATGGTAGAAGCATCGTCTGTCGCATTGCGGGATGAGCGGGGGCCATTGACCTTTCTGGCCTCCTTTTTGGGCGACATCGACTATCGCCCGTTTTGGGTGTCCATTAAAACGAGCGGCCTTGCCCTGCTGATCTCCTTTGCGCTGGGCCTGTTCGCCGCGTGGAAGACTATGGGTACCTCGAGTCGCATCAAGGGCCTGCTCGACTCGGTCTTTACGATTCCTATGGTGCTGCCGCCCACGGTCTGCGGCTTTTTGCTCCTCATGCTGTTTGGCCACTCGACTGGGGTGGGCCGGTGGCTCATCGCGCACGGCATCTCGATCGTCTTTACCTGGCCCGCGGCGGTCATTTCGGCCGTCGTTGTGTCGTTTCCGCTGGTCTACCGCACGGCGCTCGGAGCCTTCGAGAGCCTCGACACGCAGATGCTCGATGCGGCGCGCACGCTGGGCTGGTCCGAGCGTCGCATCTTCACCAAGCTTATGATGCCGCTTGGCTGGCCCTCGATTGCCGCCGGCACGGTGCTCGCCTTTGCCCGCGCGATGGGCGAGTTCGGCTGCACCCTGTTCTTTGCGGGCAACTACGCCGGTATTACGCAGACCATCCCCATCGCCATCTACTTTGAGTGGATGGGCGGCAATACGTCGGTGGCCCTCTTTTGGGTCGTGGTCGTAATAGCGTTCAGCTTCCTAGTCATCCTGTTCATCAACATGTACACCGCTCATTCGCAAAAGTATCGCGAGCGTGGTCTCTCCCGTGCGGAGCGCAAACAGGCCAAAGATCTCGCCGGACAGGGCGATTCGCTCGACCCGGCGGGCGGCGATGCCTTGCGTATCGATCGCGAGGCGCTGGCCGAGCTCATGCGCGATGATACGGCGCCGCAGGGAGGTCGATAGGCCATGTCGCTCGTTCTGGATATCAAAAAGCACTACCCCGGGTTTATGCTCGACATGCAGCTTGAGGCCGGCGAGGAGCGTGTGGCGCTGCTGGGTGCCTCGGGTTGCGGCAAGAGTTGCACGCTGCGCTGCATTGCCGGTGTGGAGACGCCCGACGAGGGCAAGATCGTCGTCAACGGCGTGACCTTTTTTGACTCGGCGGCGGGCATCAACCTGTCGCCCCAGGAGCGCAAATGCGCCCTGCTGTTCCAAAACTATCAGCTGTTTCCCAACATGACGGTGGCCGATAACGTATGTGCCGGCGTAAAGGACGCGGGCGACGCCGCGGCGCGTAAAAAACTTGCCGAGCGCTACCTGGGCATCTTTGGCCTAGCCGATTTTGCCGACCGCTATCCCGCGCGCCTCTCGGGCGGTCAGCAGCAACGTGTGGCGCTTGCCCGTATGGTGGCGGCTCACCCGGGCATCTTTATGTTCGACGAGCCCATGAGCGCACTCGATTCCTATCTTAAGAGCGCCCTCGAACAGAACATGCTCGACCTGTTCGATGTATGCAACCGCACCGTGCTCTACGTGAGCCACGATATTGACGAGGCATGCCGCCTGTGCGAGCGCATTTGCGTGATGCATAACGGACATGTCGAGGAGATCGGCTCCGTCGATGATGTGGTCCGTCGTCCGCAAACGCTGGCGGCGCTGCGCCTGACGGGCTGCAAGAACACAAGTCGGGCGCGCAAGATCGGGTCTCAGGAAGTTGAAGCCCTGGACTGGGGCATGACCTTTAACGTGGGCCATGAGGTTCCCGATAACGTGACGTACCTCGGTATTCGTGCGAGCTACTTCCATGTTGACAATCGCGCGGAGCGCGGTCGCAACAGCTACGATTTGCACGTGGCCCGTGTGAGCGATTCGCGCTTTGAGCGGCTGGTGCTGCTGGACGTGCCGCGTGCTGATGCGCCCACGCGTCTGCAGTGGAAGGTCAACAAGGTGGGCGTGCCTGTCGACGAGCTGCCGCAAGCAGGCGAGACGCTACGCATGCACTTCGATGCGAGTAAGATCCATTTGGTTTGTCGATAGCGCCGGGTAATGCCGTCGGGGATATAAGCCTCGGCGGCTTTGTCTTGCCGTTCGCCGAATGATGGATGACAAACTCTTATCAACACAGATAATTATTTATTAAACGACGGCACACGACGCTGTCGTACGCATGTCGGCGGTGTTCGTCTGGACGACAACCGTTGATATAGTTGACCTTAACTTGTAAAGGAGGGTGCGCACATGCCGCAGACGACATATATTCGCCGCGTTGCCGCGCGCGCCCTGTATATGGCTCGGAGCCGCATATGAGCAGGTATGTTCACGGCTCCGGGAGAGACGACGCACAACTAAATAACCGTCCGCAAGGCAGGTTCCCTAAAATTCCGGGTTTGAGCACGGCCGGGCAATCGCCGTCCGTCGTGCATCGATACCGCCGTTATCCGTTTTTGGTTCGAGAGGGGAACCGTCATGGCTGAAGAATTCGATTTCCATCCGATGTGGGAGAGTCTCGGCATGAATCTTGCCGACCACGACATGCTGCTGGGCGCCGTGGGCCAGATGTACGGCGATATGTTCCTGACACAGAATAATCGCCCCAAGTCCACGTCCTACCTGGATTTTGTCGCCACCAACATCCACAGCGGCCGTATTAAGGAGATGCTCGACAAGAAGGAGGCCGGCGAGGCCACCAAGATCGTGGGCTCGTTCTGCGTCTACGTGCCCGAGGAGATTGTGCTCGCCTGCGACGGCATTCCCGTGGGCCTGTGCTCGGGTGCCGACTGGGCGACCGACAAGGTCGAGGAGCATCTGCCGCGCAACACCTGTCCGCTTATCAAGAGCTTTGCCGGCTTTAAGCTGGGCGAGGTCTGCCCCTACATCGAGTCGAGCGACTTGGTAGTCGGCGAGAACACCTGCGATGGCAAGAAGAAGGCCTACGAGTTCTTTGCCACGCAAAAGAACATGTACGTCATGGATATCCCCAACGTACACGACAAGTCGACGCTCGTGACCTGGAAGGCCGAGGTCAAGAAGCTCGCCGCCAAGATCGAGGAAGAGTGCGGCGTCACGATTACGCCCGAGCGCCTGAAGGCCGCCATCCACGCCGTAAATGAGAAGCGCCGTGCCCTGCAGCGCCTCGCTGCCACGCGCGCTGCCGACCCGGCGCCCATCAGCGGTCTCGACAGCCTGCTGACCGTTCAGGCCGCCTTTATGGACGACACGCCGCGTCTGACCGGAGCCATTAACGATATGGCGGCTGAGTGCGAGCAGCGTGTCGAGGCCGGCGAGGGCGTGGCGCCCAAGGGGACCAAGCGCATCCTGTACACCGGCACGCCCATGGCCGTGCCCAACTGGAAGCTGTTCAACCTCATCGAGAAGGCCGGCGGCGTCGTGGTGGGCGAGGAGTCCTGCACGGGTTCGCGCTACTACAAGGATCTGGTCGACGAGTCCGGTGAGACGGTCGACGAGATGCTTGATGCCATCGCCGAGCGCTACTTTAAGATCAACTGCGCCGTCTTTACGCCCAACGACCAGCGTATGAAGGACATTGTCCAGATGGCCAAGGACCTGCATGCCGACGGCATCGTCGACGTGGCCCTGCAGTTCTGCACGCTCTACGAGATGGAGTCGTTTGCCGTGGAGAAGGCCGCCGAGGAGGCCGGCATTCCGTTTATGCACATCACGACCGACTACGCCGGCGAGGATGCAGGCCAGCTACAAACCAGGATTGAGGCCTTCTTGGAAACCATTTAGGGCTATCCGTCCCGGCGGCTTTCCCGGACACCCGATCTTGCCGTTCAAACCGTCGCTTGCTACCAAAGTATGCGGCGCTCATCTTTCACGGCAACCTCGGGCACCTGGGAAAGCCGTTTCCTTGGTTGGTTAAAAGGTTCGTTAAGGAGTTATATGTCGGAAAATATTGAGCAGCCGTTGCCGTCCACGTTTGAGGAGTTCAACGAGCAGCGCAAGGCGGCGTTTATTCGCGTCAAGGATTACAAGCAGGCGGGTAATCGCCTGGTCGGCTTCCTGTGCAGCTATACGCCACTCGAGATTATCGATGCCGCGGGGGCCGCAAGTGTCGCTCTGTGCGGTACGTCCGATGAGGTGATTCCCGAGGCCGAGAAGGTGCTGCCGGCAAACCTCTGCCCGCTCATCAAGTCGACCTACGGCTTTGCCTACTCGCAAAAGTGCCCGTTTACGTACTTTAGCGACATGATCATCGGTGAGACCACCTGCGACGGCAAGAAGAAGATGTACGAGTTACTCAACGAGCTCAAGCGCACGTACATTCTGCACCTGCCGCAGGGTCGCGATCGTGCCTATGAGCGCGAGGGCTGGTACGAGGAGTGCCGCCTGCTCAAGGAAGAGCTCGAGAACTTCTACGGTATTACGATCACCGATGACGACCTGCGCGCCGCTGTCCGTCGTCGCAATCGCTTGCGTGCGGCCCAGCTCGAGATGTTCGCGCTGCAGGCCAACCAGCCGGCGGCCATGAGCGGCGTCGACCTGATGAGCACCATGTTCGCCGGTACGTTCAGCTTTGATATCGAGGCCTATACGCAGCAGCTGGAGCAAAAGGTCGCCAAGCTGCGTGAGTCCTACGAGGCTGGCGAGCGCCCGATTGCGGCGGATGCCAAGCGCATTCTGATCACTGGCTGCCCGGTGGGCGGCGTGATCAACAAGATCGGCCGCACCATCGAGTCCAACGGTGGTGTGGTCGTGTGCATGGACGACTGCTCGGGCGAGCGCACGGCGGCCATGATGATCGACCCGGATGCTCCCGACATCCTGCGCGCCATCGCCGACCGCTACCTGGACATCAACTGCTCGGTCATGACGCCTAACGAAGGCCGCATGGGAAACACGCTGGCTATGTGCGAGAAGTACCATGTCGATGGCGTGGTAGAGAGCGTGCTGCAGGCCTGCCACACCTTCAACGTTGAGAGCGCGCGCATGCAGGAGGCTGTCGAGGGTGCGGGCATTCCGTACATGAAGATTGAGACCGATTACAGCAATGGCGACATGGGTCAGATCGAGACGCGCATCGCCGCCTTCATCGAAACCCTCTAGCTTCCTCAGACACCGGATCTTGCCCCTCAAACCGTCGCTTGCGTACCCAAAGTACGCTGCGCTCCTCTTTCGGGGCAATCTCCGGCACCTGAGAAACCTAGAGCTAAGGCGCCTGAACGCGCCGCTACCTTTGATGTTTAGATTGGGAGAGAGCCATGATAGGGATCGGGATCGATATCGGGTCTACGGCGGCTAAGACTGCCGTGGTCGACGGGGAGGGTTCGGTGGCGTGGACGTGCGTGCAGCCAACCGGGTTTTCCTCGGTCGATGCTTCCGAGCGGCTGCGCGAGGCGCTGGCAGCGGCCGGCTACGACGTGACGGCCGACGACGTGCGCGTGGTCGCGACCGGCTACGGTCGTGTCGCCGTGCCCTATGCGCACAAGGTCGTGACCGAGATTACCTGCCACGGTACCGGTGCCGTGCGCCTGTTTGGCGATCACGGCACCGTGATCGACGTGGGCGGTCAGGACAACAAGGTCATTCAGCTTAAAAGTGGCCGAGTGGCCAAGTTTGCCATGAACGACAAGTGCGCCGCCGGCACGGGGCGCTTTTTGGAGATCATGGCCGACCGCCTAGGTATTTCCCAGCAGCAGATGGCCGATCCGGCACGTTCCGGCGAGCCTACCAAGATTTCCAGCATGTGCACGGTGTTTGCCGAAAGCGAGGTCATCAGCCTGATCGGTCGTGGCGAGCCGCGCGAGAACATTGCGCGTGGCGTGATCGACAGCGTGGTCTCGCGCGTGGCGACCATGGCCGGGCAGGCCGCGGGCGCCCCGTACTACCTGACCGGTGGCCTGTGCGAGAACGCCTTCGTGGTGGAGCGGTTGGGCGAGCTACTGGGGTCGCCGGTGACCACCTCGCCCCAGGCTCGCTTTGCCGGAGCGATCGGCGCGGCGATTCGCGCACAGGCGCTCAATTAATGCATCCGCCGTCGGCTCGCATTCATGCGTATACTGGGAGAAAATGATTGACCGATGAGAGGAGGTATCGATGGCTGACGATCAGATTAAGCTCACGTCTATGACGGCCGCGAGCGGTTGAGCCGCTAAGTTGGCTCCCGGAGCCCTCGCCCAGGTCCTGGGCGACTTGCCCAATGTGCATAACGACAACCTGCTCGTGGGGTTCGATACCTCCGACGATGCGAGCGTCTTTCGCGTTGGCGATAACTTGGGCCTCGTGCAGTCCATCGACTTCTTCCCGCCGATGGTCGACGACCCGTTTCTGTTTGGCCAGATTGCCGCGGCAAACTCACTGTCGGACATCTACGCCATGGGCGGGCGGCCGAGCCATGCCATGAACTTGCTGTGCATCCCGAGCTGTCTGGGCGTTGAGGTTGCCGGTCAGATTCTGGCGGGCGGCGCCGACAAGTGCGTCGAGGCGGGTTGCTCCATCGCGGGCGGCCACACCATCAACGACGACGAGCCCAAGTACGGTCTGTCCGTGAGCGGTTTTGTACCACTCGACCACATGCTCGCCAACAGCGGTGCGCGCGTGGGCGATGTCCTGCTGCTGACCAAGGCGATCGGCTCGGGCATCATCACTACGGCCATTAAGGGCGAGCTCATCGAGCAGGACGAGGCCGCAGCCATGTTTGACTCGATGCGCACCCTCAACGAGGCTCCGATTCGTCTGGCCGAGGGACTTGAGCTTCACGGCTGCACCGACATTACGGGCTTTGGTCTGATCGGGCACGCATGCGAGATGGCCGAGGGCTCGGGCGTGCAGATTGAGCTTGCGTCGGGGGCGGTGCCGCTCTTTGATCAAGTGCTTGACATGGCGCGTTTGGGCATTGTCCCCGCGGGCTCCTACCGCAACCAGGACTTCTTTGGCCCGCGTGTAGCTGCCGACGATGACCTGGAGCCGGGCATGCTGGATGCGCTGTACGATCCGCAGACCTCGGGTGGCTTGCTTATCGCGGCACCTGCTGCCGATGTGGATGAGCTTACGCGTCGCCTGGATGCCGAAGGACGTATCGCCGCCGTCGTCGGCCGAGTGCGCGAGCCGGTGCCAGGTGGTCCTGCCGTCCACGTTGTCCGTTAACGACACGTTTATTGAGCTATGTACCGCTTTAAAACGATTTATTCGAAAGGAAAAACTATGTCTACCAAGATTGAAGTCAATGCCATGGGCGATGCCTGCCCGCTGCCCGTCGTCAAGACGCTCAAGGCCCTCAAGCAGCTCAATGGCGAGGGCGCCGTCGTGACCGCGGTCGACAACGAGACCGCCGTCAAGAACATCTCCAAGATGGCGCAGGAGAAGGGCTGCACGGCCTCGGTCGAGAAGGTTTCTGACGCCGAGTGGCACGTGACCGTGGCGACCTCTGGCGCCGTTGCCGTGGCCGATCCCGAGCAGGATGGCGCTGCCTTCTGCGACGCCAGCGCCGGCAAGGGCAAGCTCGTCATTTCCGTCTACACCGACTGCATGGGCCGCGGCGACGACGAGCTGGGCCACAAGCTCATGAAGGCCTTCATCTTTGCCGTGACGCAGCAGGAGCAGCTGCCCGCGACCATGCTGTTCTATAACGGCGGCGCCAAGCTCACCGTCGAGGGCTCGCCGGTGCTCGATGACCTGAAGGGCCTGGCCGAGCAGGGCGTCGAGATTCTCACCTGCGGTACCTGCCTCGACCACTATGGCATTAAAGACCAGCTTGCGGTGGGCGAGGTCACGAATATGTACGTGATCGTGGAGAAGATGGAGCAGGCCGTGCGCGTCGTGCGCCCGTAGCGTATTGGTTGGAGTTGCCATGAGGGAGAAGCGCCCGGCGCTTGTCATCACGTTTCCCACCACGGCGGCCGCCATGGGCTGCGAGTCCCTGTGCATCGAGCGCGGCCTTCCCGGGCGAACGATTCCCGTGCCCGGGGAGGTCGCTGCTGGCTGCGGTTTGGCGTGGAAGGCGTTGCCTGCCGATGAGGAGCTGCTGCGCGGCGAACTCGCCGCGGCGGGCGTTCCCACCGAGGGCTATACCGTGATTGATATGTGGGAGGTCGTGCGATGATTTACCTGGATAACGCGGCGACGACCATGCACAAACCGCAGACGGTCATCGATGCCGTGACGCAGGCGATGTGCTCGCTCGGCAATGCCGGACGCGGCGCCACGTCGGGTGCCCTCGATGCCGCTCGTACGATTCACGCTTGCCGTGCCAAGCTCGCGCGCCTTTTAGGTTGCCCGAGGGCGGACCATGTGTGCTTTACGCCCAACTCTACGGCGGCGCTCAACACCGCCATCAACGGCGTGGTGCGCCCCGGCGACCGCGTGGTCACGACGGTGCTCGAGCACAACTCGGTGCTACGTCCGCTCAACCGCCTGGCGGCAGAGCAGGGTGTTACCGTTGAGCATGCGGGCTGCGACGCGAACGGCGTGCTCGACTATGACGAGCTCGGGCGGTTGGTTACGCCGGCCACGCGTGCTGTGGTGGTGACGCACGCCTCCAATGTGACCGGCAATGAGGTCGACATTGCGCGCGTGGCCGCCATGGCCCATGCGGCCGGCGCGCTTGTGATTGTCGATGCCTCGCAGTCTGCCGGCACGGCGCATATCGATATGCAGGCCATGGGGCTCGACGTGGTGTGCTTTACCGGCCACAAGGGGCTCATGGGACCCCAAGGCACCGGCGGCCTGGCCGTGGCGGAGGGCATCGACGTGGCTCCGTGGGCCATGGGCGGCACGGGTGTGCACAGTTTCGATGCGTTGCAGCCGCTCGAGTGGCCCACGCGCCTTGAGGCGGGGAAGGCCAAACGCCACGGGCCTGAGCGGGGC
>OCAG01000138.1_pt1 | contig 85320 bp, 69 predicted proteins | sample 1477111 | NCBI WGS metagenome assembly OCAG01 (sample SAMEA2580288, study PRJEB22360) | human gut metagenome | biome: human gut; feature: human-associated habitat; material: faeces | place: Denmark | collected 2008/2010 | reverse complement strand
GTTTACGTTTCGCGATCCGTGAAGGCGGACGTACCGTTGGCTCCGGAGCCGTTGCGAAGATTATCACAGACTAATTTTACGGTAGAGTAGAATTTTTAAGGATCAGGCTTAGAGATAGGCTTGATCCTTTTTTTATTGGTGGAAGGTTGAAGGTGGAAAGTGGAAGGTTGTGAAACAAACGACAGCCTTTGGCCGCGTTTGGTGAACGGTGATGGAAGGATTGCTGCAATTGAAAATTTGTGTCCGTAACTGAAAAAGCCTCCCGAAATCCTGAAAACATTGTTTGAAGACAGTTTTCGGGATTTCGGGAGGCCTTTTACAGAATAAAATTAAAATTTCAGCTGCGGACACTGCATTGAAAAATAGATAAAAATGGCCGACGTCAAAAAAATAAAAAGCAACGGGCTCCGATACCCATTGCCTTTTATATAAATTAGGAATGAAAAGAAAAAGGGGAGATGTTTATCTCTCAAGTACTATTCTAATCGTTCAACCTTTAGAATATCTTTAATTCTCTATAGCTTAATAAAAAATTTACATACCGAATACAATTTGTTCGAGCGTCTTTCTGAAAATATCCTGGCTGTTAATGCCGTTTTCTTTTACCATCTCCTTAGCCAGAGGCACATCGTCAGTGATGATATTATCCACATTGAGGTCAATCATATCATCAATGAGCTCCTCATTGTCCACTGTCCAGACGAAAATATCCTTGTTTTGCCGGTGAACAGCATCGACAAGCCTTTTGTTGACAAAGGTGGCTTCAATGCTGAAAGCATCTACCGGAAGGGTATCAATGTCACCGTAGGCAATGGCGCTGATGTAGGCCGTGCGGACGCTGGGGTCAATTTGCTTCACCCGCTCAATAGTGGGGTAATCCAGTGAAGCGAGAATACACTCATCTTTAAAATTTTGTTTTTGGATCACATCGACAGCCTTTTCCACAAATTCGTGATCGTGGGAGGTGGGCTTAAGCTCAATGTTCATCTTTACTTTGCCCTGGCAGGTCTCAATGGCTTCGTCTAAGGTCATGAGGCGCTCGCCGCTGAACTCGGGGGAGAACCAGCTTCCGATGTCAATGTTTTTAAGATCATCGTAATTGCTGTTCCAGATGTCAAGATTTTGTCCGGAAATCCGCTTGATGTTATTGTCGTGGGAAACCACCAGAACGCCGTCTTTGGTTTCCGCAATGTCAATCTCCACATAGTCGGCGTTGTTGGCAATGGCGGCTTCCAGCGCCGCCCGGGTATTTTCCGGAGCCTCGGTGGAATTGCCGCGGTGCCCGGTGACCTGGGGACCGCTCAGCAGGATATTGGCAGTGTCAACATCAAAGGCCAGTATGATCTGTGCGCTTTTAACACCGATGGAAATGACCAGCAGAATACAGGCAGCAATGACTAGATGCTTTTTCTTAGGCGCGAGGGACATGTTGTTGTTGACCAGCGGTATATCCTCCTGCACGGCGCTGTCGGCCCGGGAGTAAGCGTCATAAAGCTTTGAGATAAAAGCAAAATTTAAGGGGGGCACAACTGCGTCCAGAATGCTTGAGCCCAAAAGAAAAATGATGGAAACCACACTGATCAAAAGCGTAAGCCAGAAAGAAGGATCGTCCATGCCCTGGATATGCTCAATGATCAGAGAGGCGGGGATAACGCAGACCACTAAAAATACCAGTGCTGCAATCAGGCTGATGGCCAAAAGAAACAGATTCCAGAGCAAGAACCGCCACAGGGTGTGGAAAAAACGTCCTTTAATCCGTTTTGCGCTTTGACGCCGGGTGTCTTTAAAGGAGGAGTCCTTTAGAACAAATATGTTGAAAACAAAGAGCCATCGGATGACCAGGATGGCCAGAGAGACAACCAGGGCCAGAAAAATAACCGATAAAAGGGCAGAGTCTGCGATATAGTCCGAGATGAATCCTGGAATGGTGAGTTCTCCAATAAAATTGGAGGTGACCATTATATTCATAAACGGGATAATGAGGATCAGAAAAAGAATCATCAGGAAATTTTTAGGTTTAAAAATCGCCAGAGCCCGTTTAAAGCCGCTCCGCATTAAAGGGATGATCTGAACCTTCCGTCCGGCAAGGCTTTCGTGAAAGCAGACAGCCAGTGTTGTAAACTCGATGAGGGTATAAAAGGCCAGAATGAGCAGCAGCACAAAGCCCACAATCCAAAGCAGGGGATGTCTGAGCAGCTCACTGATATTGGAGCCTGTAATATAGAAAAGTCCTGCGGCCGAGAGTGAATGCTTTAGAATAAACCCAGTCGCAGGAAAGATAATCGTGCTTCCGCAGAAAGAATATAAGATTTCGAAAATGACCAGGGGCCAGAAATTAAAGCGAAATAGTCCAAAGGTCTCTCTTGAGAAGCGTTTATATTGAGTTTTTTGTTTTTTCATAAAACCGCTCCCATCAATCGAAGGAAGCAACTGCTTCAAGGCCAGCATCTTCACCCGCCAGGTACATCATACCCCAGCCGATGGGCTTGTCCTTTTCGTCCAGCAGCTTTTCCTCAACAACCAGCAGGGGCATCCCCACAGGGATCTCAAGATTTCTGGCGGTTTCATCCTCTGCGATGGCGGCCCGGATTTTAAGCTTCTTGGTCATGGCAAAAATCGAGTTTTTCTTTGCTACCATTTCCGGGAAGGTCGCGTAGCGGATTTCCTTTTCGACGATTGGAATCCCACGGTAGTATGGAATGTATTTAATGTCGTAGGCCGTTGGAAAGCCGTCCTTTAAAAAGATGCGTTTTACCACAATGACATGCTTGGTCTCAGGAATTTCCAGATTAAAGCCGACCTCATAGCTGGGCTTGACAACGTTCACCTCAATGAGGCGGACTTCATCGCCACGCTCATTGCCTGGAGCCATCTCGTTGTAGTGGAGGATATACTGGTCCAGATCCGGTTCGCAGACATAATTGCCCTTGCCGGGAATCGAATAGATGTAACCCTCATTGACGAGTACGGCCAGACCCTTGCGTACTGTCATCCGGCTGACGTTAAATTCCTCGCAGAGAAGGTTCTCTGACTGGATGGCGTCCCCGGGCTCAAGCTCCTGGCTGGTTATTTTATTTTTTATCGCTTCGACAATTTTAATATATTCAGGTGCACCCATGACTTACTTTTTCTCCTGTATCCATTGTTTGCATATTTCCACCGCTTTGGTTACGTCTTTTGTGCCATAATCTGCGCCTACACTGAGATGCGTTACGCCGTCATCCACACATGCGCCGCCGATCATCACACGTATCTGATCCCTCATGCCGAGATCATCAAGTCCGTCGGTGATTTTTTTCATTTCGATGGTTGTTTCCTGCTGCATTCCGCTGAGGCCGATAATATCAGGCTTGTGCTCCTGTACCTTTTCCAGAATAGTGGAGGAAGGAACATCAATGCCGATGTCGATGACTTCAAAGCCTGCTGTGGTTGCAAAGGAGGCAAAAATATTTTTGCCGATGTCGTGGCAGTCTCCATAAACAGAGGCGACGACAATTTTGCCCGTTCTGGGCACTGCCGGCATGGCGTACAGTGCTTTCAGCTCATCGAGATCCATGACCTCCTGAAAGATAATGCCGGCAAAAATAAGGTCTGCAATGAAATAGTCACATTTCTCATAGTGGTCGCCGACCCGTTCCATGCCGATGCGCAGCCAGTCCAAAATCTGAAGCGGGGTAAAACCCTTGCGCACAGCGATTTTTACCAGCTCCAGTGTCCGCTGCTCATACAACCCTTCTACTGATCTTACAATACTCTCTTTCATGATTCTTTACCTAACTTGTGTTCACACAAAGAATTATTCAAAAATTATACCATAAAAAGATTGTTTGTGAAAAAATTATCTTAATAAACTTAAAAAAATTCAAACAATCTGAAATCGTTTTGTCTTTATTATACCATACTTATACTAACCTGTATATACAAATCTAGACATAAGACAAAAAAAGACATCAAAAAAGACACCATTATTGGTGTCTTTTTATATTTGATCTTACTTTACGGATTTGTCTCAGCCAACCCATGCCTGGCAGATCTTAACGCCTTCAGCTGCATTTGTTGTGAAGTCGTCAGCGCCAACATATTCGCAGGCTTCTTTAGTAACAGGGTTACCACCGATGATTAATTTAGAGTCAACGCCAGCTGCTTTCAGAGCGTCTGAAGTTTCTTTCATAGAGTCGATTGCCAGGGTTAAAACGCCGCTGATACCGATGATGTCAGGTTTGATTTCTTTAGCTTTTTCAACGAATGTGTCGATAGCTACGTCAATACCTAAGTCAGTAACCTGGAAGCCAGCTGCTTCAGCCATGCTTCTGAAGATGTTTTTACCGATGTCATGTAAATCGCCGTGAGCGGTACCAATTAAGATGGTGCCAGCAACTGCTGTGTCGCCGCTGCCTAATACTGGTTTTAATACGTTGATTGCTTCGGTTAATAATTCGCCTGCGAAAATTAAGTCCCCAACAAAATATTCGCCTTCTTCGAATAAATCACCAACAACAGCCATACCAGCCTGACAAGCTGCAACTGCTTCTTCAGCTTCTGCTTCGGTAGGATTTGTAGCTACGAAATCATTTAAGATTTCCATTACATCGTCTTCTTCTAAGTCTCCAACTGCCTGTGTTAAATTTTTCCAATCTGCCATTTTAAAATACCATCCCTTCATTTTTTGAATAAATAATTTTTCAGTAAGCACATGTGTGTACATGTGTTGTTTGTGATTATATAATACTCTCTTTTGAATCCGTTGTCAAGAAAACGCTTTCGATTTTTTGCTCAAAAATGGCAAAAAACAAAAATTTATCTGTTTCGAAGTATGTGCAGGAGGAATTACACTAATTTACATGAAAAAAAGCGGTTTCCTTAAGAAAATACCTCCCGAAATCCCGAAAACACCTTTAAAAAAATCAGGCAAAAGGGTTTTTGGGATTTCGGGAGGTGCATGGGTGGGAAAAAGATGTTTAGCGGGGGCCGCCGCGGAATTTTTAAGGATTGCCGCAATCAGGGCACTCTTACCTCAGAGCTTAGGTGGCTCTGCGGCATACCAAAGAAAAATCCATTGACGGCCTTTAGCTGAAAATATCCTGTCGGTCTTAAGCTGCAAGCCCCATCTACTGTATATGGTTCCGGAGGATGCCAATCTTTTCGATTTCGGCTTCGACAACGTCGCCGTGTTTTAAGAAGGCGGGCGGGTCCTGGGCAAGACCGACGCCGGCAGGGGTTCCGGTGAGGATGATGTCGCCGGGGTACAGGGTAACGCCCTGGGACAGGTCGCTTATGATGGTTGGGATGTCAAAGATCATGTGGCCAGTGGTGGATTCCTGGCGGGTCTCACCGTTGACACGGCAGCGGATGCCGAGATTCAGGGGAAGGGGCAGGGCGCTTTTGTGGACAATGGCTGGCCCAAGGGGGCAGAAGGTGTCCAGGGATTTGCCCTTATACCACTGAGAATGCTTTTTCTGGAGGTCTCTGGCGGTGATGTCATTGGCGACCGTATAGCCAAAAATATAGTCTTCAGCGTCCGATTTGGCGATATCTGAGCCTTCCTTACCAATGATGACGGCCAGCTCGGCTTCGTAGTCGATCTGTTTGGTAGCATTGGCATGGGACAGGATCACCGAATCGGGGCCGGTAACCGATGAGGAAAGCTTTGAGAAGTAAATGGGGCTTTCCGGAGCCGCGCCGAGGCCGGGAATATTTTTAATCTCCTGGACATGCTCGGTGTAGTTTTTGCCAAGGCAGAAAATATTGCGCTCAGGCTTGGGAATGGGGGCCAGCAGCTTGACAGAGTTCAGGTTAATGCCCATATTGGGATTATCGGCCATGGCTTTTTCGATCGAAGCGATCAGAGCGTCATCGGCCAGGCGGATAAAGTCCGTCATCTGTTCAGGCAGCTTGATGCCAAGCACCTTGCCGATGGTAGTAACGGGCACTACGCGTTTGAAATCCGCGGTGAGAATCCCCGCTTCGCTGAAAGAAGCGTATTGATAGGTGACAAAATACATTTGAATTACCTCCGTTCATTTCATTTGCTTAATCTTACCATAATTTCTTAGTAAAGGCCAATATTTTGAACCTTTAAGATATTGACATTTTTGAGGTTATACTTTATCATTAATTTAATTAAACTCTTAACAAAAGGGCAGAGGAAACCCCTGTTAAAGATGACCACGACCTTAGAGTATTATAGTGCATAAATATTGCGTGAAACGCCCTTTTAACAGTTTGAAAAGGTGTTTTTTTTTGCAAAAATGCACGTCGTGGACGAATTTTAAGCCAAGGAGGCAAGAGATGCTAAAAGGAAGACATTTAATAGAACCCGGTGACTTTACCATAGAAGAATTAGAATCCATTTTTGGGCTGGCTGATAATATTATTGCAAATCAGGATGATTATATTGACGTTTGCAAGGGAAAATTATTAGCCAGCCTTTTTTACGAACCATCCACCCGTACACGGTTCAGCTTTGAGTCGGCCATGCTGCGCTTAGGCGGCAAGGTCATTGGATTTGACAACCCTGCCAACTCGTCAGTATCCAAGGGCGAAAGCATTGCCGATACCATCCGTACAGTCGGCTGCTACGCCGATATCGCGGTGATCCGCCACCCGAGAGAAGGGACCGCCAAGCTAGTATCCAAGGCAGCCTGCGATATGCCCATCATCAACGCCGGTGACGGCGGCCACGAGCACCCCACTCAGACCCTGACAGACCTGCTGACCATCCGCCATGAACGCGGCAGCTGCGACGGCCATGTGGTGGGCCTCTGCGGGGACCTGCTTTTCGGACGGACCATCCACTCACTGGTCAAAACCCTGAACCGCTACAAGGGCAATAAGTTTGTGTTCATCTCACCAAAGGAACTGAAAATGCCGGAATTTTTCTTGAGCATGCTGGAACCCGGCTCCTACATTGAAACAGACAGCCTGGACGACGTCATCGGCGATCTGGATATTCTGTATATGTCCCGCGTGCAGCGCGAGCGCTTTGTCAGCGAGGAAGAATACCTGCGCTTGAAGGACTACTACATTTTAGATAAAAAGAAAATGAAAAAAGCCAAGGAAGACATGATCGTCATGCACCCGCTGCCGCGTGTCAATGAGATTGCCGTGGAAGTGGACGATGATCCGAGAGCGGTTTATTTCAAACAGGCAAAATATGGCATGTATGTGCGCATGGCCCTGATTTCAAAATTACTGGGGGTAGACATCAATGATTAATGTATCAAAACTGAAAAAAGGAATTATTATTGACCATATCGAATCCGGCCACGGCTTTGAAATTTACAAGGAGCTGCACCTCAACGAAATCGACGATGTTGTCGTGCTGATGAAAAATGTCCCCAGCAAAAAAATGGGGCAGAAAGACCTGATCAAAATCGAAACCGACCTGGAGCTCGATATGAACGTTCTGGGGCTTATCGATCCCAATGTCACCATTAATTTTGTAAACAACGGCGAGCTCGTGAGCAAGGTGCAGCTGACCCTGCCCACCCGGGTAACCGGCATCATGAAATGCAAAAACCCGCGCTGTATCAGCCAGTACGAAGACGTGGGCGATATTGACTTTTACCTGGTAGACGCAGAAAAGAAATTATACCGCTGCGAATACTGCGATTCTTATACGACGTTTATTGAGAAGTGAAGCTGAGTCCAAATTCTGAAAGAATTTGGCAGGACGCAGTTCTATGAGCCGTCAGGCGAATGCGTCCGGTAACGAAGCAAACGCAAATGATGAGGAAATCATCCTGAAAGGATAAAAAGATTTCCGAAGAATTTGTGATCCTTAAATAAAGGGGAAGGAACGACCATGAAAACTTTAATCACAAATGTTGAAATTATCGACGCCACTGGCCGAAGGCCGGGAAAGGTGCTGATCGATGATGATGGTAAGATCAAAAAGGTTTATAAGGAAAAGGGACAGGTAAAGGCAGCGCACGACCGGGAAATCGACGGCCAGGGCAAGGTGCTGATGCCGGGTTTTATCGACATGCACTGTCATCTGCGCGATCCCGGGCTCACCTATAAGGAAGACATGGAAACAGGCATGAAGGCAGCTCTGAAAGGCGGCTTCACCACGCTGGTAGCCATGGCCAACACCAAGCCGGTCATGGACAACGCAGAAGCCCTGAAAGCCAATATGGACAAAGCAGAAGCCCTGGGCCTCTGCGACCTGGTACAGGTCTGTGCACTGACAAAGGATTTCAGCGACGCTGACCTGGTGGATTTTGAGAGCACCCGGGAATACACCAATGTCTACTCCAACGATGGACACAATGTGGACAATGAAGAGACCATGAAAAAGGGGCTGGCGGCTTCCACCGAGTACAATTTTATTCTGGCCACCCACTGTGAGCCGGAAACCGAGACTGTGGAGCGGGACATCGCCCTTCTGCGTGAAACGCCTGGACACCTGCACGTGTGCCATATCAGCAAAAAAGATACCCTGGAAGCCATCAAGGCCGCCAAAGCAGAGGGTCTGGACATTACCTGTGAGGTCACCCCGCACCATCTGTACGCCTCTGCCATGGAGTATAAGGTACACCCGCCGTTCAGAAGCTACCCGGACCGCCGGGCGCTCATCGAGGGCGCCCGGGACGGCAGCATTGACATCTGCGGCACCGACCACGCCCCACACAGCGACGAGGACAAGCTGAAAGGCGCGCCGGGGATCAATAATTTTGAGACCGCCTTTGCCATGTACTACACTGTTTTTGAGGGAGCGGGTATTTCTGTGGAACGCCTGAGTCAGATGCTGAGCGAGGCGCCGGCTGAGCGCATGGGGATAAAGGCCGGCCTGGTCAAGGAACGCTACGCCGGAGACCTGGTTTTAGTGGATCTGGACGCTGAGGAACGGGTAGACCCCAGGACCTTTATCTCAAAAAGCCACAACACCCCCTTTGGCAGGGAACTGCTCAAGGGCAAGGTGCTCATGACATTTAAAGGAGGAGAGATCGCATATGATAATGGATCGCTTGTATAACGAAGCATTAAAAAGCCCCGTCTGTGTGGGCCTGGATACAAAAATTGACTTTCTGCCCCAGTACCTGAAGGATAAGGACTGGTCAGCCGGTGAAAAAATAACAGCGTTTAACAAAAAGATTGTAGACGCCACCGCCGATATTGCGGCCTGTTACAAAATGCAGATCGCCTGCTACGAGGCCCTGGGCCTGGACGGTATGAAGGCTTACTCAGAAACCGTCAGATATGTACGGAAAAGCGGTAAAATTGCCATCGGAGACGCGAAAAGAGGCGACATTACCTCCACAGCTGCCCAGTATGCCAAAGGCCATTTTGAGGGCGATTTCGAGGTGGATATCCTGACCGTCAACGCCTACATGGGCGAGGACGCCGTATCACCTTACTTCCCTTACATCGAAAACAATGAAAAGGGCCTTTTTGTCCTGCTTCACACCTCCAACCCATCATCGCGGGATTTTCAGGAGCTGAAGCTGGAAAAAGACGGCCAGAAGCTGTACGAGGCAGTCGGGGACAAGATCACCGAGTGGGGAAAACCTTATATCGGGGAGAGCGGCTACTCTGCAGTGGGCGCTGTGGTCGGACTGACCTTCCCGGAAGAATTTGAAGCGCTGCAGGACCAGTGTCCCTCCACCTTTTTCCTGGTGCCAGGCTACGGCGCACAGGGTGGTACCGGCAAGGATATTGCCAACATCTTCAAAAAGTCCCGCTGCGCGGTCATCAATTCCTCCAGAGGGCTGATCACCGCCCATCAGAAGGCAGAGACCCCCTGTGAGACCGAGGGCTTTGAAGCCCTGATCCGTGAAAAAACACTGGCCATGAAGGAGGACATTTTAAAGTGGCTTTAATTTTAGATAACCAGTTTGTGGCCGAGGGCATTTACAAAATGGACGTGGCCTACGACGGTGAAGTGGGCGTCGGCCAGTTTTTCATGCTGAGAGCCTGGGATAAGGACCCGCTGCTGTCACGGCCCATCTCCGTCCATAATTACGAAAACGGTGTGCTCACCTTCCTGTATCAGATTGTAGGCAAGGGCACCCAGCTTTTGTCAAAACTGGAAAAGGACGACACTGTGGAATTACAGGGCCCGTACGGCAAGGGCTTCCCGGATGTGGACGCCGACCTGGTGGTGGTGGGCGGCGGCATTGGTGTCGCGCCCCTGTACTATGTGTGCCGCGACTTCAAGAAAAAACACCCGGACCGCAGCCTGCGTGTTTACCTGGGCTACCGCGACACTGCCTACTGTGTGGAGGAATTTGACGCAGTGGCCGATGAAGTGGTCGTGGATATCGGCGGCATCATCACCCACCGGGTAGAAGCCCGTTCCGGCGAGGTATTCTTTACCTGCGGCCCGGAAATCATGATGAAGAGCCTGTGTGACATTGTCCCGGCCGAAAACCCGGTTTACGTGTCGCTGGAGGCGCATATGGCCTGCGGCATCGGCGCCTGTCTGGGCTGCACCTGCGAGACCAGTGAAGGCAATAAGAAGGTCTGTAAGGACGGGCCAGTGTTTACCAGAGAGGTGGCAGCCCTATGAGTAAAGCGTTAGAAACGAAATTTAACGATATTGTCTTTAAAAACCCGGTTCTCACCGCGTCTGGCACCTTTGGCTTCGGCCGGGAGTTTGAGGAATACTATGATCTGGCAGAGCTGGGCGGCCTGTGCACCAAGGGCCTGACCCTGGAGCCGCGTCCGGGAAATACCGGAATGCGCCTGTGGGAGACCCCGGCTGGCATGATTAACAGCATTGGCCTTGAAAACCCAGGCGTGGACGCTTTTATCGAAAATGAGTGGCCCCACCTCAAGGGGATCGACACCGTCACTGTGGTCAACGTGGGCGGAAAGGATGAAGCCTCCTACCTGGAAGCCATAGAGCGCATCAACGCCATCAACGCCCAGCTGGTTGAGCTGAACATTTCCTGTCCCAATGTCAAGGCAGGCGGTATGGCCTACGGCATCAAGGCAGAAATGGCGGCGGATATCACCCGCAAGGTGGTGGCTGTTTCCAAAGCGCCCGTCATGGTCAAGCTGTCCCCGAATGTGGAAAACATCGCGGAGATCGCCCTGGCCTGTGAGGAATCCGGCGCCTGCGGTATCTCGCTCATCAACACCATTCAGGCCATGGCCGTTGATTACAAGAAGAAGAAGATCGTGTTTGACAACACCTACGCCGGGCTGTCCGGCCCGGCGGTCAAGCCCATCGCACTGCGTATGACCCATCAGGTCTGCAAGGCAGTGGACGTGCCGGTCATGGCCATGGGCGGCATCAGCACCTGGGAAGACGCCCTTGAGTTTATCATGGTTGGCGCGGCCTGTGTGCAGGTGGGAACCATGAACTTCATTGACCCCAAGGCGCCGGTTAAGATCATCGAGGGCTTAGAAGCCTACTGCCAGGCCGAGAGCCTGGTAAACATTGATGAGGTGCGCGGTATTTTATTGTAAATTAAAACTGAAAACACCTCCCAAATATCCCGAAAACCCAGATCGAATGGGTTTTCAGGATTTCGGGAGGTGTTTTTTCAGATCAGAACACAAAAGCCGCGCTCAGGGGAGTGAGCGCGGCTTTGTGATTACGGGGGAGTAATAAAATGAACATCGGAATGATCCGATAAGGGGTAATCTATGATTTATTCAATCGCAATGTATTTTTTCTGTTCTACTTGCTTGGTTTCGTTTTTCGGGAATTCCAGATGGAGAATACCATCCTTATAGCCGGCTTTGATGTCTTCTTCTTTTACGTTGTCGCCAACGTAGAAGCTTCTTGAGCACTGGCCAGTGTAGCGTTCCTGATGGACCAGGTTGCCTTTTTCATCCTTTTCTTCCTTCGACTCATCTCTGGAAGCGGTAATGGTCAGGTAGCCATTTTCAAGGTCCGCTTTGATATTTTCCTTGCCAAAGCCCGGCAGGTCCATATCCAGAATGTACTTGCCATCCTTTTCCTGAATATCTGTTTTCATGAGAGCAGGTGACTCTGCTTTTTTGAAAAACGGGTCATTAAACATATCATCAAACAAATTAAAACCGAAACGATCTCTAGGCATCAACAACATAAGGCATTCCTCCTTTGCATTTTAGTTTTCATGATTTATGAAGTGATAAACCTTTATAACCATTGAGTTCGGTTCCTTTTTCAAGGGACTTCGCTTAACTTTGTTTACGAGTATATTATAGGTCGGATTGTTAGCACTGTCAAGCGGTGAGTGCTAAAATTTTAGGAAGATTTAAGCTTACAGGCCTCCCGAAATACCAGAAATGACGGCGTAAAATTGGTTTGACAGAAAACCCTTCACAAAAAAATTGTATATTTGGTTGTATCAGTATATAATAAGGAGTAATACTAAAGTGAGAACAAAGAAGTCGGGGAGGGAAAAGTGAAAAAGCACACAATACAAATATGGAGTATGGGCCTGGCACTGTGTCTTGTTTTCTGCCTGACAACCTCTCGGGTACAGGCAGAAGAAAAGAAGATCATCCGGGTTGCATTTCCCGAACAGACTGGGTTTTCATCCACCGACTCTGCGGGAAACCATTCAGGCTATACTTACGAGTTTTTAGAAGAAATTGCAAAATATACAGGCTGGGAGTATGAGTTCATCACCGGAGACAGCAGCGATGAGAGCCTGTTAAAAATGATGGAGGACCTGAAAAACGGCCGGATTGACATTATGGGCGGTATGGTGTACACACCGCAGCTGGCCGAGGATTATGATTTTCCAGAGTATAATTGCGGCTACAGCTACTCCACCTTATCGGTGTTAAAAGACAATGAGGATGTCAACGCGACCAACTATTCGACCTTTAACAACATGAAAGTAGGGGCACGCAAAACCGCGACCCGAAGAATACAGGCCCTGAATGAATTTTGCCGCGCCAATGGGATTACCCTGAGTATCGTTGAATACGACAGCGATGAGGCCATGCAGGCAGCTTTGAAGTCCGGCGGGGTGGACGCCCTGCTGGGGCCGGACGTCGCCATGGGCGACGATGAGCGCATCGTCGCGCGGTTTGACGGGCGGCCTTATTATTTCGCGGTCACTAAGGGCAATACTGAGGTGGTCAGCGGCATCAATACAGCCACAGCAGCCATCAATGAGCAAAACCCCAACTACGCCACCGAACTGTACATGAAATATTTTAACAAAAATAACCAGCAGGTTACCCTGGAGAGCTTTATCAAAGCCAACCCCACCGAGAGCATTGTGGCGGCCCTGGGCATCGGGCTTGTGCTGGCTGCGGTGGTCGGTATGACCATGTATATCCGTATGCAGCGCAACCAGCAGATGCTCTTAAACTATGAGCGCTACCGTATTCTGTCAGAGATGTCCAAGGAATTTATTTTTGAGTATGACTACCGTGAGGACAGCATAGTGGTATCCGAGCAGTTTGCCCATACCTTTGGCGGTAAATCACAGGTTGACCACTTTTTTTCCACAATCCTGAGCAAAAGGATGGATACTGATGAGAGCGCCCGTTGTTTTGCGGGTCTGATAAAACGCCGTCCGCCGGAGGAGGCGCGCTATGAGGTGGAATACAAAACCACAGTGCCTTCCGGGAATGAGGAGTGGGTGCGCGCTACCAGCATGATCATTTTTGATAAGCATAACCAGCCCATGCGGGCCATTGGCAAAATCATCAATATCAACGCTGAGCAATGCGAAAAAGAAGCATTGATCAACCAGGCGCACCGGGACGCTCTCACCGGGCTATATAACCGCACGACCTTTGAGGAGCTGGTGAACACTTATCTGCAGGAGCGTGGGGATGAGGAAGGCGCCATGATGGTTGTGGATCTGGACCACTTTAAAACTGTCAACGATACCCTGGGCCACCAGGGCGGCGATGAGGTGCTGGAGGATCTCGCCCGGGAAATGACCGCCTGCTTTGGCGAAGAGGCTGTTTTAGGCCGTTTGGGCGGCGATGAGTTTCTGGTCTTTGTGAAAGATGTCAAAGCCTGTAGAGACAAGCCTGTTCAGGCAGCCAGAGCCCTCTGCCGGGCCATGAACCGCTGCTATGAAAGAAACAGCGGCCAAATCGAGGTCTCTGTCAGTGTCGGGCTTGCCTATTCCTTCAGGAACAGTGCCTTTGAGATGCTTTACAGCATGGCCGATGAGGCGCTCTACTATATGAAGGATCACGGAAAAAACAATGTTAAGGTTTATGACGCGTCCATAGGGGATGCTTTGGGTAATAATGATAACAATACACGAAAAGGAGCGTTTTGAAATGTCCAAAAAAATTATTGCGCTGATCAGCGACGACTTTGAAGATCTGGAATTATGGTATCCGGTACACCGCCTCCGCGAGGAAGAAGGCGTGACCGTCGATGTGGTGGGTGAGGAAAAGGGTAAGACCTATATTGGAAAATACGGTGTGCCCTGCGTGTCGGATTACCGGTTTGACGAAATCAATCCTGACGAATACGACGGGATTCTGGTACCTGGCGGCTGGGCGCCAGACAAGCTGCGCCGCTTTCCAGCCGTTCTGGACATGGTGCGGGCAATGGATAAGGCCGGAAAGCCCATCGGGGAAATCTGCCATGCGGGCTGGGTGCTTATCTCCGCCGGTATCCTGAAGGGGAAAAATGTCACCAGCACTCCCGGCATCCGGGACGATATGGAAAACGCAGGCGCTGTCTGGCACGACACCCCGTCCATTGTCGACGGCCATATTATTTCGGCCAGGCGTCCGCCGGATCTTCCGCAGTACATGAAGGATTACATCAAGGTTTTGATGAAGTAGAAAAGCAGGTCCCGAAATCCCGAAAATCTAAAAACGGTTTTCAGGATTTCGGGATTTTTTTACTATCATTCACAATTGTGGTATAATATAGCAATTATAAAGCGTTAAGGAGTAGAAGCATGAAGAACATCCGTATAGGGGATATACTGGTCGGCGACGGCTATATTACAGAGGGACAGCTTCAGGAAGCCCTGGCCTATCAGAAGGTGGATAAGAGCAAGCGCCTGGGCGCGATCCTGGTCGATTACGGCTACGTGACAGAGAGCCAGCTGCTGGGTGCACTGGCAAAACGTCTGGACCTTCAGGTCATCAATCTGAGCCAGATTGAGGTGGATTTGGAGGCAGCCGCCAAAATACCCAAAAATATTGCACAGAAGTACACCCTTATCCCAATAGGGTTTTCAAGCGGCCATTTGCTGGTTGCCACCAATGACCCACTGGATTTTTACGCCATCGAGGATCTGCGTCTCATCACCAATATGCCCATTGATATTGTCCTGGCCGAAAAGGATGCCATTCTCAAGGGCATTGACAGCAGCTATTCGGAAATCGAGGCCCGCCAGGCAGCCACCAGTGCCAACGAGATGGCCGACGATATGGAAACTGTCTCCATCGTAGAGGACCTGGACGCCGCCGGGGATGACGCGCCAGTGGTCAACCTCATCAATACCATGCTCATAAAGGGCTATAATACCGGCGCCAGTGATATCCATATCGAGCCCTTTGAGGATAAAACCAATGTGCGTCTGCGTATCGACGGCCTCATCGTTGATTATCTGACACTGGCCAGCGCCCTGCACCAGTCCGTCATCGCCCGTATCAAGATCCTGTCCAACCTGGATATCGCCGAGCGGCGCCTGCCCCAGGATGGGCACTTCCGGGCCCGGATCAAGGGCATCGAGATGAATATTCGTACCTCGGTCATCCCGACGGTCTACGGCGAAAAAGCCGTTCTGCGTTTTCTGAACCAGAACACCAAGCTCGACCATTCCGGCACCTTTGGCATGAACGATGACAATTACGCACGCATGCGCCAGATTCTGCAGAGCCCCCACGGCATCATCTATATCACCGGACCCACCGGGAGCGGTAAAACCACCACCCTGTACATGGTTCTGGAAATGCTCTCGAGCAAAAACGTCAATATCTGTACCATCGAGGACCCCGTAGAACGGAACCTGGACAGCATCAACCAGACACAGGTGAACAACGTGGCCGGCCTCACCTTTGAGAGCGGCCTGCGCTCCCTTTTAAGGCAGGACCCGGACATCATCATGGTCGGTGAAACCCGAGACTCGGAAACCGCCAACATCGCTGTGCGTGCCGCCATCACCGGGCACCAGGTGCTCTCCACCCTGCATACCAACGACGCCGTGTCTACCATTGTGCGTCTGGTGGATATGGGGGTCGAGCCCTATATGGTCGCCAACTCCCTGACCGGGGTGGTGGCCCAGCGCCTTGTCAAGAAAATCTGCCCGGACTGCAAGGAGGCCTACAGCCCCAGTGAGGCCGAGCGGGAGCTTTTGGGAAGGGATGTCCCTGTACTGTACCGCGGACGGGGCTGCCACCAGTGCAACCATACGGGCTATAAAGGCCGTATCGCTGTCCATGAAATTTTAGCCATCGACAAAACCATTCGCAACATGATTTCCAGCCAGTCCCCCATCGAGGAGGTCTATGAGTACGTGACGGCAGGCCACAAAACCACCAGTCTCCGCCAAAGTCTGGCCGAGCTGGTAGAACAGGGTGTGACAAGCATGGAAGAGCTGCTGAAGGTTACGTATTACGTTGAGTAAATAAAAGTGAGGAAAAACAAATGCCAACCATCTTAGACCTAATCGACTACGGCCGCCAGACTGGCTGTTCGGATATTCATTTGACGGCAGATCTGCCGCCGGTATTCAGGAGCAACGGGGTGCTTGTCAAAGGCCCCTTTGAAATGAGCAAAAGGGAAATCGGAGAGATGATCATCGGGATGCTCAGTGAGATGAACCGTGAGAAAATCAAGCGGGGAGAGGACGCGGATTTTACTTTTGTCACGCCAGAGGGGCTCAGACAGAGGGTTAACGTGTACCGCCAGCAGAATGAGCTCTGCGCTGCCGTTCGCCTGCTCAACGACACCATTCCTACCTTTGAGGAGCTGGGCCTGCCGCCCATTATCCGCAAGCTGGCCGCTGAGCCGAGAGGGCTGATCCTGATCACCGGGCCGACCGGGAGTGGGAAATCCACCACACTGGCAGCTATGATCGACTACATCAACGTCAATTTTGCCAAGCATATCATCACCATTGAGGACCCGGTGGAATACCGCCATTACCATAAACTGAGCATGATCCACCAGCGTGAGGTGGGAGTGGATGTATCCTCCTTTGCCGACGCGCTGCGCTCATCCTTGCGTGAGGACCCCGACGTTATTCTGGTAGGGGAAATGCGTGACTACGAAACCATCTCGGCCGCTGTAACCGCCGCTGAAACCGGGCATCTCGTGCTGTCTACTCTGCACACCATCGGTGCTGCCAACACGGTAGACCGTATTATCGACGTGTTCCCGCCCCACAGCCAGCAGCAGATACGGACACAGCTCGCCAGCACCCTGAAGGGTGTTGTGACACAGCAGCTTGTGCCTCTGGCCTCCGGCGAAGGCCGGATGGCCGCCCTTGAGGTGATGACAGGCACCGACGCAGTGCTCAACCTTATCCGTGAAAACAAAACCCATCAGCTTTCCTCTGCCATGCAGACCGGCAGCCGGGACGGCATGAACACCCTGAACAGCCACCTGGCCAAGCTGGTGAAGGAAGGAAAGATCGGCTTTGATACCGGCCTCCAGTGGTCGTCAGACAAAAACGAGTTTAACCAATACTTTTAAGTAAGGGAGAAAATCGCCATGAGCAATGAACAGCTCTCCGTTTTGGAAAAGAAAATAGAACGCTATGGGACAATCCTGGAAACCACCGGAGACATTATATTTGACTACCATATCGACGAGGACCGGATGCTGTTCGACGAAGCCAGGCTGGAGAAGGGCCGGTATGTGCACTACACGCTGGCGGTGGACCGCTACACCGAGGCCCTGCTCCTGGGCAATCTGGTGCATCCCGATGATATCGAGGAAACCATCCGCTTGATCAACGGGCTGACAGTCCAGGCCATCGTTATCCGTGTGACCCGCCCCGATGAAACGGACGGACGTTACCACTGGACACTCGTCAGGGCCGCTACCGTGCAAAACAGTGAGGGCAGAGTGACAGAGACCGTGGGCATCATGCGGGATATTGACGACCAGAAGCGCAGAGAGGACCGCCTGGTTGAGGAATCCCGGTGTGACCAGCTCACAGGGCTTTACGATCAAAAGTGGACCCGCATAAAAATCGGCGAGGCCCTGGAAGCAAACAATGAGATGGATAAAGGTATCCTGATGCTGATAGACATTGACGGCTTTCGAGCCGTTAATGAGAATCTGGGCCATATTTTTGGTGACGCCGTCCTGGTGGAAACCGCCGAAAAGCTGACAGCCCACGCGGCTCCCGGCGATGTCATCGGCCGCATCGGGGGCGATGAGTTTCTGGTTTACAGCCCAGGCGTGGCAGAAAACCAGATTGCCGGGCGGGTAGCCCGTATCCGCCGCATTTTTGACCATACCTTTGAGGGGAAAAGCCAGGCCTACCGCATTTCATGCAGCCTGGGCGTTGCGGCCTGCCCTAAGGACGGCACCACCTTCGAGACGCTGTTCCACTGCGCCGACCAGGCCCTGAGCATGGCGAAAATGGAGGGGAGAGACCGCTGGTGCCGTTATGATGAAAAGATGAGCGGTATGTCTTACCTGAACGGCCATGCCACTAATATTGATACCGCAGTTTTTCAGAAAAGCGGGATTTCTGCAGAAAACCGGGTACTCATCAACATTTTCGAAATCCTGGCCGATTCTAAGGATTTTACCTCCTCCATGCTTCTGATTCTGGGGATGATCGGCCGTTTTATCGGCGTGGAGCGGGTCTGTATTTTCGAGCAGGAGCAGGAAGGAAAGGAGCTGGTCAACCAGTACAGCTGGTATTCCGGCACTGCTGTCCGCCCCAAAACCGAACGGGTTGGGGAAGAAGCGCATGCGTATTACAAAACCTTTTTTGATGAAAACGGCCTGTATGCCCTGGGGAGTGTGGACAACTTTCCGGCCCGGGAGCGCGCGTTTTTCAGGGAAAGGGGAATTTGCTCTGGGCTTTATAAAACACTGGTGGAAAACGGCCGGTTTTTAGGGTGCATCGGGCTCTCTGGCAGTCGGAACAACCGTGTCTGGAGTGAGAGCGAAAAGGAATTTGTGAGCCTGGTGGCTAAGATCATCAGCGTAAACCTGTATAAAGCAAAGCTCCAGACCGAAAACGCCTACGAGAGCCAGGTGGCCCGCGCCATCGTGGATTCCCAGAGTATCAAAAGCCATGTGATCGATCCCAAAACCCATGAGCTGCTGTTTGTCAGCGCGTCTCTGAAGGCTGAGCGGCCAAATGCCCGGGTGGGCAGCCTGTGCTACGAGACTGTCATGGGCCTGGACGCGCCCTGTCCCTTCTGCCGTCTGGATGAAATATCCCAGGAAACACCAGATTTTAACTGGCAGCGCTACATCAGCGGCTGGAACCGCTGGTTTAATTTCCAGTGCCACAGCCTGCAGTGGCGGGGTGCCAGAGAAGCTGTGCTTGTCGCCATGGACGACATCTCCAATTTTGTGGACAACATCCTGTATGTGGATAAGCTCACTGGTATTTCCACTTTCAGCCGTTTTGAGCTGGATACCACCGAAATCTTTGACCATGAAACCGGCAAGGAATACGCCATGGTCACCTTTGACATCGACGAGTTCCGGTATATTAATGAGTTTCACGGCTACAGCATGGGCAATCAGCTGCTGCGCTATATCTCCGGCGGCCTGGTGGGCGCTATGAGCGGCGCGGAGGTCTGCGCCCGGGTGACCGGCGACGTGTTTGTGGCCTTGGTGGAATGGACCAGTGAGGAAGCCCTGGTCATGAGAATTATGCAGATGGTCGACGGAATCAACAAACGGCTGGACTATGTGATACCAGGCATCCGCCTCAATTTTCAGATTGGTGTGTACCACGCCAAAGAAGGCGAGCGGGATATTGGCAAAATGATGGACAACGCCGACATTGCAAGAAAATCCATCAAGGGCAGCCGCAAGACCGGCATTGCCTTTTACGATAAATCCATGGGAGAAAAGATCCTGAAAACCCGCCAGATTGAGGCGCGGATGGAAAGGGCTTTGAGAGATAAGGAGTTTCTTGTCTATCTGCAGCCCAAAATTGATCTGGAAAGCGGCAGAGTGGTGGGCGCCGAAGCTCTGGCCCGCTGGGTGGATGACCGGGGCAATATTGTGCTGCCCGGAGAGTTTATCCCCATCTTCGAGAGCAATGGCTTTATTGTCGAGCTGGACTTTTACGTGTACGAGGAAGTCTTTAAAGCCCACTATTACCGCAAAACCAGAGGCTTGAAATGCGTCCCCATCTCCATGAATATGTCCAGAATTCATCTGAAATCCGGCAACTACATCGAGCGCTTCCGGGCGCTGGCAGACAAATACCAGATCGACCCTGGCCTCATCGAGGTGGAGGTGACTGAGACCATCTTCATCGAAAACAGCGGCTATGTCAAACGGCTGGTCAGCGCGCTGAGAAGCGACGGCTTTAAGGTCTCCATCGACGATTTTGGCTCAGGCTATTCCTCATTAAATCTGCTGTCCGAAATCGACGTGGATGTGCTCAAGCTTGACCGCTCCCTCTGCCGGGAGGAAAACCTCTCACCCAAGGAACGGGTCATTCTCAAGAATATTGCCGCCATGGCCAAGGAGCTCGACCTCCAGGTGCTGGCTGAGGGCATCGAGACCACCGGCCAGGCCGAATTCCTGAAAAGTATCCAGTGCGACAGCGCCCAGGGCTTTTTGTTCGCGAAGCCCATGCCTATGGACGAGTTTTTTAAGAAGCTGGATGGGGAATGGTAGAAAATGCAGGTGTGTTAAAGGGATGATGCCATTTAAAAAACATAAATATTGAGGAAAATAATGCGAAAACTTGAACTTAAAACCGCTGTCTCCGCAGTGCTGGCCATTGTCGCCGGGGCGGTGCCGCTGATTGTAGTGCCGCCCTTTGGGGATACCCTGTATATGCCCAAGCTGATGACCATCGAGGTGCTGGTGTTTGGGCTGCTGCTCTTGTATGTGCGGCCCATTACCGAGTATTTTACCGGGAAGCCGAAAATCCCTCTGTCCGTGAAGCTGGTGCTTTTGTATCTCTTGTGCGTTACCATCACCCTGCCCTTTTCGACAGATGTGATGCTGTCGCTCAAGGGGCGGTCCTTTCGCCTGGAGAGCTACTCCGCCATTTTGTTTTATGGTGTTTTAATGATGCTGGGCGCTTTTTTCTATACCTTTAAGCCCTGGCATGTACGCCTTTACGCGGTGGGGGTATCCTGCGTGGCGGTTTACGGCATCTTCCAGAAATTTGGTCTGGACTTTCAGCCACAGGACCCTCTGATGTACGGCGGGCCAGGCGCTTCCTACGCCACCATCGGCAACCCGAATTTCCTGGGTTCCTTTCTGACACTGGCGCTGCCCATACTCATCTATGCTTTTATCAGAGGCCCAAAGGCTTACCTGCTGCCCTGCGGGCTGGTGTATTTCTGCCTGTTGTGCACCAACACCAGGGGAGCGTGGATCGGCAGTCTGCTGGGCTTTGCGCTGCTGGGGGTGTTTTTGCTGGGCGAGCGGGAAAACCGGCGCCGTTTCGCGGTGGTGAGCGGTGTGTTTGCGCTTCTTACCCTTGTTTTTCTGTTGGTGAACAGCGGCTTTGGCGCGCGCTTTCTCAGCGTCTTTGCCGATCTGTCTAAAATGCTCAGGGGCGATGACTGGGAAAAGGGCGGTTCTTACCGGCTTTTTATCTGGTCAAAAACCCTGGAGCTCATCCGCATGCGCCCGCTGACCGGTTTTGGCATCGAGACCCTGGGTCAGGTCATGGGCCAGTATTTTGAAAAGGATATTATCAGGGTGACCGGCCGCCACCTGGTCATCGACCGGGCACACAACGAGTACCTGCACATCGCGGTGAGCAGCGGTATCCCCGCAGCCCTCAGCTATCTGGCGTTTGAGGGAACGACGCTTTACCATGGTCTTAAAAACTGGCGCCGCTCGCCCATGCTTGTGCCGCTTGTCTGCAGCATCGCTGCCTACATGGCCGCCGCCTGCTTTAATATTTCCGTGGTAACTGTGGCTCCGGTTTTTTGGGTATTCTGCGGAATTGCGGTGCGTTTGAGTGGTGAAATTCAATCGAATTTGAATATGATTTAAGGAAACAAAAATTGAAAAAATTTTGAAAAAAATTTAGTATTTTACCCAAATAGTACTGTTTTTACCATTTGTTTAATGCTGGTGGTAAATGAAACAGCATTTATAATAACTTATCGCTATAAGAGAAGCGTAAAAAGCAGATTTACATATTTTTAAAAGTGTGTCAACGTGTATGAATAGTGATTGACAGGAAACTTTCGGAATATTTAAAAGTAACTGGTTTTTATAGTTCTTGACAAATGTCCGAATCAGTTGTAGAATAGAATTGTTCAAAAGGCAAAGCGGTGCGAAAGCCCGTGGCGCAAAACTACAGGGTCTACGTCGGAAGCTCCAGGCCGATATGACAGCCAGATGCCACAACCGGTAGATGGCCGAAAACCCCTGTATGGTTTCCGGCTATTTTTATTTTTTGAGTAGCCTTTAACAAAAAGGACCGCTGGAGCAGGCAATTACTCTGTTTATAATCGTCATGGCGCGGACGGTTAAAATAAAGGTTTATATTTAAAGGTAAACAAGAGAACATAAAAGGAGAGATGTAAATGATTCAGATGATTAATAAGCTGAAGAAAAACCAGAAAGGTTTTACTTTGGTAGAATTGATTGTAGTATTGGTTATTTTGGCGATTTTGGCAGCGTTCACGATTCCTGCGATGTTGGGGTTTGTTGATGATGCTAGAGGGAAAGCTGCTATTGCTCAGGGAAGAGAAATATACGTAGCAGCACAATCAGCTGGAACTGATGTAGCAGCAGGAAGTAATGGCAAATTAACGACAAGTGAAGCAAAAAATGACACCACTGATGATAATTCAGCTAAAAAAATATATGATAAGGTAAAAGTTTTAATCGGCTCAGATATTTCAGGTAGTTTAAGCGATTCGATAGTAAGAGTGAACGATAATGTTACTTTTGCTGATACTTCTAATCCGCCTGCCAATAATGCTTATATTACAGTTTCAACAACTGGAAGTGTTTTATATGTAAAATTTGTAGATTCAACAGGTAAATATGCTGTAAAGATTACTCCGAATGCATCTGGTACTTCTGCAGAAGTAAATAAAATAAAATAAATAAAAATTATAAGGCCGAGTTTGCAGCGCCGCACCCGGTCTTTTCTCCATTTTATCAGGCGCTTTTTTTATTGCGGCCTATCAGGTGAAATGTTGAAAATGAATTGGAATGGGTGTAGGTTGGTAGTCTCGTTTGTTTTCAAGGTTTCATCTTTATTGTATATTTGTAAAAAATGTTTTATACGCTTTTTTGTCCTAAAAACAGGATTTTGTTGCTTTTTCGGAAAAACGGTGATAGCCGTTGTGTTTTCAGGATTTCGGGAGGTGAAATCTGTGTTAAAACTCAAAAAGCAGTTAAGAAGTCAAGAGGGTTTTACTTTGGCCGAGTTGATTGTGGTGCTGGTAATTCTGGCCATCTTAGCTGCTTTTACCATCCCCGCCATGCTGGGTTTTGTGGAGGAAGCCAAAGGAAAAGCCGCCATTGCCGAGGCGCGGGAGGTTTATGTGGCGGCACAGAGTACGATTACTGGAACAGCTAATTCAGAAATAACTGATTTTAGTATTCAGAAAAAAATGGTTGATCTCTTAAAAAATGACTCTTTATTTTTCACTGGAGAAAATGCATATGATCCAGAATATCAAATTATGATTGAAAATGTAAGAAATGATGGCTCAGCATATGATTTAAGAGATGACTATCATATTCGAAAAACTATAAAAATGGTAGTTTTATTAGGAAAAAAAGGTACCGATCAAGAAAATGTCATACAGAGAATTCAGTATATAAATAATGGTAGAGAATACTTGGCCACCATCACCCCCGGCGGCTCCGCCGAAATCACAAAAATAGAAAAGAACTAAAACCTGTATCCCGAAAACCCAAAAACTAAATTAGTAAGAACAAAAGGAGCCTGTCCATGATTAACTGTAAACTGGAAAACTTGATCAAAAGCGTTCACGGCTTCACCATGATGGAACTCATCACTGTCATTGTTGTCATTGCCCTGCTGGCAGTGATCATCATTCCAGGGTACCTCCATTTCATCGGCGACGCCAAAAAAGATGCGGTGGTGGCTGAGGCAAGAACCATCTACCTGGCGGCTCAGATACGGGCGACGGAGTTTAAATCTGCCGAGACAGCGGAAAACCCTTACCGCATTCCGGACGCCAATGACCTGCGGGATCTGGTGGGGCCGGATAACGTCTATGAGGGGGTTACAAAGCTGACCATTGTGGACGATAACCGTGACGGCACCATTGATAAAATTGAGATGATTAAAAATAACATCAATGTTATAATTGAACCAGGAAAAAATGTGATTGTCGATGGAAAGGTGAGAACTGTTTATTCCAGGGATGATCAAAAGTAAAATGTATGAATTCACACATAAATCCTGGAGGTTTCGCTTTGTATGATTCTTTATCTTTGATATATTTTGTGCTGTATGCCTTTGTCTTTATTTTTGGCTGTATGATTGGCAGTTTTTTAAATGTGGTGGTCTACCGGGTGCCCATTGGCATTTCAGTCGCCAAGGGCCGGTCTTTTTGTCCGAACTGCGGCAAGCCCATTGCGTTTTATGATAATATCCCCCTGCTCAGCCATCTGTGGCTGCGGGGAAAATGCCGGAAATGCGGGGCGAAGATCGCGCCGCGGTATTTCTTTACCGAGCTGTGCGGCGGGCTGCTGGCCCTGCTCATGGCCGGGCATTATGATTTTGGCCTTCAGGCGGTGGTGGGGTTTGCGGTAGCGGCCATTTTACTTGCAGTTACCCTCATAGATTTTGACACCATGACCATCCCCAATGGCCTGGTGATCGCTTTGATAATCCCTGTGGCGGCCAGCTATTTTGTGTTTCTGGAGCCCAGTCTTATTTCCCGGGTAATCGGTGTGTTTGTCATATCGGTTCCCATGCTGGTCTTATCACTGGTCATTCCCGGCGGCTTTGGCGGCGGGGATGTCAAGCTCATGGCAGTCGCTGGATTTCTCCTTGGCTGGCCCTGCACCCTGCTGGCGACCTTTATCGGCCTGGTGCTGGGCGGTATTGTAGGCGTCATCAAGCTTATCCGCAAGAGCGGGGAAAAGCACATGGCCTTTGGCCCATACCTCTCAGTGGGGATTTTGGTATCCATGTTGTGGGGAATGCAGATCATCTTTTGGTATTTGAATTTTTTTGGACTTTAACAAGTGGATAGTTGAAAGTGGAAGACCCATCAATGGAGAATGTAGAATTGAGAATGGAGAATTATAGGAGCGAATTGACAAAGCCAATTCGATTAGGATGGCCTTCGGCCATAACAGGTAAGTCCTGTGAATAGTGAGAATCCGGTTGTAAAAAAAGTTTTCAGTTTGCTGTTCGTATCATACGCTGTTATCAGCATTTGTGTCAGTCAAAAAAAGAATTTGTTTTGTCCAAGCAGCTGCTTCGCAGCGGTACCAGCATTGGGGCGAATATTCGAGAGGCCCAGGAAGCGCAGAGCAAGAAGGATTTTTTATCTAAAATGGGCATTGCCTTGAAGGAAGCTTCTGAAACCTGTTATTGGCTGGAGTTGCTGATGGTAACGGATTATTTAACATCTGACGAGGGCAAGAGTCTATATTCTGACAGTGTTGAATTGAGAAAGATGCTGTCGTCCATTGTAAAATCAACCAAAGAAAAAATATAATCAAAATCGCCCAGCGATTTTGTTCCAATAATTCTCCATTCTCCATTCTCAATTCTCCATTGAGGGAGAACGGAGCGACGCAAGGAGTGACGTTGTGCCAAAGTTTAAGTATAAAGCAAAAAACATGAACTCAAAAATAGTAAATGGAATGGCGGACGCCATTGACGAGAGCACGCTGCGTAAGGCTTTGCGGGAAAAGGATGAATTTCTGCTTGAGTGCCGTGAAGTGGACGCTGAGAAGAAAGCTTACAAGATGAAAAACATGGAGCTTTCGGATTTTTCGAGGGAGATAGAAAACATGCTGGCCTCGGGGATTACGGTGATCCGCGCGCTTTCCATTATGATGGAGCGCAACATCAAGCCCAATGTGGCAAAGGTGTATAAAGCCCTTTACCGTGAGGTACAGCAGGGGATTACCCTGTCGGAGGCCATGGAAAACAGCCGGGGCTCCTTTCCCCAGCTTATCATCAACATGTTCCGGGCGGGCGAGTCCAGCGGCCAGATGGCCGAGACCGCGCACAAGATGGCGCTGTATTATGAGAAGGAGCACCGCCTCCACACCAAAATAAGAAACGCTATGATCTACCCGATCCTGCTCTTAGTGGCAACGGTCGTGGTGGTGATCGGGCTGTTTACCTTTATCCTGCCCCAGTTTTTTGATTTGTTTGAGGGCATGGATGCGGCACTGCCAGCGATTACGGTCATGGTCATCGGGATTTCCAATTTTATGACCGCCAACTGGTACTGGCTGCTTATTGCGGTGGCCCTGTGTATTGGGGCTTTCCGAGCGCTTCTCGGGACGCCGTCCTTCAGGCTGCGCTTTGACAAGATGAAGGTCCACCTGCCCTGGGCAGGGAAGCTTATTAAAATTATTTACACTGCGCGTTTTGCCAGGACGCTGAGCTCGCTGTATTCCAGCGGCCTTTCCATGATCAACGCCATGGAAATCAGCGCCAGCATTGTGGGCAATAAGTATATCGAGGGACAGTTTGGCCCGGCCACCCAGATGGTGCGCAGCGGGAGCACTCTGTCCGAGGCCATCGGCAGCATTGACGGTATGGATAAGAAGCTGGTATCCACCATCTTTATCGGTGAGGAAACCGGGAATCTTGACACCATGCTGGACTCCATTGCGGATTCCTACGATTATGACTCAGAAATGGCCATACAGCGAATGGTTACGATCATCGAGCCGGTAATGATTATTATCATGGCGGTGATCGTTGGGACGGTAATGCTGTCCGTTATGGTACCGATCGTCACACTTTATCAGAGTATCGGTTAGGGGGATAATAAGAGAGTATGCAGACAACCATCTATTTAGGCAGCGACGCCATTCAGATACTCCAGGGGGATGTGCGCAGCGGCAAGCTGACCATATCAAAGCACCTGACCGTGGAGATGGGACCGGGCGCCATGATCAACGGGGTCATCACCAACGAGGATATGCTTCTTGACGCCATTGACCAGGCCGACGAGGCAGGCGATATTGATTTTCACAGCACCAATCTGGTCATCAATTCCAGCCTAATCGTCAACAAAAATGTGGCTGTGCCCAAGATGACGCCAAAGGAGCTCACCGAGCTGTCCCACCATGAGTTTGAGGACGCCACCAATTTTGAGAATCTGATCATTGACTACAGCAGTATCCGAGGGAAACAGGGCACCAACATGCTTTGCTGTGCCGTGGAGCGGGAGGTGCTGGAAAGCTACATCCGCCTTTTCGAGACGGCAGGTATCAAGCTCAGACGCATCGACACTGCTCTGAACGCCACCATCAATTATGTGGAGGCCACAAGCGAATATAGCGGACAGACCTTTGCCATCAACATGCTGGACGGCAATAACCTTATGTACGCCCTTTTCGAAAATGGTGTGTATACATTTTCCAGCCAGGCCAGAATCATGGCAGAGCGTGGCACTGAGGCCTTTACCATTGAGATGGCCTCCAAGCTGTCCTCACTGGTGCAGTTTAACAAGAGCCAGAAATCCGAATACATTCTGGACAAGGCCTACTACGCTGGCCTGACCAGAGACGAGATCCGGCGGCTCCAGGCGTATGTGGACGACACCGAGGTATCCGTCTGCGCGGTGGAAAACACCGGGAATATCCAGGAAAATTTCAGCATTGACGATGATTTTCTCCTGTCCGATTATTTTTACCCAGCGTCCCTTTTCTTTGAGAAAAAGAACGATGTCAATCTGCTGACGAGCTACAAGACAGCGCTCAAGCCTAAACGCTCCTTTTCTATCAAAAACAAATGGGCCATTCCGCCTCTGGTGGTGGTGGCGGTCATGGTTATTGGATTTACGTTTTTTACCATCATGAATTACAATGTGGACAGGGCCCTTAAAAAAGCCAACAAATACATCAACGACCCTACCAACGTGTCCGAGTACAGCGAGGCCCAGCAGCTGGACAGCGCCCTGAAGATCATCCAGAGCCAGACCCGTATTCTGGATACCAACCGCAAGGCCATGGAATCTTATCCGGTGGTCAATAGCGATAAAGTCTACCAGGTGCTCAACCTGGGCAATAACATTACAGTGGGCGCCCTGAGCTATGACTGGACCACTGGCGGCGTGGGCATTACCGCCTCTGCGCCCAATGAGTTTGCGGCAGCGGCCTATGTCAGCGAGCTCAACCGTTCCGGCCTGTTCAGCAGCATTGAGTACCAGGGCTACAGCCTGAGCGAAGGCAGCACGTCCACAGTGACCAATGGCTCATCCACAAGCACATTGCCAAACGGCCAGACGGTGACAACCCCAAATACCGAAACCGTCAAAACACCGGACAGCTACGGCTTCTCCGTTGTGGCCTATCTGAAACCGGGGGTGGTGCAGCCATGAAAAAGCCAGAATTTAAAAAACCCAATATCAAGCTGAACATCAATTATGAGTTTACCAGGCGTGAAAAGGGCCTGCTCTATGTTTTAGGCATGGCCCTGCTCATCATGGCCGCCCTGTACCTGGTGTTTTTCCCGGGGATCAACAAATATCAGACCCTGTCCGAGGAACGGAGTGAGGCCGAGTTTAAAAAACAGGAAATGGAAATGGCCATTGCCAGCCTGCCAGCCAATAAGACCATCAAGGACGCAGCCGCTGCGGATCTTTCAGCTAAAAAAGAAGGCTACGAAAAGCGTATGACCAACGATGAGCTGGATAACCTCATTACCAACCTGGTGGTGAACGAAGGCTTTAAAGCCCAGGATCTCGCGATCACAGCCAATGAGATTGCCACAGTCGCCTCTTTTGGCAGTGACGCTGCCGAGTCTACCGAGTCCAGCGACACCACCACCGAGGCCCAGGAAATGAAAGACCTGGCCGAGATGCAGGGCAATACCACCACGGATAAAAACAGTACAACCACCACTGCCGAGCCCACCATCAACGGTATCTATATCGGGACCGTCACCATGACGATCCAGGGAAACATCGGCCAGTTCGAGAATCTGTTAGACACTGTCAATGCCCGTTCCGATATCCAGATTACCGCCTTTGATGTGAGCCCGGGAACCAGCAGTGCATCAAGCTCAGGCAGCAAAAATAAGGTTGCCAACCTGCGTGCGGGCACAAACACGGTCAGCGTGACCTTTAACGTGTATATGGTGGATAAAGGCGCTGCCGCGGCCAACACGGCTGAATAACAAGCTATTAATTGAGGATGGGCAACACCCTGTTCTCCTTTGATAAACCTTCCAAAATCCCGAAAAATACTGCGCCAGGTACTTTTCGGGATTTCGGGAGGGGATTTTAGGATTATTTTTGTTTTTTGATCAGAGCGCACCCGAGGGTGCTTTGTGATAAGGAAATGGAAAAGTCCGGGACGGAAGTGAAACGCTACGTCCCAGGAAGCGATGAGACGACTGGTGGAATTTACCGGTCCAGCACCACGGGCAGAACAGCCAAAAGCCCGGAAAGGAGCGTTGATGGATGAAAAAACAATGGAAGCTCGACAATAAGGGCATGACCCTGCTGGAAGTGATCGTGGCGTTTGCGATTTTTGCGATTGCGGCTACGATTTTGATTACCGGGTTTAACGGGGCACTGAAGGTGATGGGGAATAGTGAGTCTATAAAGAATGCGAGCCAGGAGAATACAGGGAAATTAAATGCGGTGGGTGCTTCGGCGCTTGAGGAATTTGAGGGGCTGAAAAATTCGGAGATTACGACGATTCCAGAAAATGGCAAGACGACGATATTAACCTTTTTTAAAAAATACGCAGTGCCTGGCACATTTTATATTGCGACTTCGACAGAAAAGGCAGATATGGATATGAAACTGTTTCAGCCAGATAATAGCGTGGACGCTCTAACTACGCCAACACTATCAGAAATACCCAAAAAAGAAGCAAAACCAGTGGAAGCGCCTACAGTGCCGGCTGAACAAAATGCCAATGTTGGTTATGGTGGATCAGTGCTCGACAGCAAAACAGGTAAATATTATGATAAATTGAAAAAAGATACATATATTGGCGTAATCACTTTAACACAGCCATTTACCGATGCAGATGCAGGTGGTGCTAATCAGATTCGTCAGCTCTATTTTACAAAAGATACGACTTCTATTGAGGTAAAAATGCCGGAGATACAAAAAAACCTGAAATTGGATTTGGATTTTCTTTATGTTAAAGGTAATATTATACAAGAAAACAATAGTAAGCTAATACTAACCAATATAAAAACAGTTAAGGACACTAATAAAAATAAAATTTTAATTTATTTTGCCAATGATGTTACTGTCGGGACAACGACAGGCATTGAAAAAGGATATTATCTGATTGATTTAGGTACGGCGGGGAAAGATCTTTTTAGCATGAAAAAAGAAGATTTTGATGTCTGCAATATCAAAAACATGTCCTATTTAGATCAAAATCAGATCGTGTATGATTATGTCACAAATTTATTTAAGGATAATAACTAGCCATGAAAGCAATAAATAACAAGCAGGGATCTGCATTGGTGTGGGTGTTGGTTATTTGCCTGATTTTTGGTCTTTTAGGAATCGCCATTGGTTGGGTTGCCCTGTCCATGAACCGGCGAAGTATAAAAAATGACAATCTTAATCAGAGCTATTTTACTGCACTGTCTACAGCTAATTCGGTTTTTAATAGCTTGAATGGATATGTTAGCGGCAATAATCAAAGTAAAAATTTTTATGATGATTTATATAAGAATCTTGTCTATGGAAATAAAGTGAGCGGGCAGAATTATTTTGTGAAATATGACAATGTTCTCGAAAAGGATGGTGGCTCTGTTCAGGAAAATACGGAGGGTATGGGAGAAGCGAATGTAGAAGCTGCCATGTCCAAAGGACATGCCATTATTACCTCTACCGCAACGGTAAACGACACAACAGAGACAGTTATTTTAGATGCTTACCGAAAGCCGGAAAGTATTATCTGGCCAGCGAAAGAATGGGCGACTACGTTGAAAGATGATGAACAGTTAAGCGGAGACAAAAACAGCAGAAAAATTTATGTGGGAAACAACAGCAGTATCGTGAACGATGAAACAAAAAAGAATGTAGCAGATAACACAATGGATGTGGCAGTCTATAAGTTGGAAGCAGAAAAAACACTTTCAGGTAAATTAACCATTAGCAGGGATATAGTGGGAAACGGCAACCTTGAAAAAAGAGCGGTTTTTATTTATTTAGAAAAAGGCGCAACTCTCAATATTTATGGAATGGATTATGAGCTTTTTAAAAATACTACGGCTCAAAATGTAACATCAACACAAAAGGATAAATGGTTTGAAAATGAGAAGGGCGAGTATACCACTGAAGCTTGGGAATATTATTATGGGCCAGATATTTTTATTTATATGGAGGATGAAGCTTCCGTTAATTTTATGAATCCTAATCGAAATGCAAATAGTAGCGAGATTGTGCCATTTCCCTTTTACATTACAGGTACAAGCAATACTGAAACAAAGCCAAAAGTAACGACAGAGAAGAATACAGATGTTAAAATTTATTGGATACAAGATGTCGAAATTTCAAAAAAAAATAATTCCGATGAATGGCTGACGGACAATGAAGGAAAAGTCTTTTCTAAAAATGAAAATAATGGTGTTCCGAGCCGTTTGCCCTTAAGTGGCTACAAGCAGGCTGGAAAACCTTATAATAATAATGCGACAAAGGTAGGGGAGACGCTTGCAGATAAAGGCGGTATTCTTCAAAACAGCTGGGAAATATACCAGTACGAAAGGAAGAAAATCGAATGAAAATTTTAAAACTGTCAGGAAAGGCAAAAAGGAATCAGAACGGCTTTACGCTCATCGAGCTAATCGTGACGCTGGCTATTTTTTCCATTATACTGGCAGTGGCCGGAAATTATTTGTATTTTGGAAACAATCTTTTTGCTCAAACTGAAGTTAAAAATACCCAAAAATATATTGGTGACAGTGTTTTTGAATATGTACAGAGACGTCTTACTTACGCTACACATGTGGAGATCATGAATCCAGATAAAACGAAAGATAAAGATCCTCAGTATGATAAGCTTTTTAGGCTAAGCGATAGCGGACAGCTTATGATTGGAACGTTTGAAAAAGAAGAAGAAAAGAAGAAAACTTACGCTTACACCAATGTTTTTGGTTCAGCATTTTATGATAGTGGCTATCAGGTAGATTATCAGGTAAAAGTGTTGGATACAACCCATTTAGAATTAACAGTCAATGTACTGGACAAGGGAAACACCAGTCCGGTTTATAGCACCAGCGAGGTGTTAAAAACCATTAATTTAAAGGCCAATACACGGGATAGCGGGAGCATTTTAGTGACAGGCGGCGAACGCAATGTTATTTATACGAACCCGGTGATTTCATACAACGAAGAAAAAACAGCCACCACCACCTATGATCCACTCGCGTTGAAAGATCAGATGTTGGATACTTACAGTAGAATCATAAAGGGTGAGGCCCTTAAAGACGGTGAAGCGATAACGGGCTTAATTAATAATCAATTTGCTTCAAATGATTTCATTTCAGCTTACGTTACACAATTTTACTATAAAGGACAGCCTTATCTGGGAAGCTGGAGTAAAGATATTGTTTATGCATACTGGCCGGATTTCCCGGGATTCGATCAAAATACCATCGATAATGTTGACAAAAAAGTAATGGAACTTACAGAGTATAAGGGGACAGCAGATGACAAAAAAAGTGATAATCAAACCTTGACGAATTATCTGACAAATTATAAAGGCACGATGAAAATGCGGGCATATCTTATATCGGAATCCAATACAAAAAAAGTCTCATGCTTTGTATATGTTTCGAATTCACAGGGGCAACAGTGGGCAACCCGATTGATTTACTGCGATGTACCAGGAGAAAGCGGATGGTATTATCTTGCTTATAGAGAGGGTAAAAGAACAAACGGGAGAATTACAGATAATATTACTATAGACAATAAAGTTTGGCGAAAAGAGGATGGTGTATCTAGCAGTAAAACCCCCGTTTATGATGAAATAACAAACAAAGCCAGCACGCAGGAAGGGACATGGGTAAAAGTGGAATGAAAAAGCGTTGTTTGAGGTTTTTTAAAAAAAATTACTTTCAAACTGAAAAGGGCTTTACCATGATCGAGCTCATTGTCACGATTACTGTACTGGCCGTTATCGCGGCTTTTACCATTCCATCACTTCTGGGATTTGTCGATGATGCTAAGGCCAAGGATTGCCGGTCGAAAACAAATGATATTAAGCGATCTTATACGGATTTAGTGGTTGACAAAGGTGTAGAGGTACCTACAAAGTATCGGAGCTTTTCGATTGTTGATAAAATTGTTATTGATAAATACGGCGGAGAAACCCAAGTGCTTGATACAGAAGATGAAACAGGAAGTAAAGTGGAAAAAGTTTATAAAGGTATTTGTCCGAGCGGGGGGATTTATCTTATTCAGTTCGTAGATACCGAAGAAAGTAAAGGTACGGAAGTTGAGATGCATATTCTATGCTCTTGTGAAGGACATACAAGTGACAAGGCTGGGGTAACGCATATTGCGATACGTACTCTTGAGAATGATATAAAAAGTGATAATTCCTTTATAGTAAGCTATTTTAATGCACATCCAACGAGTACATTGGACTCTACAGGTAAGAATTTTGCGCCAGATGTACAAAAAATATTGGAATTTTTAGGCGTTGATACAAAGACAACATGTAGTTGGCGTATTGAAAAAATTGGTGAAGACTATAATATTTATTGGACAGAAACTTTTATTGATGATTTACCAGAGGGAAGTGAAATATATGTAACAAAATACAATGTTTCAACAGGTAAGTTTTATCATGCCAAGACAGAAGTTGGAGTACATTCTGATGGTGAAAAGGATATTAAACATATCGAAACAAATGCCAATTGGATAGAGGATAAATAATTTGAGAAAGATGAAAAAATATAATAATTCTAGCGGCTTCACCCTCATAGAACTCATCATCGTCCTCGTGATCCTCGCGATTCTGGCCGCTTTTACAATTCCCGCCATGTTGGGCTTTGTCGGTAATTCAAAAGAAAAGCTGTGTGAATCGGCAAGGAGTGACTGTCTGCGTTACTATCAGGCGCAGGCCACAGAAAAACTGCCGGCAACCAGAGAAGAAGCGATTCCCATATTAGCAAAGGCAATTCAGAATAGCTATGGTGATGCGACGGTAGAAAATAATATCGCAAAGGGGGTTTGTCCAGCAGGTGGTGAGTATAATCTGGCAGAATGTAGATTTGAATTTGAAAATGGATATTATCGTTTGAAAGAAGTCCCATGTAGTGTGCACCATGATAAAGATTCATCACGGCCGAATTTAGACGCATCAAAAAGTTTGGCAGAAAAACTATTAGATTTATTTAAATCAAGTCAGCAGTCAGATTTTATTAAAGAGTTTTTCAAAGAAAATAATAACAGCTTAAAACCTGTAGATGAGATTGACCTGAAAAATATTTTTGGTGAGGATTGGAATTCAACGATTAACGGAAAACCAGAATCCCTATATTGGCGTCCATTGACTATGGAGGTAAATGGTGAAAAAACTTATATCATGTATGCTAATACAACGAATACACAAGATCATGCGCAGTGGAAAGGATATGTTGTTGAAATAAATGGTGTGTATTACAGAACAACAAAAAAAAATAACTATAACGGAATGCTCGATCAATCCGACAGTCTGTCTAACAAAACCAGCTTTCAAAATAGCGAGGAACTGGAAAAATGGATAATAGACCACCATTTTGAAAAAGTAATCTGAGAAATTTTTAAATATATCTCCCGAAAACCCGAAAACTCTCTCTCCAGGACTTTTCAGGATTTCGGGAGTTTTTACTTGTTTAATAAAAAGTATCTGTTCGGACGAAATCAAAATTAAATAAGATTATCCTCAAACATCAAAAGACGACCGGTAAATTTTACCGGTCGTCTTTTTTATGCTTCTCCCTCAAATTCCTCATCCATTTGCCTAAGCCATTTAAAATGCTTGTTCAGCTTCATCTGGTCCTTTGGCGGGAAGGGGCGGCCTTCCTTTGTATAAATACGGTATTTATACAAAAGCTCCAGGCAGTCGTCCAGCTGGTTGGGCACATTTTCGGAGATATGCTGGAAGGCAGGGTGGCTGGCGCCCTTTTCGATCATTTCGGCTTCCATGCTTTTTTCGAGACGGCTGAGCTCCTGGCTGTAGCTGGTTTCAATGCTCTCCTCAATCAGGGTGTACAGCAGCTTTTCATTTTTATCGGCATTGGGGTCTGGGGCTTCTTTGCGCAGCTGGCGGATGGCTTTGTCGGCCAGCAGGCGGGCGTACTCGAAAAAGCTCTGGGATTCCAGCAGGATATTGAGGGCGGCGTTATCGGTATGGGTTTTATTAAAATGCTCTACGATGTTGTCGCAGGCGGCAGGGCTCAGGTCCAGGAAATCCAGAACAGTGGGGTCTGGTGGCAGGGGGGACTGGGTATAGCCCAGCATATACTCAAAGCTGACGTCAAACTCGTTGTAGAGGGTATCCATGACACGCAGGTCGGGCAGGCGCTCGCCGCTTTCGTAATAGCTGAGGCTGGCCGGGGCGATACCGAGGCGGGCAGCCATCTGAGCCTGGGTAAGTTTATGGGATTTCCGGAGCTCCCGGAGGCGGGCTGGAAAATAGGAAAGGTTGATGTCGGACATTCTGGGCCTCGTTTCTTAAATAATGCTTAAATTTTATAAAATACTGATTATTTTAAAGGAGTTTGGATAATAAAATGGAATAATCACTATAGTGAATAAATTATATAATATTCACTATAGTGATTATATCAGGAATAAGATGAATTGGCAAGTAGTTTTCAAAAATTTAAGAAAGCATGGGGTAATGAGGATGTCAACAATCACGAATTTAATGGTTCAGGGGAATGGCAGCATGATTGGGGAGAAATCGCCCAACGCGTTGAGACTGGAGGCCGAAGCGCGTGAAAAGCGCCGTCTGGATGAAATTGCGAAATACGCGCCGCTCAAACGTATTGAGCTGGTGCAGGATCGGCTGCCGGATTTTCCGCTGGACTGCCTGACGGATGATTTTAGACGCTTTGCCAAAGACCTGGCAGCCTGTAAGCAGGCACCAGTGGACGCAGTGGGGGTATCGCTGCTTTCGATGATCTCTCTGGCGGAGGGGGGCCGTTTTAAGGTAAATCCAGGAAAAGCAGCGGTGTACCAGAAGGGGGTTAACCTGTTTACCATGACGGTGATGGAATCGGGTACGGGCAAGTCGGAGATCATGAATGTGCTTAAAAAGCCGGTGGAGGATTTTGTCCATGATTTTAATGAGAAGTATAAGGGGAAAATCGACATGGACGCGAACTGGCAGAATGTTTTGAGGGATCGTGTGGAAAAGACGAAAAAACAGTGTGTGAGTGGCAAGGCCGAGTATTCGGATCTGGAGAAGGTACAGAAGGAATTTTCGGCCTTTAAGCCTGTAAAAAATCTGCGCTGCATGACGGACAATGTAACGTCGGAGGCCCTTGAGAACCTGTTGGCTGAGAACAATGGGGTTATGTCGGTGGTATCGACGGAGGGCGGCGTCATTGATATTATGGGGGGACGTTACAGCAAGGACGGCAGTTCAAATATTGATGTTTATCTGCATGGATACAGTAATGAGTCGTTGGACAAAGACCGCGCGGGACAGGGTCATATTCATGTCGATCATCTCTATCTGACGGTAAATTTTTCTATTCAGCCTACGGTGCTTAAAGATTTTATGCGCAGGGATTTTATTGAAAAGGGGATGACTTCGCGCTTTATCTATTCAATCCCAAAGGAGTTGGACGAGCGCTGTCTTGGGGATTCACCGGATATTGAACCGCTGGTCCTGGCGAATTATGAAAATAAGATCAGAGATATTATGTCCATTAAACGCAATGGGCATGAGCTTTACGAGCTGTGTTTTTCAAAAGAGGCCGAACGGTTGATGGTTGCTTATAATGACCAGAACATTCAAAAACGTATTAAGGAGGATCTGGCCTGCATCAAGCGGGTGGCGCGGCGCGTGATCGGCCAGACCATCCGCCTGGCGGGAATTTTACACCTCATGGAGCATGGCGGCGGTGCGGTGGAAAAGCGTGAGATTTCGGCTGGGACAGTGAAAAAGGCGATCCGCCTGACCAATTATTTTCTGGAGCATACTAAGGCGGCGCACAAAACCGTGGAGGACAGTGAGGAAGTGCAGAGTCTGAAATATGTGTGGGAAAAATGCTGCGCGCTTAAAAAAATGGTGGTGCCGCACGATGTGCTGCGTGAGAGCTGCCGTGGCCGTCTGCGCACCAACGAGGAGCAAAGGCCATATATCTGCGGGCTCATAGAGAGGGGTTATCTGAGGGTACTGCCAGAGGAAGAAGCAACGGCTGGAAAGAGTGGAAGGCCCAGGGCAGTGCGCTACGGCATCAATCCGCTTTTACAGGATGAGGTGTTGGATAAAGATGCTTCGCTTGTCACAGAACTGCATCCCGAAATCCCGAAAACAGCAGCGCTGGAGACGACCGCGGAGGTATCTTAAAGTTAAACCAGATGTTTATTTTTCAGGGGGTTAAGGTTTGTAAAGGAGAAGCAGTTGTGATAAAATATAATAGAATATTATAGAAGGTATTGGACAGATAAAAGGGGGTTGCTTTAATGGAGGATCAGAAAAAAGTCAAGCGAACAGGCAAGCGTATTGTCCTGGATATTTTGTTTGCCGCTCTGATTGTTTTTCTGATTGCGGCCTCCTTTTTTGAGTTTTCCCAAAGAGTACGGAACTCGGTCCACAGCAATGCGGAGCAGACTCTGCACGATATGAATCACGAGAGCGCTCTGCTTTTAGAGACGCAGATTAAGCGGGATTTTGAGTTTCTTCACAGCCTGGCGGCCATCATGGTGGAGGATGACTCCATTGACAATAAAGATATGATTACCCGCAACCTCAGACTGGGCTGTGAGAATTATTCCTTTGACCGCATGACCTATATCCAGCCGGACGGCATGGCCTACACCTCCACAGGGGCAGAGCAGGACCTCAGCGGCCGCGAGTATTATAAAAAAGCCTTGGAGGGTCAGGATGCGGTGTCAGGTATTATCGTTTCTGCTCATACGGGCAAAGAGGGCTTTGCGGTGGCGGTGCCGGTTTACAGGGAGGGGGCGCTGGCCGGCGTGCTCTCAGGCTCTTACCTGACTGAAACCTTCAACAATGTGGTAAACATGGAGGTGTACGGAGGAGAGAGCCTGACCTATGTGGTGGAGACAGATGGCAGTTATGTTCTCCTGCCCAGGAACGGTAATATCGAGATTTCAAAATGGCTGGCGAATGGTGATTCTAAGGAGGAGGTCAGCAGGAAAATGCACAGCGGCGAGTCAGGCTATGCCTCCTTCAAAGATGGTGATGAAACCTGGCACTTCTGCTATGTGCCCACAACCATTAATAACTGGTATGTGGTGACGATGGTGCCAGACCGGGTGATTATGGGCCAGGCGGAGTACATCAGCCAGATGGCGCTGCTGCTCTGTGTGAAAATCGGCCTGGCGCTGTTGGCAGTGGGTGTGTACGTTGGCCTGAGCTATCGAAGAAATGAGCGCAAGGAAAAAGAGCGGCAGGAGCTGTCCAGAATGGACAATGAGCGCTACCGCGTGCTGCTCGAAAATATGGACGCCCTGTTCTTTGAATGGGATCTGACGGACAATACCCTGGTCTGCTCCCAGGGCTGGCAGGAGCGGATGGGCTATACACCAACTCTTGCGGAAGTGGAATCCGGCGGTATTGTGGATGTCAATGAAGCCCTGTCCTTTGCGGGTTTTCTGGAGAGTGTGCGCGGCGGCCTGAGCCACGGCGAGGAGGAATACCGGATGCGGCACCTGGACAACAGTATTTTCTGGTGCCGTGTGCGCCTGACGGGGATCAGAGACCAGCAGGGCAATGTGCGCCGGATCATGGGGCTCATTGAGGATATTGACACCCAGAAAAAGCGCGAGGTCCAGCTCATGAACCAGGCCAGCCGGGACTCGCTGACCAATCTCTACAACAAAAAAGCCACTGAGGAACAGATTACCTTTATTCTGAAAAATGAGCGGCGCGAAACCTGTTGTCATGGCTTTTTCCTTTTGGATATTGATGATTTCAAGGGCATTAACGATACCTATGGCCACGGGGTGGGCGACCAGGTACTCCGGGATATTGCGGACTGCCTGCTGCGCCTGTTCAGGACCTCGGATATAGTGGGCCGCATCGGTGGTGATGAGTTTGCCGTTTTTCTGAGAAATACCAACACCCGTGAGGATATACTGAAGCGGGCCCGGGAGCTGATCGCGGATTTTCGCCGGATTCCTGTGACCGAGGGGCAGTATGTGAGCTGCAGCCTGGGCGTGGTGGTTGCTGAGAACAGCGAAAAGGATTTTGAGAGCCTGTACAGCCACGCGGACGACGCCATGTACGAGGCCAAGCGCAAAGGCAAAAATCAATACGCGGTCTACGGAGAATAAAGAAGCATGACAGAAAATGAGAAGCCGGCGCTGCCGGTTCTTTTTTTCGGGATTTCGGGAGGCCCGGAGTGGAAAATTTTGAAAAGAATTGGATTTGAACGGACTAAAGTGCTACAATAGAGAATGAAACACACACCCATTGAAAAACGGATAAACCGATGTGTGATAAAGGAGAGACTTATGCAGTTTGAACGGAAACTCCAGCTCGCGACCGACTTGTATCAGATGAGTATGGGCAACGTTTATGTAGAGGACGGCAAACAGGACGAAATGGCTGTCTTTGACGTTTTTATCAGAAACAACCCCTTTAGCGGCGGCTATACCGTGGCGGCCGGGCTGGAACAGGTCATCGAGTATATAGAGGGGCTGGCCTTTGAAGAAGAGGATGTACGGCTTCTCAAAAAGAACCACCCGGAATTTTCAGATAAATTTATCAGCTATCTGCGCAATTTTAAATTTACCGGAGAGCTTTACGCCCTGCCGGAGGGCACAATTTTTTTCCCCTTTGAGCCCATTATCCGGGTCAAGGCGCCGCTGGTACAGGCTCAGCTGGTCGAGACCACCATCCTGAGCATCATCAACCACCAGACGCTGATCGCCACCAAGGCCTCCCGCATTGTGGAGGAAGCCCGGGGCGGCGCGGTCATGGAATTTGGCCTGCGGCGTGCCCATGGCACTGAGGCAGGCTATTTCGGCGCCCGCGCCGCAGTCATCGGCGGATGTGTGGGCACCTCGGTAGTCGAAACTGAAGCCATGCTGGACCGGCCCTCCATGGGAACCATGTCCCACAGCTTTATCCTCAGCTATGACACGGAGCTGGAGGCTTTTGAGAAGTTTGTCAAATACAATCCCCAGAACGCTACGCTGCTGGTCGATACCTACAACACCCTGGAGCAGGGGGTGCCCAACGCCATTAAGGTCTTTAAAAAAGCGCTGGCAGAGGGCGGTATTACCGGAAAATACGGCATCCGCATTGATTCCGGCGACCTGGCTTACCTGACCGCAGAAGCCCGAAAGCTGCTGGATGCGGCGGGCCTTCAGGACGCGGCCATCTGCGCGTCCTCAGACCTCGACGAGTACCTGATCAAGGACCTGAAGCTCCAGGGCGCCAAAATTGACTCCTGGGGCATTGGCACCAAGCTCATCACCGCCTATGATTGCCCGGCCCTCGGGGGGGTCTATAAACTGGCGGAAATCGACGGCAAGCCCAAGCTCAAGGTGTCCAACGATCCCTGGAAAATCACCAATCCGGGCTATAAGAAAATTTACCGGATCTACGGCAAGAGCAACAACATGGCTCTGGCTGACCTGATGACCCTGGATTCCGAAACCATTGACGAAAGCCAGCCGCTTACCATCTTCCATCCCATGCACACCTGGAAAAAGCGCACCATTACGGATTATTATGTGAAAGAGCTGCTGGTGCCGGTGTTTGTGGACGGAAAATGCGTGTATGAGAAGCCCGCCATCCGCGAAATTCACGGCCGGCTCGTGCAGGAAAAACAAACCCTGTGGCCAGCCTTCAAGCGTATGGTAAACCCCCACGTATACCATGTGGACCTCTCCCAGCCGCTCTGGGATATGAAGCAGCAGCTGCTGAGCGAGGCAGAATAATAATATAGCAGGTTGATCTTATGAAAACAGAACTTTTTAAAACAGACAGCCCCCTGCTCGGGGTCGTCCATTTGACCAAGGCCGGTGAACTGATTGCCAGGGGAGAGACCGTGGTTTTTCCCACAGAGACGGTGTACGGCCTGGGAGCCAACGCTCTGGATGAAAGCGCCGTAAAAAAAATATTTGAAGCCAAGGGACGCCCGGCGGATAACCCGCTCATTGTGCACATCGCTGACCGGGACGACCTTGAAAAGCTGGTGACCGAGGTGCCTGAAAAGGCCGAGAAGCTCATGGACGCCTTCTGGCCCGGGCCTTTGACACTGATCATGCACAAGAGCAGCGGGGTGCCGGAGGTTGTGACCGCGGGGCTTGATACCGTGGCGGTGCGCTTTCCCTCCAACCTCATCGCCCTGGGGCTCATCAAGTCCGCCGGGGTTCCCATCGCGGCGCCCAGCGCTAATATCTCGGGACGGCCAAGCCCTACAAAAAGCGAGCATGTGATCGAGGATATGATGGGCCGTGTTTCGGCCATCATTGTGTCTGAGGATACAGATGTCGGGCTGGAATCCACGGTGGTGGACACCACCACCGAGCCGCCGACTGTGCTGCGCCCGGGCGGGGTGACCGTGGCGGAGCTGGAGGCTGTCATCGGCAGGGTGCAGGTGTCCCCCAACGCCATCGAAAACGTGATCCCGGAAAAGGCCAAATCTCCGGGCATGAAGTATACCCACTATTCCCCGAAGGGCGATCTGGTCATTGTGAAGGGCACAGACGCCGAGAAGGTTGAGAAAATCAACCGCCATATCAAGAAGCACGAGGAAATGCAAATCGGCATTCTGGCAACTGACGAGACCATGGGCAACTACCATTCGGGGATCATCATCTCCCTGGGCAGCCGGGAGAACCCGGAGGAAATGAGCCATAATCTTTTCGCGCGACTCCGCACCTTTGACGATCTGGGCATTGAGAAGATCTACGCCGAGGACATCGAGGTCGGCAACGACACTCTGGCTCTGGCCAACCGGCTGTATAAGGCCGGAGGTTACCATTTTATATAGTGAAGAATTAAAATCAACCCGTATCGCCGCGATACGGGTTGATTTTATGATGCGAAAATATCGTCCATCGCAAGCTCCAGTCCCTCAAAGAGCGGTGTCGTCAGCGCTTCGCCGCGGATGTAGATGTCGGCCTCGCTGATTTCAAAGCGGTGGACGGTGATGGTCTGGGATTTGGGATCGACAATCCAGTATTCCTTCACGCCGGCCATCTGGTACTTGTTGAGCTTGGTAAAGAGGTCATAGCTTCTGGTGGCTGGGCTGAGCACCTCGATGGCAACGGCGGGCGGGCCTTCATAGCGCTGCTCGCTGAATTTGTCAGGGTCGCAGAGAATGCTGATATCTGGGATGAAAATATCGTTTTTCAGCTTGATCTCAGCCTCGGAAAAAACTTTGCAGGTTTTTCCTTTAAAATAAGGGCCAAGCCCGATGATCAGATTAGTGATGAGCAGCTGGTGTATCAATGTGGCTTTAGGTGGCATCATGACCATTCCGTCCACAAATTCGTAACCTTCTTGCTCGTCTCTTGGCAGCTTATCAAATTCGGTCAGTGTCATATTTTCAAATTTTGTATCTTTTTTCTGTAACAAGCCCATAAGATTGCCCCCTTTTTCTTAATCATACTTGCCGGACGATAAAATGTCAAGGAAAGCCATTGTGATTAAGAATAATACTTTTACAAAGTTTCTTGATGTTTACTATCGTTAAAATTGGGAAAGTATGTTATAATAAACAAAAACAAATCGGAGGGAACTCAAATGAAATTAGCGATTGGATCGGATCACGGTGGGTTTGAACTGAAACAGGTTGTCATGGAATTGCTCCGTGAAGAAGGCGTTGACTATACCGATATGGGGCCTGAAACAGCGGAATCAGTGGATTATCCCGTATATGGGCAGAAGGTTGCTGAGGCGGTGGCGAGCGGCGAATACGACCGCGGTATTGCCATCTGCGGTACCGGCGTGGGCATCTCCATCGCTGTGAACAAGGTTCCCGGCATCCGCGGTTCACTCTGTACCAACGAATACATGGCTGAGATGACAAGACGCCACAATGACTCCAATGTGCTGGTGCTGGGCGGGCGCGTCCTGGGAGACGACCTGGCAAAGAACATTGTCAAGACCTGGCTGCGCACTGAGTTTGAGGGCGGCCGCCACCAGCGCCGGATCGACATGATTGGCGACATTGAAAAAAAATACGATAAATAAGACGATAAGGCCTTCTAAAACCCCTTTTCAGGATTTTGGGAGGCTTTTTCTATGCTTGGGAATCAGAATTTCTAATGGAAAACCAACGGTGTTTATGTTATAATCTGATATTAAGTATACCATTTATAAAGCACTAAATACTGCTGTAAAGAGCAGTGTTTATTTTGAAGGAGAGCAAATTGATCATTAGTGTAATAGGTGCGGGGGTCCTTGGACTGGCGTATGCGGCTTCCTTTGCCCGCGGCGGCCATCAGGTTTACTGCACCGACATGGATGAAGAAATTGTCAATGCCGTGAAGGAAGGCGAGCTTCCCGGCTATGAATCCGGACTGGAACGGGTGGTGGCTGAGGCTGAGGCCACGGGCAATCTGGAGTTTACCGGCCATCTGCGCAAGGTTATCAAGGAGGCGGAGGTCATTTTTATTACCTGTGAGGTGCCTGAGGATGACGAACACATGCCAAGCCTGCGGTTTGTACGGGCCATTGCCCAGAGCATCGGCAGCCAGATGGAGGAGCCCAAGATTGTAGTCTTAAAATCCAGCGTGCCCCCCGGCTCGTCGGTGGTCATTGAGGAGACTATCCAGAAAGCCCTTGACGAGCGTGAGGCGGATATCCATTTTGATGTGGTATCCTCACCGTCCTTTGCCAAGGCCGGCAGCTTTTTGAAGGACATTGAGCGCCCCCGGTTTGTGGCCATCGGGGCGGATAATGAGGAAGCGCGTGAAAAGGTACGGAACCTGTACCGCGAGACGGGCATTGTGATGAACAAGATCATTGACGCCTCCCCGGCAGAGGTGGAGATGGCCGACTATGCCATCAGCGGCCTGGTCGCGGTAAAAACCGCGTTTATCAACGAGCTGGCCATGCTGTGCGAGAAGCTGGACATCGACGTGGACATGACCACCCGGATCATGGGCAAAGACTCCCGGATTTCACCCCAGCTGATGGACCCGGGGCCGGGCTACGGCGGCAGCATTCTGCCCAAGACGGCCCGCGCCATGGTGCGCATAGCCCAGGAAGCGGACGAAACCGCTGAGGTTCTGAAGGGCGCCATTACAGCCAATGAGTGCCAGAAGCAGAAATGTGTGGCGAAGATTGAAAACATCATGGATGGCGTGGGCGGAAAGACCATCGGTATTCTGGGGCTGTCCCCGGATTTCGGCACCGATGACCTCCGGGAGGCGCCGTCGCTGGATATTATAAGATGTCTTGTGGAAAAGGAAGCCAGCCTGCGGATTTACAATCCCGATGGCTACCAGCAGGCAAAATGGCGGTTGTTTAAGGAAAAGGACGCCATTACCTTCTGCGATGACATCTACGAGGCGGCTGAGAACGCCGACGCGCTGGTGGTACTGACCAAATGGCCAAACACCCGGGCGACGGACGAAAACCAGCTGAAGGAAAAAATGAAGGGCGATATACTCATCGACCTGCAGAACCTTTTTGTGAAGCGCAAGGAGGTTAAGCAGCTCTTTAAATACTATGGATTAGGGATGCATTAAGCATCAGAGGAGGAATTATGAAAGTAAAAAAAGCGGTCATTCCGGCTGCGGGCCTGGGCACCCGTTTTCTGCCGGTGACCAAATCGGTCCCAAAGGAAATGCTGCCCATTGTGGACAAGCCGACGATTCAGTATATTATTGAGGAAATTGTGGACTCCGGCATTCAGGAAATCCTGATCATCACCGGGCGGAACAAGGACATCATCACCAACCATTTCGACAATGTGCCAGAGCTGGAGTTTAACCTGAAGATGAAGGGCAAAACCGAGGAGCTCAGGATGATCGAGGACATTACCAATATGGCCCGCATCTTTACCGTGCGCCAGAAGGAAGCCAAGGGACTGGGCCACGCGGTGCTCTGCGCCAAGGAGTTTGTGGGCGATGAGCCCTTTGCCGTGGTGCTGGGGGACGATATTGTCTACAACCCGGAAAAGCCTGCTCTCAAGCAGATGATCGAGGTCTTTGACGAATACCAGGCCTCTGTGATCGGCGTGCAGACCGTGCCGGATGACCAGGTGGACAAATACGGCATTGTCTCTGGCAAGCCTGTGACCGGGGACATTTTTGAGGTGGACGACATGGTCGAAAAACCAGCCATCGGCACCGCGCCGTCTAATTTAGCCATCCTGGGCCGCTACATCATCACACCGGCTATCTTCAACATTCTGGAAAATACCGGGAAAGGCGCCGGCGGCGAGATCCAGCTGACTGACGGCCTGAAGACTCTGGGCGAAAAACAGCGCATACTGGCCTATGACTTTAAAGGCCGCCGCTACGATGTGGGCGACAAGCTGGGCTTTCTGGAAGCCACGGTTGAGTACGGCCTGCGCACACCAGGGCTTGAGGAGCGCTTTACCGAATACCTGAAAAATTATTTCCATCACAACTAAACAAAAGCGTCATGGGGGACGCGCGGTCTGGAGCAGGGGATAAAACCGTCTGCCCGGAGCGGCGTGTTCCCTGTTGTTTTTTGTGAAAATTTTATAGAAGTTTTACAGAATTTGACACGCATTTTTGTTGAGTCAAACCATTATTTCGGGTATAATAAGATCATGTAACCGAAATCAATCATTTAAAATCATATAAGGAGGAACACAATGGGCTACAAAGAAGTATACCAATTATGGAAAGATTATCCGGAGCTGAACGCAGACCTGCGGGCTGAGCTTGAGACAATGACCGACGAGGGTGAAATCGAGGACCGTTTTTACCAGGACCTTGAATTTGGCACTGGCGGGATGCGCGGCAAGATCGGCGCGGGCATTAACCGGATGAATGTTTATATTGTGGCAAAGGCGACCTATGGACTGGGTAAATACCTGCTGGGGGCAGACCCCAAAAATGCTGAAAAGGGTGTGGCCATCGCCTTTGACTCCAGAAATAAATCGGCTGAATTCGCACAGACCGCCGCGCGTGTGCTGGCGTCCATGGGCGTTCAGGCCTACCTGTTTGAAAGCCTGAGACCAACACCAGTGCTGTCCTTCACCGTACGCCACGTGGGCGCTGCTGGCGGGATTGTCATCACCGCTTCCCACAACCCCAAAGAGTACAACGGCTACAAGGTCTACGGCCCCGATGGCGGCCAGATGGTTTCTCCGGCGGCTGACGAGCTGGTGGCTGAGATTGAAAAAATTGACAATTATTTTGATATCCCGCTGGCCAATATGCAGACAGCTGTGGAAGACGGCATGATCCAGATCATCGGCAGAGAAGTGGACGACGCTTACGCCGCTGCGGTCGAAAATGTGGTAAAGGCGAACCCGGGCAGCGACTTAAAGGTGATTTACACGCCCATCCACGGCAGCGGCAATGTGCCGGTGCGCCGTGTGCTGGATGACCTCGGCTATAAAAATGTGACAGTGGTGGCTGAGCAGGAACAGCCGGACGGCAGTTTCCCGACGGTTTCCTATCCGAATCCTGAGGAACGGTCAGTGTTTAACATTGCCATGGAAATGCCTGAAGCCAGGGATGTGGACATCATCATCGGCACCGACCCGGACTGCGACCGTGTGGGCGTGGTCGGACGCAACGCAGAGGGCGAGTTCGTGGTCTTTACCGGTAACCAGACCGGCGCGCTGCTGGTGGACTATTTTCTCAAGACCCGCACCGGGCTGCCCGACAACAAGGTGGTCATCAAGACCATTGTGACCAGCGAGCTGGGCGGCATCGTGGCCAAATCCCACGGGGCTGAGGTGGTGGATGTGCTCACCGGCTTTAAATACATCGGCGAACACATGACAGAATACGAGGCGACCGGCGAAAAGACCTTTGCCTTTGGCTATGAGGAAAGCTATGGCTACCTGGCAGGCAACTACGCCCGCGATAAGGACGCTGTGCTGGCCTCCGCGCTGGTCTGCGAGATGGCGGATTACTATAAAAAACAGGGGATGACCCTGTACGATGCCTTGGAAGGACTGTACCAGAAATTCGGCTACTTTATTGAGGGCATCCAGTCCATGACGCTGGAGGGCATCGAGGGCAAAAAACAGATCGCAAACATCATGGAAAAATTCCGCGCCAACCATTTCAACACCTTTGCGGATGAAAAGCTGGTGACCTACAATGACTACCAGTCTAAGGAAAGCCTGGATCTGGCGGGCGGCGAAAAATCCGCCATTGACCTGCCAAAATCCAACGTGCTCAAATTTGTCTTTAACGAAAATTCATGGTACGCCCTGAGACCTTCGGGCACTGAGCCGAAGCTGAAGGTTTACTACTCTGTGACCGGCAGGAGCCGCGAGAGCGCAGAGGAAAAAATGGAAATTCTGAGAAAAGCGGTTAATGAAATCATCGAGGCCTGATCCTTCACCAAACCGGAGGACAGAGCAGCCCCCGGAATCCTGAACACGATGTTTTCGGGATTTCGGGAGGCTTGTTTAAGGAATAGGAGTAAAAAATGAAATATGAAATTATTGGCGATACCCTGCCGGTTGTAGAGCTTGAGCTGGACCGGGGTGAGCAGATTTATACAGAGTCCGGCGGCATGTCCTGGATGGACCCCTGTTTTGATATGGAAACCAGCACCAGAGGCGGTGCGCTGAAAGCCATTAAGAGGAGCTTCAGCGGCAATTCGCTGTTCCTGACCACCTACACCTGTACGGGCGACAAGGGAAAGATCGCCTTTGCGTCGTCCTTCCCAGGCAACATCCGGGCAGTGCATCTGGAGGCGGGACAGTCCATCATCTGTGCCAAAACAGCTTTTTTGGCGGCTGAGGAATCTGTAGATTTCTCAATTTTCTTTAAGAAGAGTGTCAAGACCGGCGTTTTTGGCGGCGCAGGCTTTATCCTCCAGAAGCTCACAGGGCCTGGGCTGGTGTTCCTTGAGCTCAATGGCAGCACCATTGAGTACAACCTTGAGGAAGGGCAGACCATCAATGTGGATCAGGGACACATCGCTGTGTTCCAGGAAAAGGTGCACTTTGACGTCACCCAGGTAAAAGGCGCTAAAAACATCCTGTTCAGCGGCGAGGGCCTGTTCTTTGCCACATTGACCGGCCCGGGGCGGGTTGTGCTTCAGAGCATGCCAGTGGACAAGCTGGCCAAAGCCCTGATCCCCTATATGCCGACCAGCACCAGCAGCTGAGGCTGAAAAGATAAGAATCCATTCCCGCAAAGGGGTGGATTTTTTTGTTTTTATCCGGGCGGTGTGGTAAAATGAAGTAAATGAAGGAAAGGAAAAATGTGCGGAAATGAGAGAAATGGTGGTTATAGGAACAGGCCTTGCTGGCAGAGTGATTGCGGACGCTTTGAGAGGGCCTGAGGTCACCTTGGCAGGCTTCCTGAGTGCGGACCTGCCCCCGGACGGCTGGCCCTATCCGGTGCTGGGAGCACCGGAGGATGCCCCAGGCCTTTCCAGGGATGGCAGGGGCTTTATCGTGGCAGCGGACAGCCTGAAAGACCGCGAGGCTGTGGTCAGGGCTTTTCCGGAGCTCGGCTATCAGGCGGTAATCCATCCGGCGGCCCATGTGGCAGCGGACGCGGTGGTAGAGCCCGGCGCCTATATCGGAGCCGGCGCTGTTGTGGGGACTGGCGCGTCGATCGGTGCTCACAGCGTCATCGGAGAGGGCAGTATCGTCGGGGCTCTGAGCCGGATCGAGCCCTATTGTGAGCTACTGGCCCGGGTCAATATCGGCCATGAGGTTACAGTGAAGGACCACACTTTTATCGGTCACAGCGCCACGCTCAAGGATAAGATTACCATTGCCGCGGGTACGGTGATTCAAACAGGTGAGATTGTGGTAAAAGATATGGTGATGAAAATGGTCTACAAACGCGGGGCTTGGATTTATAAAGAGAACGGGCCGGGGGAGCGGTAGAGGAAAGCTGAGAGCCTGAGGCGAAGTGTCAGGAAGCGGTTTTTGAGTTGAAAGTGGAATGTTTGTGAAGGAATACCATGAAAAGAACAAAAGAATCAACAGATTCCAAACTTGTCATCAGCGCCTGCCTGGCCGGGGAGGCCTGCCGGTACGATGGCCGGGACAACCTGGTGCCCGAGTTCAGGGCGCTGGTGGAGGACGGAAAGGCAGTGACCATTTGTCCGGAATGCCTGGGCGGACTGGAAATTCCCCGAAAACCCTGTGAAATTAGGGTAGTCAAAGGGGAAAGGAAAGTGTATAATGTAAAAAATGAAGATTTAACGAACGCCTTTAAAAAAGGGGCGGAAAAAGCGTTATCCCTTGCCAGGAATGCGGGCGCGCGGCTGGCGGTGCTCAAGGCAAAGAGCCCCTCCTGCGGGTGCGGCTGTGTCTATGACGGCAGTTTCCATAAACGGCTGGTGCCTGGAAATGGCATAACAGCGGAGCTGTTCCTGCAAAACGGCCTGACGGTCATGACAGAGCAGGAGTGGCTGACGCAAAAATTTAAGGAGGAATCCATTATGGAGAAAAAGATTAATTTAGGCATTGTATTCGGTGGACAGTCTGGCGAACATGAGGTGTCACGCGCCTCGGCCTGCAATGTCATTGAAGTGATTGACAAAGAAAAATACGATATTACCCTGATCGGCATCACCAAAAACGGTGACTGGAAGGTCTACACCGGGGACTATAAAAACATTAAGGACGGCTCCTGGGAGCAGGATACGGACAAAATCCACGCGGATTTTTCCATTTTCCACGATCCCATTATCCAGGATGTGGATGTGTTCTTCCCCGTGCTTCACGGACCAATGGGCGAGGACGGCACCATCCAAGGCCTCTTTGAGCTGATGAACAAGCCTTATGTGGGCTGCGGTGTGCTGGCTTCCGCTGCTGGCATGGACAAGGTGGCCTCCAAAATGCTTTTTGAGAGCGCTGGCATCCCAGTGGGCCCATATGTTTACTTCAAACGCAGAGACTGGGAAAAGGATCCGGACCGCATCATCGATGACATCGCAGGCCGGGGCTTCCCAGTATTTATCAAGCCCTCCAACATGGGCTCCAGCGTCGGCATCAGCAAGGCACATAATAGGGAAGAATTCATCGACGGCGTCAACGAAGCGCTCCGTTACGATCATAAAATCGTGGTTGAAGGCTTCCTGAACGCACGGGAAATTGAATGTGCGGTTCTGGAAGAAAACGGTGAGATCAAAGCAGCGATTCCTGGCGAAGTGGTCGCCTCCAAGGAATTTTACGATTATGAAGCAAAATACAGCGACAACCAGGACTCCAAAATCGTGATCCCTGCACAGATCAGCGACGCTTTGCTCGAGAAAATCCGCGAATACGCCATCAAGGCCTTTGAGGTGATTGACGGCAGCAGCCTCAGCCGTGTAGATTTCTTTGTGACCCGCGCGACCTACAACATTTATATCAATGAAATCAACACCATGCCAGGCTTTACCAATATCAGCATGTACCCGAAAATGTGGGAGAACATGGGCGTTTCTTACGCTGAGCTGGTTGAAAAGCTGATCCAGGGCGCTGCGGTTAAGCGTGTCAACAGCTAATTGCAGATTATTTAAGAAAATCCTTGAAAAATAAAGCCATAAATGATTTAATAGAGACACTAAAGTTAAAAGTGTACAAAGCGCGAAGCAAGGTGCCTCCGGGTAGCGGCTTCCTGCTGTGCAGCAGCCTGAAAAGTTTGTAACGATTCGGAGGTGATTGTTGTGACAGATGATGAAAGAAAAAAAGTATGGCTTTCGATTACTGGAATCGTGAGCGATCAGCACCGTAATGAGGATAAGATGGAGTTTTCAACCGAAGGCGATATGTATAAGGAAAAAAACATCTCTTGTCTGACCTATAAAGAATCTGAGGTCTCCGGCATGGAAGGCACTACCACCACTGTGAAAGTGGAGGGCGGTAAAATTTCCGTGATCCGCCTGGGCTCAGTAAACTCCCTCATGGAATTTGAAGAAGGCAAACGCAATGTGACGCTCTATTCCACCCCTTATGGCGACATCGCCATGGGCATCTTTACCAAGGGCGTGAACATCGCCTACAACGACCGGAAGGACCCGGTCAATGTCAAGGTCGATTACGCCATCGAGGTTGAGGGAATGACCAACACGGAAAATACGCTGGACATCAAAATCAGTAATTATAAAAACTAGTTCAGAAAGGGCGAACAATGTTCGCCCTTTCTATTGATGTGATTTGGAGGATATTATGTATATCAGAGAAAAAATTGAAAACCAAATAAAGGCGCTCATTGCGGGATCTGTGGACGCTGCCATGGAGGCTGGCGACTTTTCTGTCGAAGCGCTGCCGGAGATTTATCTGGAGGTGCCCCGTGAGAAGGAACACGGCGACTACGCCACCAACATTGCCATGCAGCTGCCAAAGCAGGCCCACAAAGCGCCGCGTGTGATTGCTGAGAGCATCGTGCGCCATATGAACATTGACAGCTCCTACGTGGAGGCAGTTGAGATTGCCGGACCGGGCTTTATCAACTTCAAGCTCAAGTCTGACTGGGTGTATGAGGTGCTGCTGGAAATTGAAGCCATGCAGGAAAACTACGGCAAAACCCAGGGCAACGCCGGCAAAAAATACAACCTTGAGTTTATATCTGCCAACCCCACAGGCCCAATGCACATGGGAAACGCCCGCGGCGGCGCCATCGGGGATATTCTGGCCGCCATCGCGGAGTGGACGGGCTATGATGTGACCCGCGAGTTTTACGTCAACGACGCCGGCAACCAGATCGCCAAGTTCGGGGATTCTCTGGACGCGCGTTTTCGCCAGCTCATGGGCGAGGACATTCCTTTCCCGGAAGACGGTTATCAGGGCAATGACATCCGTGTGCACATGGAGGAATTCATCGACCAGGAGGGCGGCGCAGATGCCTGTCAGAAATACTTGACCATGGACGAGGCTGAGCGCAAAGGGATTTTTGTCGACTATGCCCTTGAAAAGAACCTGAAAAAAATGCACGCCGACCTTGAAAAATACGGCATCCATTATGATATCTGGTTCTCTGAGCAGAGCCTTTACGACCAGGGCGCCATCGAATCGGCCCTGAAAATCTTACAGGACAGCGGCGCGGTCTATGAAAAGGAAGGGGCTCTATGGTTTACCACCAGCGAGTTCGGCTGTGAAAAGGACGACGTGCTGGTGCGTCAGAACGGCCTGCCTACCTATTTTATGGGGGATATCGCCTACCACCTGAACAAGTTCAAGACCCGCGGCTTTGACCGCTGCATTAATGTCTGGGGCGCCGACCACCACGGCCACATCGCCCGCTTAAAGGCGGCCATGCAGGCTGCCGGCGTGAACCCGGACCATTTGGAAATTGTCATCATGCAGCTGGTGCGCCTCATGCGTGACGGTGAGATCGCGCGTATGTCCAAGCGCAAGGGTGAAATGATCACTCTGACCGACCTCATCGAGGAGGTTGGCCGCGACGCTGCCCGCTTCCTGTTTAACATGCGCTCACCGGACAGCCATCTGGATTTTGATCTGGATCTGGCCATCGAGCAGTCCAATGAGAACCCGGTGTTCTATGTCCAGTACGCCCATGCCCGTATCTGCAGCATCCTGCGCCAGATGGCAGAGGACAAAAACACCGAAGGCCCGGCCAACCTGACCCTGCTCCGGGAAAAGGAAGAGCTGACCCTGCTGGATATGCTGTCAAACCTGCCGAATGAGATCATCGTGGCTGAGGAGAAAATGGACCCGAGCCGGATCACCCACTACGCCATGGATCTGGCCGCCGCGTTCCACAGCTTCTACAACGCTTGCCGCGTGCGCGTGGAGGATATCGAGCTGATGAAAGCCCGTCTGGCCCTGATCAAGGGGACCAAGCAGGTATTGGCCAATGTCCTGGAGATTTTGGGCATTGACGCGCCAGAAAGAATGTAATGGCAACACAGTTTGACCGAACGGCCCTTGTCCTTGGTGACGAGGGCCTTAAAAAGCTGCAGAACGCCCGGGTGATTCTGTTTGGCGTGGGCGGCGTGGGTTCCTTTACCGCTGAGGCGCTCATCCGGGCAGGGGTGGGCAGTCTGACCCTGGTGGACAAGGACGTGGTGGACATCACCAACCTCAACCGCCAGCTCATCGCCCTGCACTCCACCATCGGCCGCGTAAAGGTCGAGGTAGCCGCCGAACGGCTGAGGGACATCAACCCAGCGGCAGAGATCATCCCGCTGCACCAGTGCTTTCTGCCGGAAAACGCCGAGGATTTCGAGCTGGAAACCTATGACTATGTCATTGACGCCATCGACATGGTCACCGCCAAGCTGGCTTTGATCTGCGCGTGTCAGGAAAAAGGGATTCCTGTGCTCTCAAGCATGGGCACCGGCAACAAGCTGGACCCCTCCTGTTTTGAGATCACCGACATCTACAAGACCTCGGTCTGCCCGCTGGCAAAGGTCATGCGCCGGGAGCTGAAGGCCCGGGGCATCAAAAAGCTGAAGGTGCTCTATTCAAAGGAAGTACCTGCTCTGAAGTGCACCCCGCCGGGCAGCGTGAGCTTTGTGCCCTCCGTCGCTGGCCTGATGATCGCCGGAGAGGTGACGCGGAGCCTGGCAGGGCTTTAGATATTTCAACCCGTATCGCGGCGATACGGGTTGTTTTTTTGGGATACGGTGTAAAAAAACACGCTGTACCTCTTGCAGGAAGGTGCCGAAATCCGAGACTGCGCCTTTTATCCAGATAAGAAAAAAGGTCCAGGCGCTATGGGTGACGGCCGGAAATCGTGCCGTTTTATCGGAGCAGCCGGACATTGGAGAGCAGAGAGGTCTGCGTTATGAAGGAAGATGTTGTTGGCAGGTTGAAGCCCGCAGGACGCTTTTTTCTTCCTTAGGTAAAAGGTTTCGTCTCTCAGATTTTTAAACTTTCCTGACCATTTCAACCCGTATCGCGGCGATACGGGTTGTTTTTTTGGGGTACGGTGTGAAACGCGCTGTACCTCTTGGAGGAAGTGGCGGAGCCCGAGACTGCGCCAATTCTCCGCTTTCTTTCAAAATCCTTTGACACCATTTATCACAGATCTTGCCCATTTTCGCATTTGTTCTTTCCCCTTCAAATTTATTAATTATTCATTAATTCGTACCGGCGGCGGTGAAGCTTTTTCCGATTTATGGTATAATAGAGCCATAAAAGTCCAGGTGGGACAACAGAATGGAGGCGTGAAATGGCAAAGAGCAGTAAGGTTGATGCTTATTTATTTTGCATGAACTGTGATAAAGAAACCGAGCATGAGATTGATTATCTGGACGGGCAGATCCATAAGATCACCTGTAAGAACTGTGGGATCGGCATTCAGATTAACCAGGAATATGTCAAGGAACACTACAAAGATGATTTTATTTCCCGGGTAATGTCGAAGCCGAAGCGGATGACAAAGGAAATGGAGGCAGACCTTAACGGCTTCTTGCGCTCACTGCCTTACCGTGTGATTACCAAGCCTTACCGGGTATATAAGGAATTCTCGGAGGAGGATGAAATCCGCTGAGTGCTCGATGAGAATGCATTTAATTTTGTAAAAATTGGTATCTGCTAAACCCGCTGTTGTCGGACGAACAGCACAGCATTTTTACTTAATTAAACATAATGTGCACATTCTTGAATTTTCGGAAAAACCGTAAATTTGCATAGGATTACATGAATTTTTGTTCAGGGATTCTCTATGCAAATCTTTTAGAATATGATAAGATTCAGCTATCGGGAGCATTGTTTTTTTCAGGGTGAAAAAGGCAGTTCTCCCCGGGCGATTTCAGAAATAATGATGACAAGCATTCGTGGAGGTAACCCTATGAATCCCTTTCGAGTCGGACTCGGTTATGATGTGCATCAGCTGGCAGAGGGCCGTAAGCTGATCCTTGGAGGTGTGGAGATTGAGCACACCAGAGGACTGCTCGGCCATTCGGACGCGGATGTGCTGGTCCATGCTATTATGGACGCCATGCTGGGAGCTTTGGCCCTCGGTGACATTGGAAAATGGTTTCCGGATACGGATGAAAAATATAAAGGCGCGGACAGCATCGGCCTGTTGGCAGAGGTGGGCGCGCTGATCGCTGAAAAAGGCTATGAGGTGGGCAATATTGACGCCATTATCGTGGCCCAGGCGCCGAAATGCGCCCCTCACATTGACGCCATGCGGGAGAACATCGCAGAGACGCTGGAGGTTGACCGGGACCAGGTCAGCGTGAAGGCGACCACTGAGGAAAAGCTTGGCTTTACCGGGCGCCAGGAGGGCATTGCTGCCAAGGCAGTGGTACTGTTGGTTAAAAAATGAGAATGAAAAGAAGAGAGTGGAGATAGATTATGATCGGAATCATTGCGGCACTGAAGGATGAAGTGCGGGACATTAAAAACAACATGACACAGGTCGAGACCAGTGAGAAGGCGGGAATGACCTTTTATAAGGGCATGCTTTACGGCAAGCCGGTGGTGGCTGTGATGTGCGGCGTGGGCAAGGTCAACGCGGCGCTGTGCACCCAGGCTCTGGCAGACCTTTTTAATGTGGACTGTGTGATCAATGTGGGCGTGGGCGGCGCTGTGGCCAAAGGCCTGACCGTGGGCGACATTGTGATCTCGAAGGATTCGGTCCAGTATGATATGGACGCCTCAGCCTTTGGTCACCCCAGAGGTGAGATCCCCAACATGGACATTACCTTTTTCCCGGCCGATGAGCGGCTGATTAAACTGGCCAAAGAGGCGGCAGCCCAGGTCGGGGCGGCAGCCCTGGTGGGCCGTGTGATGACCGCTGACCTGGGGGTTGATTCCCAGGCGCTCAAGCAGGAGCTAACCGAGCTTTTCGGCGGGGCCTGTGTGGAGATGGAGGGCGCGGCCATCGGCCAGGCAGCCTACATCAATCACATTCCCTATATCGTGATCCGTTCCATTTCAGATAACGCGGACGGTAACCTGGTAGAAACCTACCAGAATAATTTCCAGATGTCTGTGGTCAACGCGGCCAAGATGGTGCTGGAAATGGTTAAAAATTACTAAAGACAGAAGGTGTTTTCCTTGGATCTTTTTGATGATTTTAGTGCAGTCCCGGCCCACCGGCCTACCTGGGCGGAGATCAAGCTTGAGAATCTGCTCTTTAACCTTGAGCAGATAAAAAAAGCGGCAGGGCCAGAGGCCCGGATCATGGGCGTGGTCAAGGCGGACGCTTACGGCCACGGCGTGGATGTGGCCGAGCTTTTGCAGGACGAGGGCGTACCCTGTCTGGGGGTCGCTTTTCTGGACGAGGCCATTGCCCTGCGCCAGAAGGGCATTGACCGCTGCGATCTCTTTATTCTGGGCTACACCGGCGCCGACCAGATTCCAGAGCTGGTGGAATGGGATGTGACGCCTGGGGTTTATCAGCTTGAGTTTGCCCAGGCCCTCTCGGACTACTGTGTGGCGAACGGTTCGGTGCACCCGGTCCACATCAAGGTGGACACCGGCATGGGCCGGATTGGCTTCCGGTGGGATGAGGCGGCGGAGGCAGTCCTGAAGATCGCAGACATGCCGGGCATCCGCATCGAGGGGCTTTACACCCACTTTGCCACTGCGGACGAAGTCGACAAGGACTTTACGCATTTACAGCTCACGCGCTACGCCCAGGTGGTCAAGGCGCTTTCAGATAAGGGCGTTGAGATTCCGCTCAAGCATGTGGAAAACTCAGCCGCCATCATTGATTTTGACAAAACGGTCTTTAACATGGTGCGGCCGGGAATCATTCTCTACGGCCATTACCCCTCAGACGAGGTGAAAAAGGAAAAGCTTGGGCTAAAGCCGGTTATGAGCTTTAAAACCAGAATTGTCCATATCAAGACCATTCACGCGGGGGACACGGTGAGCTATGGACGAAAGTTTACCGCTGAGGGCGATCGTGTCATTGCGACACTGCCGGTGGGCTATGCTGACGGCTACAGTCGGATGCTCTCCGGAAAGGGTGCGGAGGTACTGGTTAACGGCCATCGCGCGCCCGTTGTGGGGAATATTTGTATGGACCAGTGTATGGTCGATATTACAGGCCTTGAGGGCGTTTCGCTCTATGATGAGGTGGAACTTTTTGGGGAAAATCTCCCCGTTGAGGAGCTGGCTGAAAAGCTGGGCACGATCTCCTATGAGCTGCTCTGCATGGTCAACAAGCGGGTTCCCCGCGTCTATGATTTTATGGGTGAGAAACATCTGGAGGTAGAGATACTGAACGATGGATTTTTTGGCGGCTTCTGACCGCTGTAAAATTTATGAGGTTAGGCCGGCCGGCGGTGTTTCGGCCGATGTGATGGGGAAATGGAAAACAAAATCAAAGATAATAAGGTCGCCCGTACCATTTTTGAGTACGTTGGCATTTTGTTCGGGACATTTCTGACAGCCCTGGCTGCCAATATGTTTATGATTCCCAATAAGCTGGCGCCCGGGGGCTTCAGCGGGCTTGCCACTGTGCTCTACTATGTGACAGGGCTGCCGGTTGGGACGGTTACCTTTGTATTCTCTGTGGCCACACAGCTGATCTCGCTCAAGGTGCTGGGCAAGAGCGTGGGCCTCAAGAGCTTTGTCTGTACCCTGGCCTACGGGGTTCTGGTCGATGTGATGGCAGGTGTGATACCGCCTTTCTCAGACGACGTCCTTCTGGCCAGTATTTTTGCCGGCGTCCTTTATGGGGTCGGCATGGGCGTGCTGTACCGCATGGGCGGTTCCGGCGGCGGGACGGACCTGCTGGCCCGGATGCTCCATAAGGCCACAAAGCGCCTGACCCTGAGCACCTGGATCATGTGTATTGACTTCTGCGTTGTCCTCTTTGCGGGGATCGCCTTTAAGAACATCTCGATCATGCTTTATTCCATCATCGTACTGTTTTTATACACGCAGGTCATGGATTTTGTCATCGCAGGCAACAATTACGCCAAGGCGGCCAACATTGTTTCGGACAAGAGTCCGGAAATCTGCGAGCGCATCCGAACAGACCTCAACAAGAGTGCCACGATTTTTCACGCCTACGGCGCGTATTCGGGGCAGAGCAAGGATGTGGTTTACTGTATTGTCTACAGAAACCAGATCGCCAAGCTCAAGAGCATCATCTATGAGATTGACCCGAACGCCTTTGTAACCCTGGCCGATACCCAGGAGGTGCTGGGCGCGGGATTTAAGAATTTCAATGAATAAATCTTTGAAATTCGGTGGAAGGTTGAAAGTGGAAAGTTCCGCTTGAAAAGCCTGTAACCATCAAGTCTATCAGCACTTTTAACCAGTGCTAAAATATTTTATGAAGGAGTAACATATGGAAAACTTAGAAAAAACAGCAAAAGGTATCCGTCGGGATATCGTGAAAATGATTGGTAAAGCCGCTTCCGGTCATCCGGGTGGATCTTTATCAGCAGTTGAAATTTTGAGCTTGTTATATTTTGAAAAGATGAACGTTGATCCAAAGGATCCTAAAAAAGCAGACCGCGACCGTTTCGTCTTATCAAAGGGCCATGCCGCACCGGTTTTGTACGCAACCCTGGCAGCAAAGGGCTTCTTTGACGCATCCGAACTGGATAACTTACGTCAGGTTGGTGCCATCCTTCAGGGCCACCCAGACATGAAGAAAATCCCGGGTGTAGACATGTCCACCGGTTCTCTGGGCCAGGGCATTTCCGCTGCTGTCGGTATGGCGCTGGGCGCTAAGATTGACAAGGCAGACTGGAAAACCTATGTGTTGCTCGGCGACGGCGAACTTCAGGAAGGCCTGGTCTGGGAAGCGGCCATGTCCGCAGCCCACTACAAGTTGGACAACCTGATCGCATTTGTGGATAACAACAATTTACAGATCGACGGCGCAATTACAGACGTTATGTCTCCGTACCCGATTGATGAAAAATTTGCAGCCTTTGGCTGGAATGTCATCAACATCGCAGACGGCAACGACTTTGAAGAACTGCGTGAAGGGCTTGAAAAAGCTTATGCCTGCGAAGGCAAGCCTTCTGTTTTAGTCTGCAAAACCGTTAAAGGCAAGGGCGTTTCCTACATGGAAAACAATGCCGGCTGGCACGGTAAGGGACCAAACGCGGAACAGGTTGAAATTGCACTGAAAGAACTGGAGGATTAATCATGAGTAAAAAATCAACAAGACAGGCATACGGCGAATATTTAGCAGTACTCGCTGAAAAAAATAAAGATATTGTCGTTTTGGACGCGGATTTATCTGGCGCGACCAAAACCTCTGAATTTAAAAAAGTGATGCCGGAACGTCATTTTAATGCCGGTATCGCAGAATGTGACCTCATGGGCATGTCCGCTGGCTTAGCCACCACCGGCAAGATCCCGTTTGCCAGCACCTTTGCCATTTTTGGCGCTGGCCGTGCTTTTGAAATTATCCGCAACAGCATCTGCTATCCAAAGCTGAACGTTAAAATCGCCCTGACCCATGCGGGGATTTCCGTCGGCGAAGACGGTGGCTCCCACCAGTCTGTGGAAGACGTTGCCCTGATGCGCGCGGTTCCAAACATGACCGTTCTGGTACCGGCAGACGCCACTGAAACACAGCGCATGATGGACGCAGCCGTTGCCATTGACGGACCGGTCTACATCCGCTTAGGCCGTCTTGACACCAATGTGATCTTTGACGAAGACTATGAATTTGAAGTCGGCAAGGCGTCTACCTTAAAGGAAGGCCACGACCTGACCATCATGGCCATGGGCTTAATGGTTGAAAAGGCTCTGGAAGCCGCTGACGCCTTAAAGGCAGAAGGCATCTCCGCCCGCGTCCTGAACATGGGCTCCATCAAACCCATCGACCGCGAAGCCATCGAAGCAGCAGCCAGGGAAACCGGCGCCATCGTAACCGCTGAAGAGCATAGCATCATCGGCGGCCTGGCCGGCGCAGTCTGCGAAGTTCTGGCAGAAACCACTCCGGCACCGGTTGAAAAAGTCGGCGTGATGGATCAGTTCGGCCAGTCTGGCAAAGCGCTGGAGCTTCTTGAAAAATACAACCTGACCACTGACGCCATCGTGGAAGCGGCTAAAAAGGTTGTGGCACGCAAAGCCAAATAAGTATACCGCATGAGAGGCAGGGTCTGAAACAGACCCTACCTCTTTTTTTAATGGAAAATTTCCGATTTATTCAAAGGGTATCGCGGCGATACGGGCTGAAGGGACGGGACTCTGGGATTGGCGGTCTTGGTATCCCTACCTGTTCCGACAGCGAATTAATTTTTATTTAAGAATTGAACATTTTCAGGTTGAAACATTTGCGTTTAAAGAAAATTAAGCAAAGGGACAAGTTTTAGGGAAGAACTTTTTTGTAAAAACCCTGTAAAAAATCTTTAAAATTGAAAAATATCTTTGCCACACTTTTTGCCACATATTGAAATCCCCGCAAAACTCTGATATGATGAGATTACATTCTGGTGCTGTGGACGCCACAGACCGGTAAAACATGTCCAATCTCTACAGTTTATCCCTTGATGCCAAAGACTGCTCCGAGGCATCATGCCGGACTGCTCCAAATTTTCCGGTTTAAACTGTTTGGTGAAAATACTGCCATTGGCAGTATTTTTTTGGCTGAACTGTAGAACGTTTGCAAAAAATTCTCTTATACTTGAGAATATTGACATTGTATTTTACCACAAATAAATATATAATATTTCTATTAATCTTTAAATTCACGTCTGAAAGGAGAAAGCCCATGTCGCAATTCAGTGAACGCCTGACAACTTTAGTTGAAGCAACGGGATTTTCCATCTATCAGCTTTCCAAAAAAGCCAAAATCGACCGCTCCACCATCCACAAGGTCATGGTGGGCGAACGCGTGCCCAGCGCCGATTTCTATAAAAAGCTCTGCCGCTCCCTGTTACTGACCCCCTTTGAAAAGAGCGAGCTCGACGATCTCTACAAGATGGCCAAGATCGGCGATAAGGTCTACTACCGGCGCAACAGCGTCAAGCGGCTCGTGGAGGAGCTGGCCGGCAACACCTACGCCCCCACCGAGGACATCGCAGACCGCGAGTACAAGGCCTTTCCCGTACTCCGGCACGGGACACAGGTCATCGAGGGCAAAAACGACATCAACAGCGTGATCATTGATGTGATCAACGACGAGATTTACCACAGAGAAGCGCCGCACCTGGCCATCGCCCTGGATTTTGACCACCAGTTTGTGTACGAGTACCTGTACAACGCCTTTGTGTGCACTGCCGAGGCAGTGGACATCGAGCACTTTATCTACCTGGAAAAGGAGAGCAGCCGCCATGACGCCATCCAAAAAAATCTGCGCCACCTTCAGTACATTCTGTCCTTCAGCCTGTGCGGCCGGGACGGTTATCATCCCTACTATTCCTATACCGGTGCCGACCCTGCCCAGGCCGTTACCACCTTTCTGCCCTATTTCATCATCACCAACCGCCATGTGCTGAAGCTGTCCAGAAGCTTTAAAACCGCCATTCTGTATGATGATGCTCCCATTGTGGACTTTTATCAGAAATCAGTGGACCGCCTCTGCCGCGGCCTGCCACTGCTTACCCGCAGGACCGACAACCTTGAGGATATGTATGGCTGGACCAGAGAGAACCTGGGCGACGCCAGTCTGGAGCCCCACCCCTGCCTGACACTCTGCCTGACCGACGAGCGCATCGAGTCTCTGGTGCGTCCAGGTATCCCCGGAAGGGAGGCTGTCTGCGCCCTGGCGCGCGAGGTTTACGGCCCTTACAGCCGTGGCGAAAAGCCCTTGCCAAGGTCCTTCTTTTCCCGGGAAGGGCTGAGGGCCTATGTCGAAACCGGGCGCATCTGTTACTTCCCGGAAAGTCTGGTGCGCTGCTGCACCAAAGAGGAGCGGCAGGTCTTTATGCAAGAGCTGCTGGCAGCTGTGGAGGCCGGCGAGACGGCCTTTACCGCTATGGATTCTGACAAATTCAGGACGCCCCTCAATGTGGAGATCATTCTATCCGACACCCAGCAGGTGGTGGTCCAGCGCTTCTGCAATGACAGCCAGCGGCTCAACGCCGTGGTCAACGACGAGCCCGGCATCTGCGAAGCCTTTTCCGATTTCTTTGACTATCTGCCCGAGAGCGATCTGACCCTGAGCCGGGAGGGGATGATTGACCTGCTGAAAAGCTACTTATAAAGGAGAATCCATGAAAACCGACGACGTAAATAACCAGGCACTGACGCCAGAACAGGCCAAGGCCCTGGAGGAAAGCCTGGAGAATATTAACGCGGCCCTGGCCGTGGAGGAAAAGGACCGGGAGCCCGGAAAGCCCTACATCAAACACACACACCGGGTCACCCATGAGACCATTACCCTTTGCGACCCTAAAACCGGCAAGGAGCGGAAGCTCACCGATGAGGAGCGGGCGGCCATGACCACTGTGGAGGAGACTGTGCGCTACTATCCCGACTTCCGGCTGAAATGGGGCGAATACCTCTGCGATCCCGGCAAAGGCTGGACTCTGGAGGACTATGAGCACTACGAAGAGCGCATGAAAGAGTACGCCGAGACCGGAAGCGTCCGCGCCGAGTGGGGACGGCTGAGGCCCCTGACCGAGGAGATCGAGCGCCCCGCCTTCCCCGTGAACGCCCTGCCCGAGCCCTACGCCTCCTACACCGAAGCCCTGGCCGCGAGCCTCCAGGTGCCCGTGGACATGGTGGGCGTGTCCGTGCTGGCCCTGCTGGGCGGCTGCCTGCAGAAGCGGTACGAGATCAACGCAAAGGATAAATTCACGGTGCCTCTGGGACTGTACACCCTGGTGGTGGCCGACCCCGGCGAGCGGAAATCCAGTGTCTACGACGAGGTGGTGCGCCCAGTCAAGGACTACGAGCAAAAGCTCTGGAAAGAATATCAGAAGAACCAGTTCGATTACGAGCTGGAGCAGGAGCTGGCAGAGGAAGCCTTTAAGACCGCCAAGAACCAGTACAAGAAATGCAAAGAAGCCTCCGAGCGGGAGGCGCTGAAGGAAACCATGCTCGAGCTCAAGGAAAAGATCGCCTTTTTCCAGAAAAAATGCCCGCCCTGCCTGTATATGGACGATACCACCAACGCGGCCCTGGAACAGGAGCTGGCCCGCAACGGCGGCCGTATGATCATCATGTCCGATGAGGGCGACCTGTTCGCCAACATGATGGGCCTGTATACCGGCGGCCAGCATACCCTGGGCGCTCTGCTCAAGGGCCACACCGGCGGCAGCTCCAAGACCCACCGCGTGGGCCGCGACCCCGTCCACCTGCCCGCCAGCAACCTGAGCATTCTGCTCATGGTCCAGCCCATCATCATCGACACCATTATGGCCGACCCTGTGATGCGGGGCCGCGGCATGAACGCCCGCTTTCTCTACACCATGCCCAAAACCAGGGTGGGCGAGCGCAACATCGAGACCGCCCCCGACGTGGACCCCAAAATCGACGCGGACTACTACAACGCTGTCTACAGCCTGTACGCAGACAACCACATCACCCTCGAGCCAAAACCCAGGCAGCTTGAGCTGAAGGACAGCGCTCAGATGGCCTATATGGCCTATGAGACTGTGTTTGAGCGCCGTCTGAAAGGGGATATGAAAGATATAAGAGACTGGGGCAGCAAGCTCGGCGGCGAGATGCTGCGCCTGGTGGGCATCCTTCACTGCGCCGCCCACCCCCATGCCATCCTGGAGACCCCGGTGGTCAAGGAAACCGTGGATCAGGCCTACAAGCTGGCCCGCTATTTCGGCGAGTACGCACGCATCATCTATAATATGGGCGAGGGGATGGACCCGAATATGAGCGTCTGCCGGCGGATTGTGGAGGTGGTCCGGGCCCAGGGGCTCAAAACCTTCTCGAAAACCGAGCTCTTTGGCATCTCACGCATGGGCTGTAAAAAAATTTCAGATCTGCTGCCCTATCTGAATATTCTGGAAGACTACGGCTATCTGAGAAGCGGCCAGTTCACCAATGGAAACCGCACCTTTACAGGCTACCAGGTGAACCCGGCAGTGTTTGAAGCCCAGGAGGTCATCCATAACAACGCATAACCACTGACATTTTTATCAGGAGCCCCAAAACCTGCAAAGCAGGATAAGACTCATTAGGCATTTTTATGTAATGTTTATTTTATATAAATATTATATTATAAAAATGTCTTTTTTTCATTTTCAAGATTGAATTAAAGGTATACGGTTTGGAAGTTAGTGGCTATGCGTTGTTATGGCCTAAATTCACCCCAAAAGATAAAAAAGCATCCCACCCAAATACTTGATTTTTCCTTAATCAGATGGGTAAAACTCTTTAAAAGATTAGTTTTTACCATTAAGAAAAGGAAAATAAAATGAAAACACATCGCTTACCGATCCTCCGGACCTTTTTATTCGCAGTGCTGCTGCTTCTGGCGGGCCTGCTTTTCTGGTCTGCACCGGTGCGTGCAGAGGGCAGCCGCGAGCTGACAGCCGAGGGCGGCGACCGGCCCTACACCGAGTGGTACGACCACAAGGACGCGGGCGTACTGCGCCATCAGATCGTCAAGGTCTACGCCAAGGCAGGGGAGACCCTGTACTTTGGCTCCAGCGTCACCGATAATGTGAATAAGCAGGACATTGTCATGCGTTATACCGGCGCCGATGACTCGGGCTACGAGCCCTTTACCATCGCGCCGGGCCAGCAGGGCATGGAGCTTGTCTATGACACCAACACCGGCGACAATGCAGGCTATCTCATGAACCGCGATCAGGAAAAGGCCGGCCCGGACATTGCGGGCACCGGCAAGGGCTACAAGCCCCTGGTCTTTAAAGTGACCGAAACCGGCAACTACGAGTTTGAGTTCCACGCCCGGCTGGACAGCGGCAACCGGAACAACCCCCGCCCCCTGAACGTGGACAGCAACGACGCCTGGAAGGCAAGCGGACAGGGCGACAGCACCGTGGCGGCCTGGGACGTGACCGTGGCCAAGGCGGACGGCACCCAGGTGCCCGGAAGGGTATTCACCCATTTTCTGACCCTGAACATGGGCAACAACGGCCGCAGTCTGGAGTCCAAGGTGCGGGTGCTCACCCTCGACGGGTTTCAGTATTGCGTGGATATGAACGGCATGGACCCCTTTGGCTTTATTTTCTTTGCCAACAACCGCGGCCTGGTCGTGGATGACACCAACAACAGCTATTACCACTCCTTTTACTCCGACAATCCAGGACAGGGCGTGGACATTAACACCCTCATCAACCATGATCCCTCCCTGCAGCTCAACTCACCCATTGTTCCGGACAACGGCCTGGACATCAATGACCGCATCTTCTTCAACACACCGGATACCGAGCTGCTGGAATCCCTGGGGATGGCCCAGGAGCCAGACGCCAGCGGCACCGTGAGCGGTTTTAAATTCACAGGCTTCAAGGAAGGCTTCGGTTACGTGGGCGAGGGCGGCACCTTTACCTTTAACGCCCAGAACATCAGCAGTTATGAGCTCAAAATTGACCTGCGGAGCTATCAGGAAAAGCAGGCTGACGGCAGCTATAAAACCGTAGATCACGGCATTGTGACCATTGGCAACGCATGCGTTGACGGACTTAACAGCGTATCCTGGGACGGCAGGGACGCGGACGGCAACGTGCTGCCCGCGGGCAGGTGTGACCTGACCCAGGTGACCCTTCAGGCCCGGGGCGGCGAGGTTCATCTGCCGTTTCTGGATGTGGAAAATAACCCGGGCGGCATCATCGTTGAGCGCTGCAACGGCGGCGGCACCGATGCCGAGCGCCACACCATCGACTACAACAACACCACCGTCCCGGCCCTGAACGGCCCAGACGCCGACCAGAGCGCAGGAGTGGACAGCACTGGCGGCGCCATGAAATTCTCAGGCAACAAGGGCAACCGGACCATCCTGGACGTCTGGGCCTATTACAAAATCGGCGATCCGGGCAGCCTGAGCACCAGCCTTGAGCTGATCCCAAGAACCGACGACACCAACGGCGAGATCCGCGGCCTGGTCTTCTACGACAGCAACAAGGACGGCATCTACGCCAAAATCGACCAGGATTATCCGCTGCCAAACGTGACGGTCGAGCTGCTGGGGCCTGACGGCAAAACCCTTATCGCCACCACAACCACCGACATTTCCGGCAGCTATGTGTTCACCAATGTCCCCTTCTCAGAGGACGCCTACCGGGCACAGGTGGTCAGCCCCTATCCGGGCATGAATGCCTGCACCACCAAGGATAAAACAGACGCCACAAAGACCAATGAGCTCCAGCTGGACACCGTGGACCCGGCCACCCCCAACGTGACCAACACCGACGTCGGCTACTACGTGCCCCCGGAAACCATCAGCATCCCAGTGCAGAAGCTCTGGAACGATGTGGACGACACCAGCGCCCGGCCTGGCGAGATTGTGGTCAGGCTGCTCAAGAACGACAAGCCCACTCTGGAAAGCCTGACCCTGAACGCCGGGAATGGCTGGAGGGGCAGCTTTGACAACCTGCTCAAATTTGAAAACGGCAAGGCCATCCAGTACACCATTGCCGAGGTGACCGTAGACGGCTACACCAGCCAGACCCAGGGCGATATGACCTCAGGCTACACCCTGGTCAACACCCGCGTGGGCAAGACCAGCCTGTCCGGCACCAAGACCTGGCAGGACGGCGGCAGCGCCCGGCCTGAGGTCACGCTGACCCTTAAAGCGGGCGGCACCCCGGTTGCAGGCGCGGTGCCGTCCTGGGACAAGACCGGCGACGTCTGGACCTGGAGCTTCGGCAACCTGGACAAGTTTGACGGAAGCGGCCGCCTCATCACCTATACCGTGGAAGAAGCCGTTCCCGACGGCTACAAGGCCGAATACGACGGCAATAACATCACCAACATCCGCTTTGGCACCACCGAGGTTACCGGACAGAAGACCTGGCAGGACGGCGGCCAGAACAACAGCCAGCGCCCCAATATTACGCTCACCCTCAAGGCAGACGGCGAGGTGGTGAAGGATGCAGTGCCATTCTGGACCTACGGGGGAAGCACCTGGTCCTACACCTTTGAAAACCTGCTGAAATACAACAAAGAGGGCCAGCTCATCACCTACACGGTAGAAGAAGCCCCCATGGACGGCTACACCACTACCATGAACGGCAACGACATTACCAACACCCGCACCGGCGTCACCAGCCTGGAGGGCAAAAAAATCTGGCAGGATGACAACAATGCGGACGGCACACGCCCGGCTGAGGTCACCGTCCAGCTCATGCAGAGCATTGACCACGGCGCTCCAGTGCCCGTGGACGGCAAGACCGCTGTGACAGACGAGGCAGCCGGCTGGAGCTACAGCTTTACCGGCCTGCCCGCCTACGACAGCCAAGGCCGCGGCATCATCTACACTGTGGCTGAAAAAGGCATTAATGCGGATGATTACGCCACCAGCTACGACGGCACCGACATCATCAACACCCACCCGGCCAAGCCCACCATCGAGGTGGCCGGCGCCAAGACCTGGGAGGACAATAATGATGCCGAGGGCCTGCGCCCCGACAGCATTACCGTTTACCTGATGAAGGACGGCGTAAAGGCCGCCAGCCAGACCGTCACCGGCCCGGACTGGCAGTACCGCTTTGAGGGCCTGGACCCCGGCACCGGAGACAACCCGGTCCGCTACACCGTCAAAGAAGCCCCTGTGGACCACTACACCACCCGTTATGACGGCACGGACATCATCAACACACGTATCCCGACCATCACTGTCTCAGGCACCAAAACCTGGAAGGACGGCCACAGCGCCAACAGGCCTTATCTGGACCTGATCCTCATGGCAAACGGCGTGGAACAGCCCGATAAGACGCCAGAGTGGAGCAAGCAGGACGGCGATGTCTGGACCTATGAATACCGCAGCCTGGACAAATTTGACGCAGAGGGCAAGACCATCACCTACACCGTAACCGAGGCCGTCCCAGCCGGCTACGGCGGCTATCAGGACCCGGAGAACCCCTTTAATTTCACCAATATCCGCGACGAGGTCACAAGCCTGCACGGCCGCAAGACCTGGAGCGACAAGAACAATCAGGACGGCATGAGGCCCGAGAGCGTCACCGTCCAGCTCATGCAGAGCATCGGCGGCGTAGGCGCCACACCGGTAGAAGGCCAGACCCGGGTCATGTCCGCGGAAAATGACTGGACCTATAATTTTGAACGGATCCCGGGCTACGACCAGAACGGCGACGCCATTGTCTATACCGTTAAGGAAATCGACCTGCCCGATGGCTACAGCGCCGACTACAACGGCAGCGATATTGTCAACGTGCACCCGGCCAAGGAGAAAATCCAGATCAGCGGCACCAAGACCTGGGGTGACGACAACGACGCCTCCGGCAAGCGCCCAGGCAGCGTCCGGGTACACCTCATGGCAAACGGCGTCGAAATCGCCGCCCAGACTGTCTACGGGCCGGACTGGCAGTACGTCTTCGAGAACCTGGACAAAACAGGCGATGACGGCAGCCTGGTGGCCTATACCGTGGTCGAGGACCCGGTTCCGGGCTATGACACCATCTACAACGGCTACAACATCACCAACCAGTGCCGGGACTGCAGCGTGCCCCCAGAGCCCAGCAAGCTCGGCAGCATCAGCGGCAATGTCTTCTACGACGATAACTGGGATAAGAAATGGGATCACGACACCGAAGCCCCGGTGGGCAACATCGTGGTTACCCTGTACAATGAAGCCGGGGACAAGGTGGGCGAGACCTTTGCGGACAGCAGCGGTTACTACCGCTTCACCGGCCTGGAATACGGCGCGTACACTGTGAGCGTCAGCGACCGCGGCGACGGCTATGTCTGCACAACCGAGAACCAGCAGCAGAAAATCATTCTGGACGCGCCGGAGCAGGAGGCCGCAGATGTTGGTTTTGCGAAGAAGGAGCCCCCAGTCAATCCGCCGGTAGACCCACCTGTGAACCCGCCGGTCAACCCGCCGACAGACCCGGGAACCCCGGATATTGTGCCGCCTCAGAGTTTTGAGGTGCCGCCGCAGGTGCCTGCCGCCTCTGTGAACCCGAACACCGGCACAAGGGCTGCCTATGCAGGCGTGTTCGGCGCTGTACTGCTCCTGGCAGTCACCGCTGTTTTAAGGAAAGTGCGCAGACGATAGGAAAGAAACCAGAAAATTCTCAGGAATTTTAAAACTTTCCCTTGCACTTTTTGAAAGAAAAGGTAAAATAGAAGATATATAATGTTAATTGCATCACTGCAAAAAAAAAACCACTTTTTTGCAGTGATTTTCTTTATTTTATCATCAGGAGGCGTAATGAAAACAAAGTATATATTTGTAACCGGCGGTGTGGTTTCTTCACTTGGAAAGGGGATCACCAGTGCATCCCTGGGGCGTTTGCTCAAGGCCAGAGGCCTGAAGGTGTCCATTCAGAAATTTGACCCCTACCTCAATTATGATCCGGGTACCATGAGCCCGTACCAGCACGGCGAGGTCTTCGTGACCGATGACGGCGCAGAGACCGACCTCGACCTCGGCCACTACGAGCGTTTTACCGATGAAAGCCTGGGCCAGTACAGCAACGTGACCACCGGCAAGGTCTATTGGAATGTCATCTCCAAGGAACGCCGGGGCGATTACCTGGGCGGTACCGTACAGGTTATCCCGCACATCACCAATGAGATCAAGGAAAGCATTCTGCGCGTGTCTGAGAGCGCAGCCAACCCGGACGTGGTCATCACCGAAATCGGCGGTACGGTGGGCGATATTGAGAGCCTGCCCTACCTGGAGGCCATCCGGCAGTTTGAGGGCGACCTGGGTCCGGAAAACGTGCTCTATATCCACGTCACCCTGCTGCCCTACCTGGGCAAGGCCGGCGAGCTCAAGACCAAACCCACCCAGCACTCGGTCAAGGAGCTGCGCAGCATCGGCATTCAGCCGGACATCATTGTCCTGCGCTCCGAAAAGGAAGTAGAGGACAGCCTCAAGGATAAGATCAGCCTGTTCTGCAACGTGGACAAGGACGCAGTCGTCACCAACCTGGACGCGCCGGAGCTGTACGAGGTGCCGCTGATGCTTGAGAAGGAAGGACTGGCCCGGCTGGTTTGCAGCAAGCTCAAGATCCGCTGCAAGGACCCGGACCTCACCGAGTGGAAGGAGCTGGTCACCCGCGCCAAGAGCCTGGAAAACAAGGCGACCATCGCCCTGGTGGGCAAGTACGTCGAGCTTCATGACGCCTACCTGTCCGTCGCCGAAGCCCTGCGCCACGGCGGCATCGCGAACAACGCCGAGGTCACCATCAAATGGGTGCACTCCGAGGATTTAAACGAACAGAACGTGGACCGTATTATGAAGGATGTGGATGGCATCATCGTGCCCGGCGGCTTTGGCAACCGCGGCATCGAGGGTAAAATCGAAGCGATCCGCTGGGCCCGCGAAAACAAGATCCCGTTCCTGGGGCTCTGCCTGGGCTTACAGCTCACTGTCATCGAGTTTGCCCGCAATGTGGCAGGCTTAGAGGGCGCCAACAGCATCGAGCTGGACGAGGAGACACCTTACCCGGTTATCAGCCTCATGGAGGAACAGAAAAAAATCCAGAACATGGGCGGCACCATGCGTCTGGGCGCTTACCCCTGTGAGCTCAAGGAAGGCTCCCGCGCCTGTGCGGCTTACGGCGGCGCCAAGACCATCGAGGAACGCCACCGCCACCGCTACGAGGTCAACGACGAGTATATTCAGACCCTGGCCGAAAAAGGCCTGGTCTTCTCCGGTATGTCACCCGACGGCGTTTTGGTGGAAATGGTTGAGCTCAAGGAGCATCCTTTCTTCATCGCCACCCAGGCTCATCCGGAATTCAAATCCCGCCCGAACAAAGCCCACCCGCTGTTCAGCAGCTTTGTGGAAGCGGCCATGAACTACAGAAACAAGGGAAGCCGGTAATCAAAAGGGGTATCGTTACGATACCCCTTTTTTAATGGAGAATGGAAAATTGAGAATGGAGAATTAAAAGTCCAAATGTGCTTTGCACATTTGATTAAAATCAATTTGGCAAAGCCAAATTGCACCATAATTCTCCATTCTGCATTCTGCATTCTCCATTGAAATTTTCCCTCTTGACACAAGATATAGGCCTGTGCAAAACTGTGGATAACTTTTGCTTTGTTTATAAAAACCGGTTAAAAATGTGTAAAACTGTGGAAAACATCCGTTTTTCCTGTGGACAATGTTTATAACTTGGTGGGTAAGTTGAAAAATCCCCATAAATCCATTGTTGAAAAGTGGAGAATCTGTGGATAAGGTTCTGGAAAAGTTTATGCACAACTTGTGGATAAACTCCCGTAGTTATCCACACTTGTTCATAAATCCGATTCGCGGTATAATGAGATAAAAGCAAAACTATATCTTGGGGCAGGCTTTTCACACCATACTTTGTCCGTCAAAAAAGATAATGTTTTCAATGAAAAAGAAAGGGTAAATATGAAAGATTTAGGATATATTCGCACCGCCTGCGCGGTGCCGGTCATCAAGGTAGGGGACTGCGCGGCCAACGCGGATGCGGTCATCGCGCTGTGTGCAGAAGCCTTTGAAAAGCAGGTGGGCATCGTGGCTTTTCCGGAGCTGTGCGTTACGGGATACACCTGCGGCGACCTGTTTTTCCAGCGCACCCTGCAAAAGGCAGCGGCAGCGGCTGTGGATAAAATCAGGGCGTGGTCTGAGGGCAGAGCCATGCTCATCGTGGTGGGCGCGCCTGTGGCTGTGGGCAGCGGGCTGTACAACTGCGCGGTCGCCATCTCGGACGGGGAGATCCTGGGCATTGTGCCCAAAACCTATGTGCCGGACAATCAGGAATATTATGAAAAGCGCTGGTTCCGCTCCGCCGGGCAGCTGCGCGTATCCGAAACCAGCTTCTTTGGGGAGCCGGCGCCCATGGGCACCGGGCTTCTGTTCAGCCACGAGAGCTGGGAAGAAGTGGTCGTGGGCATTGAAATCTGTGAGGACCTGTGGGCGCCGGTACCCCCGAGCAGCTATCAGGCCGCGGCTGGGGCCACCATCATCGTGAACCCTTCGGCCAGCAATGAGATCATCGGAAAGAGCGAGTACCGCAGAGACCTGGTAAGACAGCAGTCTGCCCGCTTAAACGCCGGGTACCTGTACTGCTCCAGCGGCTATGGCGAGTCCACCACCGACCTTGTCTTTGGCGGCGACGCTCTTATCTGTGAAAAGGGCACGCTGCTGGCCCGGTCGCGCCGTTTCCAGACCGAAAGCCAGCTGGTGGTGGCCGACATGGACGTGGAGGCCATCCTCCATGACCGCCAGCTCCAGACCTCCTTTGGCGATTCGGTGGATATTCTGGAGGGGCGCGTGTATGAGGAATGTTTCTTTACTGCCTGCGACGCCCAGGACTGCCTGCGCAGTGTGAACCCACAGCCCTTTGTGCCTGCGGACACAGCACGCCGCAACGAGCGCTGTGAGGAAATCTTCAATATTCAGACCATGGCTCTGGGCAGCCGTGTGGCCCATATCGGCGACCCGGCCATGGTGGTGGGCATCTCCGGCGGCCTGGATTCCACCCTGGCGCTGCTGGTGTGCGTGAACGTCTGTGACCAGTTCGGCATTGACCGAAAGCGCATCCACGCGGTCACCATGCCGGGCTTTGGTACGACTGACCGCACCTACGACAACGCGGTCAGCCTGATCCGTTCCCTGGGAGCCACCTTCCACGAAATTTCGATCAGGGAGGCGGCCACACACCATCTGGAGGACATCGGCCATGACCTGAGCGTCCACGACGTCACCTATGAGAACGCCCAGGCCCGGGAGCGGACCCAGATCCTCATGGACCTGGCCAACCGCCTGAACGGCCTGGTCATCGGCACCGGCGACCTGTCCGAGCTGGCCCTGGGCTGGGCTACCTACAACGGGGACCACATGTCCATGTACGGGGTTAACGGCGGCATTCCCAAGACCCTGGTGCGCTACCTGGTGCGCTACGTGGCCGACGAAAACCCCGATGAAGCGATCCGCCGGATTCTCTACGATGTGCTGGATACGCCCGTATCGCCCGAGCTGCTGCCCCCGGACGCATCGGGCAAAATCGCCCAGAAAACCGAGGATCTGGTGGGCCCTTATGAGCTCCACGATTTCTTCATGTACCATGTGCTCAGGAACGGCTACAGCCCGGACAAGATTTACTACCTGAGCCGTCAGGCCTTTGAGGGGGCCTATGACGACGCCACCCTTTACAAGTGGCTGCGCAATTTCTACTGGCGCTTCTTTACCCAGCAGTTCAAGCGCTCCTGCCTGCCCGACGGCCCCAAGGTGGGCACCGTGTCCCTGTCCCCGAGGGGGGACTGGCGCATGCCCTCCGACGCCAGGGTGGAGGAATGGATGCGCGTGCTGGACGCTCTCCGGCCAGACAAGGCGTGAAAAAAAGAGGTACGGTCTGTTTTGAACCGTACCTCTTTTTTAATGAAACCCCTCGCCGTCCATGGCTTCAAGCCCCTCGCGCACTTTTTCCTCTGCCAGCTTTGGCAGGTTTTTCCAGTCGGCCCGGGTATAATCCTCGGTGTCGATGGGGGGCAGTACCTTGATGGCAACGTGGGCCGGATGAATCCAGAGATTGTCGCGGCCCATGAGTTTATCTGTATCCTTCATGCAGAAGGGAACCACGGGCACCTTGTTGTTCTGGGCGATTTTAAAGGCCCCGGGCTTAAATTCGCCCAGGTACCCGTCCTTGGTGCGGGTGCCTTCTGGAAAGACAACCATGGAGTAGCCCTCGGCCACCCAGTATTCCGCCTCTTTGATGTTTTTGATGGCCTCGCGCGGGTTGTCCCGGTCAAGGAACACACAGTGAAGCTCCTCCATCCACGCGCGGATCAATGGGATTTTGCCGATTTCTTTCTTGGCCACCAGCGGCTTGGTGTCATCACCCAGATAGCCCAGAACCAGGGGAATGTCAAAGTAGCTGCGGTGGTTGGAAACATAGACCGCAGGCTCCTCAGGCATGTTCTCAAGCCCCTCCACCGAGACTGTGCCCCCGGCAGTGCGGATCATGCTCCTGGCCCAGGGGCCGACCGCCTTTCGGACGACCGCGTCATGGGCGGCACGATCACCCGCTTTCGCAAGCCTGCGGGCCTTAAAACGGCTGGGTAAAAGGGCCAGCTGATACAGCCAGAAATGGATAAACCATAGAATTGTTCTCAAATTTGTCTCCTCGTAATAAATATGATGTTTTTCGAAAAAAGATACAGTGTTTGACATTTTCAAATTTGTGTCAGGTTCTTCATTCTCCATTGATTTCCGCAATCGCCAGCTTAATCTTGATGCCCTGGTCAGCAAACATCCGCTCGTGCTCGGTCACGATGTTGCCCGGATATTCGTCGGAGGCGTGCAGGTCCCGGATGAGCGTGGTCACCCGGAAGCCCGAATACTCAAAGTATTGTAAAGACGCCTCAAACAGAGGATCATCATCGGTCTTGAAATGGATCTGCGCCCCGGGAACCATGATTTTTTTATACTGCTCAAGCTGGCGGGAATGGGTCAGCCGCTTTTTCTGGTAACGGCGCTTGGGCCAGGGGTTGCAGAAGTTAATGTAGATCCGCTCTACCGCATCCTCTGGCGAGAGAATCTCCCCGATACGGGCGATGTCCCAGGCGGTCAGGCGGACGTTATCCACTGCACCGGGCGCGTAGGCTTGCTCCACGTTGCGCTTGGACAGCCCCAGCACCGCGTCGATCATGTCCACCGCCAGGTAGTTGACCTCTGGATGGCGTCTGCCCAAAGCGGCGATAAAGGTGCCCTTGCCGCAGCCCAGCTCCAGATGCAGCGGCGCTCTGCGCTCAAAAGCGTCCTGCCAGTGCCCCCGCAGTTCAGTGGCTTCCGGGATAAAAAAACCGCAGGCTAAGAGCTCCGGCCGCGCCCAGGGTTTTGGTCGAATATGCATAAATGCCCTCCGTCAATTGTTTTGTTCAAAAAATGGGATTAATTCCTAGGATATATTACCATTTGCCCCGGCATCCGTCAATTTTAAATTATTATCCGAAGTGTTAAAAAAGTAAAGCTATTTTTGTGGGATCTGTGATATAATTTGCCTAGACAAGTATACTACAGTGGGAATAGTGGATAGTGGATAATTAATAGTTCAGGTGCAAATCTGCCGAAAGCGTTCCATAACTATCCACTATCAATTATATAAAAATTTGGAGAGAGCATTATGTTAGAAATGTTAATCAACGCCATTGAGGAGCTGGATGAAGAAAAGGTTCTGAAGATTGTGAAACGCTGTGTGGCAGCGGGGACACCGCCTAAGGATATCTGGATGGCCCTCAATAAGGGGCTGGAAAAGGTCGGTCTGCGCTATGAGACCGGCGAGTACTCCATTGCGGACCTCATGGTCGTGGGCATTATTTTTGAAAATGTGCTGGAGTACACCAATATGTGTGATATTTACGACAGCATCGAAGCCGGGGAGTTTGGAAAGACCATGCTGCTGGGCACGGTCGAGGGGGATATACACGACATCGGAAAGTCGATTTTTAAGGGCGCCATGCAGGCCGGCGGTTTTATTGTCAGGGACCTGGGTGTGGATGTCAAGGCCCAGGATTTTGTGGAGGCGGCCAGGAAGTACAAGTGTGAGATCATCGGCCTGAGCGCTGTGCTCACTGACTGTATCCCCTCGGTCAAGGAAGTGGTGGACGCCTTTGTGGAGGCGGGCATGCGGGACCTGGTCAAGATCATTATCGGCGGCTGTGTGGCCAACAAAACCGTCAGTGATTTCGTGGGCGCAGACGCCTATACCAAATCGGCCATCAAAGGGGTGGAAATCTGTCAGGGATGGTTAAAAGATGAGCAAAAATGAAGTCAAATACCTCAACATTGCCGATTCCATTAAGATCAAGATCCTCAGCAATATCTATAAGCCCGGCGACCTGCTGCCATCGGAGAACAGCCTCTGCGAGGAGTACGGTGTCAGCCGTATGACCATCCGCAAAGCCATCGAGGTGCTCATCGGCGAGGGGTACCTGATGTCGTCCCCGGGCAAGGGGACCTATGTGCGGGAGTACTCTCTGAACAAATTTGAGGTGGGCTTTAAAATTGACGAGATCATCCGCGGGGGCTACAGCCATGCCAAACTCATCCACGCCAAAATCATGGCGCCCACCATCGAGCTGGTCTACCACCTTCAGGTGGCCCCCAAGACAAAGATTGTCTGCATCCGCTCCATGCTGTTCCAGGGGGAGCGGCCTGTGGCCCTGGATGAGAAGTACATTCCTTATTTTCCGGGTATGAACATCAAGGAGGACAGCTTCAGCTACCGCGATATGGTTAGTATCATTTTTGGTGAGAATTACGGCTTTGGCTACTGGGAGGAAATCTTTGTCACCGGTGTGATGACCGACGCCGGGATCGGCGCTTTTTTCGAGGAAATGACCGGGGAGCCCCAGAAAAAGCAGAAGTTTATGATGCTCTTTGAGCAGAAGCTTTACGATTCCGACGATATTCCCATCGGCTACGGAAAGCTGTATGTGGAGAGCGATCTGTGCCGTCTCCGCGGCAATTCCAGAGTGTAGAGGTGCGCTGTGAAGACCTATGAATTTATTCTGAATGACATTCAGGCCAAAATTGAAAAAGGCGACTACAAGCCTGAGGAACAGCTCCCCTCGCTGCGGGAGTTCTCGAAAATTTACACGACCACGCCGGTCACGGTAAAGAAAAGCCTGGCGATTCTGGAGGAGCGCGGTTATGTGTATGTGGTGGACCGCAAGGGCTTCTTTGTGAGCTCAGGCAACCATAAAACCTACACCATGATCTTTCATGAGACCAAAAGCATCGACCATCTGACCGACATCCGCCTTGAGACCATTGAGGAGGTGAGCAGCGGGGCTCTTTGGGATCGGTTTGGACTGGAGATTCCGTCTCAGACCCGCTGTCTGCGGGCTGTGCGGATTCTGTATAACCGGGATATGCCCATTGGTCTGGATGTCAAGTACATTATCCACAATGTCCGGAGTGCCTCGCCGGTCCGAAACCCGGAGCGCCTCATGGATTCGCTGAACCTGGTGCTGGGCAATTACGATATTTACAAGGAGCTTGAGATCACACTCATGACGGACAACGCCCCGGTCCGGGACAGACTGTTCATTGACGCCGATGACGGAGTCTTTGAGTTCAGGCAGACCTACCGCACTGAGAGCGGACAGCTTGTCGGGGTGTCGGAAACCTATGTGCCCTGTGAGGAAATGCAGTTGAAAATGAAATATTAAAGACAAAGGGTATCGCGGCGATACCCTTTGTTTTTTGCACAGGTGAACCTCATTGTTTTATTGATATATACAGTTATATCATCTGTTATATATTTTTTGATCAAATTCTATTGACAGAAACCGTTGCACGTGTTATAGTTGTAGCATGCTTGTATATGACACATGGTCCGGACCCAAGTGTTATCAGTTTTTATGGAGGGGAAAAATGAATAAAAACGAAGTAACAAACGAAAGCATCAGCGGCTTTACCCGGAACGCGGTAATCGGTATTATCAGCTCCGGTGCAGTAGTAGTTTATCTGACATTTCTGATCCGGTACGTCTTTTACGAACCGGTTTTACAGAGCCTCGCGCTCTCAAACGAACAGCTTGGTGTGCTCTACGGCCTTTATGGCACAACGGCCATGATTTCTTACCTGCCCGGCGGTATTCTGGCAGATAAAATTCGCGTCAAATACCTGGCGACTGCCGGTTTTGGTCTTTCTGCAATTTTAACTTTCTGGTACGCGACACTGCCGAGCTATGAGACCCTGAAGGTGATCTTCCTGCTCATGGGGGTCTGCACGACCTTTATTTACTGGGGCGTCCGCTATAAGGGTATCCGCCTTGTCAGCACAGACAACACCTATTCCAGAAATATCGGCATCAGCTACGGGATCGTCGGGATTCTCGGCTTAGTGGTCAACTTCATTTCCATGTGGATTTTCGACCTCTTTGCAGATCCGGCTTCCGGCTTCAACATGGTGCTCATGTTCTACGCATTCTTAAACATTGCCTTTGCCCTGGCATCCTTCTTCCTGATTCCGAAATTTGAAGGCGAAATCATCAAAACCAAGAAAAAATTCGATTTATCTGAGCTGGTGGCAGCCATTAAGCACCCTGGTGTATGGCTGACAACCCTGTGCATGTTCTTTACCTATACGGTTTATACCTCACTCAGCTATACGGTGCCTTACGTACAGGCGGTATTTGGCGCCAGCGTCGCTATGGCTGCGCTCATGGGCAATATCCGTATGTACGGTACGTCGCTCTTTTCATCGCCGATCATCGGGGCTCTGGCGACAAAGATCAAATCACCGGCCAAAACCATCCTGCTTTGTATGGCCATCACGGCCGTCTGCCTCTTTGTCATCGTTCTGGCACCGCAGACCGCAGGCTTTATGATTCCGGCCATTATCCTGATCATGATTCTGTCCTTCTTCTTAAGCGGGGCATATGGGGTTGAATCCTCCCTGTTCACAGAAACCAAGGTGCCGGCAGCTATCTTCGGCTCTGCATCGGGTATTCTGTCACTGATCGGCTTCCTGCCCGATATGTTCGTATCACCGATCGCTGGTAAATGGCTGGACAGCTATGGAAACCAGGCCTACACCTATATCTTTATCGCCCTGGGCGTCAGCGCGATCCTGTCTATGGGCTGCGCACTGCTGGTACTGGTCTACAATAAGAAAAAGGGGATCTCAATCGAAGAACCCACTGAAGAAACACAGGCGTAAGCCATTCAAAAAGAATCTGAGAATTATAAGGAGACAAACAATCATATGGAACTTGAAAAACTGTTTTTACAGGCTAAGGATGTTGAATTTATTCACGAACAGTCTGCAAAATTACTGAAGGAAACCGGCTGCGTGTTCGAGGATGACCGCGCGGTTGAAATTTTCAAAAAACACGGCGCCACTGTGGATGGCTATACCGTTCATTTTACCGATGAGCTCATTGCCAAAGGCCTGTCCACCGTCAGCCAGGAATTTGATATTCTGCGCCCGGACGGCACCAGCTATCACATGGGCGGGGGAAGCCTCACCATGGCCACAGCCGGCAGCCCGCCGTACGTGATGGAAAACGGTGAGTTCCGTTTTGCCGAAATGCACGACTATGTCGATATCTGCAAGCTGGTACAGACCAGTGACTGTATTGACATGACCCATCTTCTGCTCTGCGATACCTATGACGTCCCGAGAGAAGACCGCTCCTACAACATGGCCGCCGCGCTGCTGAACTACACAACCCTGCCGATTTCGCTGACGGCGCTGGCAACCAAGCTGCACGATTCCGGGACTGTTGCCACTAATGTGGTTAAAATGATACAGGATTTCGTAGATGTCCATGACAAATATGTGGCGGTTGGCTGTATTAGTCCGATCTCGCCGCTGGCATGGGTCAAGGACAGTCTGGACGCCATGTTTGCCTACTGCGAGCTGAACCAGCCCATGCAGCTGGCTACCTGCTCACTGCCGGTGCTCACAAGCCCGGCCTCCATTCTGGGCACCATTATCCAGAACAACGCAGAGCTGCTGGCCGTCACCGTGCTCATCCAGCTCATCAAACCGGGCCTGCCGATTTTCTACGGCAGCACCTCCACTTCCACGAACCTGAGAGCAGTATCCATGGCTCTGGGCAACACCGAAACAGCCCTGATCTCGCTGGCGAGCGCCGCCATGGCCAAATATTACAGAATGCCGTTCAGAACCTCCGGCGCCCTCAACGACGCCATTGATGTTGACTACCAGGCAGGGGTCGAATCCACCCTTAACCTGATGAGCGGCACCCTCAGCGGCACAGACCTGATTTTCTTCAGCTGTGGCATGCTCAGTGGCTTTAATGTCAGCTCGCTGGAAAAATATGTGGCGGACGAACAGCTCATCAAGATGCTGAAACGTATGACCCAGGGGATTGCCATTGACTACAATAAAGATTATACTAAAGAGATCAGCAAGGTCGGCCCGAGAGGCAACTTTATGTCTGGCCGTACCCCCAAAGAATACCGCAATGAGCACTATGTGCCCGATCTGTTTGTGAAGGTAGACTATAACACCTGGCAGACAGAGGATAAAAAATCCGTTAAAGAAAAGGCATCCGAAAAGGTAGCTGAACGCCTGGCTGCCTACCAGGAACCGGAAAAAACAACGGAACAGATGAAAGTTATTGAAAAATATTTAATTAAGTAAACGGCATAGACGGGCGCGCTGCAGGCAAGCCCGTCTTTGTTTTTGAATTTAAGAAACGGAAGTGGAATATGGACCCGCAAAAAAACAAAATCCCCATTGATAAAACCATTTTTTTCGGCGCGCTGCTGCTCATGCTCCTGGTATCTGCGGCCTGCCTTGCTTTTCCAGAACAGGCGCTCTCTGTATCGGGTGTGCTCAGGAACTTTGTCATCACAAAATTCGACTGGTTTTTCCTGCTTTTCGGGCTGGGGGTGTTCATTGTCTGTATGGTGGTGGGCTGCAGCCGTTACGGCAAGATCCGACTCGGCGGCGAGGGGGAGCCGCCAGCCTACAGCTTCTACAGCTGGCTGGCAATGATTTTCTTCTCTGCCATCGGCTCCTCCGCCATCCTCTGGTCCGTGTGCGAGCCGCTGAATTATATCGCGTCGCCGCCCTTTGGCTATGAGCCCTACTCCCTTGAGGCCTTCAACATCGCCATTCCCTACGGCCTGTTTCACTGGGGGCCTGTGGCCTGGTCCTTTTACGCGCTGTCCGGCCTGGTGGTCTCCTATTATTTTCTGGTGTTGAAGCGCAGAAACCTGAAAATATCCGGCGTGATGACTGACCTGATCGGTGAGAAGGCCGCGAAAGGCGTTCCGGGCAAAGCCATTGACATCGTGACGATTTTTGCGACCTTCTGCACCTTTGCGCCGGCCCTTGGCTTAGGGGTACCCCTGCTCTCTGTGCTCATCTGTAAAATTACCGGGCTGCCGGACACCACAGAGCTTCAGGTCGTTGTGCTGGTGGTCTGGATGTTTATTTTCTCCATCAGCGTTTACCGTGGGCTGGACAAGGGCATCAAGATTCTCAGTGACATTAACATGTATCTGCTCATCGGCGTCATTCTGTTTATCTTTTTTGCCAGCGGCGCCCGCTATATTCTGGCAGCCTCGGTCGAGGAATTCGGGACCCTGCTCAGCAATTTCCTCCGCATGAACAGCTACAGCGATGTGTTCGGCGGCGGAACCTTTGCCCAGGACTGGACAGTTTTTTACTGGAGCTGGTGGGTGGCCTCAGTGCCCTTCATGGCTATTTTTATCGCCAGAGTATCCAAGGGACGAACCGTCCGCGAACTGGTTTTCGGCATCATGGGCGCCGGATCGGCCGGCACCATGGCAATTTTCTGTGTGCTGGGAAACTACGCCCTCAAGCTGCAGAGCAGCGGCGTGGTGGATCTGGCAAAGATCAACGCCGAACAGGGGAGCAATTACGCAGTGCTGGCCATGCTGGATCAGCTGCCCTTTAAAAATGGGATCATTGTGGGCGTGATTCTTCTGTACTTTGTTTTTCTGGCCACCTGTGTGGATTCCTGCGCTTTTACCATGGGCTGTATCGCATCAGAGGAAATGACCGACATCAGCCAGCCCGCCCGCTGGAACCGCCTGTCCTGGTCCATCGCCATCGCCATTCTCGGGGTGGCGGTGCTGAAGCTCGGCGGCGGCATCAACGCCCTACAGACCTTTGTCATTGTCGTGGGCCTGCCCTCAGCCATACTGACCATCGCCATGACCGTGCTGCTGTTCCGTTGGCTGAAAAAGAGAGAGGCAAAAGAAAAGCTATAGGCTTCAACCCGTATCGCCGCGATACGGGTTGTTTTTTGGTACGGTCTGAAACGCGCCGTACCAAACTAAAGATAAATTTTTGATTTCTGCTTGACTTTTTCAAAGAATCAATATACCCTATAGGGGTATAGAGTAATCAAGGAGGAAATCATGATGACTTGGATAAAAGATGAAGAAAAAAGAACGGTCGCAGCCATGGTGGTCTCAGCACTGGCTCTGGGAATCCATTTTGTGGCGGGCGGCCGTCTGGCTTTTAATTTATCGTGGATTGCGGTTGTTTTATGCGGCCTGCCGATTATCATCGGCGCGGTGTCCGCAGTGATAAAGGAATTTGACATCCGGGCGGATGTGCTGGTCTCCATCGCCATCATTGCCTCAGTGGCCATCGGCCAGGTTTTCGCGGCGGGTGAGATCGCGGTCATCATGACCCTTGGCGGCTATTTGGAGGAAAGAACCGTGAATAAAGCCCGGAAAGGCATTGAGCGTCTGGTGGATCTGACGCCGGAAAAGGCCCGTGTGATGCGGGATGGCGTGGAAGTCGTCATCAATGTGGAGGACGTGGCAGTAGGCGAAGCAGTGCGTGTGCTGCCCGGAGAAAAAATACCCGTAGACGGTATGGTCCTCTGCGGCGATACGGCGGTGGACCAGTCCCTGATGACTGGAGAATCCCTGCCGGTCGATAAGGAAAAGGGTGATGAGGTATTCTGCGGGACCATGAACCAGTTTGGGACAGTGGACATCCGCGTGACCAGGGCGGCGGAGGACAGCTCCCTGAAACGGATGATCCGTTTGGTGGCGTCGGCCGACGCGGGACGCGCGCCCATCGCGCACCTGGCAGACCGGTGGGCTACGGTCATTGTGGTGCTGGCGCTGACCGCTGCCGTTGTCACTGGCCTGGTGACCAGAGAACTGACCCGGGCGGTCACCATCCTGGTGGTATTCTGTCCCTGCGCGCTGGTGCTCGCCACGCCCACAGCCATCATGGCAGGGATCGGCAACGCGGCGAAAAACGGGATTCTGATCCGGTCTGGCGATGCGCTGGAGCGGCTTGCGTCCGTGGGGCGCATTGCCTTTGACAAAACCGGCACCATCACCTACGGAAAGCCCTGCGTGCGTGCTTTTGAGTGTGAGGAGGCGTGGGAAAAGGACGCGCTGCTCAAATGGACCGCAGCCGCCGAAGCCCGCTCCGAGCATCCTCTCGGCAAAGCGGTCTCAGAACATTATGCCGAAGGCCATCCGGAGCGGCTGCCAGAACCGTCGGAATTTACAATGCTGCCCGGCAAGGGCGTCTGCGCGGTGGTAGAGGGGCATGAAATCGCAGCCGGAAACCGAAAACTTCTGGACGCGATGGGTGTTTCGATGACGGAAAGACTTGAAAAATCAGCGGAAAAATACCTGAGTGAGGGCGGTACTATTATTTATATCGCGGTGGATGGAAAAGCAGCAGGCTACGCAGTACTGGCAGATACTCTCCGCAACAATGCGCCGAATATGGTTGAAAAACTGAAAGCACAGGGGCTTAAAACAGCCCTGATCACCGGCGACCACCGGTCCGCGGCGCTTTATATGGCAGAGCGGGCTGGGATTGACACCGTTGAAGCCGGCTGCCTGCCCGAGGATAAGATCGTCGTGATCAAACGGCTCCAGCGGAAAGGGCAGGAAAAGGTCTGTATGATCGGCGACGGCATCAACGACGCGCCGGCCCTCAAGACAGCCGACGTGGGTCTGGCCATGGGAGACATCGGCTCAGACATCGCCATGGACGCCGCCGACGCGGTGTTTGTGGGAGATGATGTGATGAAGGTACCTTATCTGATGACCCTGTCCCGGAAAACCATGCGGACCATTCGCATCAATATTTTTCTGTCCCAGGCGCTCAACGCCGTGGCGGTGGTACTGGCCATGACCGGGGTCATGGGGCCGGTGGCCGGCGCGCTGGTCCACAATGTGGGCTCGGTGGCGGTCATCATCAGCTCAGCCATGCTTCTGAACTTTAATGAGAAGAAAAACGGAGAGGACCGGCAGAAAACGTCCGGTTCCCTGAAATTATCGCAGCCGTAGGCTGACCTCGCCAGAGACGATGGACTGAAAGGTTCCATCGTCTTTTTTTAGGATCAGATGTCCCGCGTCATTGATGTCGCTGACCACGCCCTCCAGGGTTTCCCGGCCGTTCAGGATAGTGACCGGTTTTCCGATCACCATGGAGTGCTTCCGGTAGTCCGCCATGACGGCGCCGGCCTCAGGAATGCAGGTGAGGCGGCTCAGGCAGTTGACCAGCTCGGCGGCCAGCCGGCTGCGGAGCTGCCCGTTCGGCGCTTCCTTAAAGAGGGCGCCTGCCACCGGCTGGAGTTCTTCGGGAAAACCCTGCTTTGGTTCGGTAAAATTGATCCCGGCGCCAAGGACAATGTAGTCAATATTCCCGGTTTCAAAGTCGGCGGCAGCCTCGGTGAGAATGCCGCAGATTTTTTTATCCTTTATGTAGAGGTCGTTGACCCATTTAATCTCAGGCTCCAGGCCTGTCACGTCCGCGATGGCCTGGCGGATCAGAACACTGGCGGCAATGGTGATGAAAAGGGACTGGCTGATGGCCGTGCCGGGCCGCAGGATCATGCTCAGATAAATCCCGGAGCCGCCGGGCGAGAAAAAGGTGCGCCCCATGCGCCCGCGTCCGCCGGTCTGGGACTCCGCGATGATGACTGTGCCGTCCGGCGCCCCGGCCAGGGCCCGCTCCTTGCCAAGGCTGTTGGTGGAGTCAAGGGAAGGGTAGACCTCCAGACGCTCCGCCTGCGCCGGGTCCTTCAGCCAAGGTGCGATGGAAGCAGCGGAGAGAATATCGTTGCTTTTACACAGCGTGTAGCCCTGCCGGGTTTTGGACTTGATCTGGTAGCCCTTATCTCTGAGGGCCTTGATGGCCTTCCAGACAGCACTCCGGGAGAGGTTCAGCTCTTCTGCCAGCGCTTCGCCGGACACAGGGTCGCCCCGGTTTTCCTCCAGTATTTTTAAAAGGTCGGTTTGTGTGGACATGGGCAGTTCTCCTTTATATTTATTAGTCTTATTATAAGATAGAAGAAAAGCAGCGGTCAATGCAAGAATCCTCTGAGGGCAAAATATTGCTGTTTTTCGCGCTCAGAATCTTTAAACAAACCTTAAAAAGGTTACAGGAGTAAAAATATGA